>JAABUO010000035.1_pt1 | contig 382199 bp, 370 predicted proteins | sample 5559291 | NCBI WGS metagenome assembly JAABUO01 (sample SAMN10711878, study PRJNA513372) | rock metagenome | isolation source: Antarctica rocks | place: Antarctica: Victoria Land, Finger Mt sud
CTCCGTAACCACAATCCTGAACCTTCCCTCCCCCTTACATAAACTCTCTAGATTCGTAGCCGTAGTGCGGTGGCCGGATTGCGGGAGATGGATGCCGATCCTCGCGATGGCGTTGGGGGAGATGGGGGATGGTGGGGAGGGGGGGGTGAAGGAGAGGAGAGAGGAGAGGTGTGGGTGCTGCGGGTGGTAGGCGAGGGTGGCGAGGGGGGTGGGTGTCGAGGTGGGGGGGTGGTGGTAGAGGGTTGAGGTGTAGAGGGGGGGGGAGGGGGCGGGGAGGGCGGGGAGGGGGGAGAGGAGGAGGGAGAGGGAGAGGGAGAGGGGGAGGGAGAGGGGGAGGTGCATGCTGTGGGGTGTGAAGCTGAGTATGAAGTGATGGTGGTGGAGGTGAATTGGGATATGGTAAGGTGGTTGGAAGATGCAGGAGGGCGGAAGAGTGATTTCTCGGCGCATCGTCGGCTTATGGTGAAGAAGGCTAGGCCTGTTTGAGGTTTTGGATTGTTTATTCGTCGAAGTTCCGGGAAAACCCATCACGAAGATCTCAGAACTTAAGCTTTGAAGCTATGCCGCATCGGGAAGACCCAGCGAAGCCTCTGTCCCTGACATGTGACAGGACCCTTCTTGTCGTCTGATCTCCGTACAACCACTCTACCTTACCTCAATTCAACCCCCCTCAAAATCAACTGCAGGGGACACCATGGTCAATCGCCGATGGCTTACGTGTGTTCCCACTTTTGCGCGGAGTCAGCGCCGTAGAAACACCCCACTTACGAAACCACCTCGACCAATTCCTACCATCTCATCACGGAGGCGACTCCGTTCGTGTTCGATGGTCTTGGACGACAAACCTTTAGAGGTGATAGTTCAGGAACGAGGCAGCAGGGAGGCTTCGTGGGAGGGAGGATCTCATTCGCTGGGGTGTGCTGATATGGCTGGCTGTAAGGCGCAGGGCATCGGAGGGAGCTCCGAGATTGTGTGTTTACGCTCAGGTGATTTCGGTAGGAAGGATGTTTGGGAGGTAGTGGGATGAAGAGCATCTGTTGATAGTGGGGGCGATTATGTTTGATCTACATTATGTATGTCTGCTCTCTGACTATGTACAATCCGTATCCCGCGTCGGCGGCTCTTTTTCTCCTCGAAACATCGGATATCCGGAAATTTTGCCCTCCCCACTCATTTAGACAACCCTCCCCTTCGTCCCCAGAATCGCCCACTCCGCGACCGTAGCCCCCGTCCCATTGTTGAATTTATCAACCTGATTCCCCCACACGCTCAACGTCGCATAGCGCCCACTCCACACTTCCGTCCCCAACGTCACGTTCGTCGTATTACTCATGTACTCCGTGATCATCGCCACAAGCGTCGTGTTATACGGCTTGCTAAGCGCCACGTTGCTCTGACTCGCCACCACTGTGCCCATGTTGTCCGAAGCGTTGGAGAATGAGACGCTGAAATTCACAGGCGGGTTCTGCGCCCAGTCGAAGAAGAATCCCTTGATTGGCTGGAATGGCTGATTAAGTAGGTTCACGGTGATTGCTTGCGTCGTATTTGCGGAGCTAGGAACCCATTTTGTGAAACCGGCGCCGTCGACGGCGGAGAAGGGAAATTGGCCTGGCTGGTAGATGTCTGGGGAGGTGACGGGGAGGCATTGTGCGATGTTGCCCGGTAGAGCAGTTACATTGTTGATGTTGCGGTTTTGAAGCGTGAGTGTGCCGTTCGGGGGGAGATGAAAGGTCGTGCCATTGTTGTTGCCAATTTGCACGGGGATGGAGGTTGTGGCGTAGGTCATGTTTGCTGTGACGAAAGGAGTAGGAAGCCGGTGGAGGGTCGTGGAAGTCTGGTTCGCAACGGCAGAGATAGGCCAGCCCTGCCAGTAGAATGTACGGTACCGTAGATTTGGGATCTGAGGCGGCAGACTCGGGTCGACATGGAGGATGTATTCGGGCGTGAGGCGCAGCCCGAGGTAGCCGAAGAGGGTGACTTGATTGGCACCGCCGTGGCCGGTCAGGAAGGGGAAGGCCGGGTGGGTGCCACCGTTGGTGGTGAAGTCGTCGGTGAGCTGTTCGGAGAATTGGAACCAGGGGGCGCGGACGTAGGGGTTCTCGGAGTATTGCTGGTAAGTGTAGGCTGCGCAGCCCCCGGTTGTGACGGCGGAGGCGACGATTGAGAAAATGGCGTAGGTCATGCCGGGACCGTTGAGCGACTGTGTCAATTAGCGATAGAGCCATAGTTAGCCGAGATGAGATGAGTAGTCTTACCTGCTTGCCAGCGTAGTATTCGAGGTCGCTCAACGAGTCGGCTGCGGTGTAATTGTTCCGATAGTTCAAGGGGAAGGTGTCCAATACGACGTCGGCCTGCTTGACCTCTATCGACCCATTCATCCCTGTGTATTCATCGATGATGGTTCCTTGCGAACCAATCGAGCTCCTCGAAATGAAGATGTTAGCAGCTTGCGTGTTCCACGTCTCGTTGACGTCCATGCCAAACTTCGCGCGGAAAGCATTGGCATTAGTGAGAGTGTCCGCGATCAAGGGTTGCGTGAATCCACCATTGTCCTCGTGGTTGGCGTACTGCGAATGTCAGCTTGAAAGCCTGCTAAAAAAATTCTATTTTCATACCTCATCAGGATCAGTCATGTTCGTCAGCTGGTAAGACGAACCGTTCTTGGTAAGCAGCTCGGAATAGAAGGTTGCAATTGAATTGTATACTGGGAACAGAGAATCCTGGAAGTATTGCGTATCGCCAGAGGTAACCCAGTAGTTGACGAATTCTTGGGCTATGTCACCGTTGACTGATGGGGTCAGTACGAAAGGGATTCGTCTGCATTACGAGGACTCACTGTGGTATTCATAGTCAAAGCATGGTCCCGTACCCTAGAAAGCTGTCAACTCACGAGTTCGCTATTTACTTTTTCCATCGCAAGGCTTACCGTGCAGTTCCCAGAGCGGCCTGAAGTCCAGCTATACACCGCCGCATCATTAGAAAAGCTGACGTTTGCTTTCGAAGACTGGTAGTTGGTCTGGGCATTTTCACGAGCTTGCGGGTAGCGAACGACCCTGTAATTGGCGATTTGCCTGACAGAAGCAGGATGCTGAAGATTGAAATCAGTGAATGCTTGGGTCTAACCAAGTTGGGAAGCTCACTGAAGCAGCAATACCTGGTTGCATCCAGATCTCTGCGTCCCAAAAGACGAGCCCTGCGTAAGAATCGCTGGCCAGGCCACCCACAGAGATACTGTTTGTATCAATGGGAGCATTGTCGACAAGTGCCTCTGCATTCATCCCGATCGTGTTCTGTAGCAGGTAGTACTCGTTGAGTACAGCCGTAATAGCAGACTCAACGATGAATTCATCATCCGGCAGGGTTCCATTTGGGTAGATGTAAGAGTCCTATCATATCATTCAGCAAGGGTCCAACCAGGTAAGAGGAAGTACGTACCACCGAGTCTTCGGGCAGAATCTCCGCCCACTCTGCCATATGATCTTGCATTGACTGGTAGAAGCCCATATTCATCGCATCCACTGATGCATACTTCGCGGTCTCCTGAGGGTTGATGAAGCCATCAGAGGACGCTCCACCAACGTATTTGTTGATAGTTGTCATATTGCCGGCCCTCAAGGCCACCGTTCCCGCTTGAGCGACGCTCGAAGCGTTTGTCCCAATATACAGCTTATCTGTCACGATGCCCAGTGTAGAGGCGTCCAACTTAGAACATTCCATAGCCGCATAAAGATATGCAGTAACATCCACCCCATTAGGCTTGACCGCAGCGTAGATCTGAGAGCTCGCGCTGTCCATGCCGGATGTCACAAAGTCAGTCCTTACCGCGCTCAGACCGTCCATGACATTGACCACGGAGACATTAGTATCCTTGGATGCTGTAATGTTCAGTTGCACGAAGCCTTGGTTCACGCGCAACTTGTGAGCGAACATCGTGTAGGCAATCTTAAAGGTGGTGCCGTTGGCATTTGCAGGACTCCATGTATACGACCATGAAGATATTCCACCCTTTGTAAGTCAGTAAAGTCCCTCAATGGTCTGGTTTTTACCTACCTTTGCATCCAGCGTCGAGCTGAAACCAGAGATTTGGCTTGCGTCTGTGGAAGCGTCTAGGTAGGTATTGTTGCCAAGATCAATGATGAGTCCTGACCAATGTGGAACTCCTGCGATGACGCTCTCGCCTCCATACTGATTTAGCCATTCAAAGTTGGTGCCATTGGTGGTAGGCTGCATATGGTCAGTGCGAAGCGTCTGAACTCGGTTTTCGGAAGCTTACCTGCTGATCGAAGAATCCGCTGATAGTAGCGAATGTCTGTCTTTTGCTGAAAAGCGGCCAGCCATTGATGTTGTCGCCATTGACGGGCGTGTCCGTTTCGAAAAAAGGTCCCAGGGCAGCAACGCTGAGGCCTAGAATTCCATTAATGCCTGCTATCGATTGCAGCAGGTTTGCGAGCCATGGCAGTTCTAGAGCACCCACCGATGTATCCATTGGCTACGCTCTGTCTCGATTGGTAGTGCCCTTGGTCAAGAGCAGTGGTAGTGACGCGCCAGAGATTATTGTCCCAGACCACATTGGGGAAACGTGTATTGTAGACCGACGACGACGCGTTTGAGGACTGCCGGGAAAGGATGGCACTGGCATTGCCTTCCCAGCTGAAAAGCAAGAAGCCGAGAAATGCAAACAGAAGAGAGCGAGCAGTATGCATGATTTTCACCGGGGAGGAGGGCGCAAAAGGAAGGGTCGTAGTCGCGTTCAGGGGCAAGGTCGCAAAGGAGCAATTGGCAGAGACAGAGCAAGTCTGGACATGGAGGGGACAGTGGAAGAATAAGTAGAGAAGCTTTTCGATACTCCAACCCAGCGCCATCTTCCACCGTCCCCGCTCACGCTCGCCCAGCGGTGGAAGCTACGACGCAAGCTCAAGCTCAGTACTGCTAGCTCAAGCTCAGGCACCTCGAACGTCATCCAGGCCCAGCCGAACCACGAAAAATTCCCCACCCAAAGGAAACTGCGGGGATGTGGGGGCGGAAAAGCAGGCCCGGGCCACGCCAAAACCACGAGGCTGGTCCAGCTAATGCCCGATTGGGCCATCGAATGCCGGTTTTCTGGAACCGATCGTTTCCGCCCAGCCTATAGGGAGTACATTGGTAAACCTTCCTAGGTCGTTATGAGCAACTCCGTTCAGCGAGTTCACATCCACTTTTCTCGCTCAGCCCATGTCGAAAGATGAAAGGACGATTTAAAGGAACGACAGAACGAGGGAATGACGATTTGCTTATGGGCTGGCACTGGCCCAAATGCCAATCGTGACATCGTGTAAACGTCCAAATTCATTCAATCTTGCATGTCCGATCTGTTCAATCATGCATGATCGCAAGAGACTAAGGCCTGTGGTGCGCAAAAGCCAGGCTGAGAACGGGAAGAAGCCATCACGAATCCTAGTGCATGCTTTGAATGCTAACAGGAGAATTCGAGGTGTCGAAGTGACTGATAGCAAATGAGCTACTTACCAACAAGAGTGGCAGTCGTAGTCTCGAGCGGGTGCTGATGGGCTCGTGGGTCGTCGATCTATTTGGTGACAATGCAAGAAAGGTCGCGGCTGCGAGAAAAGCTGCGTAGAGGGAGCGTCAAGAGTTCTCGTTACCTTGTACCAACGAGACAAGTACCACATGAACGAATTTGACGTACGACCTCATGTTTCTTCATCTTCGTCGTCTTCTTCCTCCTCTTCCTCCTCAGCTCCCTCCTTTTCTCTATCTGATGGCTCTTTACGCCGTCCATTCTGATTTGAATCTTCGACATCGACAGGTGATTGTCTTCTCTGCGCCGCTCCACTTTTCCGTTTCTCTTTCCGCCTCGTATCTGTAGAATCCACTGCGCGCTCCCCCACGTAGAGGTCGCCCGTCCACTCTTTCCTACACATTGGGCACTTGCTTGACTTCTGCACGCGGAAGAAGTTCTGGGTACAGATATCATGAAGCCGACACGGACAGGTTTTCCTCGCACATCGTTGACCCTGAAGGAAAATGAGTGTGCGCAATCTTTGCCAAATGGGCTCATACTGACCGAAGTGAGGATCTCCTTACATGCCACGCAGACCTTGACCTTATTGATCCGGTCCTCCGCCCCATCCTCGTCCTCCGAATCCACACAGTTGTATGTCTCGAGAAGCCAACCGCGCAGCTCCATCAACGCCCTCGGACTGAGACTATAGAACCCCTTCCTACTCTTCTCAAACCACCCCTCATCAACCAACGACTGCAACATCTTCTCCGCCTGCAGCAGTGTCAGACCTTGCCCACTACTCCCCTGCGTGGTAGACCCGTTCTGCGTTTCCCGTCGGTCTTCAATTGGTGGTTTGGCCAGCTTCATTGCCTGCATGGACGTGATGGCGCAGACCTCCTGCCGAATGGTATTGTACGTCTCGAATATGGCGTCGAGTAGTCGCTTGAGGAAGCTGATTTCGTCTGCGGTATGTACAGTCGCCAATTGCGTGATTGGGTCGCTTGTTGAGGTTATGAGGGCATAAATGCGTTGACGGGAGGTTTGGTGGAATGTACTGCGGATCTCAAGGTCGAAGGGTGATAGCCTGGAGTTGGCGGCGGAGATGTAGGAGTTGAAGTCGGCTTCTGTGATGTCTTCGGCAAGCGTCTCCTTACGGTCTATATCATTGATTAGCGTCAGTCGTGGCACATTCTGAAGCTCTCATACACACCGTGAGCTGTAAGTATAGCTGCGAGAACTGGCTTCGCTTCGTCGAACGTCAGGGTTGAGCGGGCTATGAACGCCTGTAGGAATGCGCGGTGACTGTCGTTGTAATTGGGATCTTCGACTGTCGCCATTGATTAAAAGGATGAAGAGGCACAAGATGCCTACTGTTCAGTCAGGAGAGGCCTGTCATGTTGAGTCAAAATGCCGACGCGTCGCGTAGAATAATTATGGATTAACCAATTTAGGGTTTGATTGAGGGCTGTATCTGCCATCGTTGTGTTTGTTGGGCTCGAGGGGGAAACCCCATAGAAGAGGTGGGACAGATCGATACAATCTAATAAACAGTTCGAAACTCAGATAGCAAGAATGACTCGGCGTACCTTACTGTTAAAAAAGTCTGCTGCTAGATGTGAATGCGAACGATGCCAGATTGCAGGCTAACAATTACATGAATAAATCCATGCCCACAAAGAACACCACGCTATGTCACTAAAACGTTGAAAAGTCAATGCTCCTTGTCACTCATGCTCATCTTCGTCATATCCTTCAGAATGCCCTTCAGTCCCTCTTCCTCCCCGTCCCTGACGGTCCCCATCCTCATCTGCTCCTCCACCGACTTGCCTAAACCTACGCCCGCCGTGCCACCACTGGGCATTGCGGACATCTCCTGTACCTTCTCAGGCTGACTGCTAATGACGACTGGCTGCGCCACTGGATCTGGCTTCCTCGGCAGGCCTAATCCCTCTGGCTCCTTCTCCGGTTCCGCGCTTAGGAAATCTGCGATCTCTGCATCTGTAGTTCCTCTCTGCTTATGCTCAGAGCCGGGGGCAGGCGTCTCAAGTATCTGCCTCCTATTCCTAGTCTCAATCGGTGACTCGATGACGTCGTCCTCATCGTCATCGGTGACTTCGAACATTGCGTCGTCCCACAGCACGGAGTCCTCTCTGTTCAACCTCTGACGCCCACCGGTGGAGTTGCTCATGCTACTCTGCTGCTTTGGGGAATGTAGATTCGTAACTTCGTCTGTTGATTCGTGTGTCTCGCTGTTTGTTCGCGGGACTGCTTTCCGCACGTCGTCTTTCACCTCCTCGCCATGCTCGCCTACAGGCTCTACAATTGGTTTCGCTCGCTCGGCGGAAGGTTCATGCTCGTCCGCTGTCACAGCAGCATAGTCTAATGAAAAGTGCGTATCCACGAGATGTTTGATGACAGGCCAGCCATATGCATTCGAGAACATGCGGCGCACGCAGATGTTGTTATGTGCATCAGGCTCGAGACGCACAAGGACTTTGCGCCACGACAAGTCACGGTGGTAAGCTCGTGCAATCTTCTCTTCAACTTTCATACCGCCTATGTCCGCAGAAGATTGCGGCCCAGCAACTCTGTAGTCGGTGTTGGAGCGCGTTAGACCTTTCTTGCCGCTGTCGGACGAGAACGTGCGTTTGATGCCGGAGCGCTTCTTCTCCGGTGGAGGTGGGATGTCCTCAGGGTGATAGATGCGATCATGGAAAATTGTTCGGGGACGAGACGAGGGATCAATGAGGAATTCTTCGGTAGGCAAGGGTGGATTAAGGATATCGCCTGCAGACTCGAAAAAGGTGGTTTTTGGCGGTGCGAAGACGTTGTTAGGATCGTCGAGGATGGATCCGCCCCTGGCCATACCGGGTCTGTGGGGCGTTGCAATGTCTTCGGACGAAATAGTTCCATCGCCTGAATCTGTCCTAATGGTTTGACTTCGCTTGTAGATTTTGGTCTGCTTTGGTGAATGATGATCGCTTTTGTTCTGGTTCGGACGCAGGAAGTTGAGGAAGCTGGTGAGTGGATGCTGTGATTGAGCTGGTGACTCGTCCTTCGATTTTGTTGCATCGAAGTCTTCGTCTTGAATGTGCTGCGTGCGCATTTCAAGAGCCCGATGTGTTTCGGGATTTTCTTGCTCCTGAGTAGCAGTATCTTCTTTAGTGGCATCATCTGCCGGTTGAGGTACGGTTACCCGATTTTGGCGTGTCCTGGAATTACTCCTCGAGCCCTCTTCGCCGCTTTCGGCCTGTGACTCGGTCCCACTGTCCATACCACGTTGTCGTCGTTCCCTCGAACTTGCACCCGTCATTTCAGCCCAGCCCCAGCCAGCCACGGTCCCGATCAAGCCGTTCTCTCGCCTTGCCTTTTCGACGCGGCCGAGCCCACTCCAGTCAAGAAATAGCAAGCACGACGTCCTGAGTGGCACGATTCCATCGTTCACTACATTTGAGTATACCGTCCTGTGTCTGAACAGCTTCAGAACTTGATGAGCGGGGCCTGTAGGCAGGACCCGGAGCAGCGGCTTAGCCCCTGGATCTGGATTCTTGTGCGCACGTTGGCCCTCAGCACCGATACCACCAATCATTGCTCCCCAACCACTCCGTACCATCGTTGGAGCTCTCCATGTCAGTCCGAGGTCTTGGCCAGTACGGCCGACAAGCCCGAAGTCGAGAGCAAATTTCACATATATGGGGTTCTCATTGCTAAGGCCAAGTATCGGCGAAGCCATCGTGACGAAATTTATTGGCTTGATCTCCTCGAAGAAATGAGGTGAATGCTTGTGAATGTATGCAATGGCGTAGGTTTGTGTCAGGCCACCAAGCGAATGCGCAATGAAACTGATGCTTGTGATCTTGTAAGCCAAATTGGTCCGCGTTCTTGTTCCTCTGTGTATGCTGCTATCTTTATGTACAGGTAGGCCAGCGTGCATGTCAGAGGGCTGCGACCCTGTGAACGCTCGCGAGAGGCTCTGCGTCATGGACTTCTTCACAGGTAAGAATGGTTGGTCAGGATAGGTCATGGCGAGGACGTATTTGGCGAGGCGCTTTCCAAGGTATTGAATACCACGTTCTGTACGAACAGCATTGCCAGAAAAGCCCCGGACAATGACCTCTTCCTCATCATCTTCGTTACCGTCATCTTCGCTCGAGTGGAGATCGTCCTGCCCTCCAGAGAGTGGCGCTGTCGAGGTGCCGTGATCCTCGTCTGAAGCTTGACCTTGCGTCTCCGTTTCATCCTTCCGAGCCGAAGAGCGCTTCTTTGGTAATCCCAATTTAGCCTTCCTTTTCCTAGCATCTTCACGGGCCTCCTTTGCTGCCGCATCGATGCTCTCTTTCAGATACAGCATATCCGCTCCAAGATTGCTATGCAAGCCATGGGTGAGGACCACGAGATGAAATTTCTTTCGCCCTTTGTCCTTCGGCTCTTCCCTTGATGACTCTTCCTTAGTGACTGTCGCTCTGCTGGTGCGGTTTGATGGAGGTGCATTGTCCTCGTTCTGCGCCTGCGCATTCTGCTTCTTGCCTCTGTCCTTGCCTTGATCATCCCACTCAGGCAGTGCAGGCTTATTCCACAAGCTTGCCGTGTCATCAACCACTAGATTGATAGCCTTCGAGAAGACACCTTTAGGTTGAGCGGCGTTGAGGCGACCCTTTCCCTTTCCCTGCTGATGATCCTGCAGTTGCCCTGGTGTAGGCACTGCCTGCCCCGTCAAAGCCGAAAACCCAAGTTCTACCGATTTCTCGTCTCTTCCGACCAGGATCTCGAAATTGACAGTCGCAGTCACCGAGAAGACGACCTGAGACGAGACTTCAATAATCCAGGTAAAGCTTGGGATCCCTCCATCGGTTGTCCTCTTCACGTTTGCCTTGCCCGCAGTTTCGCGTATATTGTCCGGCACCGTAAGGTGACTTGTCCAGCTCCCTCCAGCCTTGAGATTAGGCTCAAAGTCTGGAGTGCCATGCTGCTCCGGATTCTCATGTTTGTAATTTGGGTCGAATGTTGAAGGATATGTAGCAGCATATAAAGTGTACGGACCGTGCAAGTAGGCTCCTCGAAGAACTATAGCTGAGGTATTCTTTATCTTCACGTGGAGTTCGGAGGGCGATGGCAGAATTCGGTCTTGTGAAGGAGTGTATGTAAGTGTGTACCTACAGCATATTAGCCTGAACCTCTGAGTCGACGTCCACCGTAACAGCTCACCGTGCTACCTCGCCGATCTTGACACTACCGGTCTGATGGACGAGTAGCATCTCTTACGCAACCTGGATCTCCTGTTGAGCTATTTGCCAGCCGGTCACTAGCCGGTCATGGTGGTGCACAGCACGGTTCGAGTCTTGCTCGAGGGTTTGAAGCTGCTGATAAATGAGACGCTATGACGTTTCTCACACTCCGAGACTGGCGTATCTCGGGAGATCGTTGCCGGTTTTGCTTGGCAGGTGAAGCGGACGAAGTCGAGAGACAGTCTCTCATTCTTGACTTGCTGGCAATCAATATTTGACTGCGAAGACGTGTCATTGTATTGGCGAGTTGCAAAATACATACACCTGCATCGGTCGTTCATGCGAGCCGTCACATGCGTTGAACCTACAATGACCACGTGCTCTGGTTCCCAGATGCTCTCGTCTGATATGCAATGGGTGTGAACGAATCTGAGGAGCTTATATGTGGACGCGGGGTCACGAAGTGTACGGAAGGAGCAGTCAAGCTGTACAGTATTATTATACCTTGATAACGCTCATTCTATCTCACTGCCATCGAACCGGGCGACCAGTCCAGGCCCATTGCCAAACCTCATTGACCCCTAACGCGCGTTATGCACAGGTTCTCTCTCTTCACAAAGTCACCGGCTTGAACAGCTTTCCCTTGTGTCGTGGTGCGTTGCGCTTCCTCATCCTCGATGGTGGATTCGGCGAATTGGTCGTTGTATTGTAGGTCGCGGTCGCATTGACGACCGCGAATTGTACGGTCGAATTTCCCTCACGATATGTACTTGTGGACGGTCCAATTGTCTTGTAGCTGCTCGAAACCTTCGTCTTTCCAGTGGCAACATCCAGGCCGGCAATGGCGCGCTCAAATATCTCTAGTGAGACCAATGGTTGATACTATGCACTGGGGTCAGCCTTGATCTAGAGAGGGTCGCTCGCTGTGTAGGAAAGGATCGGATTTAAGGAGAGGAAGGAAGCTCATACGAAAGGTACTTCGTGTCCGCTCTCGTAGATTCGGACAAAGCTAAAAGCTCCGCTCTGCTTGACCTGTCCATGCGCCACGCAGTCGGAGGTGGATATATCGACATAGCCAGCAGTAGCGAAACCGGGCTGACCAACTTCGTTCGAAACAACTTCACCGCCTAGCCAGTTGCAGTTGTAGTCCGCATCGCCCGTGTACATCATTACCGTTATGCCTTGTTGCAAGAGCTTAAGCATGTCTTCAACGGTGCCCTCTTCTCTGCCATCATCGCCTGTGGAACCAAAGGCCGTGCCCACCGCATTGTTAGACTCGGTGAAGTTCACATAAGCGCCGATCGCAGATTGTACAGTAAGAGTATTGAGGTAATTCACATAGAAACCATAAGGGAATGGATCGGGCTGAAGCTCACGGATGTCGTATTCGTCTCGATTCAGTACGGAATCGTAGGGAGATTCGACCAGGTTCAGACAGAAATTATCCGCCGCACTGCAGACGGCATTTGTACCGGTTGCGTAACAGTCTTTAATCTGATCCACACAGTTACCAGTACCGTAGAGATTGTTGTAAAGCTGCGCTTGAGTGGACATGTTGTACGGAGAATAGTCGTATGTATTCCCAGGATACACCGTAAAGTTGTAATAGGCTTGATATTGAATCAAGGGGTCAAACCAACCATTCCCAATAAGCACGCTCTCGAGCTTGATTTCATGAGCTCCCGAAATGTTTTTCGCATTCTGCATTTCAATGTACTCGTTGAACACTGGACCGTAGTGACCGCCATAGCTTTCAGTCGCGAAATGGTATGAATGTCTCGAGTATTGTGGGAAAGCACCCATGAAACCCTGCAAGGTGGCCCAGAAATTCGGGGCAGCAGCATCTGTGGTATTTGCGGTGAGTGTCTGATTGGGGTAAGAGTATGTCCCACAAGCCAGGCCTTGGGCGTAATCAGGACAGGTATTGTTTGGGAACTCAATGACATCTTTGGTTTTGGCGTCGACATAGCCGGGCACTGGAATGGAGTACGAGAAGCCTACTTGCGTGGGCTGATCAATGAAAAGCATGTTGCTCGCATTAGACCACGAATATGGGTTATTATAGACGCTGCCACCAGAATCAACACCACAAGGTCCTAGTTCTTGGAACAGCCCTATCATTGAAGACGAGCCGGGTCCTCCATTAATCCATGTCGTCAGAGGCGCTGTAGACGGGTCCTGGTTCCTAGCCTCGAAGAACCACCAGAAGATGTGTTGGTCAGGAGCTACATCGACATAGCCGGAGTAGCTCTTGACATTGGGATCCTGCTCACAAATACCGGTAGGCACCTGCTTGTAGCGGACATTGAAGCCGGCATAGCCCTTGGTAGAGATCAGGTCGGTAGGGGCAGGGACAAATTGCGCGACTGCTGCGGCAGCAAAAACAGCCAAAGTGACGAAAGCCATGAAGACGAGTGTACGAGATGAATTAAAGCCATCTTGCGGGGTGCTCTAGATATTAAAAGAAAAGATCAAGGCTCCGCAAGGAGGGACTTATGGTTGGGAATACGCAGCTGGTGCTGCAGGGTGATGTAAGAGAGCTTGTAAGCTCGGAGATGCTTGGGACCAGGGAGAATGGTACCCACCGTAGTAGTGTGGAAAGATAGCTTCTAGACGAGGATTTGATTGCTCCTTTAGGCAGGTCAAGAACGAAAGTTGAAGCTCACAAACTCGATTGTTTCCCGCATTGCCGTTGCGAAGCGTACGTGTACCAAGACTTGGCAGGCGATTGCCTTATCGATAAGACGCGTGAGATCTGCTATCAGACAAGAGCTAGGTAGCATTGAGGTATTCAAGCAGTGTTGTCCGATCTTCGGTGTTGGTAAAGCAGACCAAACGATGGAAGTCACAACACCGTCGTACCGCCGAGACATGGTGGTGAGATATGAAGGGAGCTGGAGGTGAAGAGGGTGAACCACCCTTAGTATGTTTTTTCCGTGGTGCTCAAGCTATCAACAAATCCACATATGCATGTTACTGTTGCTAGGTTACTTTCGTTGGTGATACTTCCCATCGAGTGCCAAAGAACATTATTTGAAGCGCCGTGCAAGGCGCAAGTCAAGGCCACCAAGCAATACGAAGTCCTTGCAATGCTCAACGCGAATACACACCAACACCACCATTAAGATAATACTACATTCCGGGTTTCAGGTTGACAACCTTAAGGTCATAAATCGTCCCCACCGTCTAGCCTTGACTTACCACCCCAGATCTGATGACTTCTAACGTTTCACAGCCCTTCGCCTGAACGCGATGTCTTTGGAGGCTTTACCTCTCGAGATCAAATGCATCATCTTTCGCCACTTGCCTTACATCCAAACCCTATCCGCTCTGGTGCACGCATCGCCAGCGTACCATGCTGCATACGCTGCGTTCCGGGAGCAGATATTCACAAGGTTCACCATCTTGGAACTTCAGAAGCGCAGGGTCAATGTTCTCACACCGGGATCCTTCCTCGAAGTCAACACCGTCGATAACGCACTCCCAAATCCTCTCGTCAAGATTGCGATTCTCGCTTGCCACGCGGCCGCGCATGCGGAGAAGGTAGCCCGGCTTACCATCGATCAATGTCTGGCTCTCCTGACGCTTAGAGACGTAGTCGGATGGTCAGTCGGGCTCCTTGATCAGGAAGGTGCGATTTCTGCTGTTGTGCGGTCTTCACATCACCAAAGGAAGTGGGTTCGGTCCGTACAAGCAAGGCAACAGACACCAATGGATATCGACCGCGGCCGCAAGAAGTACCGCTACGGTCTGAGGAACTATTTCATCTTAGATCTCAATTTCGAGGAATATCCGCGACTGAAGCCACTGTATCCTAGGTATGAGTGGACACTACATGTTTCGTTGGAAATGAGCGGTGGAGGGAAGCCTCAGACTGTAAGGTAAAGAAGTCTTGCTCGGAGACGCTTTGCAGGTAGTCTTCTATCCTTACCTCAAGGGCTGGATATTTGGGGAGCATGCAAAGTAGCAAACACAATACTCAAGCGGTATGATTAGTCAAGACGATTACTTCCTGGTCAAGACTAGGTATCTTTGATAGAACTCTCTGCCTTGCTGTTCACACTGTGCCCAATGAGACTTTTGATCGCATCCTCGTGCTGTCATGGATGATACCTTTCCATCTCGTTCAGTGACTTGATACACTCGGAACCTTTGCAGAACCCTCTCCTACTCGTTGTCGCCCTGATCTCCGGCAGGATATCTATCGATGGTTCGATTGTCCGTACTGCCAATGCTTCATAACAGACTGCCCTGGATCCTTGTCCTCCCTTGACCTTCGATAATCCGTCGTGTCAGAAAATGAATCGACAAAAGACCTCCATCACCCGCCCGCCGCTAAAATGAACCATAAGAGCCAACAGGCCGACGCCATCACAACTTGCACCTAACAGCAACGCGATCGGGGAGGTACATGGGTTGACTAGTGATCGCCACCAGATTTGATGTCCTGTCTTGCAGCCCCCGTGTTTGAACAAGGTTGTAAGACGTCTCTCGACGATAAATGAGATACACAGAACATCATCAATATATTATCAAACTTGCTGTACTATTTTATTTGTCTCTCAAAAGCGGCTGCAGACCAAGTTTGAAACATGTCTTTCGAAACTACAAGTCGAGTTCCCAATCAATCGCACAAAGGACGTTTTTCCACGCATCGCCGATCAAAGAATCAGGGAAGCTCTCAAAGGGCGATTAGGCAGAGAAGATAAACTAGATTTGGTGGCTTTGATAGTCGATTGATGCACATCGCATAATCGCGCTGCGATACGTGATTCCGTCGACTCGTTGGATGTTGTGGTCCACCTTAGTAACAGGTTGAGTACGGTAGTTTTTTGTCGTTGAGACAAACCGATGCGCTAGTGGCATCCTTATCGATAAGCCCCACAACAAGATCTTCTCCCCACGTGGGGCGGAAGGTAAGGGCAGAATGGCACGAATATGCAAGGGAAAAGCGAGCTGAGACTCGCCGTCTTGTAGCTTGATAACTCCCACTTGAGTGAGCCTCCCAACTATCGAACGCCGCGACAATGGACGAACCAAATCTGCAAGAGATCCATGACTTCCTCATCGATCTGGCGAGGAAAGCAGGCCACATGATCACCTCTGCCACTCCATCGACAGTGGACACGAAGAAAAATTGTAGGTATCGTCCCAAGTCCAGAAAGCTGAGCTGAGCTGATAGAAGGATTTTCAGCATCTGACCTCGTGACGGAGACCGACAAAGCGGTGGAAGACATGGTATCCTCGTCGCTGGAATCCGCATACCCTTCCTACAAGTACGTCGAGTAGCTCCATTGGTCTCTAGGTAGGTCAAGAAAGTCCTGACGATCATACATCAGGTTCCTCGGCGAAGAGTCGTCACCCATGCCTACATCCTCCCTCCTAAGCCCAGCGCCAACATTCATTGTCGACCCTATCGACGGCACCACGAACTTTGTCCACGCCTTCCCCTACATCTCCATCTCGCTCGCCTTCGCGCACAAGATGGTGCCGCTCGTAGGAGTCATCTATAACCCTTTCACCCAACAGCTCTACCACGCCATCAAGGGCAAAGGTGCCTTCCTCACATCAATGGAGATACCGAGCTCTTTTCCGAAAGACGGCGAGGCAGTGCAAGCGAAGTACGTGTCGCGGAAGCTGCCACTGAGGCAGCCTGCTCCACCACTGCGAGGCCTGAGTACAACGTTGGCGGCAGTGGAGTGGGGCAATGAACGTAGCGGACCCAACTGGGAGGCAAAGACCAAGACCTTTAGTGCGTTGGCCGGCGAAGATGGCGGGATGGTGCATTCGCTTCGGTCGCTCGGCTCAGCGGCTCTGAATGCGTGCGGTGTTGCTGCTGGTGTCTTGGACGCGTACTGGGAAGGCGGCTGCTGGGCTTGGGATATTGCTGCGGGGTGGGTGGTTGTGACGGAAGCTGGTGGGAGGGTGGTCGGCGGTAATCCTGGCGAGGAGCAGGTGCGGGTCGATGCAAGGAGATACCTGGTCGTGCGGGGGGGTGAAGGTCGAGATGATCTTATCAAGGAGTTCTGGGGGAAACTGCAGGGAAAAGTGACGTATGAGGGCAGCGGAGAGCTCTAGTCGAGGGAGCCAAAGCAAAAGGTCAGAAGGCGGGGGTGATGGTAAAGGTGAAGAACTCAATGGTTCGGGTTTTCAGAGCAGCCAAATCCAGAAAGTTACTCAATATTAGATATAGAATTCTAGAATTGCCAGGATAGAATAGATCTATACCGCTTGGATCCTCGATATTATTCAGTTGAAGATGAGAAATGTAGGCTCGGCGGCAAGTCTTCGAGATTTGGAACGATTTCCTTGCTATTATTATAGTCGAAGTGTGGTCTGAGTGTCCATCAAGAGGCCATTGATCGCGATGCAATGACAGAGAGTACGATATGGATGTACGTGGTCAAGGTTCAGCCTCCCCCTGCGTCTCTTTGGCTTGCATTCGCGTCCACCAGATACGCATAGTCTCGACATCGCAGCCCTCGACACCCACTGGATTTGGCAGAAACCAAGCCCTGCCTTCACAGTGATTAGGGTAGATATTGAGCATGCCTCCTTCGAATTCGTGGGTGCTGACCATGCGGATGAGTGCGATGGTGCCAACGACTGGGATGAAGTTCTCTGGCTCAACAAAGACGCTGAGAAGCACTCTTTTGTCGGTACTTGGATCGACAATCCGGATGTCGCGCTTTGGTGGCATCCTTAGGCGCTTTATCACGGAATCGCCTACGGAGTGAATGACGACAAACACATCGTAAAGATCACTCCGGCGGCGATATCCTCTGAACGCCGCCAGCGGCTTGATATTCAGAGAACACTCGATGGGTAACAGCTGGCTTCTGCTAGACATGGGCCGCAGTATAGCGGCATTGCCAGCGCTACGCGGGCGATTGCTCGGCAGTGTAGGACCTTTCATCCTTTCTGACCTAGCGCTAGCAGATGGGTGGATTGATCTTGCAGCCAGCGGATTGGTTCCGTCAGGTGGCCGGCTTTTTATATCAGTAGAATTCGATGGCGGTAACGGAGCCGTCTGAAATGTACCTTTCGTTGGCGAATTGCTTGGACACGCTTTGGCACGCTTTGGGTTTTGACCGGATCCAGATCCAAAATTCGGATCTATCTCGCCGAGAGCGATCTGCATTTTCCGCTTCTTTTGGCTCGATGATTCTGGACTCGAAAGCGAGGGCGTCGAGTGGGATTTGTGGGCATCGGGGATATCTGGTGGCTTTACCCGTGTGGTGTGGCTACTGCCGCTTTCGTATTCTCGAAGCTTGGCTACTTCACCGACGTAGCGATCCTCAATTTGGTGTTCATCTGCGATTTCAGATCTCAGCTGCTCCATCTTCTTTGAATATAGTTCTTTCACTCGCTCTGCCATCCCGATGCTAAAAGCATCGTGAGCTGAAGAGGGTCGTTGATCGTCACCGATTGCATAGAAGTCTTCCAACACAAGATAACTGATGATCGTTGTCAGATTAAGAACGAAGTACATAGCGAGAGTGGGTGTGCCTGACATGACTTGACCGTCGCCTGCCACCCTCTTCGCTGTTGCCAGTTGAAACTTCTTCAGCAAAATGTAGGATCCCTCACAAACATCGCCGGAGATGAGCGACTTATAGCTGCGACGCTTGACCAAAGCTAGATATCCTCTGTCAATCTATTACCTTTGCGAAAAACGAGGCCCTTACCTTGGATAGAAACCTCACCATCTGTGAGCAGCAATCGAAACGCTTCGTTCTTGAGTGGATCCTCAACAACTGACAGAGGAACGATGGAGATTCTATCGACCAGAAGCTTGATATTTTCGAAGCACACTTGCGTGCGCACCATCTCCTTGATGACGGGTGTCAACTCAATCGTGGGCCTCGGCGTATCATCTGCAGCCTCGCCCATTATGGGGGACGGCGAGGTAATAGCGGACGGCGAGAGTGAGACAAGACTCTTCGTTTCAGCATAGCTCCGTATTCTTGAGAGTGCATGTGTGCCTTCTTGCTCGGGGATGCGCAACACTTCTGGGACTCGCTGGCTGACGTCGCTTGGATACGATGTAGCAAATACTTATATGTTGAACAGTTGAAGCCAGGAGAGCGCGTCGATCGCAAGAGACTCGCGTCAATGCCGGGATCGGCCGAAGCGGGCCGAAAGCACGTCACAAAGCGCGAGCGATGTCGACATGGTCGCGGAGACGTTTGAACGAATCATCTGTATAGCTACATGTGCGTGGGCTGGGTCACAGCACACGATCATGTGATGGGGGTTTGAACTGTCAAGTAGTCATTGGGCTAGAGTTGGTCTAGACATCTCGTTGCATGCTGACCATACGGACAGCTATCAGCTCAAGAGCACACAGACGATATTGGCGCTCATCTTCCTACGGGGTCTGGTGTAAATCGCTCGCGGAGGCCCAGACACGATGAGGAAGAAAGCGAAGAGGAGCAGCCGGCCCATAGATCAGAATCGTTTCAACGACTGACTAGCTTGATGTTGCGAAGTCCATTAGTTGCACGGACTTCGTCTGCTCGAGAGAATGACTCCTCTGGCGCCCTCCCAAGTCAAGATCTCGAAGATGACAGGATGCGAGGCTGATTCTGGTAGCAGGGCTGTGACTGGCAGGCATGTGCCTTAGCGTTAAAGGAGGGGGAGCATCTTGGCTCCTGAGATTGGATATATGCCAAATGCTGGTAAAACTTTTCGGAAGCTGAACAATGCCAGCGGTCGGCAAGCTCAGGGCCAAAGAAGTCTATCTTTTGGCGCCAGACGATCTCCGCGTGGGGAGACACCAAGGAGCAAATGCACTGGCCCAGCCATACCATGGATGCCGAACAAAAGCGATTCCTGGATATCATCATCATGGTACCTGGATTCTACACCGGCGCAGGGTTCGATTCAGGCCTCGAAGACATCATGCTAGCCACCATAAATCAAGGTACACGCTTGACAGCGAGTTTTTCCTCACTGTAATAACGATTTTCAAGCGAGCGCCCACTGAAGTCCCCCTTTTTTGGACCAAAAAATCCTGCATAGCTTCAAACCGAGCTTTTCAACCCCCAAACTACTGACATCTCTAGAGATATAAAAAGTAGATGCACAAGCAGTAAACCCCAGACCCGTCTTGAAGCAAACCCTATCTTGAAAATGCTGGCCCCCAGGACCAGCTTTCAAAGTAAGGGGTACTGTTGGTATTTGTTCTAGCATCGTCTAACGCAAAAGCGAGATGCCGTTCCTCGAAATTTTCATTGAAGATCCGTCGTCTCCAACAGGGTCTTGTTAACCAAACCTGAAGCTTGGACGCTCGTTTAGGAGTGTGTGAGCAGTGAATAACGACTTGCCGAATTAGACGTTTAAGTGGCTGGGTGCTGAGGTTTATTACGATTGCACCGATAGGTTTGGGTTTCACTTATCTACATAGACCGCTCCTATCTTCCCCTGGATGTTGGATTTCTGGGTCTCCTGAAAGGTACATGACCAAATGCTTTCTTAGATTCATTAGCGATAGATGAATATCTTACAAAAGTTTTTGCTCTGCCGTCACAAAACGAGAGCCATAAAGTACAATCGTTCAAGCTAAATGGTGAGAGCGATTCGACATCCATCCACCCTTCTTTGAATTGGAAACCAGATTCATTCGCGAACATATACTCCCTCCCCCAATTGCCCTTCGCATCGTCGTAAGCTTGCCGTTTATTCCATCCTCCGCTTTTCCGACTCTCCTTGCCTACGGTACACGATGTGTTCCACGTGATGGGTAGCATCATAGAGATGAGCTTGTTCTCGTCCATGATAGGGTAAGACAGCGGGGAGGTCTCCAACGCAGTGCCTCGAGCTCCGAGTTCATTCTCGACCTCTTCTTGGCCCACGCTCGGCATCTTAGCGTGGTTTCGATATCCTTCCTCTCGAGGAGCTAGTGCTGGGAGCCTTCAGGAAAGCCTTCTTCATCCGTAGCTCAGTCCCCTCGGCAAGTCGTTGTAATTTAATTCTAGTCCTCCAATCCTTCACCCTCACACTTCGACGAACCGCCTCCAGGCATCCACTCTGCCCTCCGTACTCGTCCTTGTCAACCCTGCCATCATGCTCGGTCTCGCCTCCTCCCCTGCTACCGGCGCATGTCTAACACGCTCACTCTCGTAGTCCATAGCAACCCTCCTAGGCACCACCCTCTCGCTCACTCGCGTCGCAGCATGGTTGTTGTACGCCCTTGACGCCGTAGAATGCTGTCTCATTACCGGCTGTTCCTGGCGTGGCAGGGCAAATATACGGTTCGCCTCTGCTTGTGCGGGGCCATACTGTCCAGACAACAAGTCTTGCGCACGACGCAGGATCTCCGGTGCCAATGGCGGCGGCTGTGGATGCACAAGGTAATCGTTAACGTCTCGTGCGGGTAGGAAATCCGGATTATGAAGCCCCAGTGTCTGTATCCTCCTCGCCAAAGCCTCGTCCGCGCGTTCCTGATCCCTCCTCCGATCCAACTCCTCCTGATACCCCAGCGCCGGGTTCGGCCCTCCCGGCCGCCGCTGCTGCGGCACCGCCTGCGGGATCTGCATGTGATTCAGGCGATCTTGCTCGACCGCCTCGTAATTAAACCACGGACAATCGCACGTCTTCCACTTCGAGCCACAGATCATGCAGAATTCTGCGCGGCAGCGGCAGGTCATGTGGTTACAGCCCTCCTTGAGCTCGACCGTCGCGGAGCAGTTGAAACACCGCTGCCAGCCCTCTTTCTTCGCGATCTCGGCGAAGCGAGCGGTTGCTTCGTCCTTTGGGCAGTCGCGACCTGTGTGCCACCGTCCGTTGCAAGTGCAGCAAACTTTTGTGCGGCAGCGGCTGCATTTCCCGTATTTACGCCCGCCGGTCGCGCCCCCGGAGGTGTCGAGGTGGATGTTGGCAGGCTTGATCCACTCGCCGCAGCCGCGGGCGGGGCAGTAGATGCGATTCTTGGTGGTGTATTCCTGGTACTTCTGATTCCACTTCATTTTGAAACGGAGATCGAAAAGTTTGTCGACATGTTTCAGGGGGATGTGGTCGGCGGTGCAGCATTTGGGCGGCATGTGCTGCGGGTCGGTGACGGAGAGGGTGAAGATGCGGCGGAGGCACGTGTGGCACATGCGGTGGGTGCAGGCGAGTTTGGCGGTTCTGGAGATAGGGACGTCGGAGAGGCAGGTTAGGCATTCGACGAGTTTCTCGGGGATGGGTTCGGTAGGTTTGGAGGGTTTGAAGATGGAGCTGAAGATGCTGGTCGGAGATTTGGGGGCGCGGCGGGTGGAAGGAGCCCGTTGAGGCTTTCCTGGTGAAGGAAGGGCGGGTGGGGTGTATGAGACGGGTCGAGGCTTGCGAGTTGAGGTTCTGCTGCGCTGTAGAGGGGGCGCTGGAGGGTTCTCCCGTAAAGAGGTACTGCGAGCGACTGGTGCAATAGACTTTCGTCGTTCATCTGTATAGATCCGCAGGTCAGGGTCACGGTCTGGTCTCTTCACATATGACTCTCTTCTCGACGATCCTTCTCTTGATCGATACACGGCCTCAGACCGTCGTCGCTGTGGTGGAGGCTGTTCTACCGAGATCCTGGACACCGTGTGCGAGGATCGTCGAAGTGGTGGCGGCCGAATATCTTCGTTGCGCCGCTTCCCTCCATCTACGTGTCTGTAGACATATACAACCTCTTCATCACACCTCTGGTTTCCCTTCTCCTTCCGTCGTCGATCCCGGTGGTCTGGACTATGCCTTCTTCGAACCTCCCGGACAGTAACATCAGCCTCTCTCACAGAGGAGACCCTCGATCCCGAATACCTTCTGCCGCCTCCATGCGAAGCCATCTACTTCGTAACTTCTCTTTGCGCTCTCTGGGGTATTCGCTGTAATACTCTGCTGAGGTGCAATGCAACTTCACTATCAGGGATTCCTACACATGCCCATCGGGACGGGGAGTGAGATGTCATCCGCAATTGAGAGACCTTTGGGCAGCGATTGACCATATGCGTGCCGATAGTTGCTGCGTAGAGTTGTAGTTCCTCAAGGCTGGTAAGGCCGCCACCGTGATCAAGTGCCTGAACTAGACTGCCTCACCCATGATGGTCGACTCGTCCAATCAAGCTTGAGGTCCTGCGCGCACCATCAAGTGGACGTTCCTCGACCAAAGCGGCCCGGATCAGATGATTGGGTTGGGGTGCAGCAGATGCCCCTTTATTGGACGGCTTCTTTTCTGCAAGTAAGCTGATCGGGCAGCCAACGACGCTGGGCCAGCTGGCAACGGTGGTCGCACGTGAGCGAGAATTCAGCTGCGAGACTGACAGCAGCTGAGGGTTTTGAGCTTCCGATGGCGACTGCGTTCATGGCTTCTGTGTCAGCCTATCAGAGAGCTCAGCCAGAGGAAGACTGGATTAGGCCTAGTCCCATTATTACGCCCCTTTTCTTCAGCTTCGAACTCCGTCTCAGTCGAATTGTCTCCTGCCTGTCATCATCCTTTTTGCCTTTGAAAGGCAGCGATGTTCCGTGCAGGTGGTCAATTCATAAGCTATTTATTGATCTGATGGTCTTCAAGAAGGGGCGGGTCTCCATCCGCATGCTCGGTCCACCTCTGGATGAGCCATGATGACCAAGGAGAGAACAATTATGATGTACAGATAACGAACGCTTGGCAGCTTCAGATCACGGGAACTGGAGTTTCTCGTCACTTTCTCCCACACGCGAGGAGATTTCCTGGGTCTGGCTAGTTGACTAGATTGGCGATGAGGAGATTTTTCATACCATACATGTTGCAGGTTCCTCTTTTCCCCTTCCTTCATGAATGACTTTGTCGATCCAGCAATCCATCATAAGGACAATTCTAATTGAAGAAAAACTTATTGGCACTTTCACTATCGGTCTAAGCGGGTTCATCAGACACTTGAATGAATACTGCATTTCATTCACTCCAGATACGAAGCTACTTAAGCCGCCCAGAATTCCCAGACTCTTTCTCCCCAGTAGGTTCAGGAACCACATCAAACACCCTTACCAACTGTTGAACTTATCAGATTCTTTGCTCAATATATCTATCAGACTTTTGCATTCTACAGCAATATCTGCATCATTTTCTACAACATGCACTTCTCTAGGCCCCTCCTGGCTGTGTTCATGCTTCTAAGCGCTGGCACCCACGCTCTACCCTCAGGCCCAGATATCTTCACAGACCAAGGTCCTAGCAATAAGACGCTTCCTTCCGGAGCGCTGAACTCTCCATTATCCGAGCGAGCTTACCCTTTCCCAGGTGACCTTATCTACACCAGGAACGGCCAGTGGTAAGTCTTTGACACTACGGAGTCCACTCCCCAAAATCCATTGCTTGCCTCGCTCCGCCAATTCGACAAGTGCTAACACATGTCTCATTAGTGCTGCACCGGGTGTTGTACCTGAGCATCCTGTTGACGATACTGGCTGTAGATGCGTCGGCGTTAAGAAGTAAGTCGAAGTCCATCTTTTACTCCCCATTGGACTTCTGAAGAGCATTGAAACATGTCAAGTCAACTCGGAAGATTTACCCTGTTCCTCCATCCCCTATTTTCAAGGGCATAGCTAACCCCGATTACACATAGTTATGGCATCCTTGCGTACTGGGGCCCTAAACGGGGCGTTTGCTTCTATCACGACGATCATTGCAAAGATCCCGCTGTGGGAATTTTGGCTCCGGAGGAGACTTCCAGTTGCCTCAGTGGAAAAACCGCTAAGGGCCCGTGGAGGTCCGTACGATTGGTAGATTCAGCGACGGCGTGTAAAATGGAGGTTTACCCTGGGTAGTGGTCTATGGGAGGTGGCCGACCACGTTGATCGATGGTGAATTACCCAGGCTGTTTAAGATGATGTGCCAATCTATGTAGGATTTTCGGTGAAAAAACGTGGTAGACCAGGAAATACATGCAAACATTCTGCCTCCTGCTGAACTGCCACCATTCTTTAGAAATCAAACGTTCGATGAGTATTTACACCTCTAGCTTCTTTTGTCTGGATGACTACACTCTTTCCAGGCTTCTTCGCTTGTTCACACTATCTACTTATGAGTCAATGTCAGACCTTTGCCCCTCCCGGCTTATAATACACATAGAGACACAGCAGCCAAGACCCGACTATGATCTGCACAAACATTTGCCAGATAAGCAATGTCTATCACATATCTAGCACCTTCGAACGACAGGTTGGGCCTCAACCATTCACGTGAGCGACCTCTTCCGGCTTCTTCTCGACGTTGTCACGTTGATCTCTAATACAATTCGCTCAAGAGCCCCGGCGTTGTGAAACCCTGCCCTCTTTTGTCAATCCTGACAAGCCCAGTCACTGAATCTGCCAACAGCAATCGAACCACCAGTCAAGGAATCAGTGAAGCTGGACATTCAATCAAACAATAAAACCACATCCCAAAGCCGCAGGAATGAAGCATGACCATCCCTAACCCATCCCATCGAAGGCCCAACGGCTATATAATCCTCGAGTACCCCAACTCTTCGCTTCTAGAGCAAATCTAACATCACCATCGAGACTCTGCTCACGCCTCCTTCTCTACTTTGTTGGCTTTTGTTGGCTTTTGTTGGCTTTTCTACGTCCTTCTCTAAGCTTGCCGGCCTTGCTCTTGAAGCTCTCTCGAAATCATGCGACTTTCTCTTCCAAGTATGTCTCTGTCTCTGCAGCTCTTGCTGAGCGCTGGCGCTCTCACTCTCGCTCTACCTTCCGGTACGGAGTACCTTAGAACCCTGGCCGCGCGAAAGAAGTGCCCGGCACTACCGCCTCCACCAACTCCACCCTCGCTCGTTGGCTATGACCACAACGATTGGTGGTAAGTAATCCCCAAGCCAACCGCCCACAACGCTGACAACTCCCCAGCAAAGGCAATCCCCTCGTAACCTGGGGCACAGGCTACAACGACACCAGCACCGGCAGCGACTGCATGCCCATCGATGGCGACAACTACTCCATCCTCATCTCGTTTGGAAGCGGGCCGTGGGAGCATGGGCACACGGTGCGGGTGTGTTTCTTCCATGATGATGCGTGCAAGAGCGCAGGGGGCGGGATCCAGACCATGACAGGTGAAGAGCCGCAATGTGTGGTTACGAAGAGCGCGGTGAAGAATTTTGGGTGGGAAGATGGGAGCTACAAGAGTGCGAGATTTGACCCGACGGGGTTGTTGTGTAAGAAGGAGATGACGGTTATTGATTAGCCCTATGGCCTTGACGCTGTGTAATTGAAAGCGCCTGGTAATTCCATCGATAGTACCATAATTGTTTTCAACGAGAAGCTAAGTTCTTAAGTTCTGAGTGAAGGAGGCTGGAGGATGAAGGCTACTGAGAGATTGTGATGGGTCGGAAGAACGGTCCTGGGAGAGTCAGTTAAGAGTACTTGCTACCAGCAATCATCTCAATAATTGAATACCTTGTTTTGTATCGTTGATGAGAAACCTACAGCTCCTTCATCACACGCTTCTTCTCGACGTTGAGAAGTGAAGACTGGCAACGAAGTCATCAAAGAGACTCGATTCTCTGGCAAATCCATAGAGCTATATTGAATGCGCCGGGAATGCATCTTAAATATTCCTTGGAGTCTTCGTAGCCGAGGATTGCTTGTTATAAAAGCGTCGGGTTCCTCGAGGCTTCTGCTTTATATCTCAGCAGTTTCCGAACATCCTTTCTAATCCTTGCTTTATCTACTCCTGCCGGCCCTCTTCAGCCATACCGAGCTTGCTGACCTTGCTCCTTGAGGGTTTTTGTCGTCATTCACGATATGTATCTCCAAGCTCGCATTATATCCTTCTTTCTGTTGAGCGCTGGCGCTCTCGCCCTTCCTTCAGGCACGAATAGCTTGTCAATCCCTGCCCATGATAATCAGACAAACGCCCCTCCAAAGACGCACTCTACCTTGATCAAGCGATCTCAGAGGGCTATACTTGCGTCTTTCGACAACTTTGACTGGTAAGCAGACCCTATTTTCTCTTTTTCCAGCTGCTGTGAGCAACATCTACCACCGTTTCCCTAAGATACTGATATCCTTGCTGTAGTCACGGTCCACCAAAGGATGATTACCATGAAGAAAACCTCGTCCACGGTGAATTTTCCGGCCACTGCTTTCCGGTCGACGCTGTCCATTACAGAATCAATATCATTTGGGGCACCGGCCACGCAGCCGAGTTGCATGGCCGCACTGCAGGCATCTGCTTCTTCCACGACGACAAGTGCAAGGAGATCACCACTGGTTTTTTCAATGATAATGGCGAGCTACCGAAATGCCTGAACATGGCACATAACATGGACATGTATCCGAGGCTTGACAAGAGGCCTTGGAAGTCGGCGAAATTTTGGCACGGTAATCCTGACAAAACGGGTAAGGAGCCGTGCGAGATGATAGGTATGATGTAGTGATGGGGTGGATGTAGGGCGTGGGGATTGTCTTAGGAGGTAGAATGTTACATATGATCTTTGGGCGCGTTTGGCTTGCTTTGCTGTAGGTTAGAGTAGAGCTTCTTGTCAATGGCCGTATCTAACCTTATCATGTTCAATGCACTGGCCCGCTCCTGGTGATTAATTTGAACGGCATTCCTCGAATCGACGCGAGATCTTGTAATCCAAACGCATTTTGGTGAAAATTGTGCTTTCCACGAGGAGCTGAATAGATTTGTTAACGGAAGTTCTGTTATTACTTTCGCAACTGAGCTGTGAGGGACCCCCAAGGCATGGGCAATCGAGATTAGCGCCGGATCGGTATAAATTTGCTGAACCCGTAGGCCGAATGGGTTTCCGTTCTTGGCAGATCTGTTGAGAGACCGGTGACGGCCCGATGCCAAAGCGGCAGAACTTCAAAGGGTATCGTTGACTTCGTCGAAGAGTCTGGAAGGAAGCAATAGGAGAATGTAATTCACAAGAACTGTGAAGCCGAGAGCACCCAATGGTGCCACCGCATGGGAAAATGTATATTTGGGAAAGAAGATACCAATTACAGCTAACCTGCAGCCCCGTCACAACCTCCTTGTCGATGCCGAACTTTCAAGGATTCTTTATTCAATCGTCGAAGCCAGTCGGAAAAGACGATGAAGGAAGCTCAACAATCACAGGACTCGTGTCACAAGAGCCGTGCTTCCTGACTACAAGAGCGTCAAATATCCCCTAGACTTTGTTTTCTCACAATCCTCTCCGACATCTTGCAAAGAAATTGTACTTACCATTGTTTGTTTCCCTCCAATGCCTCAAGGTTGCTGGGTCTGCTGGTCAAACCGGCAGTCCGCAAAATCGCGACTTCAAGTTACCTTCCTCAACATGCATTTTCATGCGTAGACAGGAAATAGGGAGGAGCGAAAAGATGCACATATAGCAAGAAAGCGAGGAGTCAATGCAGACGACGAAAATACTAAGAGAATTGTTATCAATTACCGTAGAGATTGACCAGTGATACTCGAGATATAGACTCCTGTTCCTCGCCAAGAGGCCTGCGAAAGTATCTCTATCTACCTCCTACCTGCCAGATGGTGTAAACTTCCGTACAGCTTCCTCATCAAGTCCTTCTCCTTGACACTAACCCCACACACAGGCGCGGGCTTTCAGTCCGGTAAAAGCCCCAATGGATATAGATCAGGTTGTTACAGAGTACCCACTGCTGGCAGCCTACCAGTCTGTAGATACGCGTTCAGCGCTCCCAGGATACTTTTGTTGGATTCGCAAGGGAAGTGTTACATGTGATGTTGACATCGAGGACTATGGAGTCTTATTGCAACCCGATCGATCCATCAAATGACTCAGAGAAAGGACAGAAAACGCAATTCAAGATGTAGGGGTCGGCGTATGGGAGTCCTCATTCACCATTCTTGATCCATGATTTACCAGGACAAATCGCCGATCAAGGTTTTTCTCAGTGACTTGCACAAGAAGTCCGTCTTTGTCCGTCTCGGTCGCAATAGCTTCATTTGACCCTTCCAATTTGCGACCAAAACCGTTTAACATATCCACAAAATCCTCGTCCATTGCAATAGCCTGCACCAGCTCATTACCCCCAAATACCCTGTGGAATATCTTCTCCAGCATGGTTCGATTGATACTCTCGAAATTCTGCGCCAGCTCGTTGCGCACGCTCTTGGACACTTCCTCTCCGGTCTTGGCGGGAAAAGTATAGACTTTGTACCCAATATAGATCGCGAGCAGGGGAGCAACCACGAACATGAGCGTCGTCGAGCCCACCGCAGCGCCCACATGCACAGCCGACAATATCGCTTCGACGATAATCTTCTTCGCAATCAACATCAGCATCTTCTGCACAAAACCCATGGCGAGAAGATGTGCAACAATCTGCCCGACATTCGCCGCCATAAGCTTAATCAGCGTATGCGCAACCACAGCGGCGACCTGTGTGCCCGCCGCCGTGGCCGTGATGTGTCCGATCTGGTGACCCATCGTGTGTAGTGTGCCCTGCTGCACGCTTTCGCGAATCTGATCCGCCACCAGATGCACGATCTGCTTCTTCACTTTGCTTGAAAACTTGCCAAGGGCGATATCCGCAATGCGATCCAGGAAGCTTGTGAGCTTAACATCGTGCTCGGCGAGCGCGGTCAACATACCCGATGATATGGCGTCGCTCTCGCTTTGATAGAAGTCCCTGTATGCGTCTTGCACGCGTTCTGTAATTGGGTCTGTCAATGCGGAGTCGAGTTCGTGCCCTTTGTGTTTTTTGGTGGCGGGTAAATCTATATAACACCTTGCAGAAGCTGACGAGATCATCGTCGAGGTGACATTGCCACGTGCAAACGATTATGCCGTTGGAATCTTTTTCAACTACGGCGATGCATTGGCGACCGCGGGAGACAATGTAATTGTACACAACGGTCTGGATATTGTTCAAGAAGGCGGTCTTGCGTTTGTTAAGAGCGTGGACTGCGTCGTCCATGTTTTGCTTGACTTTCTAAGGTCTGGAGGATTGAGTTGAGACGTAGACCCGATTCGGCGCGCAATTCTCATTTCTCAGTCTGGACTTTTACCGACGTGGCTGCTGTCCCTCACATCTCTTCCCATGGGATCGTTGCCGTTTTCTGGGTCACATACCCCGCCGACCAGCAGCTTCTCGACCAGAGCCAAGCGCATCTGGACCAGGTGGAATATAAGCCCTCAGTAATGAGGATGTGAACGTGACGAGGCTGGCCATTGACACAAACGAGAGACATCGCTGCCAAGGCGTGGCTTTTGATCGCCGATTTGATAATTTCCAAAATTGGTTGGGCGGAAATGCATCGATAGTCTACCTAAAGTACAGTTCATCCTGTCACACTCTCCAATCTGTGGCAAGGACCTTTTTGGGGGATGACGCTGAGCGAATCACCTTCTTCTTAGCTCTCACATTCAGTGTGCTGGAATGCTTTGTAAACCTGAAACATCTTTGGGTGCTTTCGATGCCTACCTCAAGACGGCCGTGCTTCTGATGTGCTTGCGGAAGAAGCATCCCGCCCGGGGCGACCGATTTCGGGGACCGGTGGGCTCATTGATGGCGATTGTACAGATGTTTAGCATAGGAGCTGTCGAATCGTGGTACGGCGCTGTAGTGGCGTATGTCAAGGTTGGCTAGTGAAAACACCATGTATCCACCGAATAGCGAAAGACTACTGTCACCTGAAGGGTTAGACAGTAAGCGGATCGAAAACATTTGACGTAAGCGGGACAGGGAAGATCGAAAGGGGAGAACAAAATGAATGATAAAGTAATGAACCGGCACATGCCGATGCTGCTCCAAAGCTTTGAGTACAAAGCCGATCATCCATTAGGTCGTAGGTCGATGCTGGTCAGAAAAGCAGTCCTGATCGGTCTCGGATTTGCTGAAGAGGTGCGTCTTAGCGGTCAAAGACGTATGTGAGGACTCCTTCGTCGATTATACAAGCGCTTGATCAAGGCCTGGGGTTTGACATTAAGGTAGCCATATCATACATGTTGATATAATGCAATGTGCTCACTCCTTACCTTGGCCCCTAAATGCGTCCATTTCTGTTAAGATACCTGCAAGCCGTCTGTACTCTTCCAACAGTCCCTTCACCTCGCCAATTCGCAACTCGCCAGCATCAACCACATCTAGAAACCTCTGAATTGGCGGTCCGATTGGTTTCGACAGGTCGCTTCCCTGCTTCCCGCCATCCATACTGTTCCCGTTGACAATAGGTTGCCCGTCCCCCAAGGTCAACTCCGCTTTTGGCTTCCCCGCAGTGCTCACCGTCCCAAGTGTCGGCGTCTCTTTCCCAGAACTTGGACTCCGCCCAAACCCGCGCATAACGTTCATCCCCGAAAACCCCTTCAACGGGTTGATGCTGTTGCCAAAGTTCCGCATATTTTCAATCGGGCTGTTGACCGCCTGCGGACTTTCCGACAGCCTCTCTTTCGTAGCACTAGCGGCCACTGGCGTAGATGACGGCGCAAACACGACTCTTTTGCCGCTACCAGACGAGAGCGTGCTGTCAACGCTACGGTCACGAGGCTGGGGCCGTCCAGCGAAGAACCCTAAGAGCTTGTCGTCTGATCGGGCTATCTGCTCAACGGGTCCATCAAGTTGTTGCTCAGCGATCGAGCTAGCGCCCGAGACCACAGCTTCGTCATCATCGACGGACTTGGGCTCCACGAGTTTACGGGCATCGTCGAGCGTGCGAGGGAGGGTGACAGTGGTTGGAGAAGTGACTTGCTGCTCCTTAAGACGGCCGAAGAGGAAATTGAAGGAATTGTCGAGGGTGGAGGTAATGTTCTTGAGACCTTGATCTGCGGTCGTACGGACTGTGCTGAGGGCGGAGGTGGAGGGGTGGAAGAGATCCGAGACGCGGCGATGGTGAGCTGGAGATTGGGATGGCAAGGTTGGTCGGAGAGGAGGCGAGGACAGTATTGGTAAGGATGAGGATGAGGGGTCAGTCGCCGGCGATGGCAGAAAGAGGCGCTTCTCTATCGGAGGAGTAGTGACTGGGGAGAAGTCTATCTCGGTAGGTGTTTGAGCCTGAGGGGTTGAAGGACGGCTGGAGGATTTTGGAGGGCCTTCAAGTGCTTCGTCGGAGCGGAGGCTGGCAAGATCGACTGTCTCGAGGAAAGAGATTGCGGCTTCGAGATTGGTAAGACAATAGGCTGCTTCGCCGTCGATTTTGGAAGCGTTGCGGAAACGTTGCACAAAATGTAGATTGCTGATAATATTCATGCCAGACGGAGGTGACGTAATAAGAGTGTATATTAGAGTCGGAAGGATTTCGTCTGCGGAGGAAGAGGACTGATGGATGTTGGTAAGGAGGTCGACAATGGACTTGTGGGCTGCGGCGAGGTGTTGAAGCTTGCCGAGAGGATACTTGGTGTTATTCATGGCAAATAGATCCTGCCGGGCACTGGCGGTGTACTGCTCAATGTTCGTATCGAGCGCACTTGTCAGGTCGTTGTTCGAGACGGTTTTGTCGAATGTCACCCCAAGGTCTGGTAGCCCTATACCCACCAGTGCCAGCGCGGCGGTCCTTGAGCGCAACTTCTCATCCCTGACCTCGTCTAATGTACTCCGATGACGCCAGATGCGGCCGTAGATCTTTTCGCAGACTCTCCGTTCTACTGCCTCTTCTAGCGCCACCCTTTTGTGCTCCAGCAACCGCCTTGCCTTCCGTCGATCTGATATCTCATGAGGGGTAAGCATCTGTTGCTCGGGTATGGAGCCCTCCGTTGGCGCTAATGAGTCACCGGATGGAGATGGCCGGAGCCTCTCTTTCATTGACATCGATGTCTTCGAAGATATCGATGGGCTAGGGGATGATCGTCGAGCTTGCTGGATGGACAGGGCACTGATATGCGTCGCTATGTGAGACTCGGCTTGCACGTAGAAATCTTGAAACCGTTGCGAGATCCTTTCCATCGACGACGGTGTGTTGTGGGCTTTCACAGTCAACGATTCCAGGAAGCTATACTACGCTCAGTAATCGCATCGAAGAATAGCGAGAATCTACCCACCGGTCTATTAGACTGATCAGCTCGATTGGGAGATCATCGAAGCCTTCCGGAAGCTCCTGCTTTGATAATGACTGAACATTATTTGCTCCATTAGCTATTGCAGCATTTGTCTTCTCGAAGATGTCCTCTTCCAATCTGCTATTGACCTCCGCCATTATGTCGGTCGTTCCCCGGCGGTCGTTCTCTGGCACGACTGCATGGGACAGAGTACTGGCTCTGCTACGTAGAGGACTCGATGTTTTGGGCTCGATACGAGAGAAGGATTTGGAGTTGTGGTGGGTCGGTGACCTCTCGAAGCCATGCTGTGCTGTTCCTGGAGAAGAAGGCATGGGGATAACTGTAGCTGAGTACGTCAGCTGAACTTCCGAGACGAGTCTGTTATCGTGACCTGGACCTGGGGGAGAAGGTCCCGTGCGAAGGAAAACGGAATGATGGGTAAACGAGATAGTCAAGATTTACCTTGTGACGTGAGTACATTACAAAATCAGATGCTTGAGAGAGCTCTATGTTTTTAGTGAAATGATAACATTTGTGGGCTGCAGATACGAGCAGGTCATGGGCTATCAGTGCCTGGCGACTGGCAGATACATTAGGCGATAGACGTTACTGCCGTATACTCCCTTCTGCCTGCGGCTATTGTACAATCTGTACTTCTGCATTGGAGCTTGCATTAGATCCCTGCAGACGGTGCATTAGGGCCGGTAGCAGCCGCCTGCCACATGAGCCAATCAGCCGATACGCCGTCATGCTGGATGGTGGACATGACTTGAAGGCAACAACAAAGTAAGTCAAGTTGCTCGCTCCCCTTCCTTCCCCCTCATAATTCAACATCGATACAGATTATAGTATAGAGAATGGTGAGGTCTCGAAAGCTATATCGAGACTGTCCCTCTGTAGGCAAAGTAACTGCACACTTGTTGCTTTCTTTTCTTGCCGTTGGCCCACAACAAACAGCAGCCGGCCGGACCGATGGCTGGACTGATGGGGCGAACCAAGTGCCCATTATCCCTCTACCTCCTTCGATTCCTTCAAATCCCGAAACCTCTCTATCGCCCTCATCGGCTCAGCATGACTTTACCCTAAGGCATATATTCCACCATGGGACCTACCTTCATCCGAAGCTACACAGACGGCTCGATGTCCGGCCAGAAGACTCGGTCTGGATGTTCGATGATGGACCCACCGACAAAGACCCTCAAAGATCTTTCCATGTCAGGTCTCGGGCGGAGACGATACAAAGGCTATCAGATCGCAGCTTCGAAGTCGTCGACGCCCTGATGAGTGCCGCTCGCCTAGGATATCCTACGACTTTGGATGCATCAGCATGGACAGTGGACGATGTCCCGGCGCCCAACATCACTGACAAGGAGACTGTGTTAAGTCTGGCGAATATGGCGGCCAACGCTTACATCAAGGTACCCGGAGAGGAGAATTGGGAGGATGTCAATGCAGGCTTCAACGTGACAGACGACTTTGGCTGGGAAGGCGATGGTTTGCGAGGTCACATATTCGGCGACGAGGGCAATAAGACCATCGTGATCGGGCTGAAGGGCACAACACCAGCGGTATTCGACGGCGCTGGATCAACGTCGAAAGATAAAGAGAACGACAATTTATTCTTCAGCTGCTGTTGTGGGCAAGGCGGGCAATATCTATGGCGGAGAGTATGCGACTGTTCCACGGCCGCCTACACCTGTAATTCGACATGTCTGCTGAAGACGCTGAACGAGAAGAACCGCTACTATACGGCCGCACAAGAGCTCTATGGCAACGTCACAGAGCTTTACCCTCACTCCACCATCTGGATGGCAGGTCACTCCCTCGGCGGTTCCGTCAGCAGCCTACTCGGCCTCACATTCGGGCTTCCAGTGACAACTTTCGAAGCCGTTCCTGAAGCGCTCCCAGCGTACCGCCTGGGCCTTCCCACACCTCCTGGCTTCGAAACAGGCAATCATCAAGCTCGAAACAACACCGGCGCGTACCACTTTGGCCATACCGCCGACCCTATCTTCGTTGGTACATGCAACGCGGCCACCTCTGCTTGTACTCTCGGAGGGTACGCAATGGAGACACAGTGCCACACTGGCAAGGTGTGTATCTATGATACTGTTGCAGACTTGTCGTGGCGCGTTTCAGCTCGGACACATGCCATTCGCAGTGTCATCAAGGATGTCATCAAAGAGTACGATCAGCTTGCGAAATGCGAGCCAGATTCCACGCCTGATGAACCCTGCGTCGACTGCTTCAACTGGAAGTACTACAAGAGCAATGGCTCGGATATTACCACCTCGAGTACCAGCATTTCGAGTACCACCACTTCAAGTACCAGCACCTCGAGTACTAGTAGCGTAACGCGCACAACGACATGCCATACCCCTGGTTGGTGGGGCTGTTTGGTAACTCCCTCCTATTCACCCACTTTTCACAAGGTCCACTTGGCTAACCAGATACACAGGATGAGAGCAGCACAACCAGCGCCACCACCCAGCTAACCACAGAAACCATCACAACACAGACCACCACATGCCTGAAATGGGGCTGGTTCGGCAACTGTCTGGACCCGGAGACGACGAATACGACGATAACGAGTACAGTTCCTATTACTTCTACGACAGCGGAAGCCCCGACCGTTACAACGACGCGAGCGGCGAAGGAAGGAGGCTGGCAGAGGAAGATTGCTAAGGTCACGCCTGAGGTTACGAAAAGCCCAACAAATTGATCGATGATTGGGGTTTGAGGGCATCAGCGGATTTGGACGCAGACAACGCTGTTTCAATTTAACCCTTGGAACTCATATTCTTGGCTTGGAGTCGGTACACGGCATGTTTGTTCGCCGGCTGTCCTCCCGAAATCAGCTTCGGCCGTCATATCCAATGTGGTTGCCGTATAAGCCGTCTCTTTGCTGGTTGTGCCTCAGCATGACCTACCTATCTACCAAGCAACACGAGCTCAGCGTCACCGTCCATTCCCCTCCCACATTCCAGAGAATTGCTCTAGCACGTGTATCAGCGAGGGCATAACCACGCCCTCAAGGACTTTATTACGTTTCAGCATCTACATAGTGGAGAATTTTGGGAGGATCAGATTGAAGCAAGCATTAGCATGAAGCGTTCATTCTTTCGGAGCGAGCGGCGGTGGCGGCGGCGTTACGGTTTATTTGAATTAGCATTATCGCAGCGTTGGAGCATTCTTTGGCGGGAGCAACAGATTGGTGTGGATATATTAGGTAGGAGAGGATGATGCAAGATGGGCGGCGAAACAATCGGATTTCTGGGAACACTTTGGCTCAACGAACATGTAACTGCGCGTCCGGTTCTACGATGTATAGGGAACGCAGCATTATTATGATATCCAAGGCCAGAGGCAGGCAAAGACTGGCCTACATCCTGAAATCCTGGATACATGTACCCAAGGAGGTTTCCAATCCTCATGTCGTCAGTGCTGGAAACATTGTTTCTATCCTTCCCATTGAACTCTATACTTGGTAAACCGATGCCTCCTAAGCCAGTTATGCTCAGGCTACAGACGGTCCCCCTTCCGCCCATATCCCATACCCCCAAGCACCAGCCTCCAGAACGCCTTCCCAGCTCTATCTCCCTAAAAAACCATGCCTCCCCCTTCTTCCCCTCTTCCATCCCCGCTCACAGCCCCCTACACCCCACCTCACACCCCGTCGGCCTCCCCGGATCGTACATCCCCTCCTCCTCATCCTCACTCTCCTCCTCCTCCTCCTTCCTTAGCCCCTCCACTCTTACCCCCTCCGCACCATCCTCCCCCTTCACAGCCTCCTCCTCCCCCCTCCCAACCACCACTTCCCTCCTCCCCCCCGCATCATCATCCCCCGCCGCAAAAGCATTCCTAAACCCCCCCTTCCGAACCCCCCCGCTCTTAGCGATCGGCTTGATAACGATGCCCTTGACGCCGCCGCCGCTGGCTTCGTTGGCGCGGGCTTCGGCTTTGAGAGCGCGGGCCCTACGTCATCGCAATATCAGCGATATTACTGTGAATTCGGGGGAAAAGGGTGGAGTATGGGTGCTGTGGGGAAGTTTTAAGGGGGGTAGGATGGGAAGTTGTGGGGGATGGGATGGTAGGTTGAGGGGGGAGGATGGTAGGTTAAGGGGGAGGGGGTATGGGCTTACCGGGAGGTGGGGTCGCGGGAGAGGACTTTCATGTCTTTTAGGCGCTGTGGGGGGTTAGTTATGGGGTCGCGGCTTGGGAAAAGGCGGAGCTAGATGTTGGGGGGGAGAAAGGGGTTGGAGAGGTAGGAGGGGCAATGGTGAGGGATAGCTTAGGCCGGTAGGATGTCTGATTTGACTGCGCGCTCATCGCCCTGAGTCCAAACAGGAATGACAACAGAGGACGAGAAGGGAATCGCAATCGACCGCCACACAGCTATCGACCAGGAAAAAGGTGACAGAGACCCCAAGAATCGAAATTCGGCGTACCTTCTTGTGCAAATGGTCATAGCTCCCCTCATGCGCCTCGAACTCGTTGACCCGACTGTAGCCTTTGCTGCAGAGGTCGCAGTAGAAGGCTTTGCGTGCTTCCCGCGCCGACTCCGTCTATGAGGGTTTTGTCAGGAAGAATTCTTATACTAAAAAATAATTCCCCCAGATGATTCGAGACAGGGGGGTGTTTCCTGCAAAGACGGGTGTTTGATTATGAAGGTCGTGATAGGCAGAATATGGAAAGGATGATGGAGAATGATAGATGGAGAGGAGCGAGATGCTGGGATATTGCGAGGATGGAGGTGGGATCTCTTTCATCGGAAAGGAAAAGAATAGAAAGATTTGAAGAAGTCAGGATAGATGAGAAGCACCTTGATAACTGACCATGGGCGCCGGCATCGTTGAGCCATGCTGGAGATATATCATTGATCAGCCATACGACTTCAGGCTTTCATGTCATGGGGCTGAGACTGACAGGTGGCATGTTGGGAATATCTCAATGGATGGGGATCAAATAGAGAGGAGATTGGAAGTAAGGAGTCCTGGGAGACACGAAGTTGCGTAAGATTTGAGAGTCTGATGCTGTGGGAGACCATGCCAAGACGTTTGTTTTGGTAAGCCCCTTTTTCTCTTGACTGTTTGATTCTCCCTAAACACATGGAACTTCGGACCTGCTCGTTCATTCAGACACGCACAGTAGTCTACAAGAACAAGTAATGGTCGTATCACATGGCAGGCTTCCCATTCGGAATTGCCCGCTTCCACCACCATCTGTGCCTCACGGCTCAGTTCCCATCATTTGTACCATCATAAGCTAAAGTCGTAGACAATGATATACCTGCCACCCTTATTCACGTTCATGATAGACACTGTCAATGCTCCAAGAGATCTAAGCAAGCCTCTCGCCAACTGGTAGATGCTCTCACGGCCTCCGTCGGCCGCTCTTAGAGCTACCTCTTCTTCACCTCCGAAGCCCATCCCTCAATCCCCTCCCCCTTACTGCCCACTGGAATATCCAGCTTGATGTGATCCATCCCCTTCGTCCCTTGCAAAAACGGGCTTGAACTCTCTCCCCCCGCATTTGCTCGGCGGGCAGGCTCGAGCTCCAGCATGGGCAGCAGGAAATCTGCTATCCGGCGTGCTTCCTCGACGCTGAAATGGTACTTTTCCCTCAGGACGTCTGGGAGCGCCCAGTGACGCAGGCGGTGGATGTTGCGGAGCTCACCTTTGCGGCTGAAAATCTCTTGGGACCATTTCCCGGAGAGGCAGAGCGAACGGGGAAAAGGGCCGCACAGCTCGATTATTTGCGCAATGTGGTCGTCATCTTTGCCGTATTTGGTGCCGGATTGGGGGTCGAAGAGGTAGTCTCCCGTTATTAGCTCGAAGACCTGTACATATCCTCAGAATGCATTCCTCTTGGGGGACGAAGAAGCCTACCATAGCTGCCATACTCCACACGTCGGTACTAGCGCCCCATTTTGCACCGAGTATGACTTCTGGTGAGCGGTACTGGCGCGTCTGGATGTCGTTCGTGAAGTGGTGACCCACCCAGCAGGCATTGCCCAGATCGGCGATCTTGACGGATATCATATCTGCGGACATGACCATGTCTTCCTGCATCTTGGCTTCTGCTGTACCGCTCTTGTTGAGGGAGATGCCTCCAATATCTTCGGTCAACACGTCGCTGGGCCGCCGTTAGCTTTGGCAGTCTTAAGGAAGTATGATTGATGCTCACGCAGTCTTCTCCCTCTGTTTCTGAGCGTCATCGGAAGGGCTCATCACAGATGGAGATGAGGTTGCAGACGAATCCTTAAGGCCAAGCATTTCTCTCATCGACTTCGGCGGCGTTGCTGAATCTACAGCACCACTCATTACGACGCCTCCTTTGGGGATAGCAGATTCACGGATGGGAGAAATACCTGGACTCTCCGTCATCATCATCTGGTTCAGACTACTGTGCGATCCCGAGGCCCCGTGAGAGGACATGCGCAGAGTTTCCAAGCTGCTGAAACTTGCGTTGAGTGGACTGGGCAATGGTTGGCTGCCTGTGATGAGGGTCCGTCTCCGCCTGCGTCCGTTGCGGTGATCTTCCTTCTCGTCTAACTTCGGCTCCTCTTTGACGAATGTCTTGACGATTTGCTCGACATCGCCAATCTCGATTAAGACGTTCTCAGGCTTGAGATCTGTATGTATGATACCGCATTCCCGATGTAGATAGTCCAAGCCAAGCAAGACCTGCTTCGTAATCTGCTTAACGAGTGGCATGGGGATGCCTCGATGATTCCACCTCTTTATCAACCCCAATAAATTCTCGCCAAGCACCTCGAACACCATACACACATGCACACCATTCTGGCCCTTGTGCTCGAATGAATCTAGGAGGCTGACAACGTAGGCCTTGCCAGGATGCTTAGGGTTCGCCTGTACGATCTTCTGCAGGAGCTTGATCTCATCGATAGCGGTCTCAGTGTAGTGCGCGGCGGACCGTACCACCTTCAGCGCCACATGTCGACCCGACTCGATATCCCTTGACAGCCATACTGTCGAAAAGTGACCCCAACCGAGCTTCCGGACTACAACGTATCTGCCGTTCTTGAACGTCTCTCCAACGGTAACTGGGTGGTAGCCGCCTTTGCAGTAGTCCTCCGAATCTTCCTCTTCAGCCGTAGCTTCTGCGCCCTCGTCGCGGTCTGATGACGATGACGACGATCGGCTGTTTTGGCCTTTCTGGTGTGAGAGTGGGGAGTTCGTACTGCTGGCCGTGTGGCTATAGCGTCTCATCAGCTCTCACCGATGGGGCAACATTCTTGATGCGCAATATAACCTACCTATTCATATTGGCGGTGTTGTTGGGACTGCCGTTGGCACTTTGCTGGTCCTCGGTGGTGATGATGGGCTTCAAGTCCTGACCCTTCCTCCTCTTCTTCCCTCCGTTGTTACCATTGGCTGCATTGTTCGCCGCTGTCGCGACCTGCTTGGCTTTGTTTATGGCTGCCTTCTTGATGTCATTTCCATTCATGATATCGCGAATATCCAAATTCGAAATCGGCAATGGTGGGTCCGAGGGCCGGTGGGGTTAGGGATCACGAAATTGAATTGGTTCTTTGCTGAGACTGGCTTGGACGTTGACAAGGATTGAACCAAATAGGTGAGTCGCAGAAGCCTACTTCCTAAGTCTTGGTGAAGGACCAATGTGTCAGAAGGTGCGACTTCAGAAGATTGGGATCAAGTTCTAGACGTAACCGCCGAGCCTGAAACCAGGACCTGCAGCTCGCTGGATAGTGAGGGGCAGAAGCAAGATCAACGAATGTAGAGAGTGGCAATTCAATTCTGTCATATGCCTGTTCCAGTGATGACTTGCGGCTGTTGTTGCGCGCAGTCGTTCTACACCGGGTGGTATTGAGGCGCAATAGCTGTCTTGCAGGATGCTCGTTGACCAATGACGGGACGCGACCGAATCTCCACGGCTAACCGCTTTTGGCCAATATAGAGGTCCCGGGCAGTAGGGCATGGAAAAGTCGCAAATAAAACAGTCTGTAAGCATGTGGTGTCATTGAGCATGACTTTCACTGGTCTGTTGAGTATTGATGCCTAAATAAACAACAGATGGCCTACGTTGCATCATCTACTATACCGTGCAGTAGACAAGGGATGTCGCTCCATTGGTTGCCACCTTGGAACAATGTATTGACGGCTTATCGACGGGCTGGACAATCAATGAAGACCCATAACTGAGAAGGTAAAGCGTCGAAGAATCTGCTTCTGATCAATGGAACCACCCAGCAGGAGTGCCCGGAGAAGGCATTGAATTTGCGTTCGACTCGAAGAGCTCCTAAGAAGTGCACCATGCCACCAGATGGGTCATAACCATACTTCATGAAAAGCCCAAATTCCGGGTATAATGCCATTAAACTTAGTAGATCCCCTGCATGCCATTCATGTCTATCAGTAACCATACTACAAGCACCCAAGAATCAAGCTGGCGGCGGACAACGGTTCGAATGCAAAGCCATCAACTTCCCCTTGACCGTCTTTCCCATAGCATTCCGCGGTATCTCGTCCACGAAGATCACGCCGCCGTCCAGGTGCTTATATCGAGCAAGCTTCTGCGCCACAAAGCCCTTGAGCTCCTTTGCGAGGTCATTCTCCTCGGGCTCAGCACAACTTCCCGCAAGCTTCCGGACAATGTATGCCCTCGCAAGCTTCCCCGTCTGTTCCGCATCCGGTACATCCACGACGGCAGCACCAAGGACTTTCGGGTGCGTGAGTAACACCGCTTCGACCCCCGCGGGGGCAACTTGCCAGCCTCGAACTTTTATCATTTCTTTCTTCCGACCGACGATGTAGTATTTGCCTTCTCTGCAGTAGCCGATGTCACCAGTTTGAGCCAGCCGGAAGCTTGTATCGTAGATGCAGTGCCCTCCGGGTTGTCGAGGTATCCTAGCATCATTGAAGGAGATTTGACGTACATCTCTCCTTTGCGTCTTCGTGGATTGTAAGACCGTCATCGTCGACCACCTTGATGCTCATTTTAGGCAAAGAGCGTCCCACGCTTCCGGTGTCGTCGCCTTCGGGCCAGAACAACGCTGACACCCATCCTGTCTCAGTCATACCCCAAACTTGTGCAATCTTCGCTTCTGATGATAATAGACCCAGGAACTTGGTCTGGGTCAAGCGTCGCAAAGGCGAGCCGGCGGTCCATATATAACGGAGGGATCGTAAACCATCTTTGTACGTCAACGGCGACTTCAATAGCGCCACAATCATGGCCGGGACCATTGCGGTCTCCGTCACGCTGAAGCGCTCGATGGACGATAAGAATTGCGCGATGTTGAATTTACGCATTAAGTATACTGGGTGGTGCTCTCTGATCGCACATCCTGTGATTAGAGGCTGGCCAAATGCATGGAAAGCTGGTAAGCATAGCAGCCTAGCTACCAGGCAGAACAGTCAGTGTGACCCTCCAGGTATTCAAACGCAGATCTCGGTGTCATACCTTGTAAGGCTTGCCACGACTCTGAAGTGCCGATATTTGAGAGATAGCGTAAGAGTGAGGGATCATGGCAGCCTTCGGGAGGCCAGTGCTGCCGCTGGTGAACCCTAGGCTGGCGACAGTGGTTCGCTGCTTCTGAGCATCGTCGAAACGGATCCAATCCTCCTCACCATGCTGCAGCAAGGTCTCCCATGAACGCAACCCACCATAGGATGCTTTATCAAAGGCGTCGAACACAAAGATTCTAGATTCCGCAATACTACATTCCTTCGCTGTTTCCAATATAGTGTTCAATCTGCTGGGTTCGCCGATGATATACTTGGCGTGCGAGGTCTCGATATGGTGTTTGAGCTCTAGCGAAGTGTAGCCAGGGTTTGAGCCTGTAAAGATACCCCCAGCTCCAATGATAGCTAGATAAAGCAACGGATAGTAGATCTGTGTACTATTAGCTGATTCACCGGTTGAACGAACCAACCCGAAGGCTAAGAACCCACTAACATCATTGAAAGAGTGTAGGCAAACGCGATCGCCCGGCTTCAGTCCTTCAGCTTTCAGACCGGCGATTAGCTTTCGGACAGTGCTGCGAGCAGACCCTGACGTGATGAAACGTTTGGTATTGGAAGCATCAATCAAGATCTTGTAGTGTCAGAGACGTGTCATATCTGATGAATCCATCAACAATACGTACAGGCTTCTCTTGATCATCGGTCTGATTTTCGAAGACATAGGAGAGCAGATCACCATTAGGAGAGCTTTCGTCAGGACTTATGATTGTTGGAGATAGGAGGCGAAAGAGCGTATACAGCTGACTTGACATGTATTTAAGATTGGGTGGAATCGTGTACAACATTCTTGATTCGCTTACAGGAGGATGCAGTTCAATAGGAAGGGAGGAGTCTCAAAGGGCATTGACAGAAGGGCGAACCTCGGCGGCAGATAGTTGTTGTAGGTATTATCCTACAGACTGGGGATTCGACACTTGACTTCTCTGATGGAAGTGATGTATGTCCGCATTGATTGGACACAAAGAGTCAAGCTTCGATGTAGGAATACTGTAAAGCTACGGGATGCAAAGTGGGCAAAGGAGGCAAAGGAGGCAAAATGGCAGAGCAAAGAAACGGCGGCATGTACATTCGAAAAGGCATGAGAGAACAGAGGTAGAAGCCCAAGATAGATACCTCAAGCAGCTTCAAGACACTTCATCCAATGACCGAGCAGCTTGCCATTGGTGCTTACCGTTGTTTTGACAAATGCTTGCTCATCGTGCTGACATCAAAATCACCGAAGCCTACCTCTCTGATCCAAAATGTTACTTGCAGGCATCCATTTCAGAAGCATCGTGGGGTGTCCGATCGAAAGCCTCCACAGGTCTCTGTGAGATTTTTGTCCGATTTCATCCTACGTAAAATCTAGCCCTCTGAGAAAAACTTGAGTAGCAAGTCATCGTTGGCTTCCTTCAACCATGAGGAAAAAATGGTGTGGGAACTGATGCCGTCTGACCCGTCCCCTTCAGAGGCAACTAGCAAGATGCTGACAATTTCCGCGTCACGGCGGCGTCTGTAAGAGAGCGCGCCATAGGCTCCGCGCTTAACGTTCCTGGCAGTAGTAGGATCTCGATAAGGAGTCGGCCGTAAAGGAAGGAGGCAGTGTAGATATTACAGCGAGGACATATTCTGATACTCTGATGACGGCTACGACAACCGCCAAAAGAATGACGGCACACAACCTCGAGCCGGCATCATCCCCGAAAGTCGAGACCCAGTCGAAAGGATCCGGAGGATTTGGGTGATTCACCGGCAGTATCTCATCCACGCGAGCAATGCATAATCCCGTGCGATCGAACCCGACAGGAGGGTGGTCAGCAAGGAATGCTGGCACCAATCGAGCCATAACCCAAGGCCTAAAGGGTTCCAGCCACGACGATAATCCCAAAAAGGGCAAAAACGATCCTTCCAGATCGACGACGGAGGATTACGAGTTTCTATTCCGGAGGATTATAAGGTTCGATCTCGCAGGATCATGCAATGCATGTATATGTGATTACTCGCCAATCTACCCTCGAAATCCGCCAGGATTCTGGCGGCTGAGGTACGAAGGGTACGGTAGCATTGAGCGGAGCATGTTGCGGTGAAAGAGATCATTGAAGTATGTAATGCAGTCAATATGGAGCGGACATGTGTCGATCAGAAAAGAATTTGTCAATGGTTTCAGCTATGCTAGGTAGAGTAGGTAGAGATTCTGCTCGCTCGCCAGCTCGATGCTAGTATGTATGCCGTAATTACTCGTCGTATCGGAAAACAGTCTATGTGCAAATCGAAGTCAACCCAGAGCAACCCACCATGTGCCAATGCTGAACGAATGACATCCCATTCCATCTTGCCGCTAAAGTAACTCTTTCGTAGACCACGCTCTGGGCCCTGCAAGGAAACTAGGAGTCGAAGACGGGCCCGAACGCTGGAATGCCCCTACTTTCCATGCCGTACACTACCTTCCGGGTCAAGCTCGCATTTGAGAGGACAAAAACGGCCTCCGCTTTTGATTCGAGGTACAGATGGTAGGCGAGACCAACCATGTCCGGCCTCCCTGTAGCTCGGGTATTGATGATCAGTGCTTCGGGGTCAGCTTGACCAACCGCCTCGAGTATGTTCTCACCGTAAGTCTGCTGGGGGTTGGGAGTCGACCAGAGGATCCGAGCTGGCAGAGGATGTGCGTGTAGCATAGATAGGGTCGGTCCGATGCCTGATCCAGTAGTCACAATGACAACTTTCTTGAACACTAGAGCCATGCGTAGCACTCCAGCCACTGGCACACCCCGTACCCAGTATCTCGGCATGGGGTCCATGATCTGTTTCTTCGTCCAATCGCCGGCATCGGAGATTATTACTGAGAAGTTCCTGCCTGGTCCTGGAATAGTGGCGAAAGAATGCCACTCTTTCATAGGATTATGGGTGATACGAATGCCCATGACTGCCCCCACGTCTGTATACCGAAAATGCATCCGTACTACATGATTCGAAAGCTTCTCGGTGCCCGCATCAACTTTTCGGAGGCGTAGCCAAGGAAGGATGATGCAGAAGGTGATGAGAAGAAGAAACCAGAAGTTTGGGGTCTTGATCACGAGCATGCCAAGGGGCTGTGATCCCGGCAGTCGTGTCTGAGCTTTGCAATCCAGCAGTACGAGGACCCAGAACAGCGCCACTGCAGTCCATCCAGCGAAGCGGTGAACGGCCTCGAAGGTATTATGCGACACAACGCGAAAATGAGGAATGGCGAGTGCGCAGATACTGAGGAGGAGTGCAAGCAGGATATGCGTGATCGCGAGGACAGCGGGGATAGCGTAGTCTTCGTCTAGATAAGTCCTGGTAATGAAGGCGGTGAAAATGATGAACCAAATCGTGGCCGACACGGCGCATCCGCTATGGATGCCCCCAAACTCGTAGACTTTGGCTACCAGACGCCGGATGCGCAAAGGGAACGAGTGCGGAGTCCAACAACAGATAGCATAGAGCCCATTTATGACATAGTCTTGCCGTATCAACACCGTGACCGTGATGTTCGCGCCTGCAGCTGTGGCGGCAGCTGTAGCCATTCTACCCGCAGACCAATGGCGATGTCTGCTTAGGGTTTGGAGAACGATAAGGGCGACTATGTTGCTGATGAAGACGAGTGAGAACAATCGTTGATATACTGCAAGCAGGGTGTACCGGATCCTCCTCCACATCCTGCTTTCGCGTTTGGCAGGCAGTTTTGGAATGTCGCGAGGCGGTGCAGTAATTCTCCAGCTTGGATCACGGGACAAATTCGGTCTCTGCCACGAACGTTGCCTTGACTGCGGATTATCGGATGCTTCGACACTATCAGCGCCAAGCTGTTGTTTAATAAGTACAGAACCAATGCCCTTTTCTAGGTCCACATAATTCAGACTCGAAGCGGTTGACTGCTGAGGCAGGCTGTCTTCGGTCGGATACCCAAGAGACTTCGCACGAGCCAAGGTCATATCTTCAGCGCGGAACTCTTGAATCGATGAGGTAGCGTCGTCTGTGCTGCGTTTTTCATGAAGGGACGTGGCGTTCTGCATTCCAACATGCTCCGAGTAAAGTTCCTTAGCGACCTCAGTTTGGCCATCCGAGCTTGAAGCTTGTCCGCCATGTAGGATCGTCTTAGGTTTTTCGGGGCTTGGTATAAGGGGGGCATTCGCAGCATTGTCGATCTGAGACTCCATGGTGATGGCCGATTAGTTGAGTACTTGCGATGTAAATTCTGCAGAACATGAGCCCAGGCTTGACAGAGAGGCGTGAAGGTCTCGGTTCTCGGGATGATAATCACCCTTGAAAGGCCTTGAAAGGAATTGAAAGGGAATAAAAAGGGAATGAGTCAATATAAGCCTACCTTATAACACTATCAAATCCTGCACATGACAGAGACAAGATTTTTGCGTAGCGGGAACGCTTGCTCCACAGATAAGAAGAGGAGTGGATGGTGGAGAGAACGACAACGGAATCCCAGGAGATAGGTGACTTATAAGTACAATTAACGAGTGGGTGTGACAATCGGAGAGGATCGAGATGTGTCGTAGGATCAAGTGTTGCGCAGCAGAGGGATGAGGAACAATAGGCGAATAGGAAAATCAGACTTGAAGTGACTTAACGCATGGCCGGGTGGGAAAGGGCAATTCCTTGAGTGTCCGTCGCACCTTCCTTCTATCGGTTCTGCTACCAGCCGGGGACACTTTGAGATCTCGCTTTCCGCAACCCCAGACATAGAGCAGAGTTGGATCTGAACGGATAAGTACACCTTTGTCTCACGGTCACATGTATCGGACAAGACCTTTGTGGGCTGCCCTGTGGATTGGTCAACAAAGCTCTCACCAAGGTACGAACAGTGTTGCTGATGTGATGAAGATCTTAGGAGCTGGAGCATTTCTATCCGTAGCTGCTAGCTGCGGCAAAGACAAAGAAAAAGAAACTTTGTCAGCTACCTTATCATGTAGTGATCCTGCTTAGCTGGAATGGTTCCACCTAATCGCACTCTGTGCCTGACTAGAGCAAGATCCACCATGGAGCCCTAAGCTGGACGGAAGAAGAAGGCTGGCCAGACATGGCGTGACCGAGTTCGGTCACGCAGGCGTCGTTGTCTGCTATGGGTGGAGTGAGCTGGCATCTCTCTCAGGAATGGTGCGGTCAGTTTGTGTAGCTTGTGCGACGCAACAGTCGCTCCTTCTTCCCTAGCCTGTTTATCTCACCTTACTCATCAGCTCCACCGGGTCTTGGCGGGCATGCAAGATATTGGGGCGGGATCGGCTGATCGGTTCGCTTATCACCGTTAGATCGGTCCTCGGCCGATTGCGAAAACTCCAGTGACGGCAATTGGTTCGAGACGCCGCAAGCAAGTGACCACGACAACACCTGCATTGCCTTGCAATGTGGAGCAGGAGCCTTGGGACTTCGAAGCATCACCGCCTGTTCCTCTGCCCGAGTGCTTGAACCCCTCCGTTGAATCGATTCTGCTCTGCATCGACTCCGCTTCTCATGAGCATGATGAGGCTGCAGTGCAGCCTCGACGAATCGGTATGCTGCCGAAGCGCAGAGATCTTGCACGACCTGTGTTGCCTTTGGCTGTTGTGCGTCCCTGAGCGTGGAGAGCGAGCGTGGCCGAGCCGAAAGCGCATTGCTGCATATGTGCGGTACCGCTACCGGGTTTTGCGAATTGCTTCCCGGCGCATAGCCGGCGTACTGGCTTGCAAGGTGCAGAAGAGAGGGCAGAATCCTTGACGGAAGCGCCATCGTATGGTGAATGCTCGGCCCCAACACAATAGCCGCGCCTTGAGCCAAAACGAGGACAAATGTATCTAATATCTGGTACGCTCGTTGGCCTGAATATATCCGAATAAAAGCCCCGGCAGGTGGATCGAGGGATCCCAAGGTCATTGGTCGAGCCGTTGTACAAAATGAAAGTGAATAGCTGTCCCCTGTACCAACCTGTGAATCTGTGCTCCTTGTGCGTCGCGTGAGCATGGCTATGATTGACATCATCTGCCAGAAAGCTTCAAGCCCATCTTGCTGAGATCTTGGCGATGCATAGCTGATAGCTCGAGTGCTACAAGTGGATTGCCGTCCTTCTGCAATGACCATCCGATTTCGTGTGCGACACAGCCCGCTTGCAAATCCGACCAGGACCGCAATCGGGCTGCCGCAAGTGGGAAATCCAACCTCTCATTCTTCAGTCCCGTGATAGACTCCGGATACCCTCACAATGGCAGTAATGGCAGTTGCATGCCTAACGAGATCCACCGAGCTTTGCCTGGTGTTGGTTGCTCTCCATTAGCGTAACGCCGCGAAACGAGAATTTGCAGTTGCCCGGGGCATCTCTGAACCTATCATCACTATGAGCTCTGTATGGGGATGGGCAGATTTCCGAATCTTCGTTCCGAAGCACGAATCTGAAGCTCTTCAACAACGTCGAAAGCCGCAGTGGGCATCAATTATTCTCGCGCGTACGGTCTTTCTGTTGGGTTGTAGCGTTCCAAGCTCGCAATTTAACCATTTGGCAAAGTTGTACTCGCATACTCAAGGAACGTACCACAATACTTTGACCAAAGCAGTAGTAGATGGTGTTCTCCTCCCCGGACATTTTCGATATCCGATAATGCCTGGTCGCTGTCTGCCAACTCAGTTGCTAGTCAATATTGGCCTGACCTTGTGATGGTGGCGGCAGCAAGTGGTCGGTTGAGCCCGGCTTTGCCTTAGTCCGATCACGATGGTCACAACAGCTGCGAGGAACATAGGTCAGTCGTCGAGAGCAAGTGAACTGGCACAGCATTGTGTGCATCAAGACACGGTACACCAAATCGGCATCTGACTGCTGGAGGGGATGATCACTCAATTGTACAAAGCCGGAATCAGCTCGCAGAAACTTGGATTGTCAACATTCCGGAGCTGTCCAAAGGATCCTGTGGACAGCCAAACGTTTCGGGCTGATGTACCAAGGCACTCGATTAAGGTAATCACTGTTGGGCTCCTTTATCACTATGTCTTGATGAATAATCTCTCGTCGCGATGGTGAGACCACTTGCTGTCCAAGATCCAGAATTGCGGAATAACGAGATTAAGCTGACAATCCCAGGACTGTGGGTTCATGTAGCATCGTGTTCGCGCTAAACAATAGCGAGGTAAGCCACTTTGAAGGCGCAGAGAAAGCTGATCCGCCGGCTCGCTGCCATGACTGGTCCTTTGCTGATTTACCGAATTGGATTGGCCGTTGTTTGCTGTCCATCACCCGCTGCAAGGCATAGATATTCATAGTCCATGAGTCTCTTTCTCCCAAAATGAATAAGATACTCCGCTGCCTTATGAAGGAGGGCAAAAGTCATGAGGTAGCGGTACGCTCTCGGAAGCTGAGGGAAGTCGGACCTCTCTACCTAACAGGCGATACTGGACCGCCATGGACCAATGGAGCAAAGGAGTCGAGGAAAGCCATGAATGTGCCTTCGCGATGTCTTGTGTCGGCATTATTCTTCTTGGATTGTGGTCATGCGGCGGGAAGCCACTCGCAAGACAGAGCAGCGTACCTTATGCGCCTGCAAGAAGTGGTTCACCCTTTCCTTGGCAGTGGCCGAAGAGCGATTCTAGGGAATGACTAGTGAAAACCCATTCGTAAACAGGCAAGCCGCTTTAGGATTTGACTTACGCAGTCCAATTTACTCAGCGAGTGAAGAAAGCATATCAGAGTCGATGAGACCCTGAGAGCCGAACACTGCCGACGCGTAGGATAGAGCACAACCAACGTGAATGCAACGAGACTTAGTGGCATAGGGATGGAAGCACTGGAGAGAGAAAAGGGGATGATGCTGTTGAGGACGTGGAAGGCTGTCGGAAAGGGCCACCTACTTATGATTACCTTTCCCTCTGCTTTACTGGTTACACCAGATCTGCGAGGCGCATAATGATCTGCTTTTTGGTTGATCTTACAGGGTCGTCCAGAAATAGTAGAACAAGCTGCAGAATACCGTCGATGGCGTCGAATCATCTTGCAGAGCACTGGCTGTGCAATGTAACCCGAACAAAATCGAGCATATGTTCGGCCTTTTTCATCCCTATTGATTGCCGTACCACTCGACTTGGGAACACTTCGGTGACAACAACTTTACAATTCTCTCTAACTTTACGCGATCTTCTTCGAAACTGTGGGTGTACCTTGATAATCTGTACTCACCCCGAACATCTCCTTCGCGTCTGGTGCTTGCCAAACCGTCATACAGGTTTGGTGCGCCCCAGTCTATTCTTACACCCAAAAAGCAGGAGGATGTTGGTGGAATGCGCATCAACGTTGTCTCGCTAGACGCCGCGGGGGCCAAGGCGCACGGGGGTTGATATAATGAATGATACGCGATCCAGTGACTTGGGAATTGATGGCATCACCCTTTTCCCTTTTGACTGGCTACCTCGCCATGGAGCTTTTTTCCGAGAATTCGAGCGTTCCGCACGCAGGCCACGGAAGGATTGCACCACCTTCAAAACAGAGTGACACTCGACACACAAATCCCAAGTGCTAGTCTTCCACTTAACAGAGTTATTCGGCTCTCCGTTTGGACACTCCTCATGGGGCTAACTATTGAGTAAGGTAAGTAGACTGCTTCAACGGTTCGCCGCTTCAGCTATGGGTCTTTACTGGTTGAAAAGCCCATTATCCTCTGGTCAAAACGCTTTCTCACGACACTGCTAAGGAGTAGTGCACCGTTTCTTACCAGCGCATGGGATAAGCTGGCCTGAAAGAGCATGATAATAATGAGGCACACCTCATGTACAGCTTGCGGAAACAGCTCCTTATTCAGGTATTCACTGGCTGAACATGCTGTCCTGGGTAGTACCGTCGCCTAGGTACAATGGGCGCCCAGGCGCATCGTCGCCACCGCTTCCATCTGTACCTGTATTCGAATGAAGACTATCGAGCTGAGAGAATCACCGTACATCCAGCTGGCGCAAAAATTCCTGACTTCTTCCATAGTCGAAAAGGTATATAGAATGGAAGGCGATCAGGACACGTCAACGCAGCTGAGTATGCACAAGTCTGCGCAAGGCCACACACTTGAAAAGAGTTGGAGGATCGAGGGGTGAAATGAATGAAACAAAGCCAAGCGAGCCAAGCGCCCAGGGGGAATCATGAATCCCCACTCCGATCTACACCCATATCCACACCCCGCCCTCGCCAAGCACGTGCAACAGGGCACCCGTGCTTAACGTGGCAAGGCGCTACCCTGCCCCAACGCCAGACCAGGGGGGTACAATAGCGACTAGGAAGGAAAGTTGGCCAAGTGAGGCCAAGCATCTCCAAGCAACTAGGTGAACCAAACACCGAGGATGGGAAGCGCATCCAATTTATCTCCGTTCCCTTATAGTATTGTGAATCTTCCCTTTCTGCTCCTCCTTTCTTCTCGTATATTTTTGAGCATCTCTAGCTTGTCGCGACCAGCATCAATTTCCCTACCTGCTGAATCTGCCCGCACCGCACGGAGAGTCGCCTACCGCATGTTCAATCACACTTTAGCCTTGTCTCCACCTCTCGGCTGGGCGTCTCGGAATCAATTGAAGACAGAGACGTCAGTGGCCTCGTTCTTCAGTCGTTGCAAGGCACTATCCGTCTCTCCTTCCCATAGATTGCCCTCTTCTGCCATAGATGATTTCTACCAACGATCACGAGACCAAGTTCTATTTGATATGCGTACTCCTAAGGACTCACCGTTCTCGAATTTCAATAATATCAAACCATCACCAGCGAGTGGCCGTCCCGAGACCAAATCGAAAGAACTCCCATTGAAGTAGAGGCCGGCCAAAAGCCGTCAGACCATGGCGTCACCGGCAGGCAAGAGAGACGTTGTCTGGGCCGATGTTCGTTACCACTGTTTCCATCCATTCTAGCTCTATCCGACAGCACTGACGAAGAATGTAGGGTCTGCGGGGCCTAGCATCTGTCCTTGTCGTCACCGCACACATATGTCGATCCCTAGTACCACATCTCCTCATGCCAGCAATGTCCGAAAAGCTCCCGCCTACTCTCTTCCAACTCCCTTTCGTCCGATGCCTGGTCATGGGACGAGCCAGCGTCGCCGCGTTTGCTCTTCTAGCAGGCTTTGTCAACTCCCTATCAGCATTGAAGAAAGCTCATCATGGCAATACCGATGCAGCTCTACAGGGGATTGCGAAGAGTGCTTTTCGTAGGACTGGTCGATTCGTGGCGCCTGCAATGATAGCGACGACAATGAGTTGGTTGCTGTGTCAACTTGGAGCGTATCGAATAGCGACCATAGTGAGCTCAAATTGGATCAGAGACACCAGCCCCCTCCCTAGCTCGTCGTTCGCGATGGCCTTCTACGACCTGTTCAAGAACTTGGGCACCACATGGCTGAATGGACAGAACGAGTACGACAGGATACAGTGGACTTTAACCTTCTTACTGTGGGGGTCAATGATGACCTATCTGACTCTGTTCGCAACAGTCTACGTTAAGCCAAAATGGAGGATGGTTATCTATACAGGACTATACTACTTCAAGTGGAAAAGTGGGGATTGTGAGTCCTCAGAAAGAACCATGTCTCCTCATAACTAAGACTGACATCGTTCTAGCTCTTATTGGGTTTAATGTCTTCGCCGGTATCCTGTTCGCAGAGATGTCGTTAGACAAGGGCGTGCAAGAATGGGTCGGCAAGCATCCTTATTTTCGAACTGTCGGGTCAGCCTCCTGCATCTTCCTTGGCATGTTTTTCTGCTCCTACCCCGAAGAGAATCCAGAATGGGCCGCCTGGTCGAACAACATGACCAAACTCGGGCAGTATATCTTCCCCAACGAAGTCGAGTATGCGCGATACTATCCTGGGCTGGGCACCAACATCTTTACTTTGGGAGTGATGTACAATGACACGGCTAAGAAAATCTTTTCGAATCGGCTCTTCTTATTCTTGGGCAAGAACAGCTTCCCCGTCTATCTTCTGCATGCTCCGTTGATACGGACAATCCTCACCTGGTGCCTGTTCGGGTTTTCCTCGCGACCAGACCAAGGCAAAGACAATGAGGGCAACCAACTTCCGCCAGGCTGGCTTCCTGTGGCACCTACCTGGGTTATCCTGACGATAACGCCGGTATTTTATGTTGTATTATATCACGTGGCTAATATGTGGGCAAACTATGTCGACCCATTCTGTGCAAGGCTCACTCAATTGTTCGAAGACACGGTCTTTCGGGACGACGCAAAAGCTTCTTCCGAGAAATCAATCTTGCTTCGATGAGGGGCTGACTTGGGATTGCATGGGATCTTTTGGGCTTGCTTGGATTGTAAGATATCACTTAGCGGCATCGTTTGCAAGGATTGCATCAGAGAATTGTATGGTAAATGAAGTAGAGACATCTAGATACCTGTATCATAAAGCGCCGAGGCTGTAGAAATGTTCGCAGTGTGGCGAATGTGGACCTGCAAAGTGGTTTAGCCTTGCCTGGATCTTGCTACTCAGACCTTGTGTATCATTACTTCGTTGCTCACAGCAAGTATTCGCTTGTACGAAGGGGCCTCCAGAGAGGCTGTGCCAAGCCCTTGAGCAAGCTGACGCCTGCCGACCTAGTTTGATATGGCAAGTGCTAGTGAGCCTCACCCCAGCTTCGACACATCTTTGCCAGCCTCCACAACAACCTTAACGCGTTTCAACACGTTCATTTCCTTTTCCCTGTATATATTGCCATGTCTCAAAGGATCTCGCCTGAACGGCATGAATTGTGCCTCCCATTCAGAGCAAAACGATAGGGGATTCCATTATGAAAGCCCCAGAGGTTTCTGCATCGGAGACCGAACATCCTTTCGAAGAGTATCCTCAAAAAATGCAGAACATAGATGCAATACTTGCAATCGAGCGGTCTTTCCTACTGAGCCTGCCAGCTGAAGTCTTACAGCATATTCTCCTCCATATGGATTATGCAACTTATTTCACCTGCCTCCTTTCCTGCAAAACTATCTTCGAGGCCGCAAAATCTCGGCGAATTGTACTTCATCATCTGGGTCGTATGCTGGGACTACGACTTGGCTTCAAAAACCTTGAGAGCGTCAATCTCTTCGAGTCATTCCGCAGACGCGCCGCCAAAAGTATCGTGGCAGCTGGAGTACTCGCAGACATCACGAGATATGCACCAAGCGATGACCTCACCAACATCAGCAGAACCGTCATCTCGCCTGGGAAGCCCACGCTTATGGCCACTGCTCATGATCATGGCGAAGTCAACATCTACGAGCTTGGCAAGAAAATTGTCCGGTTCAATGCTGAGCTACGAACGGAGACTTATTTCGATGAGCATCTCCAACGGGACTACCATATGCAAATCGTCAAAATGGCTTTCTCACCCGAAAAAGACCTAGCTGTCTTGTGCAGGATGAGAACGTCAGAGGAAGTTCCATCTCCCATTACTCACGAGGGAGACTGTGAGGTTACAGTAGTTGGCGCTCAGTGTTCCAAATTAGTCACCTTCCATCGATGTTATGCAAAGACGAAAGGCTACTTCTACTCTTCAGACGAGTCAGTATTTCCAGAGCCTTTCTCTTCCTCTTTTAGGTACTTCGGTGGAAGTGCTACAATAACCCTTAAGGCTTGAAGCTTTCGAGGCGTCTCATGCAATCTTGTTCTCTGCCAAAGATCAATGCTGACCGCCAAACTTCTGATAGGCAGGAAACACGAGACATATGCCATCCTCGGCATATTGAACCTGTTGGCTTGGCGCTGGGATCCAATGGGACTGCCTGTATTATCTGGAAATCTCCGTTGAGCGATTATCATACCGACCTTTGTCTGTACGCAAGAGATGCACCGTAGGTTATCCTTTCCGAGCATCTTTTGCCCCCTTTCGAACGTTACGAGGGCCTTGAAACATGTCTAGCGAGCATTCGCTCCAAAGGCATGCCTTATGGCTCCATCCACTAGCTTCAAGATGGAATGCTGACTCAGGAATCATATAGCATGATGGAAGCTCAATCATATGGTAAGTCCTAGATCATTCTGTATCAACGGCTGCATCTACTTTTCTTGTAGAATCTTCTTGCCATGCCGGCCTTCGCTTCCGGAGCTTGATCATACAAAGATTTTTGGAGGGTGGACAACTTCGTTCTTGACATCGAGCCTTGGAATCTATGATATTGACATAGAAGCCGGATGGCAAGCCTTGAGGAAAAGATTCGCTTAATGCGCTGGCACCCTCCTCTTATTCCTGCTCCCTCAAGCTTCCCCGACTTTGTCGTCGAGATCCTGGAATATTGCTGCGCTAGCAATAGGCCATCACTGGTCGTCCAGTCCCTCGCCATTTATAAACACATTCGTCAAGAGGGCAAAGCCATCAAAAATTTCTAGTAATCCCTTGGAAATAGCACCCTCCTGGCGCATGGGGTAGGACCGTAGAGGCAGTAGGTTCGCAGGGCGTAGCAACAGAATTTTGCATCCCCTGGAAAGGCAACAGGCTCCAGGACAGTGTCGCCTGTGCTCAGCATTGTTAATCTTCATGCCCGCACGTCCCCTGCTAGGTAGAGGCATCTCTAGCACCAGGCAGGATTTCTTTTACCATTGATATGGCCAAGATTGGTACTTGGTTCGCCATGCTGATACCACCACAGACCCCTCACCAAGAAAACTCGTCCTCTTCGATCCTCCACCCCGCAACAACGAAGCGATCCGCAGCCGCCTTATCTACACCCCCATCTTCGCCAACTCCGACAAAGTCCTCAATCTCCACTCGCCCGGCCACCCGATCCACAAATGGTTCACCTACGGCACATCCGCCTACGCCGAGCGCTCCGCCCCCTACCACGACAACAAAGAATGGCTCGACATCGACGCCGAAGACATCCTCACCGGTTTCTCAATCGGCATCCCCTTCCACGGCGTCCACAGCGCCAGCACCACAGTCGACTACACCGACGCCCCCAGGTGCCGCACCTCCTACCTCGCCATCGCCGTTGAGAGCGAGGATCATTATGACGGCTCCAGCCCCCACGCATTCCTCGTCCAATCCGACCACGACCACTCCCCTGCCACCTGCTCCCACACCACCGACCTCGACGCCGGCCGCCGCAGCTCCTCCTGGCGCGCCCTCGCCTTCCTCGCGGGCTACAGACAGGGCACCTCCTCCCTCGGCACCATCCTCGCCGTGTCCCCCTCTGGCACACACATCGCCGCTGCCACCTGGAGCACGGTGCTGATCTGGAGCTTTGACCCTAATCTCCTTCTCCAAGGCGGCCTGGAACACTATTTCCCCACCGTGGACTACAACGCGAGGAAAGAACTTGGGCGCTTGCGGCCCGTGAGGTTGAAGCCGGAGGGGGTGGTGCATAGTCTCTGTTGGGTGGGGGAGACCACTCTGTATGCGGTTACGGATCGGGGCGTGGTGAGGTGGGAGTGTGGGCATTTGGCGGAGGGGACAAGGCAGGATCTGACACTGCAGTATGACGCTTGGCCGGAGACGGCGATTGCGATGCCGCTTGGTGGGCCGAGGAGAGGGGGGAGGCGGTGACGTGGGATTTCGTCTACATAGGATTTCAGACGCTGGACGGGTGGAGCAAGCTATTGAGCATGGCTGCGAGCGTGGCGAAGTGGGCTTCTCCGGGTAACTATGAAGGGTAGTTGGTACGAAAATGAGTGAAGGATGCTCGTTGTTCGTAAGTAGGCGCTCCTCATTCAACCCTCTTTGTGCAAGAGCTCAACCTGAATAGATAGGACGTGGCTGCGAAGAGTACATAGTCTTCTGTCGATCCAGCCATGTATTATTTTCCATAGATCAGCTATGTATTACTTCCTGTCGATCGGTCGACCATATATATCAAGGCCTATCTTCTTCTTGTTCAAGATACATACACAGATAGTAGCTCAGTATCCAAACATCACTTTTACACATAACCAGAACACATAACTAGAAATCTACTTGTTTCGACTGGCTGGCTTCACCTCTACTTTTCCATTTGGATCCTCTATCCGTAAGCTATGCTATCGTGAGTGGGAGAGCTAAAGCTACGGCGATCGATCTTCTCGTGGGTGATGAAAGGCTTGGTCTCGAGCTTCTGGGGGTAGGAGGTGCTTTGCTTTGTATGTGATGCTTTCGACGGTGGAAGGGGGTTGGAATAGAGGGTATGAGTGTTTGAAGGGCGTGGAAGGTGGCTGGTGGGGAAGGATGGTGGGGAGGGAGAGAGGGTGATGGGCTTTGGCGCTGGAGTTTAGTTGGGTGGGGGGATGGGTTGTGGGAGGTGTGGGCATGGGTTGTGGGAGATGTGAGGGAGGGATGATGCTGGGGATGGGGCGACATATGGATGGGGGCAGATGGTGAATGGCAGAGAAGAGGTTGCTACATCCATGATGGTTAGACAAGTGCTAGCAAGGGAGGGGGCAAGAGTATCTGTTGCTCTAACGGCGAAAAAAGAGCGAAGTGTAGAAGCGGCGGATGGGGTGTAGAGATGTTTAGTTCTAAATTTTACCGTGTACGCGATGACATCAAGTAAGCTGGGATCGAAGAGAAGCCGTGTCCAATGGCCTTTGATGGCGGACTTCCGAGGGAATTAATTCTGTTGATGTGCGGCTCTCAACGCCGGGGTAGTCCTCCTTGCTGTACCAAACGAGCCCAATCCTCCAGCTTCTTCGATGGTTTAAAGTACTTCCGAGGTTTCTCATACTCGATTTCCCACTCGCGGATCTTCGTGGCCGGCACAGTGGAGCTCAAGCCTGGGATCCCGTTTGGGTATTTTTCGATCCACGGGTTTGTCATAATTGCCGGACGACCCTTTCCGTCAGGAAGGTATATTATCTCCCCGAGGCCGGGAGAAAGAACTCTCTCGATTTTGCTCCGCACGTAGAGCGGTTGGGAGACCCATCTTCGGTCGTCTCTGCACTGGAACATCGTACGGTGTAGCTCGGCCATCGGCTGACTGTAGCACCACCACTTTTTGAAACGCACTCGCCGGAGGTGGGCTGCGGCATCACCGGGCATCTCGTCGAGAGCGTTGTCGAGCTTGAATGTCGTGTCTGTCTGCTCTGCGATGAGCGGCTGGTTGGATTGATAGCGTTGGAAGACAAGTGCTTTGGTAGTTTTCATTCTATGCTTGATTCTTGAGGCTAACAGTCTGAAATCATCCAAAACTTCTGCTCCCTGTGGCAGTCTAATTTGTAGCTTTCTTCCAGTGAGGTCGTTGACATAAAAGAAGATGCTCATGATTGTTTCGAGGTCGGAGATGTTGAGTGCCTCGCTAGACCTTTGCGGTGTGGATCCATGAAACCAGGAGCATGAACCGTGATCGAGGAAGTCAAATTCCAATCTGCTGGCTTCTTCATGATATCTTCTATGCCAGCCATTATCCTGCTCGCATGAGTTTAGTATTGTTTGGTAGCACGGCTTATCGTATATTTCGGGGCAATTCTTCAGTAAAGAATGGTAGCCTGCTAGTCCGCAGGCTAAATGCATGACCTTGTGTCTCAGCTGGATCAACTGCCCGGGATCACTTTTGCCAGGGGCATAGATGTCGATATGCACGGTGTGGAACCTGTTTGAATATAGCTTGTGGAGGTTCGGATCTCCAGATCCCTTGTTGTCCTTGAAATACCACCCGTATTTGTCGTGCTGTACGCAAATGTACAGTATTGACCGCTGATCCAGTTTGGGGTAGATCTCTTGGTAGATCACAGGGTGGGTAAGTAAAAAGGTCAATGGACTAGGCAGTTTTGGCAGGGACTTTCCGATGAGGTCATGGTTGTGCCAAGTTTGGGTACGCTCGATTGATGAAGGTGGAAGCCGTGGTTCATATTCTGATAAGAGGAACCACCATACGAGAGCGCGAACCTCAGGCGGCAGTCTCGCCAGACGACCGAGACTGGGTGGGTTTGGCAAGTCCGCCATCGTTTTAGGCTTCTGATACCAGGGATACAAGAAGACTAGAATATTCTAACCCTGCTGCATAGGTGAAAAACCGTAGGACCATCGGAGCTGAACCAAGGAGCTGATGTGGTATTTTAGTCTTGAGTCAAAGCAGCCGTGTCTCCTTGTGTTCACCCATACTGTTATCTAATATCTTGACTGGGTGAGTGTTGAGGTTGCCTTGATTGATCTATGTCCTGAATATGTGTTCCCACCGGTCGATCAAGTCTTCGTCGCGGCAGCTACTTGCCTTCTTGCTGTGTGTTCAGCAGGGACTCAGCACTCTCTATCGGCGCAAATGATAAAATTATGTGAGTTGTGATGAACCAACAGGGCGGATACGTTGCGCCGAGGTTGAGAATGGCCCCATCAACATCCAGCCGTCGATGAACTTCTCCAGCGTACCAAGGGAATAGTCGTCTACTTGCAGAATCCGTGATTCTTTGACGTTTTTGCTGATTGTTTAAGGACCGTGGAGTTTATGAGGCTTCTTGAAAACTCCCTCGAAAGAACATTCGAGAAATTTCCATTTCCATTTCCATTTTCCGCATTGACCGAGACCGACCGCTAGCCTATTTGTCGAACAGCGAGAAGGCGATACTAATCATTGAAGTCGCAAAGCTCTGTAGTAGAGAGGGAGCACCTCGTTCATATGGTTGCCAACACTAACAATGTGAGCGTATCACGTTTGCAAGCTTCACAGTACAATAATGGCCAGTTGAGCCACGGGGGGGCTTAACCACCCTCTCCATCCACGGCATTGAAGCGACTCCACTATCCATCGGCTTATGACAGCGACCCAGCGCTCATCAGACTCAGGCAGGCATCGTTCCAACTGTCGACGGGTTGTTCTTGAATTAGTCATCGAATGCGAGGAGCATTCGTTGAATTAACCTGAGCGAAGCTTGACCTAAAGTGGTTAGAGGCACTTAGTAGGCGGATAATCAGCGCAGTCACTAATGAGCGGATTTCAGCACACCTTGCGCATGTACTTCGTACTTTATATGAGGATTTTGATGACACAATACTAATCCCACAGTAATTTGAATTTTACTGCTTGTAATTTCGACGCCTCAAGCTTTCCCGATATGCAACTTCAATCATTAAGCGCACTTGATCGTTGTCTATCATGACACATACTGCCTCCCAACGCTATCTTAGCACTCGGGGAGGTTTCTCAGGCCTTTCTTTTGAAGATGTAGTACTCAAAGGCCTCAGCGATGTAAGCTCGTTTGATATTCTGGGATAGCTGTCTCGCTCTTATACTCTGTCCAGGATGGAGGCTTGTTCATTCCCAACCAAGTACCGAGTCTACCCTCGGATTGGACTACGAAATGGCGGAATCACGACTTCAATCAATTGGCTTTTGAGCTTCTCTCCTTGTATATATCCCCGTTTGAAATCTCCTCCGAGGATCTCAAAGACATCATAGCCTGCAGCTACAGGACATTTCGACGCATTCCTGAGATCACACCTCTGATTCGCATAGACCGGAAGAAGGATCTATATCTCTTAGAGTTATTCCACGGCCCCACGTTTGCATTCAAGGATGTTGCACTGCAATTCCTCGGCAACTTGTTCGAATATTTCCTTGTCCGCAAGAACCAAGGTAAAGTGGGCAAAGAGCGGGACCATCTCACAGTGCTGGGCGCTACTTCTGGAGACACCGGATCGGCAGCCATCTACGGCCTCAGAGGCAAGAAGGATGTATCAATCATCATGCTTCATCCGAAAGGCAAAGTATCACCAGTGCAGGAAGCACAAATGACTACCATCCTCGACGAGAACGTGCACAACGTCAGTATCGAAGGCTCCTTTGACGATTGCCAGGACATAGTCAAAGCGCTTTTCTCGGACCCCGAAATCAACAAAACCCACAAACTCGCCGCGGTAAACTCAATCAACTGGGCAAGAATATGTGCCCAGATTACCTACTATTTTCAAGCCTATTTCACCCTCGTCCTCTCACCAGACTACGATCCATCAAAACGCATTCAGTTCGTGGTACCCTCCGGTTAGTATTCACGGGATTTTCCTTATGCCTAATCTATATCTTGCAATGTGCACGGCGACATGTTTGAGGAGCACTTACTCTGGAGACATGGCTTGCTTACCCATTTTCCTTCCTGAAAGAGTAACGCTGACCCCATGATCTTCAATAGGTAATTTTGGCGATATCCTCGCCGGCTGGTTCGCCAAGAGCATGGGCCTTCCCCTCACCAACCTCGTAATCGCAACCAACAGCAACGACATCCTCCACCGATTCATGACCACAGGCACCTACTCCAAACAACCGCTCGACGGCCCCTCCGCCGAGGGAGGCATCACTAAAGATGGCGTAAAAGCTTGTTCCGCAGGTGTCCAAGAGACGCTGTCCCCAGCCATGGACATCCTAGCCTCATCAAGTAAATCTTTGAGCATCTTCTACCCCGTTCTGCGTGTTCCATAAGACTTAACTCAGCAGCATCTTTCTCCAAAAAATATCTAAAATTTCCACCTCCAAACTCAAAGAAGGAAAGCTGACTCCAGAAACCCACCTTAGACTTCGAACGCCTCCTCGCCTACCTCGCCTTCGACGTCTACTGCCCCCCCAACGTAACCCCAGAGCAGAAACTCTCAGTCGCCCGCGACCACGTGAACCCATGGCTCCAGCAACTCAAATCCTCCGGCGGATTCACCGTGCCCCCTCCCATCCTCACCCGCGCCCGTACCTCCTTCTCTTCCTTCCGTGTCTCCGACGCCGAAACAACCTCCACCATCCGCAGCACCTACCTCTCCTCCTTCCCCTCCGTCCCCCCATCCGAAGGCACGACGGGCAAAACGGGCGGCTACATCCTCGATCCACACTCCGCGGTCGGCATCGCTGCCTCTCTCCAGACAATGGAGAACATGAATGACGTTTATACCATTTCATTGGCGACGGCGCATCCGGCGAAGTTTGCGCATGCTGTGGATTTGGCGCTCAAGGGGCAGGATGGGTATGCGTTTGAGGATGTGCTGCCGGAGGTGTTTAAGGGGTTGGAGGGGTTGGAAAGGAGGGTAATCGGGATTGGGGGGGAGGATCTGTTGGGGCAGGTTAGGAAGTTGATTGAGAGGGAGGTGCCCGCGAGTGGAACGAGCGGAGAAGCAATCAATGGCTTAGGTGAGTAGGTATGGGCTTGGAGTGGTGAGTTAGTCCACCGACTATTCTTCATTCCGTTGTGTCAAAAAATGCGAAGAAATGGTGCAGCCTTCTTTGGGCTTGGGCACGGGCTGATCATGAGCGATACTTCGGGCTGGAAAACGTGAATGCAGGCAAAAATACGTCATAATCGGAAGCTATCAACTAGATCCTAAGATGCTGCTCTGTGTATGCACGCCAGATCTGCAGGCCTGCCGTGGTGCTTGCAATCAACAGCCCAACACAATACCTCACCTAATCTCAATGCAAGCAATTTTATGCGTCCACCCACCGACATCGGCCCGCTACAGCGGCTTCAACAGCTTCGAATCCCTATCAAACCTCGAGTTCTCCTTCATCAGCTTCGTGAACTGAGATTTCCGCTCGTCGCCCACAATCTGCCCCTTGTAGAACTTCATCAGCTCCCCCACGCGGATGCCCTGCGGCGGGATTCGCGCGCGGATGTCCTCTGCTGAGGGCAGTGGTCCCTGGGATGTTGCATCGATGGCTAGGAAGAGAGACACGGATTAGCTTCACGTCTGTCGCGTAGGGGAAGGGTGGGTGTAGAACAGGGACTCACCGGGTGTGCCCGTTCTTGCAGGCGGTGCAGAAGGACTGCCCGCCCTGCTCATTTGCGGCGTCCCGTTCCTGGACGGCTGCCCTAGTTTGAGCTTGATGCGTTTCTTTGTCCCATCGCTCCTCTCGCCCCCGGAGCCTTCACTCCCGGAACCGGCGTTCGAGCGCGAGTGTTTAGTTCCTGCTCCTGGGGCAGATGAAGATGGGAGGGCCAAGCTTGGCGACATGGGCCTTGAGGACGGCTGTACCGGTTGCGAGGAGGAGAGACCGTTGTGCTTCTTGTGCTTCTTCCGGGATGATTCGTTGCCGCTTGCTTCTGAGATGTTGGGGGAGCCCGGGCGTTTAAGTGAGGAGGGGGGTTTGGCGTTGGGGAGGGGATGTTTGGTGGGACGTCCGGAGGGGGTGTTGGTCCCGCGGGAGGAGGCGCCGGAGCATATTTTGGAGGTTTTGGTCTTCTCGCGGTCGGAGGCGTTGGGGTTTTTGGCTTCTTCTTTTTTGCGCTCTTCGGCTTTGGCGAGCTCGGTTTCGGTGTCTTCGGACTCGCTCTATGAGATGTGTTAGCTTTCTACTTTCTTCATCGAGCTATAGTACGGTAGTCGTACAGATTCAGTGTATGGGTCTTCGCCGGAGTCGGATTCATAGATGTAGTTCTTCTCTCGCTTGACAATGGTCTTCTTAACCCTCTTCCCAAACTTCTTCAACTCCGCATTCACCTTTTGCTCCTCCTCTTCTTGACGATCGGCTTCCTTCTCATCTCGCAACTCAAAGGTATTGGCCTGTAACTGGTCTAGCTTGATCCTTGTCTCGGTCTCCTTTTCTTCGGCGTCTTTTACATTGTCCATGAACGGAGTCTCTTCGTCATCTGCGAACCGATCCTCCTCGAAATCTAAGTCGTCTACCTCCCCGTACTCTGACTTGAAGTTCGATCCGCCACCCTCCTGTTTGGTGCTGCCCGTCTTTCCTACGAAGAGCTGCTTGGCGAACCTCGAATGGTGTTGATCCCTGGTGGCGCGCTCCTGTCTTTCCAGCGACTGCGCCGCCCACTTGCTTTCCTCTTTGATCTTCACGCCCATCTTTTTTTCCGCTTCTTCGAGGGTGAGGTTCTTGAAGTTGTGCTTGGGATTGAATTTATACCACTTTTCTAGCGGAATAACCCGGAACACGCCATCCTCACCGTGTGACAGGGCAGCGTAATTACCCGAGAGCGCATCCTCGTAGCTTCCCACCCAAGTGCTCTTGTTGTCAAAATCTTCCAAATGCCACGGCAGCGCTTCTTCGTACCGCAACTTTGATTGAGCTCTCTTCGCTTCGGTCTGATCGTTTCGGTATACGGTTTGGACCTTCTTGCCAAAAGGCATCTTGCGCTGATTCACGCCTTTGTCGGCTGAAGGAGCAATCAAAGCCGCATCCGCTTCTCGCTGGGCTTGCTTTTCTTTTCTCTCTTTATCCCGCCTCTCTCGTTCCTCTGCCGGTAGCCCATCGTCCTCCTCTTCTTTGATGCCCCCAGCTCCGCCTGGTACCATTCTTGGATCTCGGCGGTGCAATCGTACCGGTCTGGTGAACTCATCCTTATCGCTAAGATCGACAGGCTGTTTGCTGGCAAATCTAGCAACATGATGTCGAACCCCTTCCATTAGCGCCCGTTTGGTAATCACCAGAGGGTAGTCGGTGAAGGGCTCCATCGGCTTCTCACTGAAGCCGCTAGTCTTGATTCCCGATCCAGCTTCAAGTGCGTGGGGAGGAGGCGAAGGCCGTGCTCCTGCGGGCCCTGGCTTCCCATGGTGATGGGGCATTTTTTGGAGAGCACCATGTGGGTGTACTAAGGTGCCATTTGCATGGCTTACGGCAGAGCCATTTGGCTGCGCAAAATGCGTTGCACGTTTGTGTTTGTTGGGACGTACGAGAGGGTCTGCCTTCTTGGGTCGACGCACGATGGGAGGGGCCCCTCCATTTGAAGTACGGCCTGGAGTGTGTCCGGCGGGTGAGGCGCTCATGTTGTTAATGGGGGTTATCCCCAACAGAAGCCCCTGTACGAATCGTTGACGGTCGGAGAGGAGAGTTCCGAAGTGAGCGGAACAGTTCGAGTGTCTGGATGCACAGCATCAGAAGGGGGAATGTTTCGGGTTGTGTCCTAGCATTGGTGAAAGTTGTGGCTGTTTCAGCACGCTAGGAACATCTGCTGGTTACAGCCATCGTGACAACATTTCTGGGATTTTACAGACCGTCGTGAGGTGAAGTGAGGTGGAACGGCAGCTGAAAGTGTCGACAAGATGGGTTTCATTGATCTCCATCCGGCGTTTCGCGATCTGCGTTTGGAATACTCCTTATGGTAAGCCTGACGCTAGGCAGCCGGCCCGCGCTAATCTAGCTTAAGGTAGCAACTCTACGTTCAAAACCTTGACTCTCGACGATACGAAAGATTCGTTGTCACTATTACTGCTGCGTCGCCACAGTACCCAGAATTGATTGGTATACCGAGATTTCGTGCGGAGAGCGATATAGGAACGGCGGTACACTTGTATTGCTCATTTCAAGTCGCATATCGCGATTGTCATCTTTCTTCTTTACCAGGAGCAAGAAGACCTTGAAAGGTATAGGAATCTCTAATGATCTCGTTCTGTTGGCTCAGAATTGATTACCGCTGGCCATAGTCCTAGTAGCAGTGGCAGACTGTCCTTTTTGGCCTCAGCGGACAGGCAACCCGTCAGTCCATCAACAAAACGCAAAATTATAGACAAATTCCTCTAGATTCTGTTCGGGCCAAGTCAAGGGTTCTTACACCTCGTCTTCTACATACATACACTTGGGTGCTTCCCTGCGATGGTGTGAGGAGTGGATTAATGTATAAGTAGTGGTACCTTACCTTAGTCACGGACACGTGATAGGCGCGTGAATGGCTAAAAGTGTTCAAATGCCCTCATCTCCATAAAGTCTGCTTTTCATATTTACCCTCCTAGTCTTCTTTACTGAACAACGAGGATCACAGGTGATCAAGATCTTCTACAGCTTCAAGCCTGTTTCGGAAGGTGCGACTGATCTGACAGTCGTGTCAGTCTCCAGCTATCGCGGAGGAACATGGACCAGGAAGACCCAGCCATCGTATCTGCCAGAAAGGCTTCAGCATCTGGCAGACCTTCTGTTCCACAGGCGAATCGCGCCACGGAATTTGCCAACGCTTCAGAGCGGGATAACGATGCAGCACACAATGCTGCTCCTTTCGAGCATAAGCTGAGAGGAATGATCCAAAGCCACAACAAAGATCAGTCCGCCTCTAGGGGGCCAGTGTCTCCAAAAAGTTTCACACGCTCAACAATGCCAGGCCGTACTCCAGAAAGGACTGCAGCACAGAATGGTCAGCGCTCGAATTTAGGAGGTTCTCATCGCCATGAACCGCATTCTCAAGCCAACGGCGAGGCCAGAGCCAGCCCGACCGCGAATATATCAACACAGATTAGAAGCGCAGCTCAGGAACGACTCTCAGCGGCTACAGTACCTCCTCAACGCGCTCATCAAGCATGCCAAAGCTCAGGACCTGCCGCAAGTCAATCGACTAGCGTTGAGCAGAGGCGCCAAGCTGGCCTGGGGCAATCCCGAAGCAACCTTCAGGGTGACGCTTCTAATCGGTCTGGGCCAAGCACAAGTAGTCATAATAAAAGACCTAATCAGCAGCAGCGACGGCAAATGGGGACCCTGTCCCTTCAAGATCTACAGCAGCCTAGGACGAATATAACAACCCTTCCTTCGTCGAGCAAGCAACCCGGCCCGCAACAACCCACTCCGCCTCATCTGCGGAAATCAACAACCCATCAGGATATACCAATTCCTTTTGCAGCTCATCCACATCAGTTTTCATCCTATCAGTATCGCCCACCCCCAAATGCGCAACCATTGCAGTATCATCGTCCACAGCATGCAAGCTATGGAGCGAACTACGCACCACCACCCGGCTTGATTCGCAACGGACCGCCATCATATCGACAGGTACCTTTCCACAACACCGAACCCGAATGGCGCAATCTCACCCAACCACAACCGCAGTTACTGCAATTCGTAAAACCCATTCCCCAGCACCGTCAACTTTACGACCCACACTCGGATCGAAGGCCGGGTGTCGTTCACAATGGGGAATGGATGGTGCCATCCGCCTTGCGAGTGCAGTCAAATTTTCTAGATCAGCTTGTCTCGGTAGAGGTCCCAAAAGCACAAATCGATGCAGCGGAGCTAGAAGAGAAGGAGAAATTTAGGCTGAGACTTCAGGAAGTCTGTCAAGCTGCCACGACGGAGTACGAGTTATTGAAAGACGTCAATTTTGACGGCAGCACGGTGGCATTGGAATGTTATGGTAGTGTGGGATCTGGCTTTGCAATGTCCGGCTCAGATATGGATCTAGCTTTCTTGTCTCCTGCATCAAGCCCAGAACCAGCCTCACCGGAGTCTGAGCTTCCGAGAGTGTTGGAGAAAGCCTTCCTGGATCTTGGGTACGGCGCAAGGTTACTAACGAGAACAAGAATACCAATTATCCGCTTCTGTGAGAGGCCTACACCTGAATTAGCTGAAGCACTGCATCAAGCACGCCTGAAATGGGAAAAGGAGAAGGTCGAAAAGTCCGCCCCGAAAAACCAAAAGAAGCATAAGAAAGAGAACAATGGCCAAGGAAGTGATGCGGAGGCCGCTACCGACACGATCGAGGATACCGCCGGCAAAGGTGAACCGGCCGAGGTCGGTTGTGTTGGGGCTGTCCCCGAACAACAAGACCATCAGAGTCGTGCCGAGGATGGAGTACCTGCCACTACGGCGGCGATAGGAGATCTCAACACTACAGAGTTTTCACTGATGACGCCGGTCGAGGCCATAGCTCTATCCTCCCGAGAAGACATTATAGAGACAAGCCTGGAACATAGCCAAACTGAGCCATCGGAGACAAGGACAGATAGCGAGCTCGTTCGCTTGTATGGTATAGCAATGAGTGAGGGCTGGTTCGATTCGGCTGAGAAGAGCATCATAGTGCAATTCATCTCGGCAGTGAAATCACACGGTCCGGACGGAGCACATGAGGTCCTTGAAAACGCTCGCGTTCAGTTGCAAGGTCTGCCCGACGTTATCGGGAGGTACCGCGAGCCTTTCGTTAACCCTCTAGATCTTCCAAAGTCAGGCGTGGGGATACAATGCGATATCAACTTTTCCAACCATCTTGCATTGCACAATACGCATCTGCTTAAATGCTACACGCTCTGCGACGAACGGGTCAAACCCATGGTCATCTTCGTGAAGTTGTGGGCTAAGCGCCGCAAGATTAATAGCCCTTACCATGGTACTCTATCGTCTTACGGCTATGTGTTAATGGTCTTACATTATCTCATGAATGTTGTGCAGCCGCCAGTCATACCGAATCTCCAGAGGGTCCCTCGAGCCATAGAGGATACATCGCCAGGAAATGACAGGGTCATCGATGGATATACCGTACGTTTCTGGCGCGACGAAGATGATATACGAAGAGTTGTCGCAAGTCCAGGATTCAAGCAGAACTACGCCGACACTGTTGGATCTCTTCTCAGGGGCTTCTTTCAGTACTTTGCTCATCCCTCTGATGGCGGTTTTCAATGGGGTACAGACGTCTTATCACTTCGTACTCTCGGAGGTCTTCTGCGTAAAGACGTCAAGGGCTGGACAGGAGCGAGAACGACGACAACGGAGTCAAACGTGCTGGGCGAAGAGGTGAAGGAAATCAGGCATCGCTATCTATTCGCTATTGAGGATCCATTCGAGACAGAGCACAACATCGCTCGAACGGTGGTTCACAACGGCATTGTAGCGATCAGAGACGAGATTAGAAGAGCTCACCGGATTATACAAAATCAAAGCAGAAACAGGCCGATGGAAGACGGAGAGTTGCTTGCGGAGGCTAAGAGCAAAGAGCATCTCCAATATAGGTACTTTGGCCCTTTGATACCAAATTTTGGGAAGGCAAAGACTGCTGTGAAGAAGGAGAATGGGGTGGCTACAGCGCCGACCGAAACAGCGTCGACCGAAACAGCGTCGACCGAAACAGCGAAGACCGAAACAGCGAAGACAGCAGCCTCGTCCAGCGATACAGCCCCGAACCTGGTGGTCCCTGAGAAAGTTGAAGCTGCGGATTCAGCGTCGGATGAGAAAGGTAAGGAAGCGATCTCGTCCAACCATACAGCCCCAAAGCAGGTGGTCCCTGAGCAATTTGGAAGTGCGACTCCAGCCTCGGATGAGACAGGCAAGGAAGATACAGCTTCGAAGCCAGGGGTTTCTGGGACAGCTGAAGGTGTCGCTCCAGTGTTTACTCGGATAGCCAAGGAAACAATATCCTCCAACGATATGGCTCCAGAGCTGGTGGCTCCTGGAGCAGTTGGAGAGCGGATACATGCCGACATGGCGGCATAGGCCATGATCTCCGGTTATGTTGAACCTTCATCTTCTGTTGGCCTGCCACTGAGTTTGACTCTCCTATACGCACAATTCAATGAATACATGTACCTTTCAATTGTAGAATATTGTAAATGGAGCTGGGAAATCCCTGGAACCGTGCTATAGATCTTCTCTTGTAGCTAATCAATTATAATCGTGTTCATGATCTATCAAGCCATGGATGTTACCGGATGTTGTCAAAAGAATTGATTGTTGATGCTGCTTGAACCTTGAGTCTTGCCCAAAGTAAAGTAATTAGCTACTATATCGTACCTTAGAGTAACGATGTCGCTTATCAACCACCTTTGCCCTAATCACTAGCGTAGCTTAGAACCAGGTCATCCCAGATGACCCTTCTCGCAACTACTTTTACTTCGGAAAGCGCCTTATCTCGCATCAAGATGCCCACTGAGTTGGAGGAGGTACATTCTGCTTCCGGGGTGTTTGCTAGCGAGTGTCCTGACGTAGTGTAAACAAAATAGCTCGTTGAGTTCCTGCATCATGGCAATACTCAGATCCGGCAGACTGGTATAAAAGCTCTTGCATCCATTCAAGTCGAGTACGATATGGCTAACACAGTACCGGCAGCCGCCGAGAACCTTGTGCCATACTCAAAGAGCTTCCCCTCAATCTTCAAGAGCGGCCAATGTACACCCGTCAAAGACCTCAAGCTTCTGATAAAGGACTACGCTGTGTGTAGGAACCCCGATACACTCTACCTGTTCGAAGAACCATGCTGACACACATCACTGTCTGCAGCCGATAGCCCAGAATGCCCTCACGATCCTCATCAACATCTCCTCCGACAAAGAAGTCCTCAAGCTCCTGGCTGACGACGCCTTCCTCGAGACAATGCTGCTGCGGATGACTGTATGTCAGTCCACCTTCTCTTCACCCTCCCCTAATCCCAAAATCCGTCTTGCAATGGTTCTGACTCCACGCGCTCCCGCAGAACCCCAAGGAGCCCAACGCCAACAGCCTCGCCATGCTCCTCGCCAACATGGCAAAATCCGACTACCTATCCCGCCTCACGACCCTAAAACGGAAACCCGTACCCGACCTCACAAACTCATCCTCCGCGCTCGACCAGCTCATCGAGCTCTTCAACAGAGGTCCAAATGGAGGCTACAACCCCTCTGCGAACTACGACTACCTAGGCTACGTCTTCGCCGACATGGTAAAAGTACTTCCCTCCCCTCCCCTTCCCCTCTCCCCTCCTCCCCTCACCATAATCTCACAAGCTAACACAACCCCCAGATCCCCGCCTTCACCACCTACCTCACCACCCCCGCCCCTTCCCGCCCCTCCTCCCTCCCACCGCTCTGCTCCCTCCTCCCATTCACGACCCACCCCTCCCTCCCGCGGCGCCTCTCCCTCTCCCTCCTCCTCCGCAACCTCACGCTCACGCACCCCTCCCCTCTCACCCTCCTCACCGAGCCCATAACCCTCCTCCCACACTTGCTCCTCCCCCTCCTAAGCCCCGACCCTCCCTTCACAGAAGCCGAAACAGACCAATTGCTGCCAGAGCTACAATACCTGGGCTCTGAGCAGGTCCGGGAGAAGGATATGGGGGTGATGAAGGGGTTGTTGGAGACGTTGTATTTGCTGGTTGTGAGGGGGGATCGGCAGGGAGGGGGAAAAGAAGGGAGGAAGGTGGTGGGTGAGGGGGGGACGTATTTGGTTGTTAGGGAACTGCATAGGGAGGTGGAGGATGAGGGTGTTAGGGAGGGGTGTGAGCGGTTGGTGGATGTGCTGATGGCGGTGGAGGATGTGGAGGGGGAGGGAAGAGGGGTTGAAGAGGTGGAGGAGGATGAAGAGAGTAAAGTTGTGGAAATATTTTGAGTGATAGAACGACTTGTTTAGAGGTGTGTGGGTCCCGGTATCACGACTAGCGAACGAATTATGGATTCCCCACGGTCTCTCACTGGTGGTGGAGAAATAGCTTAATATATCTTCGCGTTTCTTCCTTCATACATTCAATTCCAGAACCTAGACACTGTACAGACACGGCATTACCACTAAGGTTGCCGATCACATCGCAGCAGCGACGAGCACACCAGTCTTGATCTAGGAAATAGAGTGATTTGCTCCACTCAATTGGTTTCGCTACTTCTTAGTCTCGCCCCTTGCTCACTGTGATGGAGGCAGAGGTAGAATAGGTTTCTAGAAAACCCAGTAACCTTCGACGTGCAAGCCGGAAGTTGGTGGAATCAAGCGCACGGGTAGGCTCAAAGCGATCGCTTTCTTTTCCTTCTCGAAATCTTGATGAAGCGAAGTTCATGCGCCGCTTGAGAATATTCGGGAGGGGGCGAGAATGGCGAAAACGTCGGAGGAACCCAATTGCACCACAACAGATCGTTGCTCGCGAAAGGATATACGACGAATCTTTCAGCTGCTCTCAATTCTTCAGCACTACCCAAGGCGGCGCGGACAGGTGCACACATGGTTGTGCTTTCTACTCAGCCATCGCTTCCCCGAATACCATCCGGCTGTGAAGCAAGGGTACGCGACAGTGTCAACGGTGTAGATCTAGAGTCACTGGCTCTGGTCTCTCGTCTTTGTCTTCGGCCCCTTGCGCTCGCCTTCGAGCGTTTCTTACGCAATGGAGTACCGACACTAAACGCCTGCTCCAGAATATGTCCGGCTGTAAGCAATAACGCATCCCGGCCATATTGTCCAATTATCTGTATACCAACAGTGGAAGGTTTGAGGGAAGTTCGTGTGGAGCTCGTACCGATCGGCACAGGAATGGTCACCGCCGGCAAACCAGCCAGACTTGCCGGCACAGTCAATACATCATCAGCAAAGGTGTCCACCGAGTTCCTGGAAGCGACGCATTCCAACGTTGGTGGCAGTGATTGCGAGGTGGGCGTGATCAAGAAATCAACTCCACTATCCGTTTCGCTGCTGGTCTTCCTAGGCGGCAGGAGCGGATGGCCCAGGCGGAAAACATTGTTGAAGTCGTGTTGTACCAATCTTCGTACCTTTTGCGCTTTGATGAAATAATTGTCGATCGCTCCCGCGCTTAAGCTGTAAGATCCAAGCAAGATTCTCCTTCGTACTTCTCTCCCAAATCCTACAGCTCTTGCTCCAGCGTATAAGACGTGTGATGAATCCTCATGGGGATTTCCATTCCCATAGCGGACACCATCGTACTTTGCCAAGTTGGAAGACGCCTCTGCGGCGGCTATCACGTAATAGGCTGACAAGGCCACCTCTGTTGTTGGTAAAGATACCGGATGTATCGTGTGCCCCAAGGACTGGAGTTTCTGCAGAGCCTTCAGCCACACCATACGAACAGCCGGCTCAAGCTCCGCCGTATTATACTCCTTTGGTACACCGAAGCGGAGGCGCGATGGCCCGCATTGGTGGCTATGCTCCCTGATCCGATCTCCAAGCCTAGCCTGGCTTTCTTCGGAAAGGCAGGTTGGGTCTTTAGTGTCCCTTTGGTGAATGATCGCTAAGGGCAAAAGCCGTCAGCTTTAGACGGACCGTGAGGCAGTTACATTCTTACCGTACATGTTTTTCACTGCACCGATACCTTTGGCAAGAATTCCGACAATGTCAAGAGAATTAGCATACGCGACAACCCCCCATCGCGACAAACGGCCATACGAAGGCTTGAATCCTACAATTCCAGTGTAAGCTGCCGGTAGGCGTACCGATCCCCCAGTGTCGGTCCCAAGTGCCCTGCGTTGATTAGAAAGCACGGTTGACGAAGTGTAGAATAACAAGCATACGCGTAAGACTGATTGGTCGCAACAGCCACTGCACTGCCGCCAGAGCTACCCCCGGCAGACAAGGATTGACCGTGTAGAGTAATGTAGTTGCGAGTAGGACCAAAAGCCGAATTAGTGGAATGAGATCTTGAATAATGGGTCAGCTTCGCCGTCAAATCATTGGTTTGTTCGACGTACCCCATCCCGAACTCATCAAGATTGGTTTTCCCAGTAAGAAGACACTCTCCATCCCGGAGCTTTGAGATCACGGTGGCAGCAAAGGGACTTTGAAATCCATTGAGAATGGTAGATGCACAAGTTGTGGGCTCGCCCACGGTGCATATATTGTCCTTGACTACTATCAGCTTGCCGTCGACATTTAAGACAAGCTTATCTGCTTGGGGTCAGCGCAGGAATGGGATAGAGCTGGGAACACGCGACTGACTGCTGCAAGAGCGGTCAAAGGAGTCTCGAAGCTTTTCGACGTAGCCGGTATCGTTCACACCTTGGGAGATAAATGCATTGAGGGAGCGATTGCCCTGATGCCGTTGATTCACCAACCAGTCCTCGGCAGCCTTTGCGACCTTTGCGGCATAATGTGTTCGGCGGGTCATACGCTCGAACGCCCGAGAGAAACAGGATTCAGAACATTTTACCGTTGTGAACGGCTGTTGTTGGAACGCAGAGTCGCAGAGAGAGAGAGATCGAAGTTTAGCGCGCTCCGCGGAATTAGACTAAGTCCGTGATCGCGTCGACGGGTTGGCAGCTTCACGAGTTGCCAAGTTGTTCAGTAGCATCACCACCCTCTCTCATCGAGCAGCTATTGCGACTTCCGGTCGAATACAATAGCCAAGCCTGGACTATGCTCCATCGATTATTGCAAGCCACTTGGGCTCTCGCATCCCTCCTGACTACTAAAGCCGCCCAACCTTCAGCACCGGCGCCTGTTTCAGCGCCTCTGAGAGACCTTCCATGGGGCCAGCTCAATTTCCTGCACACTACGGATACTCATGGGTGGCACGCCGGGCATCTTCAAGAGTAGTTGTTCAGGTGTTTCTATCAATTAGCGCTTGCTGACCCTGCACGTAGGCCGTCCTACAGCGCCGATTGGGGGGACTATATATCATTCGCCGAACGCTTGCGAGAGAGAGCTGATCGCGAGGATTCCGACTTTTTACTTATAGATACTGGAGACAGGGTGGAAGGTAACGGTCTTTACGATGCGTCGGTCCCGAAAGGAAAGTTTACGACGGACATCTTCAAGGAGCAGAACATCGACGTAATTTGTTCAGGCAACCACGAATTGTACAAACGGAGTGCCGCTGAGCGTGAATACCTTGAAACGGTTCCAGATTTTCAAGACAACTACCTCGCTTCCAATCTCGATATCGTGGATCCTGAGACTGGCGACCAAGTGCCGCTTGCCAAACGGTATAAGAAGTTCACAACGAAGAACCAGGGCATACGAATTCTGGCATTCGGCTTCATCTTCAACTTTAGGGGAAATGGGAACAATACTGTGGTGCAGAGAGTCGAGCAGACTATCCAAGAACAGTGGTTCCAACAAGCGATCCGCGATCGAGAGGTAGACTTATTCCTTGTGGCTGGCCATGTGCCCTTGCGCTCGCCAGAGTTCGATCTCATATATAAAGCCATCCGAGGCCAACAATGGGACGTACCAATACAATTCTTTGGAGGACATACGCACATTCGCGACTATGCAAAATATGACGCAAAAGCCTATGCCTTGGAAAGCGGGCGATACATGGAGACCATTGGATTCATGTCGATATCGGGGCTAGCCACTGGTGGCAAAGGCATCGCGACTGAAGCAGCTCCAGATGCTGTCGCCATGAGAGTTGCACCTTCTTTTGCACGTCGCTACATTGACAACAACCTCTACTCTTTCCATCATCATACTTCGCTCAATGCCACGACATTCCCCACCGAGCATGGTCGAAACGTGTCTTCAGCTATTGCATCTGCGCGAACAGTCTTGAAGCTCGACAAGCGCTTTGGCTGCGCCCCGATGGATCTCTGGACGAATCGTGCGCCCTACCCCAGCAAACACAGTATCTTCACCTGGGTGCAAGGCCTCGTGTTCCCGGACATGATCCACGACCCGAACCGCGAAGACAAGCCATCCCTAGTACTCACCAACACTGGAGCTCTGCGCTTTGACATCTTCAAAGGTCCGTTCAGCGTAGATACAACGTATAGTGTAAGCCCCTTCACCAGTGGCTTTCGCTTCATCAAAGATGTCCCTTACAGCGTAGCGAAGAGGCTCCTTGTCGTATTGAACCAGGAAGTGCCTCAACTTGAGCAGGAACACCATCGGCTGCGGGCGCCAATCCCAGCAGCATTCGAAGACCATGCCAGGACCTTAGAGGGCGTGCATGCGCAGGTGGCCTCCCAATCGAAAGATGGTCAGCAGATTGTCATGGGAGACGAATCCGAAGACACTCCTTTAATTCCTGGCTACACCACTGTAGATGATGCCGGCACGGACGGAGATGATACGATGCACTCCAAGATCACCTTCTACAGAGTACCTAATGTTATCGAGTCACGCATTGGCTTCCCCACTGAGTCTCGTGCTGCAGTGTCCGCTAGCGCCGACGAGCCTGAGACGGTTGACGTCGTCTACGTTGACTTCATACAATCTTATATCTTGCTTGCTCTTAAATTTCTTGGGACCGACTATGAGGAGAATGACACCGAAATTCATATGGAAGGTTCCACCATGACGTCCGTTATTGCGGATTGGGTTCAGCAAAATTGGGATAATGACTGCTGATAATCAAGCGGAAGGAGTACAATGCAGACGTACCGCGCGACCTCTCGGAAGTGCCTCCGACTGTTGACTCCCTGCTCGTGCGGACAACATACCAAAGATCTTGCTACAAAGGTCAAAGACTTCAGTCCTGACCTGGCAAGCCTTGCAATCTGGCGAAGCTCATCCAAATCTCCGCCACACCTGAGTAGAGATGCAGAAAGATTACACAACTAAATCTAGTCCCAGTATCGTCATCAACATATATGCTCTACTATCGGCTAAATCTCGAGAAACTATGCCGATAGGTGTGGTAGCAAAGGATAGGCACAACCACCGGTATATGTCCTCCAATGCATGCAAGTGGATGGCTCAGGGCCTCTCAATAGCCAACCAAGTGGCAAGAGGAAAAGTTCACCTCAGCAAACATTCGGCAACGCTGGGAGAGTAAAGCCAGATGGTCAAATCCGTCGACTCAGACCATACAGTAACAAGTTCGCGCTGCCTATCTCTGCTCGGTCAGTCCGAAGATGCAGAATGCCGACAGAAGAATCTTACAGTGCTCACCACATATGTACATACTTAACTCAGGAGGGAGCCTATATCTTGTCCATACTTTATATATCGATGGAGGAAGCCTAGCTCGGGGGTTTAGCCAGCCATAAAGTAGCCGTTCTCAGAGAGCCGTAGCACAACCTCTCTTTTCCCTCTTTTGAAGACTCCGTACCCAGACAGTCGTGGAAATCTACTCAACGAGTGAGTGGATACAGGGAGCGACAGGATAATAGTAGTAAGAAAACAAGGCGATCACCCATCTGTGAGCCCCTGGTAAGAACCGACAAACACAGCAAATAGTCAACCACCGTCACAAGGAAGCCAAGTAGCAAAACATCCACCCCTACCAAAAAATATTCATAGCCATATCCTTCGATGGCGGAAAAGTAGGCATCGACTGAGACTAGAGACTCACTGCCGAAGCAGGGAGAGCGATGAAAGCTAGCTGGGGCTGCAACGACTACTTTATGGCTTGAAAGCGATAGCCAGGAACTAGATCTGAATGTCATGGAAAGCAGACATACTGGGTCAGAGCCCTAAGTCTAGTCTCCGTTTACCATGTCACGTGACTGTGACTGCGTCTCAAGATCGTCAATCCCACTCTTTCACTAAGAGTACTTCGCCCCCTTCGTATGACGGTTCTCAATTCCACCCATAGACGAACCGTAATCGCCACCGACTAATAACATAGCAAACAAAAATAGAAAAAACGCAGAACCAATTGGTTGATCAGAACAGCCAACCCCTTCAACCCCTTCTCAGAATACAAAAAAACCCCCATCCCACACCACCACCCCTTAGCTTCCCCACTCTCTTTCCCCCCTCCCCCCCCCACAGCGAGGCCATTACTAAATCTTGTCCCTCCAACAAACAAATCAGTCTTTGAGGATAGTGCGATAGGTGTCCCTTGCACCATGCCCGCTGTACGACCTCTAGCAGAGGATGATATGATGCATAGACTCTGAGAATGGGCATTTAGGTGTGGTGATGGAGGGTGGGGTGGGGAGGGGATGGCTGACAGGGGCAACAGCGGGGTTTAGAGGGGGGTGTTCGGGATAGAGTTGAGGGGAGAGAATAGGGGGATTAGGGGTTTGGGGGGGGTAGTGGTGGGTTTGGCTAGTTTAGGTTGGGGAAGGGGGGGGCTTGCGAGGTGAGGGTAGGAAATGGGGAGGGGGTTGCGATGTGAGGGTAAGGAAGGGGGGAGGGTTGCGAGGTGAGGGTAGGGAAGGGGGGTGCGGCTGGTAGGAAGACAGTAGAGAGACTTAGCTTCCTGTACTTGAGCATCCTTGGCTTGTTGGAATGAAGCGCTGCCACACTTCAATTCCGTACGGCTGTGCTTGTGGATGGTACTCTTCGGGTACTCCAACGCCATGGCCTCGTCTCGAAGCTTGATCGATGTCGTTCGGATATTGAACACGAACGCATATAAAGATGATCCACATTGTGAGATCTTGAAGCGTCACGAGCACATACACCTCAAGTGATTGCGTGTAGATGTAGAATCCATGCAACTGTAAGCCAATGGAGGCGTCCACAACAGAGGCACTCAGAAGCCCGTAGTCGTCGCCGTTGCATCCCACTCGTGCGGGACATGGACCTTCCATATCTTTAGTCTGCCTTCTTTATCAACCCCCACAGCTTCATTCTTCCCTATCAGTTCCCATTCCTCCTTCTTGTACGTACTCGGCTCACTCGCCACAATGATGTGCCTCCCGTGCTCATGCGCCTTCTTATATGCCGCTGGATTCTCCATTCCATCAGGATGATCCGGGTACTTCCTATTCAGCGTGGCACCCGCTTTCGTGGAATAGTACAAGCTCGGCGGTTGCTCCGTGGCGTGATTTCTGCAGCGGAATGCCACGATCTGCTGGCCGTCGGTCGCACAAACGTTCAGGCTGTTGGCTTTCGCGTTGTCCCCGTACTTCTTCTGTTGCAATTCGATGACCGTCTGCATTGCTTTATACAGTGCATCGCTCATCGAGTGGAAATCATACTGGTCTTCCCATCCCTCCCTACCCTTTCCCTCCGTTAGGTATGTCATGTACAGAGCCGCGAAATGTTCCGAATCGGTACTTCCCTGGATATTGGCATATTCATCATCCCCGATTACCATCGCCATTGCCCGCCCTATGCCTGTGAAGTCTGCAATTACACCGTTATGCATGATTGCGTGCCTGCCGAATACAAACGGATGGTTGTTGACGCTCGTGATGGCGGTCGCAGTCGCAGCACGGATATGCGCGAAGCAAGCTAGTGTAGCAGTATTTGTACAGATCGAACGGAAGTTTGTGTCGTGGAGTGGAGGCTGGGCGTTCTTGTACAAAGCGGGGTGCGGGCACTGGGATTGAGAGAATTCGGAAGAGGCGGTCGTGTACCAAGCAAGTCCGAAGCCATCGATGTTGAAGAGGCGGTTGCGGGCTGTGATCTCATGCTCCGTTGTTAGAGCACCCGGAGCATGAGATAGGAGTTTGGGCAGGTAGTGGTCATGGACCTGTTTTGAGAGTGCGTGGGCCTATGTGGAAGACTATCTGTCAGGACATGGAAGTGGTATGCTGCGGGGCAGAAAGGTATACGGGTGTGATGAGAACATCTTCTAGCAGACATTCTTCGTCTTGGGAGACGTAGGCGAACCAGCTGGGCATATGTCAGTAGGCGCTCCTAAACCCATATGGACTCGATCGTGCGTACCGACACATCTTGGAGAGACCGCTGGCGCAAAACTGACTTTAAGGAGGAGCCAGTAGAGATCTCCAGCTGGTATTGTTGTGGCTGAATTCACCAAAGATTCACGAATGCCCTATCATTTCACCGCTACGTCCAAAGTCAGCTTAGAGTCACGCCCTATCCTGCGGATCTGATACTCACTTGAAGAAAGAAGCCATGGAGTCTACCCCAGGGAAGAGAAAGATCTCACGATGCTTGGCAAAAGCTTGTCTAGATCAGCCAGATACCTAGGGTTCGTCAAGGGCTGACTGGAGCGACGACCACGTGAAACAGGAGAATCTGAAACTTTATGTGGTTTTTCTACAATTACTGCGAAGGCCAGTGCCGAGCATGTCATGAGTCGATGAAGTCTATTTAGGGTTGTGAAGCCAGCTTGACTGCTTTCATCGGCTTGAATAACTGAGATATCAAGCAAGGGGCTCAAGTAATTCTTAGCGAGTACCTTTTACTATCTTTAAGAAGGTAAGCTGTTGGGCAGTGTAATCCGTTTCGGGGCATAATCAGCGTATTCTATGTTGATTGTATATAGTGAACGCAAGGCTTGAGGTACACCAACATCAGCGTTATTGACGCAGCATCGCCCTTATCGCCTTGCAAACGAGGGCAAAATGGTCCCACTAGGCCTGAGAACGAAAGAAGAGTCTTCATCAAGCATGAACAATCCCCATTCTCCACCTCTTCCCAAATCAGCTCTTTGGTACAAAATCCTAGCCCTCCCTGCCTCTCGCTTCTCGATCGCCTTCCCCGCTAGAGTTGACGGGTAGTATATTGCGAAACTATTCCGGTAGAGCAGCGGCAGCGCAGATAGGTCAAAGTTGAACGAAAAGCAAATAACAAAGAAGAGCGGCAGAAATAGGGAACATACATGTAGGATGCAACTATAGGCCTCCGCATCTAGACTCTAATGAGAGCTCTAGGAGCCCAGCGTCACAGCATAGGCGTACTTTAGGTGACGATTAAGTAAGATGGATCGGGAGCAAAGGATGTAGGCTCGCTTTGGCTTTACACGCATAGAACAAAGTCTGTTCCAAAGCCAAATTATCGGTGGGACCAGGTCGATCCAATCTTCAAGCTGGTGTCGAGGTGACATCGTTGGTCTCCACAGGGAACATGCATATTTCACCGCCTTCCGCAGGATAGTGCCGATATTGGAGATAACCACACAGTAGAGATAATATATAGAAAGAACAAATCATAGTAGGAGTAATGTTGCAAAGGAGCTGAACCACCTTAGGAGTAAGCTCCTCACGAGAAAGGCAATTCGACCGATTGAAGCCAGACGGTACGGTAGACAAACGGCACTTCGTAGCAAGCTTGTCGTGAATTGATGTATATCAGACTCCAAGATTTCTATTCCAGATTATAATTTACGAGAGGATTCGGCTGGAGACTTATCGAAGAAATGGCATGAACTGAGTACTTCTACGTTTATCTGGGTTTAGCAACTCCACGTTGGTCAAGTACTTGGCGAGCTCTGGATGGACGGCCCGCCATGACGTGCGAAGGACCCATCTTATCTTCTTCCTCAATTCCGAGTATCGGTAGCATATGCGTGCGAGTGTTTATTTGCGAAGTTATTGGAAAATCCCAATCGTCAAAGCTTCTCATGCGATTTATCCCTTATCGCGTTGCTCAAGATTGTTCGCGCCACGAGCTAGAAGCGTTGTCAGGCACAGCGCAGAAGTCCCGACTCTGATGCGCAAACAACAATGAATTTCGCTGCGAATAGTCGCCGCTACGCTCCTGGCAGTATAGGGCGAATACAAGGCAGACTGTGAAAGCTGTACACAGTCGACGGAACTGAACGGTCCGAATTATATCACGGTGTGGCTCTTGGCCACGAAGCGACCAATCGTTGGAAAAGCAACTGCCTGCTCTGAGGTGAAGCGGGATCCACGGAAGCATCCAGAGAGGCGCAATCTGCGCGCATTCAGTAGTGCCCTTTCCACGCGGAGGTAATGTGTTCCGAGCGGGAAATCGTAAGCTCGCGCTGGGTATTTGGTTGCCTTGGAAGATTTTGTGGATGGTCTGGTGACGGTCCACGAGCCGACGTGTGCCCAAATGCTGGGCCTATCTGTTGTGGGGTCTTGATGTAATCACGCTTCGCTCTCACGTCAACATGACGAAGACCCGTTGACGTGAAAATGTCTGAGTTCCGTTAGATTGATATCATCAGGAAAGCAGTCGAGGGATTAGGCTTTCCATAACCAGAAAGCCAGTCGCGAGCGATGGAATTGGTTGGTGCGGGATGATGGACGGCTATCTCGGCGTTTCTCTGCACCCGCGACTCCCGAGTTGTGCCTTGATTAGAAAGCAGTCCTTTCTTGTTTGCAGGGGTCGAATTAATCAGCGTCATCGTTACATCGGCTTTTGGATTACCATCCGGGGTTAAGCGGAGATTAGGGACAAAGGAAGCATGGAGTGTACCAGAGTCAATATACGGTAAATGCAGATGAGAAGATGGAGGTGTTTGGAGAGGTATTTGTTATTATGCTAGTCTTTATCTAGATGCCCCGACCTCTATATGAGGAAGGCAGAGATGGCTTTTCCCCATAATCCGTCTCCATACATATGACCATTCCTATCAAGTAGAGTAGAGTATCTCCTTATCCAAAGAAGTCGCTCAACGCGCGCTTGGGTATCGCTGAACCGCTGAATCGCTCCAAGAACCAATCATGAAAGTCGTGACGAGTCCAATGCCTAGTAGACGCTGATAGCGCTGACCAGGCCCGGTTGCTGTCTTTGAGGAAGGTAGAAGCCCTCATCAAGGAAGGACTCCTGTTCCGACGGCAATAATTGCGGGACGTCAGACTTTTCTGATGGGTAGTAGGAGGTGGTGACAATGGCTTGTCGTTGCTTTTCCGATAATGTAGAAAGTTCGGGTAGTGGAGGTGATGGAGGCATCGACTCGTCTTCGGATTCTGAGTCAGATTCATGCATCAGGTCTGGTGGGTGGTTGGACGATGTGCGGGTCAGAGCCAAGTCTTGCTCGAACTCGTCGTCCTCCATATCCTCATCTTCGTCAACTTCCATGGCGGTGACGGTTGTTGAGGCCTTGGTGCGATTGAAAGCCATTGGTTGTGCGTATGAGTCTTCCTCATCGTCGGAGTCTGACTCGCTGTCTGATGCTAGGGTATCCCAATCGGCATCTTCGACAGCCTCCTCTGGTATCGTGTCGGCCCATTGGATGTGTTTGGGCTTCTCTGGCTCCTCGGAAGCCTTGGCGGCACCCTTGACGGTCTGGTTAAACCAGCTCTCCTGCTCGCGCTTAGCGTCGGCAAGGTCGAGCATCAGACCATCGAGAAGATTGGCATGGCCGACGAGCACGCGGAGGTCGTGGTCTGCCTTAGCAGCCTCCCTTGAAAGCTTGCCTCGTGCAGTGTGGGCGAGATAGTAAGACTGGGTGAGAGACATCTTCTGCTTCTTCTCAGGTGGGGACGCGATGGCACTGCGGGAAATTTGTGAAGTCTTGGTGGAGGAGGGCGAGGTGGAATATCGAAGGTTGGAAGGCATTTTGAATGTGGGGAGATTGTTCTCGGTGAGTCAGTTGCCTGATTACTGACGACAGGCAGAAAGTATGAGTAACCAATCAGGGTCCAGGTCGACTTTATTGAACTAGGCAATATAGTGAAGCGACGATGTGGATGACCGATCAATGATGCTTCCAGATTGATCGAGTACTTTATGAACTTGATTGCTTGAAGAGATAGTGTTTGTGTGTAGAGATGATGTTTGTGTGTAGAGGTTGAATGTTGGGATAATTCTGGCCTGAAAGAGGGAATGAGGATGCCTTTATGCTCGTCCATTGTTGTTCGGCGGAACAGCCTCAGCTTTCCTATTTACCTCCGAGCAGGGTTAACTCCAATCCGCCCGTAGTTCCGGTGCTGGGGGGCAGTTGATTACGAAGTCACCAGAAGCCGGCCCTCTCGGTTTCGGATGGTAAGATGTCCCTCCGAGACTGCACTAGGCCTGCAGACTAGCGTTAAGGACAGTCAAACATCGCCCGTGACCGCTTTTTGTCGCAAGCCATGTCGACAAGCTTTCCTGTCTTACGAATCAACCACCGTCCAGACCAATCGCATCTCCTCAACGCCATCCTTCTGCGCCAAGATGCCATGGCTGAGTCACTGACACAAGGTGACAAGAGTGTCAGAGTCAGTTGTCGTGACTCCAACTGGAAGAGGTTGTTATTGCTCGCAATACCAGCCAAGGTAGGATTTCAGCGTAGCCCATGCTGCACTGCAAGTACACTGCATCTGCGCCGTTGCAGTAATCATTCTGCCTGGGCTGCCCAGGTAACCGTTGTGCAATAATCTTGCTGCCTTCCGATAATTGACTCGATGTTTTGGCGGTGCGGTCACGTCAATGATTGAGCCGACCGGTTGGATTATCAAGCGAGTTCAATTTGATGCCTAGGTGTGCGGTTTCCCCACCTTGATTAGATATCATCTGAATTGCACCATCCACTCTCCATCTAGATGTCTGTATGGCACCAGCATTTACCTGTTTTAGTTCGGACTGCACGCTCCAAGGTCCCAGCTACATTGCGTTTCGCTTCCGGGTCTGTCCGATGTTCTGCCTTCAGCGAATCCGCACGCCCAACCTCCAGGCCGCTACGCAATCTGATGGTGCTTCGCATTTGGCAACCGTCTACACCGTCTACACATGTGTCGAATGGCTGGCCATGACCCTAGTAACGAAGCGTCGGTCTCGTCCACCGCTTCTTACTACAAGACTCATAGCTGCAGTACGCTCCTACAGGAGACTTGGCATAGGGCCACAGACAGGAGCAATGACCCGTTAAAGTAAGACTGACTGTTGCGGGATCAGCTTGACTCAGCCTCGGCCACGTGTGAAGGGTAAGGCTGTCTTCTAGAATCCTGGTCGGTCGCGTGCCGAGACACGCACACTGATATCATCGAAGTGACTGATTGATAAGAAGTGTTGTGGCTTGCCTAGCATGTCATTGCATTGCCATGCAGTAGGACTTCATTGGCCGTTCTGGATGTTCAGCGGTCTGTCATACCTTACGACCGCAACGGATTGGGCAATTGCTCGCGGACCTACCTCTAGAGTTTCACTGCTGCGTTACATCGAATTCATAATCAGCCCTGCACCAAACCTTCTTGATCCTCCCACCCCAGGATCCAAGCAGCTGGGACAATCAGCACGCATGGCCAGATCCGAGCCACCAATTGTGTGCTACAAAGACTTGCTAGAAGGATGTCTTGGTATGCGACTAAATGATTGCTCTCCGACTTCGTACATCTAGCTCAACGCCTCTGCTACATCTGTTCAGCTCCGTATCCAAGACGAGCCAATAAACCCTATCTCACAGACTGCTCTGACCCACATTGTCGGTAACAGGGGCTTAACATAGCCTCAGGGGAAGCTGACATGATCTTATCTCTCCACGTCGGTCCATACTGTCGGTACCACCGAAAAATAGAAGTTTCCTTGCGGGGCGTGGTAGATCTGACCGGCCCCAATGACACCTGCTGCGGTCAGATAAACTTGGCAGGCCTGCCATGCTCTCATGTTCGAAGATCGCAATTGCAGCGACGGGTGGACTCGATTAATCCACGGCAGATGCAGCTTGGCCCAGCAATGCCTTCCAAGCGAGCGATAGGTATCCTTCGTGCCCGGCAAGCCAAGTCGCAACCGCTAGCACCATACTCGTTCACGACCGAGCCCTTGGGGTTTGATCTGTTTGTGTCAGATCTAAAGATACTCGCCTTGGCCATCGCGCTGCGACTTTCCTTGTATCCTCCATCATCCCACCCGCCGGCAGAGGTATGAGTGCACTCTGTGAGCAAGGTTTGATGGTCATTGAAACCTTCGCCTTGTTATTTCTTTTTTTTCTGAGCCTTTCGCTAGGTGTCGTAACCGAGTACGCGATACGCTTTCACTGCTTGCCTCTTCGGCAGTGGGTCGGACAGTGGTTCGGACTCCTGGAACCCGGTGCACGAGACACCGGATTCGTTGCGTTTTCAACTCACATCTTGACACTACCACCGAAGCCAACAGGCTTCCTCTTGCCACTAGCCTCAGGTATTATAGCCATGGCTTTGTAGATCCTTCCCATTCCGCCGCCACCCCTCTCCACTAGTCTTTCAACAGCCTTTTGCACTTGTTTCTTCTTGTCTTCCTTCTCCTTCGTCGAAGGCCCGATCTCTTTGTCTATGCCTCTGTTAAGCATCTGAAGCCGCTCTTTAATGCCAACACTCTCAAGCCAGAACCCCTGCTCTACAGGTCCGTGAACCTCGACACCTTCACTCGCTTCGATGGCAGCGTCTGCCAAAGCAGTAAAATCTACGTCTGCTGAGAGGTCGACAAGGCCTGGCGACGCAAAGGGTGAGACTTGCTTGTGCGCCTGGATACCCCGAAGAGTATTTGTAGGGATCGTGTCGAGAGGACCGTAATCGAGAACAAGGGCTGCGCCGGACGGCTCTCGCTTTGTGCTCGCCATTGATGGAGTAGAAGAAGCGGTGGTGCCTCGATTAGAGCCACCTATCCGTCGGGCGAATTCTGCTGCATAGGAGTGCGATTCAGGAGATATCTCGATGACAGAACCTGATGTAGGTAAAAGGGCGCGGTAGCGGGCTGAAAGGGTCGGCAGAAAGAGTGCAGGGGGCGTCGAAGCCTTGGCGACCGAAAGTTGAAAGTCCGGGGGTGGAGGGTCCGATCTGGGCTTGGGGTACAAGACAGAAGGTGGAGGAGTTGGCGAGACCACTAATTCACGCCATTGAGGCTCTCGTGACCGCGATGAGCTCTTCGAAAGAGGTAAGGGCCCAGTAGGTGTCTCGAGAACTGTGGGATTAGGAGCAGGAGCAACCGACTGGAAAGCGTGAATAGGTAAGGCATCGAAGAACTCATGCGCAAAGATGAAAGGCATCTTTGAGGCATCTAAACGTAGCAGGTCAGCAGCTATTAGATGACCTTCGGGATTTGACTTCCCACCATTTGGCACAAACCGAATGTCCTCGTACCAAGTAATCGGGAGACCTGAATACTTGCTCTTGCATCGAAGCCCATCTTGGACCTCTTCAAAGGGGTGGTCCGTGCCGAGCAACTTCTTCTGCGCATCTCTCAACGCAGGACTAGCTTCAACTAGGTATACGTCCTCTACAGTTGAAGCTAGACTACGAAAATTTGTAGTAGTCTGCCGCTCCATCAGCACCCTACCATCGCTCCACCTACAGTACGTGGGGCTTACTATACCCTCAAAATATCATCCATGAGTGTCCCTCGTCCCGGTCCGACTTCGATGATTTGAACCCCATCCCTTTTCCTTCCTTGCGCCATCCATTCCGTGACCATCCATATTCCACACAACTCGCCAAAAACCTGCGAGATCTCTGGAGAAGTTACGAAATCACCTGATGCGCCGAATTGGTCCCTGCCTGCTGTGCGAGACGTGTAGTAACCGCCGTCCGGAGAAGTGAGACATTGGCGCATGTAAGCTGCAAGAGAAATAGGTCCAGTAGTCTAAATTGGTTGACTTGATTAGCCTGGTGTCACACTCAGAGAACTGCCGACTTACAGCGATAGCTTCAGCTATGTTCTTCGCGAGCGGCGTGGACCATTGACGACCTGCTGTCGAAGCCCATCGGATGGAGGTTGTAGGCCTCCATCCTGGCTTGGGTGGGGAGCAAGATCTGAAGCATAACAATAACGTCTTGCCAGTCTTGACAGCTCTACTCATGTCAGTCCTGCCCCACTGAGATTTGATGTAAGAGGTGAATCTCGGCGACTCGTTAACGTGAGTCGATCTCTTTTAGCCCTAGGGTAGCCCTTGGTTTAGTGAATCCCGTCTGATAGAACCTTTAAGGCTCGATTGAGTTTGCTTTGTTGTGACCTCACACAATGGCCAGCAAAGCCAAGTCTCGTTGGGCAGATGATGAAGAGGATGTTGCTCTCGAAGTTGAGCGTAAAGCGCAGAAAGAGGCGAAGAAGCTTGCCAAAGCCGAAAAGCAGCGACAGCTCGCTGTTTCGCATCAAACGACGGCCACCCGAGCCACTGCCTCGACCGACGAGCTTCCTTTAGCTCGTGCATCTACCAATGGTGACCCTGAGACTCCCAGCAAGCGACGAAAGCTTTCAGCCTCTCCACCACCTATCAGCCTTCCTACCAAGCTCCTCCGCTTTCCAGCACCGTCATGGGGCCCCTGCCGCCATATTGATAATTTCGAGAAGCTAAACCATATCGAGGAGGGATCTTATGGCTGGGTTTCAAGAGCTCGAGAAGTAGCTACTGGCGAAGTGGTGGCCTTGAAGAAGCTCAAGATGGAGCCTGCGAATGATGGATTTCCGGTGACGGGGCTGCGAGAAATCCAGACGCTCATGGCGTGTAGGCATGAGGGCGTTGTAGGCTTGAGGGAGGTCGTTATGGGAGATGGGCTGGGAGAGTAGGTGTCTAACCCTCCTCTGCCCCAGTACTGAGAAAGACTGTCGAGCGAAGTGGGCAAGATTCTTTACATTGAACTCCAGGCTAACTGCAAAGACCAGTGTATTCATAGTAATGGATTTCCTTGAGCACGACCTCAAAACCCTACAAGAAGACATGCAAGAGCCCTTTCTCCCTTCCGAGACCAAGACCCTCCTCCTCCAACTCACATCCGCCGTCCAATGCCTGCACGACAACTGGATCCTGCACCGCGACCTCAAGACCTCCAACCTCCTTATGAACAATCGCGGCCAGCTCAAAATCGCGGATTTCGGCATGGCGCGCTACTTCAGCGATCCGCCGCCGAAACTTACGCAACTGGTCGTTACATTATGGTATCGAAGCCCAGAACTGCTGCTGGGAGCGGAGAAGTACGGGAGAGAGGTCGACATGTGGAGTGTAGGATGTATATTCGGCGAGCTTCTGACCAAAGAACCGTTACTACAAGGCAAAAACGAAGTTGATCAGCTATCAAAAGTACGTTGTCCCCCCACTAACCCAAGCCCTTGACCCCTCCACTCACACACCGCAACAGATCTTCTCCTTCCTCGGCCTCCCCACCACCACAACCTGGCCCTCCTTCACCCGCCTCCCCAACGCCCGCACCCTCCGCCTCCCCCCCAACCCTAACCCCACCACCAGCGGCTCAATCCTGCGCTCCAAATTCCCCCTCCTCACCACCCAAGGCACCGCCCTACTCTCCTCCCTCCTAGCCCTCAACCCCGCCTCCCGCCCCACCGCGTCCCAAGTCCTCGCCCACCCCTACTTCAAAGAAGACCCCAAGCCCGCGCACGCCTCCCTCTTCCCCACCTTCCCCAGCAAAGCGAACCAAGAGAAACGACGAAAGGTAGCAAGTCCCAGTGCGCCCAAACGGGGGGATGCGCCCGCGTTGGGTGGTCTGGATTTCGGAGGGATCTTCAGCAACAGAGAGGCCGAAGAGCGGGGCGGTGGGTTCGCGCTAAGGCTCGTGTGAGGGCGACTAGGAACGCCCGGTCGTTGCTTCCTCGAGCTGGGTGATTACTACGAGGAGGATAAGGCAGATTAAAAGCCCTGAGAAGAATATAACGATTGTACACGCCCGGCTGCGAGCTCTTTCCCGCGGGTCGAGATCCCGCGTTTGCGCCGCGATGTAGAAGTCACAGCCTACGTTCCTCCGAGGAGCATGCGGTAATCGAATACCTGGAAAGCGCGGAGCTCTGAACCTCGGGAAGTGAGGAACCCAGCTTCTTCTCATGTTGGGGAGGAAGGAGGTCGTTGGTGGTAGGGAGGTGACGGGACGAGGGAGGGGGCTTGTGTTGGAGATGTAGGCTGGAGGCAGGCTGCGGAGCTTGGTGGTTGGGGCTCCGTATGGTGGGGCGGGGCTGGGAGGGGGGGAGCTGTGGTGGGAGGGGTGGTAGGGTGGGGGGCTGGTGGTGAAGGATGACATCTGGATGTGGGTTGAAGATTGGTAGGCTGTTGAGATCATACTCGCTGTGTGTAGGTAGGTGGTGGAATTGTGGGGAAGGGAGGAGGTTTGGAGAATATATATGCATGGCATCAAATGGAGGCAATTAACATGGGCTTGCGGCGCCACCGCGGAAGCTGGATGCGCAGGGCTTTACCCGTCTCAGCTCTTCTTCAGTGTTCTGTGACCTTTCACCAATGTTGGGGATACCTGGGAGGGGAGGAGCGCGGGCAGTGGTGCTCATATATGTCATGTCTGAAGCAGGAAGGGAAGACGGATGTTGCTGGAGAGGAATCTCTATGATATGTGCGGTGTACCCGATAGGCAGCGAAGGCGAATCGCGCTTCGGAATTTGGCGGAGTAGCAGGGAGCATGTTTGTGACGAGAGAAAAACATCAAGCCGCTGGAATTGCATTGAGAAAACGTGCATTCAGGAGCCGCGGATATACACAAAGGATTTGAACTCATGATGTGCAAAAGACTGGCTATCTGAAAGGATCCTCTTATGGTACTATGTTGTTTCGAACCATAGTGGCATCAGAGCTGAAGCACTCGAGCGCACAGAGACCCTGTCTTGACAATCTCGGTATTCCGAGGATTGCACCGCATTTCCTTCGCGGTTCGGCCACCTTGTCAGCACAGTGGTTTGCACCAAGACACATCCGGGAATCCATACCCACGGCTTTGAACATAGAACGGAACAGCCGGCACGGGAAGCGTTCCGGGCTTGAAGCTCATCTTGGTCGGCTTGCAGACGGCTATTGCAGCGTTGTCGTGCTTCAAAGTCATCTTCCCAGCGCTGCGCTCCCATATGCTCTTTTCCTCCGCTTCGCGGTTGCAGAGCCAGTGGCTGTCGTGTTGGCCGCCCCGGGCAACCCAAGTGATACGGTTCCGTTCTCCAAGGCAACAAGCTCTTTGGGCAGTGGAGGTACATGCCACCAGGGAATACGTTGACCCCTCGGCTCCATGCGCATGCCCTGGTCGAACAACCGCTGCGAGCGTATGATCAGATCATGAGCCAGTTTGCTTCTAGGAGGTGCGCTCTTTTCTGCTTCGAGTGCGGTGTCTTTGAGGACGAATGCTATGATCGGATCATTCTTCCCTGGAGCAAGCCAATCCGGAACAGGGTGAGAGATGCTGACGGTCAGGAAGGCTGATGAGGGTGCTGGAGATTTGCTATATGAGTACATGATGTTTGCACGGAAATCGGATGTATGCGAAGGAGGGTAGGTAATACTTACGATACGGTGAATCAAATGCAAATTCCTGAGAGGTGATCCATCTTTTCATGTAGGACATATCTGTGGTCAAAAAACCGCCAGTGGTAGTCTCGTCACCTTTGACACACTGTTCAAACACCCAATCTGCCAAGTTCCGTATGTCATTGGGGACGATATCGAAAGTTGACGGGACGCGAGGGCCCGCCATCTCAACCTGGATCATGCATGTGCCTGTGGAATATTACAACAAGCCTTTAAACACGAGAGGACCGACTGGCCTGAATGGACATCGAAAGGAAAGCCGTGAGAGTCGCCACCTTGATTGACGGTGTACGTGACCTTTCCCGATCCTTTCTCAAGGGACTTGAGGGCTCTAACGCAGTCGCGAGCATCGGACTTGGAGAATACGGAGGATTTGGAGAATTCTCCGTAGTAATTCGAGCAAATCCCTTCCGAGCCGGCGGGGTATGTGAGGCTGTGATTCATCTTGTACGCTCGTCCTTCAGATACGCTATACGCAGCGAATTGGGTGTTCTTTTAAGAGTCGTGCAGAGTTATCAAGACGTTCAAGGCATGGCGCGAGCCGGATAGGCGCAACGACTTGAGGAGTCATTGCGCATGGCAGTACAGGTAGATCTTCCACGCACCCACAAAATGATCAGGTTAGATTGCGGTAGCTTCTGCACCTTCGAAAGCGCTTAAATAGGTGGTCCGATCGGGAAAGGCTAGGGGCCAATGCGGAAGCCCAACCGAAAGATGGAAGCAAGTAGGTAGGTAATTGTGAAAGGTTGATGGCGCGGCTGAAGCCTGCCATAGTGGTTGTTTTATATCGCGTGGAGTCCGTTGCTTCAGACCTGTCGCGTCTGCTCGCGGAAGAAGGGCCATCCTGCCAAAGATCTGTGCAGCAGATCGATTTGACTCGATGTAATATTCATTGAGTTCTTCTACAGTCGCCATATTGCTGCGCTGAGCTGTCGAGATTTCTCCTTTTGGAGTCCATACAGACGCCGACTTCAAAGCTCCTTGATGTCGAAAGATGTCCCACAGCCACAGCTGCTCGTTGCTGCAGGGTTCTCGGCGATCTTGAACTGGGAACCAATTAATTCCATTGTATAATCGATCTTGCTTCCTTTCAAGAGGTCTAAGCTTGGCTCATCCATCACAACTTTTGCGCCTGAACCGTCACTGGCCTCAAACACAGTATCGTCCTCAAGAGATATCGCTGGAGTACTCGTAAGGGACATGAGATATTGGAATCCATGGCAGCCGCCAGACTCAACGGTGACTCGTAGGGCAAGCTCCGGATTTGCATCTTTTGACATTATCTCCTTGAGGCGCTGGGCACTGTCAGCTGTTCGCCTCCTGTTAAAGGGTCGCTGAGGGACTACATACGGTCGCAGCTCGTGACGTGATATCGATAAGCATGTCGTTTCCGTCCTCATCTTTGCGGGGGTTGGACTTTACCACAGCTGCTCGAGCCGACGCAGATGCGGAGAACAGACGTTTTTGTGGGAGATGTGATACAGAGCTGAGTGCATAGTCACGCATGTAGGGCTGTATTAATTTGGAAAGTACGTGAGCAGAAGATCGCCTTGTGGCCTCAAATGCCGGCACTAAGAAGTCACAGACAGGTTGACCTCTGCTATGGCATACCCTTGAGTGATATCGTACCGGGCCATATCGTACTGACTGAAAAGTGGCATATCTGACACTTTCTGCCCTGATACACAACAGACTTTCCGTAACGTGCATGACTGAGAAACAAAGGAAGTCTTGCTGTGTAATTTTTTGGAGGTACAGAGTGCACCAGTATTTCCTCTGATGCAAGATGGGGGATAAGATAAAGTACATGTATGCAGAGTAAAGTAAGCGTCTTTCGCGATTGCTAAACGCAATGACGTACATGACATTGGTTGGCCGGTTAAAACTCGGCTTGTCCTCTTTGCCCCGAGTACTGCGTTGATTTGTTCAATTCTTATTTCACATTGAGTGACTACTATATATTACATACCGTCCACCTTACTTCTGGATTTTTAAAAAAGCGATCTCCAACAAACCTGGCACACCTCAGGATGTTTAACGTGGCCAATGGGACCCAAAGCAGATTCAACCGTGAACATGCAGAGAAGCTCGACCACGAAGATCCGTTCAGGCACCTCAGGCAAGAATTTATCATACCAACCAAAGCAGGGCTGAAGAGGAAGCGCCTTTCTAAGTCTACTAATGATGAAGCAGCGGAACCCTGTATCTACTTTTGCGGGAATTCCTTGGGCCTTCAACCACGCCGTGCAGTAGAACGAGTGACTGAACATTTATCCGCATGGGCAGAAAGGGGCGTCACTGGTCATTTCACTGAACATGGGCCAAATCTCCCTCCATTCCTCTACGCCGATGATGTTGCAGCCGAGAAGATGGCGCCAGTTGTTGGTGCCACACGAAGCGAGGTCGCAGTGATGGAGACGCTCACAGCAAATTTACACTTGATGATGGCGAGCTTCTACCAGCCTACGAAGGAAAAACACAAAATCATTCTCGAGGCTAAGGCGTTTCCAAGCGATCACTATGCCGTGGATTCGCAGATTCGTCAGCACGGATTCGACCCCGGGTCCGCCATGGTACTTATTGAACCAGAAGGTGGCGAAACTGCAACCATTAGCACCTCTCATATAAAATCTGTGATCGACAAGCACGCAGCATCGACGGCTTTGATCCTTCTCCCTGGTGTACAGTACTATACGGGGCAGTACCTCGACATCCCTACAATAACTGCGCACGCTCATTCTCGGGGCATTCTGATTGGTTGGGATCTTGCTCATGCGGTCGGAAATGTGGAAGTCAAGCTACACGATTGGGATGTTGATTTTGCTGTCTGGTGCAACTACAAATACTTGAACTCGGGACCGGGCTCAATCGCCGGCCTATTCGTACATGAAAAGCACGGACACGTCGACGTTGAGGCGCTGAGACATAACGAAACGGGGTTTCGACCACGACTGAGTGGCTGGTGGGGCGGAGACCGCTCCATCAGATTCGGAATGGGAGACAAATTTGTTCCTATTCCAGGCGCAGCTGGATACCAATTAGGCAACCCATCCGTACTCGCTCTTTCCACCGTTCTTGCGTCTTTGGAGGTTTTCGCTCTCACGTCTATGTCCGCCATTCAGCACAAGTCTCGAGCTCTGACGGGATATCTTGCAGATCTCCTAACGCAGGCCTCGGAGACATCTAGCCTTTATCACATTATTACACCTTCAGACCCCAATGAGCGAGGTGCACAGCTTAGCGTTCGGTTGAAACCTGGGTTACTCAATGGAGTCATGAAGGCTCTGGAGGAACAAGGTGTAGTGGTCGACGAACGGCAACCCGATGTGATTCGGGTAGCCCCAGCACCACTCTATAATACATTCACCGAAGTTTGGGACTTTGTCAAGATTTTCCGCAGAGCATGCGACTGTGCACAACAAGGAATTGTAGAAGATGCAGACAGCGCTGTGGGTCTCAAAGGACAGCATGATAAGGGCTGGAACACCATCAAATAGCCAAATATCTCGGCACTCCAAGCAACCGCTTAGCAAGCATTTAAAGGCCGATCACAAAGACTATACTAAGTATCTGGGCTGGATATCGCTAGAGATCGGTCACAGCCTTTAGGTGTCTAATATTTCAAAGGTAAGAGATGTCTGTTTTCAACGTTGAAATGTTCCAAGAGAGAAAGATTCGAGGATGTACCGAAACGCTAGTTCCAACGATCAGTCCCTCAGTCCTTGTTCTTGGTACTCGAATACCCTGTGGCGAAGTTGACGGGTCTGTTGTCAATGCAGGTCTATTAAATATTCACAGATAAGATCATGCAGAGCGTCTTCGCTGCTTGCCAATCACTCTCAGTATCAGAGACGGCTGGTTTGATGGGAGATCGGTACGCAAGGCGGAACGTTTGACTATCTCCTATTGAGGGAACCGTCATCAAGTCTGTATATCTCCGTCTGGACATTGTCCACAAGTGGCGAGATATAGATCAGTCGAGGGGTGCGAAATGGAAATGGAGAACTTATTATAATACTAGAACTCTTCATGGAACGTTTCGGAGAGAGCCTTGGTGATTGTCATCGTTTCAATGCAGGCCATGTGTCGGCCATGACAGCTTCGGCGACACACGTGCATAACCTTACTTCTCACTGCACTAGTATATCTTCTCTGTCTGGTCGCAATCGCGAACTCTTCTTTCCTTAACTTTACCTGACTAACAATTCTGACCTGGGAAACACCTTTCCTAAGCGCCAGGCTTGAGCACCAAAACTAGGCGCCGAGACAGGGGGCGACGGAGGAATTCCGGCATGAAGATTTGGCGAGCCCAGGGCCTAGAATGCAGGGGCTGGATGCCACAATCTGCGACACCAGATGCCTCAACCAGTCAAACTGCCCTCGGGCATCATAAATGCCACCAATTGCTTCCTTCATGCAAGTCCACACGCAGATACATTAGTCCTGCAGCTCGCCCAGCTCGACTACTTGTTCTGTACGCGCTGGCCTTCGTGTCGTTTCCGCTCTTTAGTGCTGTTGTCGTTCTTCCTTGGGGCAATTCCTAGTACGGAGTACCACTCTATGATATCTCAATCTGTGAGCCATTATAGAGCTCCTTCCGTTTAGTCTATCACACTGGGTCCATGCTGCTCGACCATTTCCCCCCACTCTCCTATCCCGGTTGCTGTGGCTAGATAAGCTGCAGGTACAGCTCCCTTGTCTGCCGATATATCTCCTTAGCCATAGCTTTTTCCGCAGCTGCTGCGATCATCCTCTCCTTTCGACCTAGTCCATAGCTACAGCCTCATGTCGTTGAAGCAGGTATGCGAGCTGCAACAACCGACAGAAGAGCAAGCCGCTGATGAGTCGCAGGAGATCGAGACCTGGGTCACAGCACTCGGGCATTATGATAACAACGAGTTCGAAGAAGCGTTAAAGTCGTTTGACAATATCTCCGACACATCCAAGATCTTATTCAATTGTGGGGTCATACACGCTACCTTGGGCGAACACGACAAAGCCGTGAGTCGCTTTAGGCGTGGCCTTGTCCCCGTCTGCGACTAATGGATCTTAGGTGGAATGCTACCAACGGGCCGTCAAGCTGGACAGATACTTGGCGGTGGCATATTTTCAGCAAGGTGTCTCCAATTTCTTGGTTGGCGACTTCGAGGAAGCACTAGCAAATTTCAATGATACCTTACTATATCTTCGAGGCAATACTTTTATCGACTACGAACAGTTGGGGCTGAAGTTCAAATTATTCTCCTGCGAGGTTCTCTTCAATCGGGGACTATGTTATATATACCTGCAGCAGATGGATGCGGGAATGGCAGATTTGGGGTTTGCAGTGAAAGAGAAGGTCACACCAGACCACGATGTTATCGACGAGGCGATCCAGGAAAATGCTGAGGTAGGTCCGCGAAAATCGATACTTTCATTATCTTGGCACATGGGCGCTGACTGTCTCAGGGCTACACTGTTTTTTCAATACCCGTTGGGATAGTCTACCGCCCGAACTCAGCAAAGGTAAAGAATCTCAAGACCAAGGACTACCTTGGAAAGGCGAGACTCGTAGCGGCTTCCGACCAGTCGAACGCCTTTACGGGCTTCGCTGGATCAGAGGCAAAGAAGAATGCGGTCGGAGGCATAGCCAAAGACGACCGACCTCTGGACACCATCTCATTCGCCGCGTCGAACCTCGTCAGACCTGACCTTACAAGCAGAGCAGCACGACAACAGTCTGCTCCTCCTATCAACCGTAACATGTTTCCCCCAACCCCTCCTCCAGACCACGAGCCCATTCGGCCCCAACTAGCCTCCATGAACTCCTCTTCGACCGCAAACCCTCCCCCTGTTTCCGTCCGCGCAAACTCTGTCCGCCAAGGCCCCCGACCCGAGCGCCTCAATCTCCTCTCCCAAGACGATCGCAGACCCTCCCTCAATAAAGAGCTCCCCCGCCTTGGCACCCAGCGCACCGCCTCCGAACCTCGCGGTCCAAGCCGTGGGTACTCCTCGCGCAACCCACACGACCAGCCTAGCGGCAGAGGCCGCCTCTTCATGGAAGCCACCCCCCGTGACGGCGACGATGCAGATATCGACGAATACCCCGACGAGCTCTACGAAATGTACGGCAGCCCTCCACCTGGCAATCGCTACGGCTCGAACCGCCACTCTGACCGGCGCACGTCGTCGCGAAGGAGAGATCGCTCGCATAGTCGCAGACGTCCGCAATACATCTCTGAAGAAGATGAAGACGACGATTTCGGTCCCTCCAATACCTCCTCCCTCTCCGACTTCGAAATGCTGAACGGCTCTCGTCCACCACCGCGAACCCGCTCACGGAATCGGCCCAGCAGGAGCCGTGGGCAGTCGCGGCGTGGGCTGGAGCTCAAGAATATAAGGGTGAAGGTACATCATGAAGATGATACACGATACGTGATGGTGGGCTCAGCCGTGGCGTTTGAAGATTTCGTCGACCGCGTCCGAGAAAAGTTCGGGGTGCGGACGAGATTCAGGCTGAAGGTCAGGGATGAAGGCGATTACATCACTCTAGGGGACGGGGACGACTGGGACCTGTGTCTTGCCAATGTGCGGAAAGAGGCGCAAAAGGAAGGGGCGGATTTGGGGAAGCTGGAGGTGAGATTGATTTCTGCTTTATTGGTTCTGTCTTGTCGATCCTTCCCCCTTTGCTAGCTTACTCGCTGTCGTGGCTTTCGTTTGATTCAGCTTTCGATCTTGCTGAGTATATCAGGCTAATTTTACCCGATTGCAGGTATGGCTTCAGGAGGCATGAATCATTCTTACGACATCTACGATCTGGAATGGAGTTTTTGCTTGGATATATGTTTCTGGCTGTAGGAGGCGGACGAGGTATCGACGTTCTCAGAGCGATCCGCGTTTTCTACGTATACGCTGTTACGATATTTCCGTGTTTAGCATAGCTGTTGTAGTGCATAATCCAGTGTAAGCAGGCGAGTCAGCGCGGCATGTCTCCCATGGATCACTAGCGGAGCTGGAGTTGTGTGATCGGTTCACTCTGGATCAAAAGGTTTCGTGGAATAGAGCGGAGCACCTGTGTGGATGGGATGGATCTGCCTGATTTACGTGGGTAAATTCGATTGCCAGCTGTTGTAAATTTTCATATTCGGTAGAATAACATTATGAGTATCTTTAAGGACATTTACATCTTATAAGTCGCGGCTTTAGCTCAGGTAAATAACCACGATTCAAAAATTCTTGCGAAGTAATCTGACAGTCCGTAGTTGGGAGAGCGTTAGACTGAAGTATACTTCAGCCAGCATATCTAAAGGTCACCCGTTCGATCCGGGTAAGCCGCATTCCGATTTTTCATATTTTTATCATTTTAGCAATTTGCTACCTCTGGTCATTGATGGATTTGGGTTGCTGGGACTAGATGAACGTCAGGACAAATGGTGCTTTTGTACTCAATGTCATCAATAGCAGTCCAAGGTGAATCCCAATTGTGGATGTCTGTCATTCCAGTGAAACAGCACACATAGGTCATCTAAAGTAGAATCCAGCGCTTGATGCTCCATCGCTTTCGCATGGTTGATGCGCCCCTACTGCAGTGATGCAGCTCACAGCATCCCCCTCTTCACCGCGTCCCCCCTCTCCTCCCACACCGTCTTCCCACTGCATCCACAAACCACCTTCTCATTCTCCCACACCCCCGCACTCCGCGCTACTACGCCCACCACCACTGTGTCCCTTCCCACCATTTGTCCCCCTCCCTCCTCATCTTGCGCCCCTCCATTCCGCTCGCCTCCCTCCTCCCGCTCAACAACCACCCCCCTCCCCACAACCTCCCAAACCCCCCACCCCACCTCCCCAACCATCTCTCCCCTCCCATCCTCCCCAACCTCCACGGTCCCCAGAATCCCCTCCCTTCCTCCCTCGAACCCCCTGAATACATCGCCCATATTCGCCGCACCCCGAGAGATATCCCCCGAGGAGCGCACCGTCGCGGTGTAGCGCCCCGGGGCTAAACCCGTGAGGGTGAGGTCTAGAAGTGTGAGGGGCGTGGATGACGAGGGTGAGAGCTGGATGAGGCGGATGAGGCCGCGGACGGGGGAGGGTTGGGGGGTTATTGGCGGCGGTGAAGGAGACGGTGGGGTTTCGAGGATGCAGACTGCGGCGCCTGAAGGGAGGGAAGGGGTAGGGTTAGTCCAGTGGAATTAGAATGAATTTGGGTCATGCCAAGGGATGGGATGGGAAGCGAGAGGGAAGGAGGGGCGAAGTATATACTATTCGCAGCGCCCGACCCGCGCAAAATCGCGGGTCGGCCGGTGGATTGGATAGTGGATATTATAGCGGAGGGGGGCGTGGTGCCGGTGGTGGTGAGCATGGAGGTGGGAAGGGAGAAGGTGGTGGAGTGGATGCCGGGGAGCTTGGATAAGGCGGATGAGATGTCGCGGATGCAGGCGTCGCATTCTAGCGGGACGGAGAAGGTGGCTTCGTAGGTGGGCAGCATCTTGGTGGTTGTTGGGGAGCGATTGGAGAAGTAGAAGGCGGCTCCGGTTGAGATGGTTGCTGTGGTTGCGTAGATGAGGCGGCGAGGGAGCGCCGAGCTCATAGTAGGCGGGCTATGGAGGGAGGGGGTCGAAGGTATGATGGGGATCGAGAAAGTAGAGGAGGGAGTCTGTCATCGTGAGATGCGGGTGGGAAGGTAGAAATTCGCTTTGAAATCTGGAGGAGTTCTCGCCGGCGCCGAGGTCGTCGCGCCGGAGAGCTAGTGCTTCTTCCAGAGGCATACCGTAGAAACGTATTTTCGGTCACCGCCTCCCCATCAAATCAAGTAGAACAGTCCCACAGAACATACATTGGGGATCTTGCTTGCGCACCTAATTCCTCACTGTTCTTTCCAGCTCCGCAAATGCATCGGTAACCCCCGATCCCACCATGTCACAGAACATAGGCAGAGTAAGCTCTCCAAAGCTTCCCCTTCACAGAACCCCCCTAAATCTGATCTCTATCTTGCAGACCCGCCTCGCCTACTCCCGAACCTGGCACCACGTCTCCCTCTCCTCCCCCACAACACCCCCCCTCGGCCGCCTCGCCTCCCGCATCGCCGTCCTCCTGATGGGCAAACACAAGCCCATCTGGAACCCCTCCACCGACTGCGGCGACTACGTCGTCGCGACCGGGTGCAACGATGTCTTCGTCACGGGCAAGAAGATGCAGCAGAAGAAGTACTACAGCCATACAACGCGCCCGGGCAGCTTGAAGGTTATCAGTATGGAGAGTATGGTTCGGAAATGGGGGGGAGGGGAGGTGCTGAGGAGGGCGGTGAGGGGCATGTTGCCAAAGAATAGGTTGAGGGATTTGAGGCTGGAGAGGTTGAAGGGTAGGTTTCGAGGGGGGCTCAGGGGCTGGGGGGGTTTTCATGAGTGCATGTGGCTGACTTCTGGGACGGCAGTTTTTGAGGGGGAGAATCATCCTTACAAGCAGAATTTGGTAAAGATGGATGGGCGGACGAGGATAGTGCAGCCGGATGTGAGTGCGGAGAAGCTGAAGGCGATGTCAATATAGCATTCTTGCATGGGTGGGATGCGTTCAAGATTACAGTCAGTTCTCTACGTCGGCTACATGGTCTGAGATATATCTAGTTCTATCCTCACATATTCATTTCACCCGAATCAGAAAGTCTGTCACAAAGAATTTGCATTCTCAATGCTTTACCACTAAAATCATGAGAATGTATTCTCGAGAGCTTACCCTTCAGCGTCATTATCATTATTATCAAGCAGTTGGAAAAGTCATGCTCTTGAGCCTGCCTTGCCAGCGCTATGACCACCGAGACCTAAGACAGCTGGCAGATCTAACATCATCGATTGACAGTGCATTGGATGAGACCATTGGGATCTGACTGGGGTGCATACACTTCAGCATCCGTGCCAGTGTTCTTAAGCCCTTTGTGCCAGCTCAGGTCTGTGGTTATGTCTTAGCAAGCTACGTTACATCGGTATTGGCAAGACATACCGATCTCAAAGTAATGCTTGTTGGGCAGCGAGTAGTCTACCGCCTGTACGTCTGGTACAGCAGCCAATATCTGCTCACACATCTTGTACATGGTATTTTGTACGCTTGGGCTTTCCTCCAAAGCGAAGGTCTTCATAGTTATTGACCGGGCCTTATTCCAGGTTTCATCAAACTGAGGCACAGCAGCTTCGACGTCCTTGAGGGTGCTGAGATTGCGCCAAAGCCATCCGCAATCCACTTCTGTACTCAGAATCCGATCGTCCACATCTTTGAGAATGGAATATTCGTCCTTAATGAAGCTATGAAAGGCTGATCCTGTACTTTTGAGTACGAGTAGGCCTGCAATGGCGGAGCGTATGCTGATACCCTTGCCTTCATTTGCTGTCGCCTCGACGTTCCGGGTTTCCGCGCCATCACGAAAGAACGAATGTGGATGCGGCTCGCCGTCAACGGTCATGCGTGCCCATCGATGCACTTTCACCTTAACCTTGGAGGAATGGATGTGTTTGTACGTTTCGACGAAATGGTTGGCCACTATTGCCGCGAACAACTCTGGCGGAGTGACTTGGTACTGCTTGGCCAATATGTAGACAGTCTGCTTCATCGAATCCGTAGCAACGACCACGCTGTTATCGGCTTTGGTATAACTTTGATAACCTTGTCAACCGCAAGGCCTACCAGAAGACTCGGTAACAGATTGCACTCACGAAGTCTCAATTGCACCCTCAAGCAGCACACACACCGTCATTTCGACGACACTGTGGGTTCTAGTATTTTCATCACGGTGGACTTTGTAGACACGGATGTTATCCTTGCCATATTGAGCCGACGAGAGAGAAGGCATCGTTTTGACCCGACTATAATAGAGATTGCAGCGACGCTGTCAGGACGTGATGAGAAAGACAGGGCGAACAGTATGAGATGTTTACGATCAATTCGACTGAACTAAGTGGCCGGAGAGGACTCATGGAATTACTTATACCGGTTATTGAAGTACGAAGTAGTAAGGTAGATAGGGTCAGTGAGGGGAGTGGCCTGGCTAACTGCCGCCCAATCGTGCTTCGGGGTTCTCCGATCGGTGGCTAAGTAGCTAGGCCGTCCCTATCTGCGGTATGTGAGAGGCACCTGCAGCATAAAGTAAGAAAAGCAGATAGTAGTCGTGGAACTCTATGCACCATGTATCGCGATCGAAGCGGAGACTTGGGAGGAGGTAATCGGCGCCCCCCTAGTCGCCAAGGCTCCTAGGGTATGCAGCCACTTGACGTCCCCACCCACTTGACGCTGTTTTGTAGATTCAATCTGTAACAGAGTCAATATCAAGATTGATACTTGATTTGGTATATATAAGCTATAGATAATTGTAATAGCTATAATGTTCGTGTACGAAGTTGAGTATCAATTCTAGCATTTGAGTAATTGTTAAGTTGAGAATAGACTGACCGTCGGTTCGGTTTTCGGTTCCAACTTCTGGAACCGACCCGAATCGACGATCCAACTTTAGGAATCGAACCGAAAACCAATTCGATTCCAACTATTTTGAAATCGACTCGATTCGATTCGAGTCGATTTTCGATTTCAAAAATTGAAATCGAATCGAATCGCCAAGAATGCCAAGAATACTAAAAATAGTATAAATTTAGTTTAAATTCAGATTTTTTTGATTGTTTTCTAGGTAATGCACAATAGTAATGCATAATATAAAAACAATCTAATATATTTATTAATTAATTTAAATAGATTAACTATTTCTATTAAATTATCAATTAATTGTTACTAAAAATAATAAAATTTACTAAAAATAGTAGTCTTGACAATTCGATTCGATTTTTTGATTTGATTTTCGATTTAACTTTTGGAATTAAATCGAATTGTTGATTTCAACTTTAGGAATCGAACTCGATTTCCCGAATCGACGCGATCAGTCTAGTTGAGAACTACTAAATCTCTAGAAATTAATATATAGCAAAACTTTTAATACTAGAATATCTAAACAACGCAAAGAGTTACTAATATACAAAATAGATTATAATATATTCTAGTATAGTTGTATTAATATATTATATTATAAACAATTATTATTGAGTTTTTACTATTATAAAAGAGGAAAGAAGTTAATAATAAATTAAAAAGTGCTATATAAATTTTAGCGTTAACTTTAAGATAAGCGAGAATTTATAGAGAAATTCGATTTACTATTCTCTTTGCAAGTATATAACTTAATAGATTTAACTCTAAATAGTAATATTTATATACATAAAGTAAAGAGAAATATATCTACTAAGTAGTTTAGAATCTATAAGTTAGATTTATCTTCAAAGCTTTAAAGATATACAAAAAACAATATACTTAAATCTAAAATTAATAGTATTCAATAAAATTCAAATCTGAAAACTTGATAACTTGACAACTCTTACTCTAATTAATAATTATTTAATTGCATATTAATAGAGAATCAATAGAGTTTTCGACTGATTTTTTTTAACCAAAGTCTTAGAGCTATTTTGCGTATAGAATCAAGATGTTTAGTAGAATGTTAAGATTCGTCGTCAAGTGGGTGGGAACGTCAATAGGAGCCTCGGCGACTAGGGGGACGCCGATTAAGCGGAGGAGGCCCCAGGTTAGTTTCGGGCTTAGCAGGCGATCAACTACACGAGTACGTACTTTACACTTGCAACAACTTCCTGTGCAGCATCGAGGTTCTGAGTCAGAGATACCGGATAGCTGAAGTCATCTGGACAGATGAATTGGACTAATCGAACACTTAGGTAGCCGCCAAATAATTATCTCCTAATTCTCGCCAGCACGGCTCCGCGGTTTAGGTCAATCGCATGGACCATCTCGACTACCTTGCTCCTTCTCGGTACCCCCTGGCCTGAGCTCCCAGCTCTCTCGACTGGTCATCGAAAATGTAAAAAGACGCTCAAATCTTGGAGACACCGCAATTTTAGCAATAGTGCCATTCCTACTATCACGGTGGGGTGGTTCCTCAATGGACGTTCCGAGTGGATCAAAGATCATGAGGGACGGTGAACGCGCCACATCACTCACAAGGTTATAATGCCCATCAATGCGCCAGGCTCTTCGGCAACGCCTACTCAGCATAGCGTCCTCAGGCATGGCCGCTCGATGTCTAATCAGGGTGCAACAGAAGGGTATGGGAACAAGGACGTACTGCAGCCGCTGGTGAAAGAAGGGAGAGATGGGCGGTCAATGTCCAATATAAATGCTCCATGGGATCCGAGGGGAGCCTCTATGGCTCACTCTGGGCAACCTCCAGGCAGCTTCAGCTCTGATCTAAAGACGATGACCCTACCACGGATGGGTACGTCGCGGGCAGAGCTGGGTGCATTCACAAGTGGAGACTACACGCACGCAAAAGAGGAAGTGACCTCCGAGCAGCGGCAGAGCGTACTCAGAAACCAGATCAACAAGGAAACGAAGATCAAGGTAGGTTCGGAAAACTTGCTAGAGGCCTTGATTTCGAAAAATGCAAAGCAAACCAAAGATCAGAGGCAAAGAGTCGAGACAGAGCTCAATTCATCCAACTTTAAGATCGCTGAGCTCAAATCACAGCTTGATGCTGAGGTAGGGAGAGCAAAACGTCCGGACACGCCCAACAGAACTCGACTCTCGGGTCTGTTTCAGGGGAGCCCCTTGAAATCTCCGTCGCGAGAAAACCCTAGCAATAAAGCCACTGCTGAGGTAGCTGATCTCCAGTCGGAATCGCCAACGTATGTATTGGCCGAGATACTACAGGCTTTAGAAATCGAAGACATGCAACCAGACTATTATGTCGAGCGAGCCAACCGTCTAGTGGATTTGTTCAAGCGCTATAGTACGCTCAAATTCGATCTGGCCTGGCCAATTTTTGGGTCACGTATGCAGACCATGCTGCTGAGTGACAGCCGAGATGTGATTGCAGCCGGGTATCGTGTTACAAGGCATGCTATTGCAGACCGAAGTTCTCTTAAGACAATTCGAAATCTCAGCACTGATAATTTGGTGATCCTATCTCTTATCAAAGACAGTAAGGCCAGCATTGAGCGTGAGCAGGCGCTTAAATTCATCCGCGCTTTTCTGGATGTCAAAGACGGTGTCCACGAGATCTCGAATGCGGTCCTGCGTACAATTGTCTCCATAGCTGAGCACCACGAGGATCGTCTTCGGAATATCGCACTACTGACCGTATCCGAGGTCCTGATCAGAGATCCTTCGAAAGCGCTAACCGCTGGAAGTATATCGCCGCTTGCAGATGCCCTTGTTGAAGGGATATACAATGGCTCCGAGAGCTTAGCAATTGCCTTCCTTTATTTGGCGGACAAGCCACGAGAGCGAGCTTTCCTGAAGTCTGGTCACGAGCTTGAAGCTGCATTCACGCCTTTCACTGATCCTCTTACTGTTCATGGCCACGAAGGGAGGTTAAAGTCTTGTGCCGGGCTAATTTCTGCGGTACTGAAGACATGGCCAGGGGTGTTCTTGCTTTCAGGTGGTAATTTTTCAGCATTTCGATCATTGCTTTCCTCAATGTACTATCCTAGCCCTTTTGCCCGAGAGCTCATTTTAGATCTTTTGTTTGACGTTCTGTGCATCAAGCCCCCTTCATGGACCTCATCGTTCCTGGCTGGTCGCCGCTTGACTACGTATGGCCGCGTCGCCACCCTCAAAGCCGATACACCGACCCAGAACTTCAAGCTAGACTTCGAGGAGGAAAGCAATGACGTGAATTTGGTTAATCATTTCACCACGCTACTTTTGGCAATTTTCGTGCACTGTGGTGTGACTAAGGTATTTATCAGACCTTGAAGACGCTCACTTCATGCTCACAGTCTTTAGGCATTGTCTGACCTTATAGAAGACGTGACGGATATTAGCCAGAAGCGGAAGCCAACATTATTGCTAAGCGAAATTCTGAAGCTTACAAACCATTCGCTTCCGACTACGATGAGCGCGGGACTACAAGTCATGCCAAGCTTAGTCGATTTTGCGACACAATCTGACCTTGAAGAAGGCACATCAAGTATGGGAATGGTCTACCAGATCGACAGCGTTAATCGAACCTTGAATAGATCCGGGCCAACATCTGAGTCGCAACCTACGACTACCAGTTTCTACCATGAGCCTACAGCAAATAGTCAACAGACTCAGTCTGTCAAGCCTAGATTGATCGTCGAAATGGACGAGCTACAGTTCCGAGCTCTGATACTAGATACGCAAGTGCTAGGATCAAGCAATTATCTAAAATGGAAGTGGGATTTGATATGTGACATCGTCGAGGGCCCACTTCAAAATCCAAGACGCCTTGAAGAAGCCATCAGAGCTACCAAGTTCTTGAAACGTCTTATCGCCTTCTATCGTCCATTTAAGCACAGATTCGCCGATGTGAGGAATACCAAACCCAATCAACGTTACGTAAGGGTGGGATGTGCCTTGATCAAAACGCTATTGCAGAATCCTGAAGGAATATCGTACCTGGGAGAGAGCAAATTTTTGCGTCAGCTTGGTGAATGTGTTGCTCAAATGGACCCCCTCAGTGGCTTGACATCGGAAACACCTATATTCGCCGCCGATCGCGTAAATGAGACACTAAGTGGGGGCTACTTTGCTATGCTCGGTGTACTAAGCGGCGACCTGCGAGGAGTCCACATGATCGAACGCTGGAGGATGATCAACATGTTTTATCACATCACGGATCTCGAAGGCCGTGATGATCTGATCCAGGCTTTACTTGGAAATATGGACTTTTCCCTTGACAGCCATCTCCGAGTCATGCTTTCGAAGGCTCTCACCACCTGTTCCAAAGGCATTCGCATTTATGCTACTAAGCTTTTGCGCAGATACGTGACTATCAGGGTTGAGAGCAAAGAAAGCCGAACAAAAGGGCCTGTTCGATGTGAGTGGACCATACGGCTCCTAGTCACGCAACTATACGACCCTGAGGTGCAAGTGTGCGAGACGGCCGTTCAGATACTTGAAGAAGCCTGCAATCGTAGAGCGTACTTAGAATATGTCGTGCGTTGCCGCCCCGCATTGGATCACCTAGGTGAGATTGGGGCGCCTCTGCTTCTCCGCTTCCTGTCTACCTCTCTGGGCTACCAGTACCTTGATGGCCTCGATTATATTGGGCAAGAGATGGATGACTGGTTTCTGGGCCGCAATGCGACATATGTATCATTAGTTGAAGCCTCATTGTCTCGTGCTCTCTCGCCGCAATTCGAGCGACCAAGCTCTGGCATCGATGAGCCTGTCAAACCTTACGAGTACGGTATTGTGCCGCCACATTTCTACCGAGAACTCACACGGACGATTGAGGGATGCAAACTTCTAAATGACTCTGGCCACTTCGATGATTTCGTTGCCACGATACAAGACGCCTGGTCCGAGAGTGAGGATGCAGAGGTCATGCTCAAGGTCAAAGGGTGCCTCTGGGCCGTGGGCAACGTAGGCTCTATGGAACTTGGTGCTCCATTTCTAGAAGAGACTGATATCGTGGGGCTCATCATCAAGATAGCCACAACCTCGGAAGTAATGACGATGAGGGGCACGGCCTTCTTCGTTCTGGGTCTGATATCGAGAAGCTTGCATGGTATGGAGATCCTGGCAGAGTACGGCTGGAACGCGGCAACGGATCGCGTGGGACGTTCACTTGGTTTCTGTCTGCCTCCTGCTCTCGACAGTCTGTTCTCGGTATGCAGGATTATGCAATATTCTGACTTCACGCTAATGAGAGGCACAGATGAACCTGAGTCCAACTGATAAATCTCAGCCAAAATTAAGGCGACGCCTCAAGAGCGTACCGAGAATTGCGCCAATTGACGAGGACGGGCACAGCCGCATCCTGAGACTGGCTGTCGACCTCGGAAACACAGTACTGACTAAAAGAGCAGCAAGTGATCTGTACAGGTAAGCCTTTAATCCCTCCCCCAGGAACACTAGCTGACACTCCTCCAGCATCAAAAGTACGTCCCCTGAACAATTCGACTCTGTTGCGCTGTTCCGTAAGATTATGCGTGTCCTTGAAACCCACGCCTTCCGACTTCCGGTGCGGCGATTCGTTCTGGATCTGTTCGACAAGAATGTCATGAGACGTATAGTGCTCGACGATGATGATGATCATGATGACTATGAGGATGATGGTGGAAACGATGGATCCCAAGGAGGTTGAATCTTCGATTGTGTGGCAATGGGCGTTTGGTTGTTTTCGGCGGAATGATGAAAAGAACGATGGAAGTCAACGCCGCATGTGGCATCGCAGGAGCATAGCGTCGGCGTTTTGGTTGTTGACCCAGAAGGGTTGGATGGTTCATGTATAGAGCGATACTCTGCTGTCTGGCTACAGGATGTCAATGCGCGATTTGATGACTGGGCGCAGAAAGCTTTGCTATCACCACAGTCGCATGTCAAGAGGTGGTATAGCACCGGAAGTTATCTAGCTCTGGATGTTGAAGTACATCTAGAATTGAAGCAGACAATGTCTCAAGTACGACTATGGAGCGATTTCATACTTTACGTCCAATACTTTACTTCAATGTAGAATTACTTTGCATCAAGTGGTTCAAGTGAACCCTGAAGTTGAACCCTCAATCAGAGACGGCGGTGGCCGAGAGGGAGTAAAGTATGCTTAAAATTCCGAGTACCATGATACCATCCCGACTGCCGATCGATCTGAAAGCCAAATGGCCTTATCGATGTGGAAAAGAGGGAGAAAACCCGCCACAGCCAAGCTTAGGCTGTGGCTGGACTGCACCGATGACGCTTGCACTCTTCGCTCGTCGAATCGTCTGAGAGCAGTCGAACGCGCAGGCCGCTCTTCTCACCAATTGTTACCTACCTCCTACGCTACTTCGGGAAAATCGCAATGTGCGAGTGCGAGTAGGGGATTCCGCCATTCGAGTCTTGTCGTCGTTGACTTGATTTTGGATCGGGACAAACCTACGCCTGTGCCAATAACAGTGTCCAACACGCCTCTCGCGATATGTCCACCACAACCCTGTCCTCGTGCTTTTACTCTCCACATCTCCAACTTCTGCACAATCACATTCACAACTAACATCAATTGATTCTTGGCATTGTTGGCTGTACGACTACCCGACTTCACTCCCGACTTTACGCAAACAATAGCTTTCCAACGTCTGCTACTGTCGAGACATACCACTAACCTTATCCTCGAGTAGTCGTATATCGATCAACGAGCGCTTTCCAACTCCGGCCATATCTATAAACTACTCGCCGAACTCGACATCGAAGAAATCATTGGCGCCACAGTGGGCCAGGATCCACTTGTCTGATCCAGTGTTGCTGTTGGGCCGTATGGAAGAATTCGAACGAAATCGATGAGCTTCCTTGATATACAAGGTACTTCACCGCCCAGCACCCCTCGTGGCCAAAGGGGCTTCTCCAACTCCTTGGGCTGGGCCGCGGTCGCTTTGATGGGCGACAGCGCTTTGCAATCCCAGCAACATGTATCGCCTTCCACCCCCGTCGATGCCCATCACGACGCACGAGCCGTCATTCGTCTGGTCCAGTGCTCCCAATGTTCTCTCCCTCTACGCATCCCTATCACACTCCCGTGCGGCAACTCGTTATGCCGACCTTGTCTGCCGGAACTGCACAAAAGGGAAAACATACCCTATTCTTTGACCGACAACCGGCAAGAGGAGTTTCGATGTCCATTCGAAGATTGCGGTGTCGATCATTCTCTGGATGGTTGTAGTCAGGATGTCACGTTAACAAAGCTTATGGATCGGATTAGTATTGAGGTTGTCCGCTCCAGATGTCTCAATGTCGAAACACCAACACGGTTGGAGGAAAGACCGTGCCAGAGAAGTATAGCAGATCACTCTAGGAACGCAGATGTTGGTCACTCGAGAATCTTGAGTGGCGGTCGCCTGCTGGCTACATATACTATGGCTGAGCTTGGCGAATTAAAATACGATTCGGAGGTGTCTTATCAAACCATGTCGCCCACAGGGGATGACTATTATTATTTGGACACAGCCATGTTGGATCATCTGAAGGAGTCCTCGAAGAACGAGCTTGACTGTCAAATCTGCTACGGCCTGCTGCTGGACCCGTTGACGACATCTTGTGGACATACCTTTTGTCGTAAATGTGTTGCGCGCGTTCTTGACCATTCAAGGCTGTGCCCAGTTTGCCGCCGACAGCTTTTCGTGCGACCTGGTGCTCAGCATGAAGCCAGTAACCGAAAACTACTACAACTACTAACGCAGCTTTGTGCGGACCAGATGATCCAACGAGCCGAAGTAGCTGCGCAAGAGGAGCTGGGTATGCAGGGCGATCAAAATGTACCTTTATTTCCCTGTACACTTGGATATCCAGGGATGCCTACATTTCTACATATTTTCGAACCCAGATACCGCCTCATGATCAGACGAGCAGTGGAGAACGGCAACCGCAAGTTTGGTATGATGATGTATAATCGAAGAGGTTTACCGCAAGGCGAACTGGGAGTCACGCCTTTCATGCTGTACGGCACATTACTCCACATCATTGGCGTCGAGATGTTACCAGACGGTCGCAGCCTGGTTGAGACGCGGGGAGTCACCCGCTTCCGTGTCAAGGAATGGGCTGTGGTGGACGGTTATATCGTTGGTAACATTGAGCGGCTTCGTGACCTCTTGTTAGCGGAAGAGGAACAGGTAGAAGCTTCTGAGACTTCTGCTTGTCCTTCGCCAACCAACGATCTGATCGCCCAGCTTGATCATGCTCCTACAACCGATCTCTTGAGGATCGGTACCGACTTCGTCACTCGGATGCGAGCAGCTTCAGCTCCATGGCTGCACGAACGGGTGATCGCATCCTACGGACCACCGCCCAATGATCCGGCACTATTTCCCTACTGGTTTGCAAGTATCCTTCCCATAGCGGACGACGAAAAATACAAATTGCTCCCTACGAATAGTGTTAGAGAGAGATTGAAGCTCACTGCTCGCTGGGTTCGCCGGATTGAAGCACAACAATGGTAGGTGTACCCCGTCTCGCTGTCTGCTTGCATTACATTGGCTCGCCGGGTCAAATCATTCTCTGACCATTCATTGACCCAAAGGGATGATCGAGAATCAACGGACTCTGAGGAAGAAACCGACCAGGAAGCCAGCGTTTCCAACGAAGCCCCCGAAGCGCAAACCAATATGGGGGATTCTTAAGAAAGTACTGACTAGTCGTTGTGCAGGGCGTCCAACACTTCTTGTACCATCTTATGACTATTTGCAAGCGTTGCATTAGCGATTGTGGCTTATCACTTTATACCCTTACATATTACCCTCTTCGGATGATTTTCACTATAACATATCCGATACTTTACACTACAGAAATCCACCCACTGGACTATTCCAGCTTAATTCAATCATCACTCCATTCGTTCGACGCAGTCTCGAACATGCCTTCTCGGTTGGCGCTCTGGGAGGGATCGGGGCTGTAAGGATCAGCATTGTATTGGCGTTAGAGGGAATCGATCTGAACTCGTTGGATTAGTGGTGTAGCCTATACCGGTCGAGGCCTGAAAATGGCGTTCCGTGGGTGCTTAGTCGATGGGAAACCTGCCATCATTGTCTTTCTTCAATACAGCTAAAGGCGAGGAAGAACTGAGAGATCATGGGCTGTCTCAGGACAACGCCCGGTGGTAAGCGTGCTTGAAGGCTGTGTCATATCTTTGAAGTTGTTGTGACCTGTGTAGCCAAGACTGTTCAAAATTATTTCTGTGCATACGATCTTGTTCTATCATCATAAAATCAATCCCTAGCACCTAGGTGCATGGTGGTTCAGGAACGAGATTTCGCATGCCCCTGATTAGTCAGCCGCGCTAGAGTCGTTTACTATTGAAAAAAATTCCTAACTATCACCACACTCATACCTCACATCAACCAATACCCACAACCTCATCACTGAGTCTGTGAATAGCAGCTTCATATCTTTATCATATCCAAGGCTTTCTTTTTACCTCACTGGAACCAGAAAGGTCAAGCGATACAACTGTCGGCGAAATGTCGTACGGTGGTGGAGGCTACGGTGGCTCTCGCGGTGCTGGAGGAGGAGGTGAAGGTTACTCCAACGGGTACGATCACGATTCGAGTCGATACCCTGGCGGATATTCAGGAGCTGGAGACTACGGCTCATCTTATTCCAATGGGTACGACTACCTTAGGTTTAGAGGCTGAAGTTTCTGGTCGCCAAATGTCTGCTTTGTCGACCATCACCTTTGATTAAGGCGATGCCCCCTTCTCGCATTTGTTTTCTATTTACCTCAAGCGATCTATATTGTTGAATCGGGCTAAATCTTCTTGTAGATACGGGGGCGGTAGCAACGGCTACTCTGGCGGGGGCAGCAACGGCTACTCGAATGGTTACGGTGGCTCTACCAACGGCTATGGAGGCGGTAGCGGCTTTGGTGGAGGAGCTGGTGGTGACAAGATGTCCAACCTCGGTGCCAACCTAAAAACACAACATTGGGGTAAGTCATGCACAATTCTCTCTGTGCTACAACACTGACCTCAACCCTAGATTTTGCGACTATGCCCAAGTTCGAAAAATCTTTCTACAAAGAGGACCAGCTCGTCTCTACTCGCTCCCAGCGAGATGTAGATGCTTTCCGTAAGCTCAAGGAGATGGCGGTGCAAGGTAACAATGTGCCACGACCAGTGGAGACCTTCGACGAAGCTGGCTTCCCCAAATACGTTATGGAAGAGGTAAAAGCCCAGGGCTTCGCTGCACCTACCGCCATCCAGTCTCAAGGATGGCCCATGGCTCTCTCAGGCCGGGACGTTGTCGGCATTGCGGAAACCGGCTCTGGAAAAACACTCACCTATTGTTTGCCCTCTATCGTTCATATCAATGCTCAGCCCCTACTTGGTCCGGGAGATGGCCCGATCGTCCTGATTCTCGCTCCTACTCGTGAGTTGGCCGTACAAATACAGCAGGAAGTTACAAAGTTCGGTAAATCGTCTAAAATTCGTAATACTTGCGTTTATGGAGGTGTTCCGAAGGGGGGTCAGATCCGTGACCTTGCTCGCGGCGTCGAGGTTTGTATAGCTACGCCCGGCCGCTTGATCGACATGTTGGAGTCCGGAAAAACTAACCTTCGTCGCGTCACTTACCTTGTCCTTGACGAGGCTGATCGTATGCTCGATATGGGCTTCGAGCCTCAGATCCGGAAGATCATTGGCCAGATCCGTCCAGACCGTCAAACCCTGATGTGGTCTGCAACTTGGCCAAAGGACGTCCGCCAACTGGCCTCGGACTATCTCCAAGATTTCATCCAGGTTAATATTGGGTCCTTTGACCTTTCGGCTAACCACCGTATCACTCAGGTTGTAGAGATCGTTTCAGATTTCGAGAAGCGTGATAAGATGATCAAGCACCTTGAACGCATCATGGAAGACAAGGATGCAAAGATTCTGCTGTTCACAGGCACTAAGCGTGTGGCGGACGAAATTACTAGATTTCTACGACAGGATGGATGGCCCGCGCTCTGTAAGATTCCTACAGTTTCAACATGCGCTCATCAGCTAACCCTTTGCGCAGCAATACATGGCGACAAGCAGCAGAACGAGCGTGACTGGGTCTTGAATGAATTCAAGACAGGGAAGAGCCCCATCATGGTTGCTACTGATGTAGCATCTCGTGGTATTGGTATGATTGATCACGGCACTGCACTCTCCTTTCCCTCCCTTTCGTTAGTGTCGTGTGTGGCTATATGCCATGTTCTGCTCTCTGCATTTCTACGCTCTCACAGTGCCATCCACAGGTCAAGGCTCGTTCCGTCTTTCATTGGTACTCTCATTGAAGAACCTTGGTTAATAGATGCAGTGTAGCTTGCTACACCTTTTCATTCCGTCTCGTTACGTACCAACGGGTACAGAGGCGGATTGGATTCTTCTTGACTCGTTCAAGCTGCATTTCCAAGGATTCTCCAGGAGCGTAGAATTGCCATGCCTTGGACCTGGATGTCACGATCATGTTATTCCTGAGAGAGCGTTGCAGAAAGCGTTGGCTTCACACGACCAACAATGGGCGCGTTGCGTTTCTTTTGTTGGTTGAATGCTAACCCTGTTGAAGATGTCAAGAACATCACTCACGTTCTGAACTATGACTACCCGAACAATTCGGAAGATTACGTCCATCGCATTGGGCGTACTGGTCGTGCTGGATCGAAAGGAACCGCCATCACCCTTTTCACCACAGAGAGTAAGTGCTCCCTCCTGTAAAACCGACGACAACCATGTACGCTAACATCTTTCGTATAGACTCCAAGCAGGCTCGTGATCTTGTAGCTGTTCTTACAGAATCCAAGCAGCAGATTGACCCTCGTCTTGCCGAAATGGCTCGCTACGGCGGCGGAGGTGGCGGCGGACGGTTTGGCGGAGGCCGTGGTGGAGGCCGTGGTGGTCGTGGAGGAGGGTACGGTGGCGGTGGCGGTGGCTACTCAGGCTCCAATTCTGCACCCATGGGTGGCGGTCGTCGCTGGTAAGCCACACTCTTTGTCGTTCCCAACGGCCAAGATTGCAGATACAGCTCGCTCGGCGAAGCGTGGGTGATACATTCCACTTTCCTTTGTAAGGGGCGTTTGACCGTCACGTTTGCCTTGGCGACAGACTCTGGCACGAGTCGATAGATTTCATTTGTCCTTCGTAATTCAGAGCATCTAGACCACAGCATGGTAATCCGATGTCATCGGATCCGGATAAGAGCTGCGGACGGACAGCCAGCGAGGTTTTGCTCATCAGCTTGCTCGGAAGCGGTAGGACAGCACAAGTGTAATAGACATGCATTGCTAGATTGAGAGCTTTATAGATCAACGAGGTCCTGTCAAGATTTTCCCTTACCTCTATTGTTCTCTGTAAGTCGATGCTGCAGACATTCTTCGACTAGAGCTTCGATCTTATGTTCGCAGTCGATGCCATTCCTCACTTTCGCTTCATACTTCGCAATCTTTAACATCTTGGCTCAGACAATAAAACTCGAAAGCTCGAGGGCGTAATCCTTCCCCTGTCTGAATGATCACCTAGTGATTACACAACTCCAAAGCCTCTCTGACGGCCGGCAACACCGCATTAGTCCGGCGGTTGGGGCCGGCTTGGGGGCTAAAAGATCAGATCTACTATACGAGGTCGTAACAGTGGTCCGACTATATACGAAGTACTTCCACATTATTGGGATCAGACCTCCTACGAATCCTTACGCCCGTAATTCGTTACGATCACGCATGAATCAGCCGCCCGGCGGAGACTTGATATTGCGGAGCACGAAAAGGCTCGAGCCAGAACGCAACGCGTCTTCGAGGGCAAGAGATAATGACTCAATGGCGGAATGGCGGATTTACCGTAGTATTGACACAACAATTTACCCTAGATCTTACCCTAAGAGAAGATTCGGCCGAGGTTCCGACAAATTCCGACTCCATGAATTAATGCAGAGCCTCAGGTTTAGCATGCTTTAGGTGTACCTCGGTACATGTAGTCTGAGATCTCCTGGCTGAACGGGAGGCCAGCCAGCACGTGCCCGGGCTTCGCCGGACTCCCTCTAAAGTAGAGCTCTCCCCATACCAGGCTGCTGGGTTCCGCTAACACTGTAGTTCCTCGACGTCGCACAAGACATCGACTAGCAATATCAAAACACAAAAGCCGCCTCAAACAAACCACACCTTCTCAAACTGCGACAACGACCCTGGACTCATACATCGCAAAATTCATTCCTTCTGCCAGGTTCTGTACACGTCACAGCCCCTCCTTATCTCCCGTCCCAGTCCTATTACCTAACAGCATGAACGAGATAGGGCCGAGCGCATCCACACGTTGCCTGCCCCTTATCGTATGCCTCGAATTGCTCTGTCACACGGTCCCGTGTCCGTGATCTGACACCGTACGCGGAGGTGTTACCATGAACGTGCGCTTTGGCTGGGACAGCGGACGTGGCGAGCCACCCGACCGGTCGAGTGCAAATCCCTCCACCCGTTAGAATCATCGAGTAGGCGACGTTGCAGCGCACCATGCACGTCTAGATGTTGGATGACCGTGGCCTGCGTGAAGACATCCCGGTGAGTGCGGACTTTCTCTCGCTTGATTGGTCTAGCTGTGGTGCTGCTCGACGGTTGAAACCAAAAGAATAATGTACTACTTCATGCTACTCTTCTGCAGTTGAACAACGTCCCCATGCCTCGACTATTTCGTGAAGGAAACCACGAATGTCTCGGCCATTCCGTGTTCTGCAAAAACGGCACTTGCCGACAGGCAACCTTGGCATGTGCACCCTGCCATCGACATTGAGTGTTTAGATGAGGTTTTACATAAGATCAGCGCCGAAGCAACCATGCAGCCTTTCCTATTCAAGGTTCACATAATAATACTCGTAATAATGAATCAGCGTGTGGTTCCTAGCGAATCATCTTTCAGCATCCCGCCCTTTCACATCAAAATGAATCTCATTACCCAAGCGCCACCCCTCACCGGCACAGATATGCCGACTTCATCTGCTGAGCCAGGGGTCCGCTCTGGCTTCCCATGTGATTCACGTCGCCTATGTGCCTCAGTCGAATATCCTTCGCGCATCTGGCTGTCCGATCGGAAGAAAAGACGTTAAACGGACAACTAGGGACATGGGAGACAAGGAGCTGGCGGTGAGGGTAGCGGATCGGTAGCAAATCAGCAGCAAGCGCAAATGCAACGTCTTTTCCATTATCTACAGGCGCCAGTTCGCCATTTGCCTGGCAACTTTGTATCGACAGCGCCACAGCAAAGCAGAGGAATATCTGCTGCGTGATTGGATGTCAAAGGTGAACAGTCTATGCATACTCGCATCGCCGTAGGCCCGTTGTGCCATCTGTTCTCAGCAAGAGGAGCAGCCCTCGCAGGCAGGGAGCGTTGACTGCATGTCGCCTGACATCATCCTTCCCATAGGTCCCTTCGCATATTCCCAGTCGTGAAGGCCTGCTCTACCCCACTCTGGCTGAGGTCACTCGCAGCTGCGTGCGGCTGTCGCTCTTAAAGGTCTGCCCTGCCACTGTTGCGTTCTAGATGTTAGCTACATGCTTCTTGCCTGTACTTGGGATAAACCAACCTCGCCTACTCACAAGCTTCATTCTAATTTACCGTCAAGGCTAGAGCACCTACCCCTCGAACCACTCCAACTTTTAGACCGAGGGGCTAGGCACCGTAAGCGCAGAGACTGACAAGTGGCGCTCTGTCATTGTGCCGAGGAGAGACACCGACAGGTGGAGCACACGCGCATCCAATGATTGTTGCCCCATCGGTCGTTGCTCTTTGATCCATCTGTGGTGCTCGGAAAGCGTGAGCTTGAAGCTTAAGCAACGGAGTCAGGATTGGGGGCGGCGCGATCTCAGCTAGGCAGGCGCGCCAAGGCGAGCGTGCTAGGCCCGCCCGAATTTGCAGCGAAGCCTTCGTCACAAGCATCAACCCAATCGCATCCCAGTCCCATTTCTCTCATCCCCACTAGTACTGCTAGTGCACCACGCTTGCGACCTTGCCGACGTCCTCATTCATCAACTGCCAGCGTCGACGAGCTCTCAATCGGACGAGATTATCCTCGTCCCACCATCAGCAGTCCCGTCTTGGGTCATCCCTCGACACAGGGGGCTAGCGCGTCATTCACAGTTGAGACAGTCCCCTTCGCGCACGAAAACAAGCCAAGGGCCACTTCTGCGCCATATCACCGACCTTCCGAAACACCGTCGACTATCGATGCTCGACGCGTGAAACAGGAACCATCGTGAGGAGCAGGTCTACTGCTCATCTCTCCGCGGTCGCTGTACCTGGCCGAGGCGATATTGGGCGGGTGCTTTTCATTGGCAGTCTCTGACATCCCCCTCCGACGCCTCCGTCACCGTATCCCTATCACTCACCCAAAACCCAAACACACTGACTCGTCTTCTGGCCGCTGTGGAGCAATAAGTAGCCAAAATCAAATCGCAAAGCAAAGCATCAGTCATCATTTCTCCGCAATTCGAACGGCGGTCCGTGATTTTGGCTCTAAGCTCCGCCCACACCCGTATTTCGAACAACGCCTGGTTTCTAGCAATCAGCGAGTCCGGCACCCAGAACCTACGTTAGACCACAACTCCGACGATCCTGCAGATCGCAACCTTAATCTCGAAATCGTCGCCCCAAATTCGCACCTCCAACACACTGCTCAGTGCTCACCTCCTCTGCTAGGACGGCTTGCAAAGTTCGAGGACAAGTGCGCCTAGCCCACGGAAAATATCCTAGCTCACGTAGTTCCACACGGGCGGTCAGAGCTTTTGGCCCATTTCTCCTCCATCAAGAATAAGCCGCTCACCAACCACCGACCAATATCCCCTTCCGTTGCGCCGGACTGCTTACTTTCCACCCTTTAAACCTCACTACTCGTGGCACTTGACCACACTATCAACCCCAAGGCCTCACATCGCTTGCCGCGTCTGTGGGCTCTTCGCACGTCTTAATCATCTCACTAGTCCTTAGCGGAGGACTGGAGCTCTCTAGCCACTCGATCTAACTGGCACCACGTTGTGGCCGCGGTGCGCAATCTTCCTTGCAGCACTTAGCTCCGTTGATCGAAGCCGTCTGCTCCAAGTACAAAATAGTCCAGGAGCCTAAGTTGGGCCCTTGAGCACTGGTTTACTTTAGACCAACCACCTGTCGCGTGGTTTTAGTGCTGTGTCTGTCTCACTCTCACCATCACTTTGGCTGCCACAGGCTAAAAGCTTGTCCGGTGTAGAGCTTGTCGAAGCTCCAGCTCGTTCATCGTAAGTCGCTCTTACTCAGCATCACAACAACGATATGTACGGGTCGACTAATCTGGCATGGCGACAGCGATTGATGGACAGAGGTGCATCCGACCAGTACTCGCAGTCAGGTTTGCACACGTCCACCTCCAGCATTGGCCACCAAGATCCGTTCCTAAGAAGCCCCGGCAGATCCATCGTCTGCTGCGCAGTACACTCCACAACAAGACGTGCGACCGTCCAATTACGGGCAATCGGCTACTCCTTCATCTGAATACAGCGTGAATTCGTCTTCGGCGCGCCCACCCGCTCTGCCCCAAGAATATCTGGCGCGTCAACACTACGCACAACAGCAGAATCACGCTGGTGCAGGAACTATGGCTCAAGCAACAAGTCCGTCCATGTCTTTGCAAGATGGACAACAGAATAACCATCACAATCCCCCACACAAGTCTAACCCCGAGGTACCTATAGATCCATCCATAGCCCAGTCAAGTCCGACTTACCCACCCTACTCGCCGTACGCGCCCAACCACGACATGTCTCAGTACCAGGGCCACCCGCAGCAAGGATATCACCCATGGCCGCAGCAGTACCAGGGACATCCTCACGGCATGCCTGGCGGCCCATACAGCTCGCCTGGTACAGCAGTCTCTGCTGGAGGCGCTGCCGCTACAGCTGGACCTCGCCCCGGACAGGTAGATAGTCTCTTTCTCACCCTGTGTCGCGCATTATACTTAGCCACACTTAGAATCCTCACCCTCTGTCTCAGGTCTACTCCTTCGTCCCCATTCCCGGTGCTCAGCAGAACAAGCGCCCTCGCCGCCGCTATGAAGAGATTGAGCGGATGTATAAATGCGGGTGGCAAGGATGCGAGAAGGCATATGGTACATTGAATCATCTTAATGCGCATGTAACAATGCAGTCACACGGGCAGAAGCGTACTCCTGAAGGTCAGTTGCCATGTCTTTATTGTCGCAAAACCGCGTTTCTGGTTAGACCGTGCTTGTATAGTCATGTTACACAACATGAGCCCTGATTTTAACGTTGGCACTACGCCCCACGCTTCGAATTCCTGGGGACGCTAGTTTAGCGTGAAGCTGACAATACTCCGAGTACAGAATTCAAAGAGATTCGAAAAGAATGGAAGGCCCGTAAGAAGGAGGAAGACAGCCAACGGAAGGCTGAAGAGGAACGCCAGCGCTCTACTCAAGGTGGCGGCTCCGTTGACGGCCAGTCCACCGAACCCTCGCAGACTCCCACAAGCCAGAACTATCCTCCCGGTGTCCGCCCTCACCTCCCCCCCATTGGCTACGCTCCATCCGGTAGCCAAGTTCCACCGCAGTATGCAAGCGGCATGGAGCAGATGTACCAGGCTGGCAATGGGCAAGGATACCCGGGTTACCCACATTCACCCTACGGACAGGGCCAACCGATGTACCAACAACGTCCCCCAACCTAGGGGACGCCAGAAGTACATGCTGACGCTAGGCTAGGACCTGATCTGTCTCACAACTTCTCGTCATAGCCTGGCTCGCTGCACTCGTCTCCTTGTCTTTGCCTTCCGCATACAATGATATCCCTGGACGTTCTCAACATAAGCATATCAAGGTGGGAGTGGAGGAAGGTAATCGGTGGCGGCCACCCGAGTATGATTTTGTTGGAGTTGTCGCTGCATTCTGGCTACCTGGGAATGGGGTCGTCGGTCGACGAACGCGCATGATGATTACCTTTCTTCTAGCATGCCCCTCATATTTCCATTATGTTGGTACTGGTGACTCTCAAGATACGTTGCGAACACAGAGCTCATGGCCATCTATCTCATGGGCCATTTTGTGTTCTGCATTAATGTCGGTTTACTACCACAGCAAAGTCCTGATGGCGTTTGTCGGCTATTTGTTGGTCCTGCTCACTTTTTCAAAAAGCCTGTCCCAGCTGTCGAATTTGAGATCTTTGCAATCAAGTCATCAGACCAGATGTTATTCCCCCGATTGTACACTAGGTCCGTAGCCAAATCCTTTCTGTTTGCATTTGAACAGCCTACGAAAACATTGGGTCTGACATCGTGAGCATTGTCCAGATTGTGGACTCGACAGCTATTCTAGAGGCTACTCTGATTGTGCTGCTTCACGCCATGAACCCAGGCGTAAAACAAGCTTTATCCGCAGTCCTTCTGAGCCATACTCCTATCGTCTAGTCATGGTTACACATAGCTACTGCCACTAAAAGAGGCCACCATCTTCCCACCCAAATCCTCGGGATGCTGCCGAAAACCAGGCTATGAGAAAACTACCATTCTCTAGCTTCCGTGCACGAGGGATCTCTATCTTTTAGCTTGCCGCATGATCTCGATCTGAGTTCGCTTTAAGTTGTCCCGACAGATTGGGATTTGGGATGCTGTTTGATGCTAGGGTAGCTTAGTCACGACCGCGGCTAAGGCGCTTTGCGGACAGCTACTTTGGAAGTACCATACTTCTTTTTTTTTCCGAAGTGCTAAGGCTCCGACAAATGAGCTCGCCACATTTCATCAACGTCCAATGCTTTACTGCACAACCTGCATTCGCAGATGCCTTCGCGATCTTATCGGCGACGCATTCGATTCTGCCATAGTACAGAGACCCTACGCAGCCCCTGTCACGACCCATAGGCCTGGTCGAGTCACACATGGTCCCTGCAAGAGCTATGCCACTGCTGCTGGTGCATATTTGGACAGAAGGAAGTCAGAAGGAGATGGAACAGGTCAAGCAGTACCTACGACTGGGCGATATGGCAGGGGTCGCTGGCGGCAAGATCCCATCGAGCGGTCTCCGAGAAAACGTTCTAGTGTTACCACTCCGTTCGAAGAGGGCGGCTCTTCAGAGCTTTCCAGGGTACCACAATTCGACAAAGCTGTTTTAGAGAAAGAGCTGCGATACCTTCACGACCCTCTGAAGCTTGCAGATCACACCATCAATCTGCTAAAGAAGGACGACTATCATAAAGCTCTGGAGCTGGTGAAGATGAGCAGCAGGAACATGTCGTGTACAGTCAGCTGGAACCACTTGATGGACTACGAGATGTATAAAGGGAGGGTGTCGAATGCTCTAAAGATATACAATGATGTACAACTTACCCCCAGGTTTTCTGGACCTCGCTTATGTGTATGTACCACAGATGAAGAAGCGGGCCCAATACCCTGATGGGCATACCTTCACTATCCTTCTGCGTGGCCTAGCATGGCACACGAAGTACCCTACATCGCTGCAGCGCGCCCTTTCACTTTACCATTCTATGTACGCGGAGAACAGCCCAGTTAAGCCCACTATCATACACACAAACGCTGTGTTGAAGGTATGTGCTCGTGCGAAAGACTTGGATTCTCTATGGGGGGTTGCTGCAAGGATGCCTAAAACCGGGAGGAATGCCCCAGATGCCGCAACGTTCACTACTATACTCAATGCCCTTTGTAGGATTGCGAAAGATACTGCGCAAGAGACCGACCAAAGTGATAGTCGATCAGCTGCACAGGAGGACAATGCTGATCTGTTCCAGCGAGCTGTATTGCAAGGCAGGCGGATGTGGGCTGAGATCACCGACCGGTGGCGGAGCGGCGAGATTAGGCTGGATGAAGACCTTGTGTGCTCGATGGGACGACTACTTGTCCTTTCGGAAGCCCCGCGAGATCTCGACGATGTGCTGTCTCTCATAGAACAGACAATGGGCATTCCGCGTCAGGCTGATCGTGCTTACCCTGGACGTATGCCGCCCAGTACGCCAGCTGGCAGGGCTTTATTGTCACGGTCTCCTCAACAGCCCTCTTTTTCTGGTGAAGACCGAAGCTTAGACGTTGCATCTGCTCCCGAATCATCGCTCACTCCACAGGAACTTCTTTCAACTTCGGACGAAGAAAGCACGGACATCGTACCGTCTTCCCACTCCACAGATCAACCCTTTGCCTCAGCAGGCGACGATTTCGTTCCCGGCCAAGAATTCAATCCAATCTCAGCAAGTACTCACATGGCCGGCTACGTTGTCCCCAGCCACAGCACCCTTTCACTCGTCGTCGGCGCCTGCACTCGTCTCCACAACATCCCTGCAGCCCAAAACTACTGGGGCCTCCTCACCAGCGTTCCCTACTCCATCAGCCCCGATACCGAAAACTACCACACCTACCTGCGCCTCCTCCGCGTCCAGCGCGCCTCCCGCCTCTGCGTCGAACTCGTACAGGAGATGCGCGACGGTCTCGGCATTGGCGCCCCGGTCGAGCACTCCGAACGACGAGGTGTAAAGGGGGAAGAGGGGGGTGTACAAGCCAAGACCTTCAGGATCGCAATGAACACCTGTGTGCGAGACATCAATAACCCGAATGTGCTGCAGCATGCGAGTAAGCTTTGCAGAATGATGGTTGACTGCCTGCCTTCTCCAGATATGCGAGCTTTCAGCATGTTCCTCGACATCGGGCTCAAGACCGCTGCTGTCAAGAATGACTGGAGGCTCCTCTCCTCCGTGCTGAGAGGGACGGAGATTGGAATCAGGGGTTTGAGAAACCATCTCCATTGGGAGGAGTGGACGAAGAGCAAGAAGACGTATGACTATAAAGAGGTTCTGGAAGGGGATTTGAGGGTCTTTCTCAGGAAGTTGATTGGGGCTTATGATTATCTGATCAATGGGTCCGGGCATGAGATGATGCAGGAGGAATTACGGAAGTGCAAAGAGCAGAGAAATATCATTGGTGCGTGGGACACGAGGTTGGGGAGACTTGAAGGAAATGTGAGGGGGAGGAAGCCGTCGTGGGCGGGAGATGGGGAGAGGGAGCAGGAGCGAGGGGAAATCGATGTGAGGGGGCGAGGCACGGATCGCAGGAGGTTGCTGGGGAGGAGGGATGAGGGACAGGAAGGGGAGACTGGAAGGCAAACGTGGAAGAGAATACACGATGAGGATGTCAATGAGGATGTCGATGAGGATGTCGAGTTAACGATTCACACGGAACCAGAAGACGACAATGTTCGATCCCGAGCTAGCACCAACTGGACCCACCATCCGGAACGTCCTTCGCAAAGATCAACCTGGGGCCGAGCTCCGGCATTCGCCCACCCAGGCTCTGAACCCAGAACGGCACCGTTTGAGAAGAGCTCAGGCGGACAGTGGAAGCGCATGATGCGCGCGAATGCGGCTCGAGCGAAAATTGAGCAGGAGTGGTGATTTGGAGTGGACTCGTCCGGGACCTTGCACCGCTAGAAAAGGCCCTCAAAATGAACATTATGCTCCACCCCCTGCAAAACCAAGTTTCTTAATCATCACCCTCGTATCCAACCTCCTCTCCCGGTCCGAAGTCTCAGCATGCAACGTCGGACTGTCTTCTACCAAACGCCTCTCGTGGAGATTCGAGGTGGGTGATTACGCTAAAGATATTTGGTATGTACCTCGCTTCAATGATAACCATCAGGATTCTGAAAAGCTCTACGACAACTTTTGTAGCAGGGAGGTGAGCTGCGCTCGTACTATGCCCCAACCTTCGATCGCGCATACACATCCTTGCATGCAAATCCTCGAAATCTTCACAAAGGGCAAGCTGATATAACGATGGTAGCGACAAGTCCAAGCCTAACTGGCACGAATCACGTTTCATTCAAATCTTCCACTTTTCTTCAGTCGTCAATACAGCAAAACATGCACTCCCTCCTCCTCCCCTCCCCCTTTCCCTCCCCCTCCTCCTCCTCCTCCTCCTCCTCCTCCTCCTTCTCTCCCCCCCTACCTCAGCTCCAACTCCCTCATCCTCCGCCTATGCCGCCTTCTTCTCCTCCTCCCTCCTCTCCGCCGCCTTCTTCTCCTCCACACATCTCGCACACTCCCCAGCACCCGTATCCTCCTCGTTTCTATACTTCGGACAGTTGTTGAGGTTGTCCTTCCATTTCTCAGCGCAGGGGCTTTCGGAAGAGGTGGCGTGCCCGCAGGTGTGGAGGTGCCAGGTGCGGAGGCACATGGTTGGCTGGTTGGGGATTTCTTGTTGGGTATTTGTGATGGAGGAGGAGGTGGGTTGGGGGTTTGATTTGGTTTTGATTCGGATGGGGTTTTGGGATGTGGATATGAGGGAGGGAGAGCAGGGAAGGGAGGAGCTGGAGACGTTGTTTAATACCCCGGGATTCGAGGAAGTCGAGGAAGTGACAATTTGCTATGGTGTTAGGAGAGGACTGAAGCACGATGTTGAAAGACTCGCACTCTATCTTTTTAACACTCACCTCCTTCCTACACATACACTAAAAGAAGTACTCCTAGCTCTTGTTAGCAAAATCCCAAAAACACTCATCCTCGGACCATGGAGTCAGAAACTCAACACACAACAAATTCTGGAGTCATTGAACAGCCGCTATACACGACCATAACACCAATGCATCCGAACAAGAATCAAGAAGAGAAAGAGACTGTCTCATGCCTACACACTTCTCGCTCACCTGCAATCCACGAAATATCCAGTCGATACGTCACGGGGGACACTACCTCGCCCCCTTCAACGCCAGCTATGAAGCCCGTCGCTACTTATTCTTCCTACTTATTTATCGCGAGGGGCTCCCACCACCTCCCCCCTGAGAAGAAGGACCCTCAGCATCCCTCCCCAGCATCATAAGCATCACTCCCTTCCCGACCACAAAACCATCAGTCTTGCCTCCCACCGCTCTCACAACGTAGACTACCATCCCCATATCCGCCACCCCCAAAGACCCTGCAGGGCACCTCTCCTGCCCTCAGTCCGTCTCCCAACGCCGCCTCCCCCCCTAATCCCTCCTAACCCAACTCAAACCTTTCCTCTCCGGACTCACATCCCCTCCCCCCCCCTCGTCACTTATTATCTGCTTCTCAAGAACAAGGGTCCCGGGAGAGAAGGGGTTCCTGAGCTGCGTGGTGTAGGTACTAGGGAGAGGAGGGGGGGAAGCGATAGTTTGTTTAAGTGCTGTTGGGGTGCTGCTAGGACGTGAATAGCTTTCTGCTTCGCTGTTTCGTGATGCGATTTGTAAATTTGGGGGGAGGGGGAGGGGGATGAGAATGGGGATGGGGAGATGGTGGAGAGGGGATGGTGGAAGGTGGATGGTTGAAATTGCTGTCGAGGGAGATAAAGAGTGGTAGTGTGGAGATGGATCGAAGGAAGACGGAGAGCAAGGCGAGGGGTGTAGCGTTGTGGCTGTGTTGTGGTGTGAGGAAGGGGAGGTACATTATGGGGGAAAAACCCATGGTGGATGGATTGCATGATGGTTTCGATAGGAGGAAGACGAGGACATGGTGCGAGCCTGACGAATCACCCTAGAAGGGAGAGGTGAAATTCCTTGTGGTTGAAGTGAGATAGCTCTCGTAGAAGGGGCTCTGGACTTGGGCGACTTGGGTGTCAGTGGTTCACCGGGTACCGTCTGAACCGGGGAATCTATGCACCATCGTGTTTATTTGAGTAGTGGATGTATTTTGGGTAACTCGTCAGTATGGCGTCTGGCGTGGTGTCCTGCCTAGGAGTGGGAATTTTGCATTCTGTAAGCCAGAGAAGCTGGATGCGCAGAGTGTACTTTTCCGACACCTGTTGGAGAAGAGAATTGCGAGCTTAATATGTGGTGGTACCACGGTCTGAGGGTTCGGGGAACAAGATGAAAGTAAGGTTGACACGGTCAGTAATGAAGAGGACACGAATATGTAACGTAAGTAACATTCAAATGTGGTGTCAGGGTTTATACAGACAGGTAAAAGCGATAAACGAGTGACAGATGCAATTGCGACACCGTCGACATTGGAAAACAATCGCTCAGATCGTTGTGGTATCCGTGCATCGCAGCTACTTTTCTTTACGCCTAAGAAAACTAACGTCACCACCCAAATCTTAAATGTCCAATACCACGAGTACCCAACGAACAGTGAGAGCATGAACCATGTACTAGCTGCAGATCCTGATGTCGGCCGTCGAAAGGGAAGCCAAAACCGGTAGGTGGGATTTTGTGGATTGAAGCTTCCTCTAACAACGCACTCAAGCCGTGGCCGCAGAACTATTTCCCGTACTATTCTGTGCTCCCGGGAGACCCAAGATAGGAAGAACTGGCCCATTGGAGATACGAACGGACAGCTTGCCCGACTCGCCTAACTTGGTGATCTTCCCGCCTTTTCCAGCAGCTCTGACACACTTCGCATTGACAGCAGTTGCAGCGGTCCAGATATCCGTCCACGAGGCCTCCGTTGCCGGACCCGAGTTATCGACCGTGATTGTACATTTCCCGTCGGGCGAGGTCTTTGTCCAAGGCAGAGGGACTGTCAGCATTCTTGTATCGCGAGCGACGCCGAATAGCTCTCTGAGTCCACTGATCGGCATATCTTGAGCTGCGGCTTCGCACGATGTCAAAGGCGGGTTTTCGTGTCGTTCGCAGGATATGTGGGGATGGTACGGCTCCATTCTGATCGCGAAATGACCAGTCTTTGCTACAAACACAGGGTTTATTAGACTGCTGATAATTGAGTGCGTTCGGACATACTGAAGCCAGTCACGAGACCACCAAGCTTCTCTTTCTCAACACACTCATGGAGAACAGCGTACGTCTCTTCTCGAACGATATAAAAGTCGGTACGGCCTGGCCCTTCGTCTTGACGGAGTGTAAACGTAATGAAACAATTGGCGTCATCTATCGTAGACCCAGTCAGCCAAAATACTCTGAGGGCAGATAACTGCCTGACGACGATTTTAGCCGACCGAATTGAGGCCAAATTTCATGCGAGAACAGGCCATCACTAGACGATTTCCCGCCAAAACATATATGGTGACCCTTGCAGTAAGCAGTATATCTGAGCTATCTTTCATGGCAATACAAGGCACTTCCTGGAATGGAAGAGAAACCCCATGATCTTATCAATCGACATCGTTGTTATCAAAACACTTACTGTTGAAGAAATTAATCGGCATCTGGATTGCATCCGGATGTCCCTCATGTCGGTTAGCGAAATCAAACCGGTTTCGTGAATTGGATATATGTTGTGCTGCATTCTCGCAATCCCTGTAATTGGCGCGTCCAGGCGTTGGGCCTTGAAGGCATAGTATTCGCGGATGCTTGTGCGGCGCGGTGTCGTTGGTCGCCGACGCAGTGTCGTTGGAAGGGAAAGCCAGACCACTCGACGCCGGACTGCTCGCCAGCTGAACGTTGGCCGAGGGAAGGCTCGCAGAGAGAGCAACCGAAGACAACAAGCCAACATTGAGTAGTGAGTTCCAAAGCATTGTGTTAATGTTCAGAAACCAACGGACGGAGGGACGTAGGTAATCGTACTTGTTGAATCAAAATAGCAGGGACTGTAAGAGATAGATACCACACCACTGATTAGGGTCTACATATACGGCTTGTCCATGTGGACTCGAGCCTCCTCAGATGTCGGAAAAGGTGGATACCCGAGATTACTGGCGATTAAGAGTTAGTGCAAAGCTTCATCACTAGTATCAACTCCTGCTTGATCGAGCGCAGCTTGGCTCTCTGAGCGAGCAGTCAATGCACTGACTGGTGACCACAGACCAGAGGCCCGAAGGAAGTGCTCGGGATCCGCTCAATAGGATTTCGAAAACCCTGCCTCGACATATCAGCTGGCCTACCTGACAGGGCGGGACTGTCGGAGCCAGCACCCAACGATACCGTTGAGATGAATCGACCCTTGCAGCGGCGGCGATAGTGCACGCGCAGAAGGCCGGGCGGCAGTAGATCTGACAGCTAGGTGCATGTTGGCGACTTGGCTCTTGCGCGGGCAAAGCGCGATCGAATCAAAAGTAGCTCGCCAAAATACGTAAAGTCAATTGCACTGGTTTGAATGAACGGAACAGAAGGATTCCGTAGCGTAGAAGTCGACGAATACTAGCTCTGACAAAGAGATGATATTTCCATAAGGGCTTTTAAGGTACTCATCAGCATCAGAAGACCAAGAGGTTTGAATCGCGGTAGCGTTGCATGTGGTGCTCGGCTACAAGCGCGTGAGGCGCTTCATCGTCGGCACTGGAAGAACACATCGATAGCATACTCTATAACTGGAGAATTTTCCTTAGCAAGCTTTTTTAGTAGATGACAGGTTTTGTAGGTTGGCGCAAGGACTCCTTCTCTCACGTGCAATCGCCGTTGCCAAGCAGGGCCAGAACACAAAGTAGTAGCAGAGCCGAGCGCTTAGAAGGGCGCGTATGTATTACATACGCCGCAATAGCTATGCTGCAAACCGGTTGCTAGTCACAACAATGGTCTCAGACGGACGCTTCGACCGACTTATAACTTGAAACGTTAGTCAATGTTCCTATCGACCCCTGCCAAGCGTTGAATTGTAGAATTGTCGAGACCGCAATAGGTTGGATTTCCCAGTGCTCGATCGCATCTTACGTCCATGACCCATAAGAAGGAAAACTCAAGACCGACATCCACGTCGATCATTCGTACCTTGTCAATTCGATCCGTCCATGAGCCTGTTTGCCGATGGTTAATCGTCCAGTTGCTAGCTAGTTTCTCAAGGTTCATCCCTTCTTCGTTTGAGACTGCGGCTATGACGACGAAAGCCGATAGGTATATGAACAGGAGCTGAATGCGCACCTGTTCCGCAGAAAGCTCCAAAGATTCTGGTTCGAAGGATGCCGCGAGAAGCCCACGGGCCTTTGATTGAGCGCCCATTAGCGATCCGTAATTTGCTTCTCCAGTTGTTCATTGCCACTGTTGCCAGATACCCTCAATTTCCTGCCAAGCTCGCATACCGAAAGTCTTCTTGACCCGGCGGCGGAGCTATCACATCCGCCTCTTGACTGGCCTCTATAGCTCCGGAACGCCCAGTACTCGCTCTCCTATGACCAGCGAGCGACTGCCCACTGGCTGCCATAATAGCTTTCGCTGTATCCCTGCCCTGTCTCGCTTTCTCCATTCGCTCGTTTTGCTCCATGTTGTCTAATGGCCTGGGTTTTCCCCATTGGACTCTTAGTGGTACACCTGCAATGACGGCCTTGCCTTGGCAACGCTCCGCCGCCGCCTCCGCGCCCTCACGAGTAGCGTAATTGATGAAAGCGGAGTGAGCCCTATGCGAACATACAACTGAGCGCAAGGTGCCGAAAGGAGTGAAGAAGGTGCGGATAGCGTGTTCGGGAAGATCGTCTTCGATGCCAGTGACGAAAAGGGACGTAATGTTGTGGTCGTGGGGAGGGAGTATATCGGTAGGCTGAGGAGGAAGCTGGGTGGTGCCAGGAAAGGCACGGCCACCGCGAGAACCTCCCCGAGCCCCTCTAGTGACGCCTCTGCTGGGGCCACCTCGACTAGGTCTTGAAAAGGGGAGAGGACGTGATGGAGCGTCGAGGCGTCGGTCCGAGGACTCGGGAGAGCGTGAACGACGATGGGAGAGCTGTGACTCGGAATCTTCGGCTTCAAGGCGCCTTTGACGTTTGTAATAAGGTTCGCTGTTCGCTAGCTTTCGCAGTAACTCCCTTGCCTTTTCATCCGTTTTCTCGTATGCTTCGATGTCGCCTCTACCCTCCTCTAATTCCCTCTCGTGCTCTTGCGCATAATATTGCCTATTGACATCGCTCTCCGGCCCTGGCGCCAGCATCTTGAGCGCAGCATCTCTGACTACGATTGGTAGCCCATAGCTCAAATCCAACATGCAGCATTGACAGCAGTTCTTTAAGCGCGCACATGTGAGGCAGATGTTGGTGCGTTTGGAGCGGGCGGTGCGGTCGGCTTTCCAGTGGAAAATGGTAAAGGGACGTGTACATAGCTTGCATTCTGCGCCTATGAGGGAAGAGTGAGCATGGAATTCTTCGGGCCAGAACCAATGCAACTTACCATGATCTTCCTTCAGCATTTGGACGTAGGGATTGTCGGGTAAACAGCTTTCGCAGACCGATGGAAAGTCAGTACTCTCCCAGCCAGAGCGGTTCAAGTCCTGCTTAATTTGCGCTGCCATGGCAGATGACAAGCAGAAGAAGTAGCTTGGTACTGGGTCACTCAAGAGTCGTCCTTGTTGTGGGAAGAAAGCCCAACTGGGTTGAAAGCCGAGTAAGTCCATCCCTTTTCTGGTCTAGCGTGAGAGCTTTAAGTCCCGCATGATCCCGCGCGTCTTCTTTTCAACCAGTTCACACCTTCAAGAACAATGCCCACTAGAACGGAGCTTCAGCCATCGATCAGCTCGTCGAACCTATCCTCCCATAGCACTAGTCCAACTAAAAGACAGAAGTTCGGTCACACGTTCGTCCGCAAGGACTCTCCAGTTGTAAGTTTGACCTCACTTGTTGTATTCTTGACTTACAAGCTTCAGAGCCAAAGATGGATGCACTCAATGCCATCTTGAGTACCACCAGCATTGCCGAACTTAACTCTACTACAACTACACAAGCTGTTAGTCTTTCTATCACTTTATTCGGTCCACTTGACTAATTGTTTCTAGTCGCGAATTGCCGAACTGCAGGCGATTATTTTCACCCCAGACTTGGACTTCAAGGTCTTGAAAGAGCTTAGCAGTAGCTGTAAAGGCTGGTCTCTCTCTAGCTCGAGTATTCGAGCACACTAACAGTCTATAGAGATGGTCAAGCTGGTGGAGAAGAAAAATGAAGACCAGAAACATGCGCATTTGGTGAAGGAGCTGACTCAGTTGAGCAACGACGTCCGTACCTTAAAACCCCTTGTCTCCGACACCAACGACCGTCTCAAGAAACACTTGGAGGACGAGTTCAAGATGGATTAGGGTGTCGGCATGACAGGGATGACGGGGGGCCTCTATTGCATATTGCTGTACTAAGGTATATGAAAATGTGAACTAAGACAGGCAGGCGAAGGCTTTGCACACACTAGTATCATATTTTGGTCATGTGTAACCAGATGGGAAATGCGGCACAACGTTCCCGGACTCTCGATGGAGGATTAACTACAACCTCGATCGGGTACCCATTCTGACCCACTTCACCTCATGTAGCTTGGCTTACAGCTAGAAGTATGGGATTACAGTACAACTGTCAGACATTGATACTTCGTGCGCACTGCCCACCGAGTGCTGGAGTGCCCGAGCATGCCTCTTTTTCAGCTGTGAAATTCCATTCGACTCCGAAAGGACGATTAACCTGTAATAGTCTACAGCTCTCTGTGACCTACTGATAACACGAAATGGCCCCCATCCGAAGTGAAGTCTCGAAAGGACTTCGATTCCTCTTGTATCGCGAGAACGGAGGGTACTTCATCTTCTCTCCGCATAAAGAAAACGTATTTGCCTGCTTTCCAGTCAAGACATCAATTTCCTCTTCGAGGGAGTATGATTCTTGACAGCATGCTCCACAGAACAATCCGTTGGAAAATCATTCGCACAATTTCTGATTTGGAAAGTGTTTGCAAGTAGTCTATTCCCGCCGCACATTTCTTTATGAGCCGGGCAATGCATATGTAGAAAACCAGATACCCTACGTGTAGTACAATTATAGAAGTGCTCTCTAATGGTAGCGACGCTTCCCGCTTCTTTCAGCCGAGAAGAACCTCATCCGGATGTGTGAGTCCGATCAATGCCCAGCTCTTTGATTGTATCGCGCCTTGCCAAACGTAAAAGGAACGTAGCGGTACTTGATCATATGCTGAATCTGTCTTCGCACTGCGGTTTTCAGTCAGCTTATCATCCCTCAAGATCCCGACCCCATCCTGACGGAGACAGCGTTCTGAAAGCAAAACTTACTCGTCAACCCAAATAGAATAAAGAAATACGCCACTAGCACCGGCCAGAACACTGGCACGTTGAATAACTGCCACCACGTGCAGAAGAACGCAATCGCAATCGCCCGTGTACTTGAATGCCAGAATTTGAATTCGGGGAGCCGTCGGATGAAGGGCCGGAACTCTTCGTCATGCTTCGTAGGGAGCGCTTCGCCGTCTTCGAGTCCTTCGTCTTGGGTGAGAGAGGGGTCGAATTTGGGTTGCAGGAAGGCGAGAAATTGGTTTAGAAGGTAGATGCCAAGGGTGTAGCAGACTGGGCGCAGAGCGGTTAGCTGGAATTTGGCGAAAGGAGGGTAGCGCATGGGATCACGCCTGCGAGGCGAGCGGAGCTGGAGACGGTGGAAAAGGCATACCGATGTACCAGCCCTGAGCCATGACGATACGGAGAAAGAAAGAGACAAGGAGGGCGCCGCTGAAAGACCAGCGGTAGGCGACATAAGGCGTTGATTTATCGAGGTAGGATTGGTAGAACTGGTGAGGAGATCAGCTAATCTAGTTGGGCGTCTGTGGGGTCCATGCATTGTACATACTCTGGTGAATTTCGACGTTTGCGCGCTCACGGCGGCGAAAGGGGTCGTATCTGGCTCTGTGCTGTCCATTTTCGAGGTTTTGGTTGGCGACGAGCGCCTGGGACCGAGCGCCTGGTCAGGACAGCAGAATTACAGCAGCTGGACACGGGTCAGATCTTAAAAGAGTGCAGCGACGACACTAAAACGACAGTGTGAGGTTGATGTTCAGGCTGAAGGAAAGGAAACATACAGTTATTGAAGCTCGCCAAGCAAAGATCCCCAGCCGAGCACTAGACCCCTTCAGGTGCAAGCAAACCATCTCTCCGCTTCCACAACCTCCATATGCTCACCTTCCGTACCCAGGTAGTGAACGCTGCAGCATGGCTCCTTTACGAATGTTGAGGCCATTGGCCCTCAAAGTCACACCACCCTCGCTCCCTCGTTTCATCCGACCCTACTCCTCCGCCGTCTCAGCGACCTACAACAACCTCCTCATCACCACCCCGAAGCCCGGCGTCGGTCTCAGTACGCTACATCAGAATACCCTCCCCCTCGCGCCCACAAGCCTCGCTGACCTCGCTGATCCCAGTCCCATATAGTAACCCTCCACCGCCCCCGCGCCCTCAACGCCCTCTCCACCGCCCTCTTCACCGAGCTCAACGCCGCCCTCCTCGCCTTCGACAATGACTCCACCACCGGCGCCATCGTGCTCACCGGCAGCGAAAAAGCCTTCGCCGCCGGCGCCGACATCAAAGAGATGAAAGACTTGACCTTCAGCCAAGCCTACAACACCAATTTCATCGCCTCCTGGTCCGCCACCATTCCTAATATCCGCAAGCCGATCATCGCGGCTGTCAACGGCGTGGCGCTTGGAGGGGGGTGTGAGCTTGCTATGATGGCTGATATCATATACTGCTCCTCCAGCGCAACGTTCGGGCAGCCGGAGATCAAGCTTGGGATTATCCCTGGTGCGGGCGGATCGCAGCGGTTGATCAGGGCGGTGGGGAAGAGTAGGGCTATGGAGCTGATATTGACGGGGATGAATTTCAGTGGGAAAGAGGCGGCGGAATGGGGACTTGCGACTAAGGCCTTTGATAGTGCGGAGGCGTGCCTTGAAGGGGCGATGGACACGGCGGGGAGAATTGCGGGGATGTCGAGGCTGGCGGTTAAGGCGGCGAAGGAGGTAGTGAACAAAAGCCAAGATTTGCCTTTGAAAGAAGGTTTGGATTTTGAGAGGAAGGTTTTTCATGGGCTGTTTGCGAGCAAGGATCAGAAGATTGGTATGTTGAAGTTTCCACGGCCAGTGCATCAGAATAACAACGGCTCAACTACTGACGTGTGCTTGCAGGCATGTCAGCTTTTGTGGAGAAGAAAAAGCCGGAATGGTCTCATGAGTAGAATCAATCATCATATCTGTGCATATGGGGACAATGCAAACTTCCAGTCGTTATCATTTCTTGTATCTCTTTCGCAATGTTCCGATGTTTCTTCTCTACGACTTCGAAGAGCCAGTAACCCTTGCCTGCCCAGCCTATTCTATGTATCTCGATTTGAACTCCGGCTTCGCATGTCTGACAAGCGCTTTCCCAGCCATAGCTTCCTGTTCCACATTAACATACCATATAAGCAAAACTCTTCCAAAAACATTTGATCAGGACACTTTCGGTTTGCAGAGACAATTTACCGTTACAGCCAATAACATGACCCACCCGTTTCCCATCATTACTGCACGCAATACTGGCGTGTGTCATATCATCATATTAGTACACAAAACAAGGAAATCGTTGCAATCGTCAAAGTCCAAAGATCAATGGCAGACCTGCCTGCTGCGCCGGTGAAAGAAGTCAAGGCCACTGTGGAGTTGCCATTGCTCCCAGAAGACGCTGAAGACGCCGAGGTTGGGCTCGCTGAATCTGCAGTCGAGGGAACATATCCGTGCATCGATGCTATTATTGCTCCCAAGATCGACGCCTCCGCTCCTGGTGCTTTCGTGGGCTTGGGAAGCGCATACGTCTTACCTCCGACCACAATGACTTGTGAGCCGACTGAGACGACGGTGCCAGAGATCGTTGTTTGGGCGCCTTGGGTCATGGTCACGCCGTTGAAGACTATGTCGCTGTTGCTGGCGAGTGAGACTGCTGAGTCAGTAGGTAATGGGATGCTGTACGTCTTGCCCCCGACCACAATGGCATTCGAGTCAACTGAGATTGCGGTGCCAGATATCGTTGTTTGAGCACCCTGGGTCATGGTCACGCCATCGAAGACGATATCGCCGTTGCTGGCGAGTGGGACCGCTGGATTAGTGGGTAATGGGAGGCTGTACGTCTTGCCCCCAACCACGATAGCATTCGAGCCGACTGAGACTGCGGTGCCAGAGATCGTTGTTTGAGCACCTTGGCTCAAGGTTATGCCCTCATAAACTACATCGCCGTTGCTGGCGCGTGAGACTGCTGAGTCAGAGGGTAGTGGGAGGTTGTACGTCTTGCCCCCAACCACCACAATGCTGCTGCCTGCCGATACTGCGGTACCGGAGATGACTGTCTGCATACCTGGAGTTAATGTCTTGCCATCAACAACGATGGCGCCGTTGGGAGCAAGTGAGATTGCTGGGTCAATAGGTAATGGGAGGCTGTACGTCTTGCCCCCAACCACCACAATGCTGCTGCCTGCCGATACTGCGGTACCGGAGATGACTGTCTGCAAACCTGGAGTCAATGTCTTGCCATCAATCATTATGGCGCCGTTGGGAGCAAGTGAGATTGCTGGGTCGGTAGGTGAAGGCAGTGCGTAGGTTGACTTGCCAATGACAATGATATTGGATTCGACAGATAGAGAAGTACCTGATATGGTTGTTTGGAATCCGGCAGTAACTTGGGGGTTTGGGAGACTTTCCAACGATGCAAGGCCTCGGAGCACGCTTTTAGGCAATACAGGCAAATTGATCGTCCTGCCACCTACAACCACGTCTCGATAGGAGGCAGGATCCGGAGCGGCTGAATCGGTCACTGTAGATTTGTCGTAGGTGCTACTGCCGACAACCAGGTAGCCTGATCCAACGGAGACGTAGGTGCCGTCTACAGTGCTTTGCCGACCCTCTGATATCGTCAAACTGCCAACCACGACTGCTCCATTAGGTCCGGCTCCTATTCCCTTTCCAGCAATTGCGGGTGGTTTATTAGCAATTTGTGAGTTAATTGCTTCTAGTGCATTTTCGGAAGGGGGCTGGGCAGACCAGCGGCCTTGAGTAGAAGGTACAGCGTAGGTGCTGCTGCCGGCCTCAATTCGATCCGTGCCGATCGAAATACGGGTACCGTCGATCATGGTATGAACTCCGGGAAGCATAGTCTTTCCACCTATTACAATTGTTCCACCACGATCAATTTCCATTGTCTGCCCTCCGATAACAGACGGTGCTGACTCCAGTCCAGGAATTGGCGTTGGTTTTGCGAATGTAGAGCTGCCGAGGTATACAGCATGGGCATCGGCAGAGACGCGTATGGTGTCAATGGTTACAGCGGGACCGCCCTCGCTGACGATCACTCCAGCGACTGAAACTTTACCTTGAGGCAAAACATATACGGGTCGGCTTCCAGCAGTTGCAATAGCTATGGGATCTGAAGTCGCAGATGGGTGGTCAGGTGCTTTGACATACGGCATCCCGGGTTGGCTTCCGGCAGATGCGATGGATATTTGCTCTGAAGACGCAGATGGGTGGTTTGAAGACGTAGATGGGTGGTCTGAAGACGTAGATGGGCGGTTTGAAGACGCAGATGGGCGGTCTGTTGCTTCGACATACGGCATCCCGGGAAGTGGACCGAAGTCAATGGAAGGAGGGTTTGGCTTTGTGCTGCCACCTTCCGTATGCGTTGCGGGTGATGGATCGACAGGCTGAGATGCTGTGATTGCTGGAGGCACCATTGTCTCGACAGGAGTATGAAAGTGAGCTGCGGCTGGACGCGCTGACCAAGTGGCCCCCAAACCGGGTGAAATCCCTGGGAATGGTTTGTGGGCTACTGGTACGCAATTGAGACAAGTCGCAATCGCTGAGACTGACTCGTGGGCTATTGGTCGGCAATTGAGACAAGTCGCAATCGAAGAATAAGCCAGTGGTCCCGCCAGTCTGATCGTAGGAACAAGAGCACTGGCTGGAGTGAGAGCACGCGGTGGATCATAGTCGCCCCAATTGTACGCATCAGTGCCACAATCCTTCCACGCCGGATCCAGAGTTAATATATCTGAAGGATATGACAGTATTGGACTCGCAGCCATGACCGTACCGTTCGGACTCACGCCACCAAGTGGCCCATTGCCTCCATCTGGCCCGTTGAACTGCCAGAAGCAGCCTTTATCAGCAATCCAATTTTGAGGCGGATACATCAAGTCATGGACCCGCAACGACGACCAGGGACGGCCGACTTGATGGTAGTTGCACGCGCCCGGGACAGTCATGAGATAATTCGGCGGATATGCTTTTGTGACGTTGTAATGCGCCGCCAGAGTAACTGGAGGCCCCAAAGCCCAATCATTTATCCCAGCCGATATAGTACTCCACACGACATACACTGATGGTGAAGTGCTATAACATTTCCAGTCAGGCTTTGATGGGCAATGCGGATATTTTGTTGGTTCACTCACAAGGTAAAGCCATCAGACACCGCTGTTACCACACCTGACGATACGTTGGTGGAATTGCTTTCAGGAAAATACAGTACCTGGACATTTCCAGCGTAGAGCACGCAGTCTTTTACATCTGGGATACCGGTATTGTTGCCAGGCGATTGCGTAGAATTGGCTCCAGGTTGCTGGGAAGCACCGGTAGTATTCAACGGTCCCGAGATATCGTAGTATGCTTCTCCAGCGTTGACCAAGAGTATGGCTCTCTGGACGATCAACGCCTGGAAATACCAGAAACATCCCATCAGGCTACAACGGAAGAGGAACGAATGATCTCAGATGAAGTAGGAATGCCGAAGACATGAAAGAGATTAGACATAGAAGCGATGCTACCACTTACATATAACGCAAGAACAGTATAGAAACAAGATCGCCATCGAGAAGAATCTCAGCCCTAGAGAACACGAGGCTATGTCTCACAGCACCATCGGATAGACCTCATTGTGCAGATTGAGTTCGCCTATTTCGGAGCAAACTTCACCCAATCAATGCGTAGGTGTGGCTACACCATGCATGGCCAGGCGTACACGACGAGACTCTCTGTCATAGGTATCTCCCCGACTTTGTCTCCGTTCGAATGGCTTGCATATTTCATGATCTGTTTGAGCGTGGGACATGGCAGGGCTTCTTGGATGGCACAGTATTGATAACTGCGACCTCCCTTTTCTCTCCGTGGTACAGTCTGTATGCATGGCTGGTGATAGATACGAGCCTGAGAGGTCTATCAATAGTAGACTTTGCAGCCCCGCTACTGCAGGAACGTTATGCCGGGAAACCGTGCAGTCTCTGAGAAGGCCTCTCCCACAAGTACCTAGATTGTTGTATTGATATTCTAATTACCAGAGGACTCACAATAGCACATACTATCACTCCACCGATAAAGTAGGTCCGCGTGGTTCGACGATTCGTTGTCAGTGGGGAAGCCCAGTCAGTGTGTACTTCAAATGGGATGTTTCCAAAAGGAGACCTGTTCGGCCCTGGCTTATCGAGATATGCAAGCCTTCGTCGTCACACTGCAGGGATAGCCGTGTTCTGGAAGAGGCTTTGCTCAGCCTAGAAACTTCATCGCCGCTGTCAGAGACAGCAGGCGGTAGTGACAGTAATCGGGCGCAATCACTACGTACAAGTGTTGAACCCACCACTGTGAAATCCGCTCAATGTTAATGCTGCGAATGTGGGTCCTCCGCTTCGCTCTCGTGAAGGTGAAGTAGATCAGTGGACTTGAGAAGCAGGCAAGTTGTCGAATCACCATCAGCTCGACGCCAAGGCTGATAGGGCTGACCGCATCAACTACAACCTTAACTTTTCTGCCCCCACCTACCCCATCCTCTCACTTCTCGTTGCATTGCCCAAATCGACACGAAATGCCCGTCTTCCAAGCCAGAAAGTTTCGCCCCAACTCCTACCAACACACCATCGCGGCCACCTACAGACGCCACCTCGCCCGCCACCCTTTCCTCCTCTTCGGCCTCCCCTTCATCACCCTCATGGTCGCCGGCTCGTTCTTCCTGACCCCCGCCACCGCTCTTCGCTACGAGCGGCATGATCGGAAGATGAGGCGGCTCAGTAAGGAGGAAGAGATGGGAATTGGAAAGGATAGGCGGAAGGTCGATAGTATGCAGGAGGAGTACTATCGTCTGGCGGCCAAGGATCTGGATGATTGGGAGAATAGGAGGGTAGAGAGGATGAAGGGGGAGCCGGATGGGGTATTGTGATTTTGGGTCATGGTTTATGAACAGATGGAGCTTGGAACAGGATCAGCTCGCGATGATCTTTCCAGGAACTTGTGATTAGGAGCTGGCGCGATATTGGGAAAGCACAAGGAGGAGTCCAACCATGGCGAATTGGAGGAAGGCCAGCTAGGCCTTGGCTTCTCTGGGGGAGAAGGGACAGCACTTGTATCAGCGAGTATTGCCAAAGTGAATCTCCATTGGAGATGACATTTGGGACCCTCCCTTGCTACCAGTGTACTGTAAGTATGGGCCCCCACTTCCATAATCAAAGTGCCACTGACTCACTACAAAGCTCTCGCATAGCATTGGACATCCGCTGTCTTTATAGCATGCTCTCTCAGCATCCCGCAACTTCCGCCCACGACTTTCGAGCTTTCGACTTCGTTCCAACCACAAGAAAGCTACAGCCAACCCAAAACGTATCATCCAGCGTCCCCAACTCTCTCCATTCACAATCCCAGCACTCCCTCCGCCCACCCTCTCACCTCCCCTCACAACCCCCCCCCAACCTCATCCACCCCTCACCTCACTTCACAACCCCCCTTCTTCCCCCAACGCCCAACGCCCAACGCCCAACCCCCGGCACCCCCGTGGGCAGACTCCTCAACCTCCCCCCAACACGCTCTTAATTTCTTCCTCGATGCTCTGTTTGCCGTTATCCCCGCCACCATGCTTCCAAGAGAGCAGAAAGGTGCATATGAGCATGATGATCACGGTCAAGAGGAGTAGGCCGCCGAGAAGGTGCAGCGAGCGCGTGTTGGCGTGCATGCCGAGGAGGATGGCTTGCGTGGCGGCTCGGAGGGATTGTGGGAGGTGCATTTTGGGGGGGGTGTTGATTTGGATTTGGAGGGTTGATGGTTGGAATTTTGAGTGGGATGCGGTTATGAGGAGATGGACGCTGGGGGCACGATGAAGTTGGGAAGTGTTCATTGGTGTGGAAACGTCAACACACGTGCGGCTACTGTAGTGGTCAAAGCATCAATGTGTTGTTCCGGACAGGCCTTTCACTTTGGCTGAGACAAATGCTCAAATGAAGCTAGCTAACACGATCTAAAACAAAAACCAAGCTCTAATCCTTCTCTCCCAAAGAAATCTAGACCTCAGCTATCCCCTTCTTCGCAAAGCCTCTATCTCACTCCCCGACACCTCCCTTCAGCACTTTAATTCCTCCGATGCTTTCTCCCGAGAGCCCAAAAGACCGCAATCCCAGCAAGCAAAATCAGAATCCCACCCACCACGAACGCAGGGATCATTTTCTTAACAGCAGAGTTGTCCGCGCCTTTGATATCGACTCCCGGAGGCGGCTGGCCGCTGGAGATTCCATCTCCTTCGTAGGATTTCTGCGATTCTTCTTGCTTGTCGTTTCCTGCGCTTGGTGGGGATGCGTTTGCGGCTGGGGATTTGCTGTCGTTAGAGGATAGATCGAGGGTTGGCTGCAGGAGGGGGATGTTTGATGCAGTTGATGAGGCGGATGTGGAGTTGAGGTTGGTGGGGGAGGAGATGTTGGTGTTGGGAAGTATTGCTTTGTCGAAGGGAGGGTGCGCGGAAGAGATGGTGGCGAAGAGGAAGAAGAGGCAGATGGTCCATGTTTTGATACGGATATTGAGGATATTGGTGTTCATGGTTCTAGGGGAGGCTTCTTGTCAAGGCGTAGTGTAGTTCTGAGAGGGTGTAGAGGATATTGGTCTGTACTGCCTGTTTTGAAGCTCCATGATCGTAATATATATATAATGATGCTGTAGATGCAGAACCTGGAGCCGCAAGTGATGAGTCTTCTTACATTTCTCGATGCGTATGGTTTCTGAGTGACAAAGTCTCAAATTCTGCGCATGTCTGACTGCGCTTGGTGACATGTGGAATGCGTCGTTCCCATTCTCCTTCCCAGGTCAGTCGGTCAAGCATAAGCTTTGTTTTTCACCGAGATTCGGATGTGTAATCTTGAGAAAATCTGTCTGGCTGCCGTCACAGTACAATTTGGTCAGCTCGTGTCATTCCATGATTAAGACCTTAGAGTCTCTGGCTATGTTTGACAGCTTGTCCGTTTTGATGTGCTCCCATGTGGTGGTCTTGACGATCAGTCTCCAATTGAAAGCACACCGCAGGACATTAAGATTTCATTGCTGAACCGAAAATCTTCAGTGATCCCCTCTCTTGCGAGGATGTCCCGCTGCCTAGGACACCGTTGTTGTTGGTATACAGACCCTTGGTCGGAGGCTAACGTGGTCTCCAATAAGCTTCCTTCAGAGGTGGTGGCTAGAGAGCCATGATAAAGGATCAAGGTGTCTCACGTATGATTCTTCAGTCACCTGTGCGTTCATTGAATCGCTGTGCAGCAGCGCCGAAGATGAGGAGTGCGATCCGTATAAGACAGATGAACATAATCACATGTACAGGCAGCCATCTTCGAGCCCACGGATCCGTTTGGTAATGTCGTAACAAGTAGCCTGTTAAGAAGGTCAGGATGAAGCGGAAGTCAAGCCACGAAGTGAGTAGCATGCAAAATTCGAGAAAGTGGCGGAACGTGGGCTCAAATCTCTGCTGGGCGGGCCTTATAACTCTCCCCACATCTTTCGACAGAGAAGCAAACGCTCGCTTGTGTAAGTTGGCATAGGGAATGGAGTCCAACTGTCCCTTTAGGACGTCCAAGCACCAGTCCGGCATTCTTGCACCGCTCGATTGCTGAAACTCGTCAGTCACAGAGCTGGCTTCCACGCAGACCACAAACCTGCTGCTCCAGGTTCGAGCAAAAGCCGACCGCATCCTTCCGTGCTGTCCACATGGCCAACATATACATCCTGACAGCGAAGAAACCCGTGATGAGCAGAGCCGCTAGGCCGGCCAGAGCAGCGATATTCTGTAGCCATGTAGTCCACGACCACTGTCTGCTTAATTTTGCTTCCGTCCCCTCTTGAGCTTTTGCACGTTTGATACGATATTTTCTCTGAGCCTCGATATTCATGAGCTTGCGCTTTTTCATTATCCGCCAGGCTTCCGATGTCTCATCATGCTCCATCTCGTTCTGACGGCGGAAAGCTTGCCTGGACAACTGGTGGTGCCGTGTTTGCGTCGTCCGTCCGTGCACCTTGCGGCTCGGCGGTCATGGTCTCATCGCCTGACATCCTTTAAAGCCATCTGGATCCGGCTGGTTTACGACCCTTGGGTACTGTGGAGGGTTGCAATGATCTTTCGAGAGAGCACTCGGTAGAAATGCTCGTAGTGTTCAAGCTTCGCCACAGCCCCAACAGTGGCATGAACATTGACATATGGCCCGATGTAACTTTGTCAGATAACTAATGCGAGACTCGCTCTTGTCTAGTCCATCGTGAGCATTCGATGTTCGAGATTGGTGCAAGCGATCTCGGTTGATGCTCACGAAATGAGAGTTTAAGTACTGGGCTCGATGGCGCCAGATCTCAGGGAGCCAAGAGTTATTGTACTGCACCAGGAATTCCGAAGGCAAAATTAAATAAAATAAATACAATGAGTTTATCACTAATACTATTTTTAATAAAGTTTTGTCCGCTTATTCTTTTTTTTTAACATAGATTATTTAGGCAAATCTGTCTTCCTTGAGTGCTCTGATAGACGTGTAAGCGCGACGATTCGGTACATTATCGGGGCAAGCTGCACCACAGCCACAACAGTGGAAGTACGAGGGGATGTGCCTTAGGACATCCCAAGACGGGTATTCTCTAAGATAGGAACGGCTCGGACTCTAGAGGTGAATTGAGTATGATGGGCGGGTGACCACCAGCGAATCCCGATTAATTATGTTTATCTCCTTTTTTTTCGTTTTGATGTCCTACAATATCGGAATCTCAGACTCGGGAACTGCTTTGTTGAGATAGACGACCTCTTTTCTTCCGACCTTCGAAGACTGGCATCGATACAGGCAAAGCTCGAGGGAGTACTATATTTGAGCATAGCCAGATCGCTCTACAAGCGTCGGTGGTAGTTCGATGTACAAATGCTATAGCCATATATATTTAGGACGCCGGCGACCGTGGAGGTATAAACACGCTATGACATACTTCAACAATGCTATTTCGCCCTTTCCATGCTCTCTGATCCAACGCCACGCTGAACGGACAACAGCAAGTTTGCACATACGACGGGTAACGACCGGCATCCCTCAGAAAGCTCTCCCGCTGCTTCTTCTCCCAACCGTTCGAAAAGTCTCTTGCCCAAGAGCAAGCCTATCGAATCGATCGATACCCATCGACTCAATGTCTGTGGCCCAACCAGACAAGTAAAAGCCGACCACAATGACAAGATAGGTCAGCAGGAGTATGCTGCCCTTGAAGTAGTTGCTTTTGCCTTCTCCGTATACATAGCTTAGCAGGAATACGCAAAGGATCACCGTTACCATGTCCCACTGCGGGAAGATAAGGTTGAATGTATGGGTCAGGAGGTCAGCAGGCGCCAGATTCGATGAAGTGATCGCGCTAAAGAGGACCAGTGCCGGTATTTGAAGTAAGCAGACCTGTAGAGCGTAGGCGGAACCGATCTCCATGGATAGCGCGATGTTGCCGTTCATAGCGAAGGAAATAGCGTTCTATCAGCGTCAGCGCACGATCCCTTGCTGAAATAGGTACACCTCTTACCAAGAACTCCGTGGTGTTGGGCACAAGTGCAAAGAGAGTAATGCCTAAGAACTTCTCATCGATGTCCACGCTCTCAAGCACGATGTCCACCGTATCAACCAGGATCTCCGCAAGCACAGCGTAGAGAAGCGTAGCTCCAAGAAGAATGATGGCACTCTTCGTCCGGCTCCAATTAGGCGCATCATGAGCACCCCCTGCTACCATGGATTCCGCTTCTGCTTCACCAAGATCTACATGCGCAGGTGTAGGCTTTCTAGGTGTATGGTGGGGTGCCGAGTGAGACATCGATGCCTTACGAATACTCTGTGTAGCATCACGAGCTGCAATTGCTGCGGCAGTAGCAGCCATCTCGGCCACTGTGCGGACCAGCTGATTGTTGTCACGCTCAGATAGGCCATTAATGCGTAGACCTCTCTGGCTATCGCTGTCGGCCGCAGCTTGTCCATCCTCGCCGCTTTGCTTCGGCGGCACAAGATGAGAGGTATTTGGAGAATTTTCAAACGGAGCATTGCTGGACGACGATACTTGGCGTGACGCCTCCTGCTCGGTCAGCCCGGCCGTCTGCAGAGATTGCTTCAAGACATTCTTGAACATAGACGACTCATGGATAGTGTTCTTGCGGGTTGCGGAGCCACCGCTGCTGCCACTATGCTGGTTAGACTTAGGCGCCGGAGCAAGCTGAATTGGATAATGTGAAATGTTGCTATGATGTTCAGCGATTTGCACCTTTTTTTCGTCAATCTCAGCATTCCAAATGACCGCAGCATGCGTTCTTAATGTGAACCAGAGACCGATGATGTAGGACAAAAACAACAGGACAGCTGCGAACCAGCAGTAGGGGCGGACGGCCTTCAGGAAGAACGCGTCATGAACAGCAGGGACCTGCGAATAGTAACAGCGGCGGCAGTCTCCATCCTCCGGGTCCTTGATGATACAGGCGTGGCAATTGAGCTCATGCTAGAGATTGTCAGCGATGTGATAACCTGCAGGACGTACTCTAACTAGACTCACACTACCGTAGATCTGGTAGAACAGAGTCGGTCCAAAGGCTGCAATGACAGCGAAAAGCAGCATGGTCGAAGTGACTCCGGCAGATTTAACGTTGAATCTTTGCGTCTTGCGCTTGATTGCTCCAAAACACATCGAGAGACCTGGGAGGAAGAGGATGCCGGCAAATATGCTTCCGATGATACTGCCTTCTACCAACCGCCCTTTACCTTGATTGAGAGCTACACAATATAGGAAGACTTCGACCACCGTTGAGAAGAACGCATTAATTGCCGCACCCACTCCCATGGAGGATTGCGCTGAGATCGATGCAACAGCTTGGCCAATGAAGTAGGCCAATGGGATGATGGAAATCAACCCAAGCGCAAAGATGAAGCCAGGGTTGACGATCCATAACTCAAGACCAAGAGCAACCTTGAGGACAAAATAGTCAAAGATCGTGAAAAGTACTACACCGATCAAATTGATAAGAATGATGTTTGTTCCATCGATTGTATATTTCCAATACTTGAGTCCGACAGCTCGGTAGGTGCAGACCAGTACCGATGACGACGGCGAAGATGATCCACGCGGCTGGCTAGTATCGGAATTGAAAGACAACGCCAGTGGATGTCGTCGTAGATGGTAGAAGAGGAGTAACGTCACCTTACCCATGGGTATCCAGAAAACCATCAACCAGCAGATACCGGAAGCAAGGAGCATGAGAGGTGCGATCAGGAAGTAGAAGAAGACGAAGAAGACGATGCGGCCAACGTTCCATTGTCCACGGCCGAACAGACGTCTTTTGATTTTCATCCTTTGCTCGTCATCTTCGTGACCTGGTCGAGTACGGCCTAGCAGGCTGTCATTCTCGTCAGCAGATTCAATGCTGGACCTTCGACGACCGATCAGCGATCGAGAGCTCAAGGGCCCAAAGAATAGGCGGCCGTCCTCTAAATCTCCATTCTGCCACTGCTCATACTCGGTAATGCTGCGTCCTTCGCCCTCGTCTTCCTCTGCATATGCTTCATCTTGCTCCAGCTTTACAAAGTTGCCAAATGGGTATAGAAGGTACCAAGCCAGACCAGCAAGTACTCTGCCGTATTCAAGAGCGCCCGGGAAAAGTCCACAGACAAGACACACAACTGCCCCGAAACCGGCGGCCAATGCGAGCCACCACCCGAACAGTATAGTCCAGAGGATGTTGAAGAGTCCAAGCCACCTACTGACCCTGCCCCCGGGGGTCGAGTGGATGTCAACTTCTGCGGTCTGCTCCACTGATCGATTTTTCTTGTACAATGCAGGCTTCCAGATTCGGATACCAAAAGGATGTGTATCATTTATTGCTTTCTGGCGGTCTTTCAGCGTGAAGCTTTCAGTATCGCTCAGATCACCGCTATTATCATCATCATCATCCTCATCGTCTGCATCCGCTTGTATTGTCGCTTCTTCGCCAGAGGTTTCCGGACTCCCCTCGTCTTCTGGTAGCGCTTGTTTGGGCGTTTGTGTATTTGCACGACCAGTCTCGGCTTCTTCCTCTTCCTCCTCTTGCGAGTCCACTCGCGGCAAGCTAGTGGGCATAGCAGTTGTTCGCCTTCTCAACGTCGACGGCTGCCGTTGAAGGATGGGCCCAACCCCTGATGCAGAACGAGTATTGGATCCATGCCTCTGCTGAACATCTGACTCGTACTCGTCTGGATCATCGTCCACCGAGAATTCTTGACCTTTATGAGGGGCTTGCCATTTCGACGATGCTCGCCGTGGCATCGCAGGCTTCTTCGGTTTGTTCGAGGAGTGGGTGGGCTCAGGCGAAAAGACCTGTTGCCGGATGGATGAATCTGAGCTGCGGATTGCTAGCCGTGAAGCTTCTTGCGTCGGTGTTCGTTGACCATCGTGAGCGGTATTGTACGAGGTTGTCGAACCTAAAGTCAAGCCCAGGTTAGCTGCGTTCCAGACAACGACCTCAATGAAACGGGCCATATCTGTCAGTACCTGTGGAGATTGCGGGCGGTCTATTTCTCCGGATCGTACCTGTACCTGTTGTAGTGGGACTTCCTCCGTCATCTCTGCGAGTGATGGACTCAAAGCGCGGTGGCTGAGCTCGAGTATCTGTGGGGGAGGTGTCTGTGGAGTAATTGAATGTAGCGTTGGAGCTGTCTTTGTCGGGAGCCATTTCTAATCGTCTGATATCAGAGAATTCCTCGCAAATCGCTAGAATATCTCTCTTGCAGCACTACTATATCCAAATTTGATGTGTGTGGAGGGCTATCTTCGCAGCGAGGGCGTTATCAGTAGGATGTATGCGAGAGCGAGTGGACTGCATTGCCATCGACGATTGTTGTGATAACGCTCATGCGCCCGAGAACATTCATCATACGTCGTCGAAAGTATGAGATATCAGAGCAGGGGGGACACGTCCAACATTGGGCGAAGGATCCCAGACACCTTGAAACCTGGTCAGCTGGCACCCAATCTCGCTATCCATGGCACATGTTTACTGCCCCACGCTCTAGGCGAGCTAGGCAGGGTTCCGCTTCTTCAGCCGCCCGAAACTCACCCGGAGTGCGCTAGTGACACAGCTCTCTTTTGGGTAGTAGTGCTAGCATCCTATATCACAAGTTCAGTATTCAATGATAATCACCAGCAAAGTCCGGACATTCCCACGAAGCTCATCAGTCCCCTTCCAGACAGAGGTCTGCTTGTCGCACAAAAGCCCAGGAATCTCTTCCTACGCGTTTGCCATCTGTCAGCGAAGAGCGGTCCAAAAAAACACAATCCTTCTTCTATCAGTCATCTCCTCCCTCTCGCCTGTCTCCTCCTCATTCTCGGCCCACGCTATCCACCCTTCCTCTCCATCATGGCGCTCGACTCCTTCTTCCACAATAAGATAGAGAGCATGAAGCTCGAAATCATCCAAGGCCAAGCCGTCCTCCGACGCCTCGAAGCCCAACGCAACGACTACAACTCCCGCGTCCGCCTGTTACGAGAAGAGCTCGGTCTTTTACAGCAACCAGGCTCCTATGTCGGCGAGGTAGTCAAGGTGATGGGCACAAAGAATGTACTTGTCAAGGTGCATCCGGAGGGCAAATACGGTATGCCACCTTCTCCTTTCTCCCGCCACACCTACCCTAGGGACTCCTACATGCGGGAATGAAGCTCCAATTCTGAAGTTTACGTGGTATCATCCAGTGGTGGACATATCCGACTCCGTCGACATCTCCAAACTCACCGTCGGCAAACGCGTCACCCTCCTCTCCGACTCCTACAAGCTCGAAAAGATCCTCCCCTCCTCCGTCGACCCCCTCGTCTCCCTCATGATGGTCGAGAAAGTCCCCGACAGCACCTACGACATGATCGGCGGCCTCGACCAGCAAATCAAAGAAATCAAAGAAGTCATCGAGCTCGGCCTGCAGCACCCCGAGCTCTTCGAATCCCTCGGCATCGCCCAGCCCAAAGGCGTCTTACTCTACGGCCCCCCCGGCACCGGAAAAACACTCCTCGCGCGCGCAGTGGCGCATCACGCAGACTGCAAGTTCATCCGCGTGTCCGGCTCCGAGCTGGTCCAGAAATACATCGGCGAGGGCTCGCGGATGGTGCGCGAGCTGTTCGTCATGGCGCGCGAGCACGCCCCGAGCATCATCTTCATGGACGAGATCGACAGCATCGGCTCCTCGCGCGTGGAAGGCAGCAGCGGCGGCGACAGCGAGGTGCAGCGGACAATGCTGGAGCTTTTGAACCAGCTTGACGGCTTCGAGCCCACCAAGAACATCAAGGTCATCATGGCGACCAACCGACTAGATATCTTAGATCCGGCGCTGTTGAGACCCGGCAGGATCGATCGCAAGATCGAATTCCCGCCGCCAACGTGAGTTCCCCTCCCCCATTTCACCTCCCCACAACCCCTTCCCCCCTCCCCCCAAATCAAACCAAACCACACAAACCTAACCCCCTCCCCCGCCCCCACAGCGTCGAAGCCCGCGCCGACATCCTGCGCATCCACTCCCGCAGCATGAACCTCACCCGCGGGATCAACCTGCTCAAGATCGCCGAGAAGATGAACGGCTGCTCAGGCGCCGAGCTGAAAGGCGTATGTACCGAAGCCGGGATGTTTGCGTTGCGGGAGCGGAGGGTGCACGTGACGCAGGAGGACTTCGATCTGGCGACGGCGAAGGTGCTGAATAAACATGATGATAAGGAGGTTAGTCTTGGGAAGCTGTGGAAGTAGTGGTGGGGAGAGGAAGGCGGGCGGGGCGGGTTATGCACTGTCGGGGTGATAGCATCTTAGCATCATAGAAGGGAAGTAGATGGGACAAGAATTGTGAATACGCATTGTGAGAGTAGTTTTGTGTGATGCCGTTGTGTCTATAAATGATGTCTGTAACTATTGGTGCAGCGTAAGAAGACAAGACACCTACGCTGATGCATCACCTGCTTCATGTGTCCTCGCATCTAACTATGCAAAGTAATTCCCCGGCGATTTAATCCCATGACTCTTCCTCCTCTCCGGTGCCGGCCTCCTAACCGCGCTCGCTTCCCTCTGCAATCCCCCATTCTCAGTCTCAACCAGCGACTTCGGTCTCTCCTCACCCCTCGCCGACGCCTCCTTCAGCCCCTCATCAAACCACTCCAGCACCGTCTCATAGCACAGCACAAATTGCCTCAGCGTCTGTACCATGCTCAGTCTCTGGTGCCGGAAATCCTCAACCGTCTGCGCTACAATGTCTTCCTCTGAGCAATCGTCCATGAACCCGGTGATGGGGGTCCCGCGCTCCTCCATCCGTGCCTCAAGCGTGGCGACAACGCTATCGACGGTGCAGAAGGTTCCCGTACGTCCGCAGCCCGCGCTACAGTGAACGACGATGGGCAGGGCGTCGTAGGCATCCTTATCATCGATAGCGTGGCCGTGCCGGCGGACTTCGTCCCTGCAGATGCGGACGATGCCAAGAAGATGCGCAGGGTCGGTCGGGACGCCGAAGTCAGGCCAGCCGGAGTAGTGGAGCTGCGTGACGGTGCGGGATTGGCCGTGGCGGCTGAGGGCGATCTCACGGATGAGGACGGTGGGGGCATCTTCAGCTGGGGTCTGGTTTGGGAGGTTGTTGCGTGGTGTGCTTGCCTTGAGGGGGTGGATGAACTCCTGGAATACGCGGGCTTGGTAAGTGCCGTAGGTGCCGTCCCAGTAGGGGTGGCTTTTGCGCTGGCCGCCGTCGTGTTCGGCTGTTAGCATGACGATGACGTGGACATCTTGTTCCCAGACTACGCGCCAAAAGTCCTGAGAAATGTTAGCTGGACCTTGATGAAAATTGGATGTGATGTACCTCGATGGTAGCTGGTACAGGTGCTTGACTTGCAATGTAGCGCCTGTTACTCGAGAATGACTTGATATGGCTTGCATTGATGTAGTCGCACTCCCCTGGTGGAACGCCCTTCAATCGTACCCGTGTATGGTCGTAGGGTAGTATGTCCTTGTATCTGTTCTTAGTGCCCTTCTCAATGCCGGCGATACGAACAGCATTAGGCGATATCTCGCTTGGAGAGCCATAGTAAACCGCGCCAGATAAAGCTTTCTGCATCCGTTGCTGTTCACCCTTCTCGATCTGTAGGAAACGATCGGCAACAATTCTGCCCGCGTCTCTTTCGTCCGAGACTTTCTTCAGCCATAACGGAAGGTATCGATTCCCAGGCATTTGCAGATATTGCGAGACCTTCAGCGGCATTTGGCCAACGCCGCCAATAAGATCCATATTTTGCCTGATACTGCCAAAGAAAGGATTCGCAGCATTCTGATTGCTTGGCATGAGACAACCACCAGCGACAGGTGCTACGAGGGGTCTTTGTGGATCAATCAGTAGCTTCCTGCCCTGTGCAGACTCCATCTCGTTGGCTGGCCTTCGATCTATGAGATCAGGAGACTTTCTCGAGAAGCTCAAAAAGCCCCCTCGGACGATGCACGGCAAGCCACGCCATCCTTCTGCGGTAAACTTCTTTAAGGTGTTGACAGAGGAGGTGGCATCTTTGAGGAGGGAAGACGTGGCATCGTAAACCACGATGACTTTTGCCTCACGCCATTGAGCAAACTTCGCCTTCTCCTTTTCTTTCGTAAAGGTTTCCGCCAGTTTTTGGACGTTGAAGGCTGGCCTTTTCAGCAGCGTCGTCGGAATGCAAAGATTGAGTGCACCATCAATCCTCGATTGTAGATACTGAGGATAAACTCGGACATCGAGTAAGAGAATGGCTTCCGATGGGTGAGAATCGAGAACATCGCGGAGCTCCTGGGGAGAAATCAATTTTGGCCCTTCGGCACTGAGAGCATCAGGTAATGTCTCGGCGCGTTGAATCGAGTGACCCTTAATCGCGGGAGAAGGAGGGTCTATCCTGTTATTCGGCAACGAATGACGTGGATGCCTTTCATCGACGGTAGATAGTTGATTCCGGCGTAATGAAGCCAATTCTGGTGTTGATGCTTGTGGTGGTGTTTGGTTCCGTGGTAGATCAAAGAATGAGGGAGTACTTGACTGCACTGACTGGAGGCTGAAAGGTGTGTGCGGTTTGATGGCAGAGGTTTGAAAAGGCGACGGTTGGTCAATATCCATGTGATCGATAATCTGCATCTCTTTCTCCATCGTATTCGTCACTACAGGCTGCGAGACCGGCGACTGCACTGGCGTCACCCTCTCGCATGAACCAGCTGAGCTAGCTCCATCAGATGCATTCCGAGACCCTGAGCTGGTGCTAAAGTATGTGAGGTTGCCGTGGCCTAGATTGAACGAGTTGGACTCTGACTGCCTACGGAAGGCTTCGAACTCGGGTGCCTGAGGATTGGAAGGCTTCGAGGCGGTGGAGATTATGGGACTGAAGTAGTTGGGACTGATACCGCTGCGGTCTCGCGCCGAACGAGGGGAAGAGCGGACTTTGGCTGGCAGAGGCGACACTCGAGTTTTTGTAGCGGCCGACATGTTGAGGAGATAATGTTGGGATGATTGTGTTATCTGCAAGGAGAGAGTGATTAATCAGGCGACGGCGTTCGAGGTACACGAGGTACGAACTTCAAAGCCGACTCAACAGCGAGCCGTGCAGAGAGACCTGCTCCTGCCCTGGAGAAGTGGAGTGTAGTATAGGGTATCTGTGTTTGTGTCCACCCGAATCCGCCTACTCGGACTGTGGGGAAGGGCAGCATGCGGATGCCTTGTTGACTGTATCTTACATCAATCTGACAGGAGCTGAAGCGAGCGCAGGAGGGACGATGCAGATGTGCCACCCCCGACGTCATTGGTCCCACCGAGATGCGCAGCGCTAGTGACTCCGCCCGTCTGGACCCTGTTGGACCCTTAGGGCTCGCCCCCTAGCTTCCCGGCTTGACCCTACTTTAAACAAACTAATCGCCCTCGAACATGGAAGAACGTCATTGCTCGAAGATATAGAGTCAAAGCTACTCGTTGTAGTTTGCTAATATACATGTAGACAGCTTTCGATCTTGGAAGCATTATTTGCTATCTTAAATGGACGTGTTTCAATTGCTTCGCTTTCCGCAGCACAGAGTAGCATCGGGTTATACTTGCTTGTATAATCCTAAGGTATGTATTGGCGACATATCTAAGATAAAATGATGGAGTTTTCTCCATCTCATTCCTGATTCCAGCTCCTTTCTCTTGGTAGACATCGGCTTTAGTACCAATACCCCCGAAACCACACAGTAGCAAAAAAATAAACCACCCATTCTTCCCCATCCCTGGTGAAATGTACTCACGCCTTCCCGATGGGTTTCAACAACCAATGAAACCCATAGTCGGAAAGGCAAAAACGTTGAAGCATTCACCTTGATGGTCCCAAAACAGGGTTCGGGAAAGGTTATTCATGTGTGTGAATGCGATAAACCTTAGAAACGCACACCTGTTACATGATGTGATAGTACGAAGAAGTTCCAGTCTTCCTTGGGAGTAAGTGTGAACACGACGAGGGATTCAAGCTGGTGCTGTATAGGTCGTTCAGATGTGCAGGGGGTCCTTGGGGAGCCAATTGGCTGCCTGAGGACTGAACGAGCAAGGTAACGTACATCTCAAACGACAACCACGACACTCGCTGAGCGGAAATATCTGCTAGGCGAGTAGAGAAGTAGATTATTATGTACGCATTACCATTGATGCTATCTGCACAGCCTTTATTAGTCCTCCAGTCCTTGACCGGATCTTATGTAAGTATATTAGTCGAAAACTGATACTAATACTCGTGCACGCATGTCAAAGGGCTAAAACCTGCTCGGCCCATCCCACAATTTCAGCTTCAGCGTGATGCCCAGCCTCGCCATCTTCTCCCGTACCCAGGTCGCTATGTTCCGAGTCCGATCCGAGTCTGGGAAGCTGTCGATGAACAACGTTATATCTGCCAACCTAGGAAGTCTGTTGCGGGACTCCCCTACTCCCGACAATAGGTCGGTCAACAGGGAAGGCGTAAGCTCACTTAGCGGATCGAGCCGCATAACTAGCGTTTCCGCGGTCGTTGGAAGGTCATCGAAGGCTGGCATGTCTTCGTAGTAGCTCTCAATTTGCCTCAGAGACCGCGAGGCCGATGCAAATGATTCGATCTTTTCCTGAACGCGGCTGAGGAGGTCGATGTTCGTCAGGATCTCAAGCGTTCGCAGATTGGGGTGTTTCTGTAAGGCATTGAGCAGGTCGAAAACCGTCTTCCGTATGGGGTTGAATGCCGCTGATGGCCGAGCGCTTAGTGCGTATTCGCGGAAAGACAAGACTTGCAATCGAGGAAGTAACCCAACTATATCTCCAACGTTGCATCGGCCGGCTTCACAAACACCGGATACCATTTGGTAGTGCTTGTCCTCAATGTTGAAATCCGGCCGCCAGATCTCAACTTTGGCGAGCTCCCGCAGGTCACGAAATGTGTGTACCACTTCAGCCCGGGAGCTGGTACAGACGCCTGTAAATCTTAGGTGTCTTAGTTTTTCGAACGAGGACATGAAGGTGATGGGCAGAAGTTCTTCGTAATTTGTCAAGGAGCGTAGATTGGGGAATGTGTCTGCAAGCATGTCGGCGAACGAGGCTAACATATCATAAGGCGGCCGAGCGTCTGTCGAGCTGTAGGAGAGGATCGTGAATCTGCTGACGTTGGGTAAATGTCTGAAACAATTGCCAAGACGCTCAACTTCCTGGTCACACGCTTCTTGATAGGGATTGTCGCCCTCGCCCTTTGTAGCGCCTGATACTGCTGCTTGCCGTAGCCTCTTCCCTAATGCTCCTACAATCTTTATCGGATCTATGTCGTGTAGCTTGAAATGGACCTCCACAACATGCCTGAGGCATGTTCGGTCGACGCTCCGCAGCCAGGACACAAATTCCGCCTGACCGTCGAAACTCAGGGGTTGCCTGTAAAGGAATGGTTTTGCTTCGCTCGCAATCTGGCGATTGGTGAGGAGCAGATCGAAAATGGTCGAGGGCGCGATACCTAGTAAGTCATTGTAGATATGCTCCCTTATCTCCAGTGGGATTGTATGGAAACTAAGGCGAGTTCGTATCTGGGGTTTGCTGAGAGGATTTCTCTTGTTTCCCTTTGGCATACTCCGCTACAATGTTGTCTGGGTCGATATCCTGTTGGGGAGACCAGAATGGTAAATTTCAGGAAGGTCTTGGCCTTTGTATTCGGAGACTCCCGTCTCGGCGGTGTAAATTAATTGGAATCAGAGAGTACGCGTAGGTTTGAATCACAAATAGGAAAATGAAGGAACGAGTCAATGCCAAATGCGATCTTTACCTGCAGCGATCTCGAAAACAAGTATGAAACCGCAGGGGAAAGACGAGGAATATAGGGAGTCGATATCGGTGCCGCCAGAACATCGCCGAATGCATCTTAGGATCGCAATTTTATTACCTGGGGCCTAACGAATAGTAGAAAAGCAGTCTACGCTATACGTACGCCGGAGGATTGAGGCGACTATGAAAAGGACGACCGAGTGACAGCGTAGCTAAGCTGCTTCAAGGCAATCACCATTGACGACTTTTAGCGGGTAAGTGCTGCAAGGAATCTAGCACGGTCACTTACCAGGCCAATGAAATGCCCTCCCGTCTGTCAGGGCTGGGCATTGAAACGATTAAGAGCGCGGCGAGAGCGCGGACGAACGACTTACCATTTAGTATGCTCGGTAGACAAGCGGGTGGGAAGATTAAGCATTGCTTGAGCGCTCCGGCATGCGCAAGATACGAGACCTGGCATCTCCGAGGGTCCACGCCCAGTATAGGATCAGTGCACAATATTCTGACGGGAGAGCCGTGAGACGGAGAGATTGGAGCACCTGTGTTTGCTCTGCTTGTGGCGACGCCGTCCATATGACCGTTAGTCACTCTCAGGGTACGCTTCCGATTCCCAGCGGTCTGGGTGGACTTATTTGGCACACCCTCGGGCTTGAGGCTGTCAGCAACGTGGCAGAGCGTGCGGGATATGAGATCTGCCGGGCAGCCGCTGTGGGTTGTTTCTGAAATCTCATTGCGCGACGGCGTTTGAGAGGATGGCGTGGTGAAGGAAGGTGGAAAGCCGACGGAGGGGAGGTGGATGGTCGTGATCGGACGCGCGCTAATGGACTGGACAGGGGTCTGGCCGACGACGTCCGTACAACCTCGAGTTGCTACTGGGTCGATGGGTGAGCAATAAGTAGAAGAGTACATTACTGGATCTATGTGAGAGACGGGAAGACGGGTAGATAGAGACTATGCTTCAGTAGGAGTAACAATTGTCACGCCCCGGGGTGAGACTAAAGTAAGCCCGGATGTCTCCATTTGTCCGCTTACTACTGGTATTTGATTTTGGTCGCGGAGCCTCAACGCCTGGACGTTGCACCGATCATCTCCTCGCAAAATCGTGGAGATCTACAATATCACCCGTCAGCCGCTCCTTTTCTATTGCTGCGCCCAGTGATTACGCCCAAGCCGCAAAACCCCTTGGATGTTCGCCATAGTCGAAACATCAGCGATCAAACAACACAGGTCTAGACCGCCACCAAACGCCTCCTTAGCCATTAATGCCCACTGAGCCACACATAACAGATGAACAATGATGGGTGGAGGGACTAGATGCCGCTAGCGGTGTGTTCGATTAGGTACTCTCTCATACCCTCAGCAGCTTAGCTGCGTAGTTGGCAATCAAGTCTTCGTTGGGGAATGCCATTGCCTCCAGACCCGCCGCATAGGGTGTTGGGACTTCCGCTCCTGTGACTCTGACCGCTGGTGCATCCAGATAGTCGAACATGTATTCCATCGCCAGGGCCAGGATTTCCGACCCAACCCCAAAGGACGGGAAGCCGCTCTCGACGCACATCAGGTGGCGGGTTTTCTTGACCGACTTGACGATGGCTTCGACGTCGAGGGGCTTGACGGAACGCAGGTTGATAACCTCGGCCTCGACACCATAACGCTTCTTCAACTGCTCAGCTGCAGTAAGGGACTGGCCCACGCATCGAGAAAGGGAGACTATTGTCAAATCCTTGCCGGGACGTTCGATCTTTGCTTTGCCAAAGGGGAGAACGAAGTCATCCTTCTGCGCTTCCTCGGACATGGGAAATTGAGTTCCGTAAAGTAACCTGTACCGGACCCGTCAGCCTGCGTGTCTCACTTTTGGCTCCGGGCATCAAGTGTGACGTACTCGTTCTCCAACACGCATACAGGATTAGGGTCTCGGATTGCGGCTTTGAGTAGCCCTTTCGCATCCTCCGAGCTCCAGGGCGCTACTACCTTCAGCCCAGGTATACTACCGTACCAACTTGAGTAGTCTTGCGAATGTTGTGCGGCAACACCAGAAGCGAAGCCGTTGGGTCCGCGAAAGGTGATGTTGCACGGTTGGATACCGCCGGACATGTAATGTGTCTTGGCTGCCGAGTTGATGATTTGATCGATAGCTTGCATGGCGAAATTGAAGGTCATAAACTCGCACTGCGAGTAGAGGGTCAGCAAGGGCGTCCTCCAGCTGGAATGAGTGGAGACCTTACTACAGGATGTAAGCCTGCCAGAGCGGCACCAACGGTCAATCCGCAGAAGCCAGACTCAGTAATTGGACTGTCGATGACTCTCTTCTCCCCAAACCGATCGAGTAGACCTTTGGTGACCTTGTAACTAAAAAACATCAACATCGGTGCTGCAGGACTTCGCAGGCAACCATTCAAACAAAAGACCTCCTTCGGTGCCTTGCACCGAATTCCGTAGTTGCTTCAACGCAAGAACAGATACGGCCTTGAGAGACTCACGCGCCATTATATTGAGCCACCTCTTCCCCCAGCACGAAGACCTTTGGGTTTGATTCAAGCTCCTCGGCAAGAGCTTCGTTCAAGGCATCTCTTACAGCGACCTCTTTTACATTACTAGGCGTAGCATATCCCCGCCGCGTTAGATGTATTATTGGAGCAGCAAATCGAATTGCTGGTCTAGAAGTGGTGGTGAGAGGTCGAAAACGGGAAAGGAGCTGCGAGGCAGGTCTTGATATCCGCGGAGCTATCATCGCATAGGGTGATGTGACTGGTAAGGTAGTGACGACGATGAAGCTGCGACAGATGTCAGTAAGATTTCCCAGCTCGAGCTCCGAGATCGAGCGTTGGATTCAACCGGCCTCGGCTAATCCTCGGCCGGTCTTTTACCTTTAGCGCCAATCTTCCAGCCGCACCGAAGATCGTAGATACTTAATCCACCGAACAACTCCTTTTCTATGTTCGTAGGTCGTACTCTTGGCTCACTTGTCTCTGGCACTTCTGGGCTAAAGAACACTCATGGAATGAACCAGTAGAACTACAGGGAAATTCTTCTTAGCGCCGCAACATCACAGTGGACCGGAAAACATATACCAGTAAAGATACCTGCAAAACCCAAGATGGATGTTATGTCTGCACCCTACTTTGTAACCATGAAGCCTGGTCCTTCAAAGCACCTAGACACATCGCCACAGACGAGCGCGCCATCTCCTGTAACCTATATCCAGATAAGTAACCTAACACAAGCCCAACCATCAACCCAAAACCTATTGTGTACCTTATAAGCCGGTTGACTTTTTGTTTGAAGAGGCCACTTGGAGTATACGCAATATCCCAGTCACTGTACTTAGGGAACAGACACCGAAAGGTGAAGTCTGTCTGCGAGCGTCTACAATCCAAATAGTCAGCAAACGAACGCATAAGAGAAAGGAAACGGCGTGAAAAGCTTGACAGGGCACTCAGAAGGCTTACGGGTACATGGTCGAGTTGAAGCTGTTGGCGTCCTGATACCAGCTTACACAGCCCGAAAAGACAGTTTTCCGTAGCTGCTACTGGATATCTTTGGTCCACCTAATCTCCGCGTCCTTTCTGACCTCAGCATATAGAGCATCTCCACGTAGTACCGGTTCGATAATTTTCGAAATGTATTTCGTCATGTTCTCAGACCCTAGTATGTACGAGGAAGCCCAGTCGCGGTATTCGGGCCAACTGCGATGAAGAAGTTTGGAAACCCATCGACTGCGGTGCCCATATATGCCTGCGGACCTCCACGCTCGCCCCATATATCGTGGAGAGACTTCCCACCGCGTCCATACACCGCCAGCGGATAAAGCCAACGAGTAGCCTCGAAGCCGTTGGCTAACACGATTTTGTCCGCGTGAAGGTGCTCATCCTTTATTGGTATTGCATACGTCGAAGTCTCATCTAGATCAGTGCGGCTACCGCCTAACACTACACCGTCCGACTCGAGTGCTCGAAGAGGCTGTGTAGTAAGACGAAAGTTTGGTCTGTCCATGCTCTTGAGCCAAGCACTATCGAGAACTCGACGTTTGCAGCCATAGCTATATCTCGGTGTCATCATTTCATGATAGTTCTCTGGGACAAGGCTTTTAGTTCGAGCCAGTGTCGATGCTTCTATCTTAGCGCGCCACTTGGTGTTCTCTTGCTAGAAGAGTGTGAACCAGATCACCTCGACGAGTAGGTATAGCAATATGCGGAAGAAAAAGCCCAAGAATGGTAAGTAGTGAAAGATTGTAGGAGCGTATCGAGCGTACGTATCCTTTTCAAATGGCTCCTCTAGCCTAGGCATAACCCAGGGGGGGGTTCCATTAGCTGTGTAACGGATTTCGCTTCGAGTGATTTCTTGAACAAAGAGGGAACAACTTGGGCCGCACTACATTCAGAACCCAGCACAACAACGTCCTTCCCCACAAAATCGACGTCTTCTCGCCATCGAGCAGAATGGAAGATCTCTCCCTCGAATTTGTCACGTCCTGAAATGCTTGTGGGCCATGCATTAGGTTCGACGAGAATCCCAACGCAGCTGACCACAATCTTTGCTCTGACCGTTTCCTGCTTGATGTACACAGACTGTTTACCCTTGGTGGCAATCAGCGCCTTTCGGTCTGCGTCTGAAAGATCTCCAGTACCCGGTACAAGATGTGACAGCATAGCTTCCCACACCCCATCAGCGTCCAGATAGCGACGCTCCGTCATATCTGTACTCAATTGAATTTTGTCCACAATTTGACACCTGGCAGCTACGCGATGAAGGTACTTCACAAAATCGGATCCCGTTAGGTAGAGCGACTCTGAGGTGTAGAATGGTGCAAATGAGAAGGAATAAGATGCGGAGGGCCTGGGGCTAAATGTGAGGCAAGGAAAGCGGCGATGAATTGCGCAAAGGAGACATACAAATCGCAGGCCTATGAACGCATCAAGTCGAAGCTATTACCAAATCGTCGGTCACAAAAGTTACGACTCCAAGGTAGCGGTTAATCCACCATGAACCTGAGATCTTACTCAGTACAACGTATGTATGGTTTAGGTGTGTTTATGGATGTGTACCTTCAATTCCTGACTGGTGGTCAGAGATCCTAGATTAATCAAACCTTAGTTTCTCCTTTAGGCGGCAACCTATGGTAAGTCTTGCTTCGCCGGCGCCGATAATCAGGACAGGATAACAATAGTCTGCATCTTTTTGGTAGCCACTTTGCACATGAATGCTATCGGTCAAGATCATTTAGCTGAGGAAGTAGAATCACCGATTGATAGACTGGAAGCACAGCGAACATCCGAGATTTGACACCGAGTCCGTGAATCTATGGAAAAACTTAAGGTCGAAAGTGGTTGTGGTGACGGAAGAAAGAGAGTGGAGGATGGTTTGGGGCGTACGTGAAGGAGAGCCCAGATTACAATCAGAACACGGTGCTCACTACTCGCAAGTTTTCAGGAACCTGTCATCTACATACCATGCAGGATCGCGGCAAAAGCCGCTTATACGGTTTCAGAGCAATCCCCAACTGATTCCCTGCTGGTTTCTCGACCTTACACGCTTTGTTCCTTCATATGACAGAGACTACACTTACTACTGTGCTCAATCTATACACGAGGCTTGTAGAAATATCCTTCCCCGAACCGCAAGCACGCTTAGTTGGGAGATACTTATACTTCCCAATTCATACTTCCCAATTCATACTTCCTAATTCATACTTCCCAATTCATACTTCCCAATTCATACTTCCTAATTCATACTTCCCAATTCATACTTCCCAATTCATACTTCCCAAAATTCGAGACGAAGCTAGTTCGGCTTCTATGTCTTTCAATAGCAGTAGCGTATCTCTACTGCAACGAGTGAGTCTAGACCATAAGCGTGGATCTTGTTATTGACTTCAATGTCTTCCTCTGGCATAGACAGCGAGGTCGAGAGCTATTGGCCAGTGCTCGAGGCACTAGGTCTCCAGCTGCTGCTACTGATTCAGCAGACTCTATCAGAGCCTCGTAGTCAATAGTCGATTTTGGCTTCTCTGGGGCATCGCCTTTCACTCTATCTATCTGCCGAAGGCCTTGAGATGAAGGTTTCGACACCCCGAAGACTCCGGGAATCCCATTCAAGCTCAACGATGCCGGAAATCCGATTTCAATCATAATCTGTGAGTCGAACGGCGCAGGGAAGGGGAAACCCAGAGTGCAACAGTGGCTAGCATAGTCCAGAAATTCGGCCTGGTGAGTTCCCTCATCGTCGGCAGCACGCAAGGAGTCTGTGAGTTATTGTCTTTCGATAGGTAAGAAGCCAAAGAGAAACGATGTGAGAGCATAACTGAAGAAGCTGTATGGCTCGAACAGAATCAGCCTACCGTCTGCTTCAAGGAGTCTTCGAATAAATTCCAAAGTAGGGTCGAGATCCCGTCCACCACCTCCGCTGGTCGTGGACCATTGTATTCCGCCTTCCTGGTTAATGAATCGTCTTCATCACCATCAGCTCTACAACAAGGTCTTCAGCCCCTCGTTCATAGACTTTCAAACATTTTAGGCATCATAAGATCACTGTATATCCAACCCCTTTAGCTCTTCAAGCGAACTGTTTACCGGCCCCCGGCGTAGGCACCAATTACTTAGCTGGCAGTCGGTTGTGGAATGAGAAGGTCGTCTAGAACGGACAGCGTGTGCAGAAGACTTTACCAGCTTTTGACAATGAGTATCTTGAAAGTCAATTCGTAAGCGGTGTCGGGGTCCAAAAAAACCCTCCAAGCAAAGGTCAGTTGACTCGGCCTGGAAATGAACAATGACTTATATCAGTGAGAATTCAGCTTTGGCATAAATATACAACAACTGCTGATATCATCTTCCAGTGACATGAAGAAAATCACAACCAATACGGTGTTGAACGTACAACGAGTAACAAAGACGCTGACGAAGGCTTTAAGAGAACAAGCCCCGAACATGAGCTCTTATGTCAATGAAGCAATCGTAGATGAGCCAAGTTACCAGCAGGTATTTTGGGGAAACCCTTATGATCGATGATCACAGATCAAACGACGAATGGATCCCCATGGAGTGTTTTGGTGTAAGGTCTGTATAGGAAGAGAAATTGGCTCAAGTAGACTTCGTGCCCTGTCTGGCATGGAAAACTCTCTGTAGAAGTGGATTCTTTATCGAATTTGACTTTTTGCAGCAGTCCCAACGCGCGCATCACATCTGAACAAATACTTAATTCACATCAAAATGGAGAGACTGACATGCTCCTCAGAGGATGAACTCGAGGATGAGGAGATTGTAATAATTGAAGTTGATAGCTGCTATGGGAATAACAGATTGAGCACAAGTCGTTGATGAGGGGAAAAGGAGATACTGCAAGCGCCATGGGAACTCTAAATAGTTTTCCTGGCAAGAACATTCAGAAGTATTTCCGAAAGAGCGCCGACGGCCATGGCAGGGCGAGTCAAGAGAGGCCAACGTCGTCGTCTGTCGAAGCCTTCCATGGCAAAGAGGCTCGGCGGTTGCCAAAACCCCCTGTAACCCTAACTTATTCAGGTTTATCTACTGCGGTGAACATACCTTATCACTTGGGCTTTTGTTGACATTGTGCATCTTACATCCTCCCACTACTTTCATACCTTGGAAATCAAAGTCGAAGGACAGTATCGTCGAGGCATTCACTCGTAGCGTTCCTTTATCCTAGATTGCAGAATTCCAAACACTTGAACGTCAATCTCTTTTCCATGAGTGAAGCCGTCCCCTCGCCAGGGACAGTGACGCCAGCTGCCGTTCCTCAGAAACGCCCTCTCAATCTCGAAGACGAACAACATGTGCCAGCTATCTCCTCCCCTCTGAATCCAGACCCTACAGCCACTCGAGCCAGACGGCTTCCACCCCGAGAGCAGCGGGAGAAGAAAGAGTCGTTGAAGAAGCGTGAAGCTAAATTTGGAGACAACGTACACGGAGATACCCCAGACGTCCAGATTCAAGGCAAAAAATCAAAGAAGAATGCGCAAAAGGCTTCCGTGCTGTCACCCATACGATATAAGCTGCCAGCCCCGAAGCTGACGGACTTTGATCCACCGAAAGCGCCAATCTTCACGCCAGTGCTCGAAAAAGTTGAACGGCAATTCTATGAGTGTTCGGAACAGTGAGTCCGTCTTCCCCTCGGCAGCTCCCATCATCAGCTTGACTCATTGCTACAGTGTTTTCAACCGCAAGGGCTATCGCTACATACATTGCATCTGTGATCCCGATTTCCCTTCCTCCCAATACCACCGCCAGTCAGAGACAGAACCTTATGGTCCGCGTTTCAACTTTGAGGATGCTTCGAACCATATCCTTTTCGACCCTCCTGGGCGGAGCATAACGACGGAGAAAGGCTTTCGAATGGCTCGTGCAAATGTTGGTGCGAGAGAGGGTCGCTGGTATTGGGAATGCAAGATTCTCAGCGGTGTAAAGCATCCAGGCTCTGTCAGTCCAGCCCGCTCAGGAGGCGGTCATGTCCGTTTAGGCTGGGCCCGTCGTGAAGCCAGTCTCGATACACCAGTAGGATTTGACGCCTATAGCTATGGTTTACGTGATGTTGCTGGTCAGAAAGTACACATGTCCCGCCCGAAGGATTTCCTAACCCCAAAATCAGACTTCTGCGAAGGCGACGTCATCGGTATGGAGATCAATTTGCCATCACTCTCCTTCCACCGAAAGGTAGTTGAGAATTCGTACAACAAAGCTGTCGATGTGTCCGACGACGTCGATCAACCTCATCCAGCCGAAGCTCCAGACATAATCCGAGACCGCATTCCTATCCGCTACAAGAATCAGATCTATTTCGAGCATTTCGAGTACCATCCTACCAAGGAGCTAGAGGACCTCATGAATCCTATTCCTACAGTGATCCCTACCTCTACCGGCGTTGTTGGGAATGCAAACGCCTCCGCCCCTCCTTCACCAAATCACCCTGTCCCTGCTCTTCGTACTTTGCCCTTTTCCAGCATCAGAGTCTATAGGAACGGTCAGTATGTGGGTGAACCTTTCTCGCAGCTTCTGAGTTTTCTGCCACCTGCATCTAAACCCTTGGCCCAGGTCGGCGCACGCGACGGACTTGACGATGGTATGCTTGGCTACTTTCCCGCTATAAGCGTATTCCGTGGTGGTGCAGCCGAAGTCAATTTTGGTCCAGACTTTTGGTATCCACCACCAGGTCTAGAAGTCAGGGCCAGGGAGGACACGGATGGCGACATTGACATGATCGGTGGTGATCATCCTGCAGAACCAGTGACCCCTGCCACAGGTCTCAAGGCTCCTCTACGGCCATTGTCAGACCGATTTGAGGAACAAATTGCTGAGGAGACCATCTACGACATTGTCGATGAAGTCGACTTCTGGTCCCAAGACACGTCCTTTGGTGAGAAAGAAGGCCCCGAAGCAGTTCAAAATGCAGGTCTTAGTGAGAAGGTACCCGCCGCTCTCAAGGGTTCTGTCGATCCTGAGGCCGCAGATGTACGAGCTATCGTAAACAGTGGTGGAATGGTGGGTTCAGGCGGAGAAGGCGTGATCAAAGAGGTTGTTCAGGAGGACGAATGAAAGGCCTAGGACAAGAAGCAAGCCAGTCATCATTTGCGGTGGGCTTGTAGTGTGTGAAACTGTCTCGCAGCACCCAAGCAGCTTCTTGAAGGACGAACGAGAAGCAGTGTTGCTGCATCCATGATTCAATCCTCAAAAGCCTAACGCCTATCTATCCGAAATCGCTTCATGGATGACAGCCCACGACCAGAGCCTTCGACGAAGAACATGATCCCGTACCATATTGCACGTAGTCGCCAACTCGTACCAGGATCAGAAACCCCAAATTACCACCAGCCAACAAATCTCGTGAGCTCGCAGCCACTATGCCAATACTTCATCCACTTCCGTCTTCGGTTCTCGTTGTTGAGATCGCTCGATCGCATACGGGACAGGCATCCGGGTTCTCCTCTTCTACTTCTCGAAATCTCCGACAAAGCCTCGAGTCTTTTCTGCATGATATCCAGCCGATCTCGTTTCGATGGCCACACGCATACACGACCAAGATGCGCTCGCACATTCTGATGCTAGGAACGGAGGTGTCGTAGAATTCGTGTATTGGAGCAGACCGAATGCTAACATGGCAGCGAAAGGACTTCGCGGGCATGGAAAGGTGAACAAGGCTCCTTTATACAACTTGCTCATGGCCAAGACGTACGCAGTCATCAATAATTGGAACAGTCACTGAGTAATTCCTATTCCGCTGGGATATTTTGCTGACATCAGGTTCGTTTTCCGTGACTCTTGGCTTTCATCATCAATGATGTCTCCTCAAGCTTCTTGTGAAGCTGTTCATGACATAATATCCATGTCTTATGGATGGCATGAGAACACGCGTTGCCTTCCATGATGGTCAACAGAAAGATGATTCAGCGCAGGCACTGTCGGCCGTATTGCATCGTAGGTGAACGGCACCAACAGTGGGAGCTTGAACAGGCTGAAGATCTTAGAAATCTTCCAGCAGCGCTAGGCATGAAGGGCTTCTGCATCCAAAGAAATGCGCCTGCGTGCGTTGAGTGGCAATTCCCATAGCCAACCGTCAAATCGCTATCCAAATCTTTGCCATCATCGAATGGAAATACGCTTGTACGCTTGTACGCTTGCACGCTCCACCCAAGCCAGAAACTCCTTGCTGAGACAAGAATCAGAGACGAGTTGCGTACGACTTTACTTGGCATTTGACGGTTGGATCATCTCATATAGTCTCCTTGCCTTGTCTGGCTGCTGTTGTTATTTCAAGATACTGTGCCACGGTATTCACGTGTTCCGTTGAAAGGTTCTGGAAGATCTCGTGTCTAAATTCAATTCCCCGCCATCGTCAAGCTGCAGTGCCACATCGCTGTTCAAGAAAGTACATCTCGCAATACCTTTCTCCCTGTGGTAGCACCCGTTCAGCTACCATAGCTGATCATTCGTCGTTGAAGCCATTGGATGTTATTGCCGCAGTATGCCTTCTCAAAGAGGTGTGTTTGACGCAGGGTCCTCTAGCACTGTTTAATTCTTACTTCCAGGTCTGTCGCACTTCCGGGTCATCCCGAGCACTTGGCTGAGTCTGCGGTAGTACTAGCAGTCTGCTTTACCTTACTTTATAAACTCAGTCCTCAACCACAACAATCTCATCGCCAACAAAACCCGTACTCCGATCATCACCTAGCTTTCTAGCTGCGTTTCATATCCCGTTTCCCTCATCCCCACATGGCTGCACCATCCTCGTCACGCCCTCGTGGCACTATAGCCGAAGTTCTGCAACTGCAAGAGCTTCCCACAGTACCTGCTCGGCTTGCACCCCACTCGGAAGTTCAAATCTTCCTTACGAAGTACTTTCAGGTCAAAGCACAGATGAGCGAGACTGAAGCCAAAGAGATGGCTTCTAAGTTGAGAGTGGATGGCGACGATCTCTTCGTACAAGATGAAAAGATGCTCAAATACATCTGTGGAATCCACGGATCAAGACTGTACTACCATATTCACAACTCGGCTTACAGACGTGTAAGTACACTCGACTGAAAGCTACGTAGAACATGCTGATTGCTTCAGATAATTTCACGAATATATAGTCTCATTCCACTTTTACCTGCAAGATCAAAGCCGGAGACACCGCAGTCGTGTCTAGAGGAGCTCTCTTCTAGCAAAGCGGAAAGGGAGCCTGGATTGCCGTATCCGTTTTCGGATCCGGCTTCGTTGTCCTCCATGCAGCCGTCTACGGTTTCTACAACTACGGCGCTGGAAAAGAGTACATCCACAAATCAGCCCCGGAATGGAGCAAGGCGCAAGATTTTGGCAGAACAGATGGGCTGAGGTTCAGGCCAGGCATCGAGGTTTAACGTACAGACATCGGTGGGCATACCTTGAGAGGAATGCTTTAACGATTTGCCTCTTCAGGAATACGTCTCCACAGTCAATTGTGTTCTTCAAGTTTCCGTCTTTGCGTTCTCTCAAAGAATCGAGTGCATCACTTCATGCCGGTGTATGGAATAGCGTGTTCAACAGGTAGGTCTATCACACATGGAGAAGGGGGCCCTCCTGTTTTCTTCTATTTCTCTATGTACTCGAGGAAAGAAAAGTGGTTCCGTTTTATCAAGCTCTCGCAATAAATAAATCAACGTCAACAGCAAAAAGCAAATTTCTCTTTCTTTGTCTAGAATTCGTAAACTTACAACTTTCGCTCGCGAGAATCTCTCCATCTTCGACGCGTGTTGTAAGGAGCAGATTTCTTAGCAAATACTTGATCGAATTCTAGATGCTGGTGTTAAAGTACAAATATTCAAACTATAGACATATAGCAAGCGTATTTTTTGATTTGACAACAATACAACAAAAACAAATATCAACCTGGCATCAATAGAAGCCAATACAGACGAACATATGCGTCAGGCAAATTCTTGAGACAGGGACGTATGGCGTGCTTGAAGAAAGGTGGGCATTAGAAGGTTGGATCATCTCGAATAGTGATCGTGAAATCTTTCAATAACTATCAGAGAATGATGACTCAATATTTACAGGACTTTACATGGGGCGCCACGACTAACGTAGGCCCACAATTGAGCAGTCATTCCCTTCTTTGCTCATACCTTAGTGAAGCATGAAACTCTGTTATCCCAACTACGCTTATTTGTGGATTCTGGAACAACCGGCCTGAGTCCTGACAGCTACGATGGTTTGCAACATATTCCGTGCGGTTAATGTTACCATTCTCAATCATTGATCCATAACTTGGTACTCATGTGTTTTGTTGAAAGTGTTTTCGGTGCCCCGCCATCGTAGCCCCCACAAGCTACAGTGCCAAGTCGCTGTTTGTCCGCTTTTCGATACTTCTTGCTTTCTCTCACCCCTTGTGGCAGCACACATTCGGCTACCATGGCTTGTCTTTCGCCGCCGAAGGCTTTGGATTGTTATTCCTACGGTATGGCTTATCAGGTGAACCAATCGTAAGTAGTTTCTTACGCGGCTTCGAAAGCCCAACCCTCCCTGGTCAGCCACTCGGCTATCCTGCAGAAATACGAGTTATCACTGGAAGACGGTGGACCGTTGAAGACTCGATCTCAAAAACGTGATCGGCCTGTCCAGACCTGCGATGTTCTCGTCGATAGTAGAAAAGGCAAGTCGAGATCCGGTTGTTTCTGCTTGCGGCTTGATTTCCCTATCAACTCTACTGCCTGTTCAGAAAGGTTCTCGATTGGAACCAAAATGCGTACATCTCTCCTGCTTCCTCTCGTGTCTATACAGGCATCTGCTTTCGCAAACGATGTCCCTCTCATCCGGGGCAGACATGCCGAGGCCGCCATCGCCAACCGGGCTGTCTGCAATAGCGACAACGTCCTCCGAGCTCTCAAAGCGAACAGCGCCTCAGCCACTCCCTTCTGCTCGACTTTTATCCACATTCCCGGGTCCACCATTTTTAAAAGTGTCGCTGGCGTGACAGCTACAACGTGCGGCCCCTTCACCCGCGCTTCCTAAATACATGCTGCGACCTTCTTCGAAAGCACTGACGCCTCTTCCTGCAGCGTTACGTCGACCATCACCACCATCGTCACGGTGGTGCCCAATTTCCCGAGCTCGCTCCCCCGCTACATTAGCCAGTACCCGACATCCCGTGTCTCGAGCGCGTGCTCCTGCCTCTCGATTCCAACATCCACCTCGACCGGTAAATCTTATCCGTTCCGATCTCTATGCCGACCGAGGAATGCTAACATTGAAACCATACAGGCACGGCTAGCGACAGTACAGTCGTAAGTCCCCACGTGTCTACCACCACCCCCATCCCAAAAACCCACTTCCTCTCCCCTACCTCTTTGCCCCTCATCCACCCCCCTCTCCCCCCCCATTATCCCAAGCCTTCCACTACCCCCCCTGATGTACTTTCCCCCCCTCCTAGTACTCCTACACTACCTCCGTCAGCAGCACCACCCCGACGGGCCCCTGCGCCACCGGCACCATCTACCCCGGCACGCACGCCCTCAGCGGGCAGTTCTCCGACGCCTACCCCCTGACCGGCCTCGTCATCAACACCCCCTACGACTGCTGCCACATCTGCAACTCCGACGGCATGGAGGGTCCGTTTGCGAGCTGCGTCGCCTGGGCCTGGCTGGGCGCTAACTGCTCCTTGGAGTTGGAGGGGGGGCCCTATGCGGATTATATGCAGCCGCCGTGCACACATGATGGCCTGCAGCCGGGGACCATCTATGTGGACAGGAAGGGGTATCCCGGGGCGGTGGGGGGCACGGGGCAGTGTGCGAGTACGGTGACGGTCGTGCATGAATGAGAGGGGAGGGAGGGAGGTAGGTGGAGGGGCTGGGGCTGGAGAGGGTGGGAGGGAGATGAGGTTGGGGTTTCGGTGGGGATAGGGTGTCCAATAAGTACGTACAGCATACATGGGGAAGGGGGCGCTCTGGTTTCCTTGTACATTCCAAAGTACTCGGGGAAACAAGGGTGGTTCTGTCCCATCTTGCCGTCTTTGTTTGAAGCGACTACTGGATGAGCGTCGGGAGCGAGAAGCGGACTTTGATTTCTCTGCCTGGGAGAATGAACCGGCAGCTTTCGCTTTCGGGCATCGCTCTATCTTCTACGCATGTGATTCTTTGTATCGTAAGGAACAGTCTTCTCAGCATGTGGTTGATCGACTCCCAGGTTCTCGTGGCGTCGTACATATGTTTAATCCAGAGGTATATAGCAAGCGTTCTCCATACCTCGAGAGCCATATAACGGAAACAGCTGATGATAATAGACTAGACCAGTCTCAATGATAGTGTGTACTTATAGCATTGTTGGTAACTCTAGCTTGGCCACATGGAAGTGATCTGTAGCCCGCAGAGCGCTCTGCTGCACACGGATTGTTCTGGCTGCTTTTGGCGGTTGGCGGTACGATTTGGAGTATGATATGAGCCTGATGTTGACGCACATGCCATCGCAGGAGAATAAAGAGCTCCAATGCGAAGGCAGTGTGTAGCGAGGCTGTTCGAGCTCCATGTATGTGGAGCTAGGGTCATTTTCATCTAGAGGACCATCAGGAGGTGCAGAGATCTCGATCTTTGAACTCAAGGCGGAATCCTTATAATCCCAACGATCTGCTCAACGTGACGGAACTAGTGCCGATAGCCAGAACACTTGAAGACGTGAGCGCTGAGGGTTAGAGTAGGGGGAAACCATCCTCCACTCCAGTCTTACGTTAGCGGCGCCTGCTGGTATCATAGGCCGGGATAGCATGATCGCCAGTGGAAATAAGACCTTGCGCGGTGACAGGCTTGACTCCATTCCATGACGGTGATTTCGAATTCGATTGTCTTCAATTTTCAGAACACAATTGGTAGACTCAGCGGGTGGAGACGGGTCAAATGCTTAAGGATATCGAGGCCATTTCTATACCTTTTTCCTTCTCGGCGGACAAATTGTCTAGCAATCGGAGTAAGATAGACTCGTTACTTCTACTTTGCCACATCCTGTTGCCAACCATCTTCGGTCCTTTTCCCGGACTGCGAGTGCTCAACAACAGTATTGCGGTCATGCGTTCACGAGTTGCGGATGAATACATGAGGTCAACGATGAATTCGGATTTCGCCATTTACTTCCGTAGACTCATTCCACACGGTTTTTTTCCAAGCTAATAGTTGCTGCAGAGCTGGCAAAGTGACATCTGCCGTCCCTCGTTTGGATTGTATGATGTGGGGTCAGGAAGTGAAGAGCCGCACTAACGCACTTGGAGTTCCTACCAGACCTTGGAGATAAGCAGCGAATTCTTGGGCGGCTGGGAGCTTAATCGATGCTTGACGGTTCCAGTGCGGCGGTAACGAGTTTCTTCGCTACCGAAAAGGGTCATCTGCAGGAATCGTTGATGTTGGCAGTTTTGAGGTGTGCCATCTATCGTCTCGAGCTGCCTTGTGGCGATCGGCGAACATCAAGGGCGTTCTTCTCGCGGTGGAAATGTCGTGGCACCTGCTTCTATTTATAACAGAAGCGTTGTTGGACTCCATCGTATATGGTTCTCCCTTTTCGTCCACACAAACGGTAGACCCTAGTATGGCTGGACTAGGCCTGGGTACCTTTTGATAGGCTTTTTGATGCTTGTGAACCAATTCGGATGTCGAGAATCATGGCTTAGATGGAACCTAGAGGCACAGCGCCCAGTGCTTTGGAGTCTCCTATCTAGTGATTGTAACATTAGAAATCCATGGACCTTGCGTTCCTTGAACGGTTAGCTGCCAAGCGCATTATTCTAAGAATTTGCAACTCTGTCCCGCACGGCCACTACTTCTTCACCAGTGGCCGTGCGCCAACGCAGCAGATGTTCTGTGATACCTCAGCCTTGTGCTACACACCTTGTACGTAATTCGAACTGGTCTGCAATCGAGCGTGACTCTGTTGGTTGAAACGAATATCGTCCTTTCACTGAGGGTAAGACTTGCTTCAGGTTACCGGATGCATCAGCATTGTTGGATTATCGACCTGCAGCAGGTTGCCTTACCCAGGCCTCCCCGTATGGTGCAATGTTCAGACCTGCGCTTGCCATACAACCTTCAAAGGTGACTGGGAGTTCTTTGACATTCCACCCTCTGTTCCTTTGTTTCCCAATAGGATATCGAGTCTTTGATACCTACTTCTGATGAAAGGCTCCCTCCGCTCGCAAATCTTGAATGGAAATTCATCAAGTCACAGGAAACGCTCAGACTCCGAGTCGACTCCCGGTTTCGGTCGCATCTTTCGCCGACTCTCGAACCACACCAACAAATCTGCTTCCTCAAGCCGTGGACCAAGACAGCCAGACGTAAGCCACTCGTGCACCAGATTTTCCGGAGATGCTGAGCAGCCAGACTCGTGCTGATCAAGATCACATTCAGAGCTCCTGCGATCAATGCACGATGCCAAAAGACTCTAGCAATTCTCGCGGTACGTCAGCGAAAGAAAGAAGTAAAGCGTCCGAACTGTCGAAATACAACGATCTGATTAGTTGGACTAGCGCTCGCGTCTAGCGCGACTAGCTAGTCTTGGCAATGCTCGCGTATAGTCGCTTTGACATCTCCCTCGTCCCCGGCACTAGCCCCCCTGTCATGCAGGGCTCTTAATCGATGTTTCGGAACAGCTGTGTGTCATCGTATGTGACTTCGCAGACACCCCACTGGGTATTCTAGTTGTTTGGGTCAAAGGTGGGGTTGCTGACAGAAGGCTCAACTAGGGCAGGATCCTGATTGAGGTAGAAATGCAAACGATTTTTAATAAAGATATAGACTCGTCCAACTACGGTTTTGGGAATGGCGATATCGATTGCAGGTGCACCCGGAGCGTTTAAGGGAATGGCAATAGGCGTCTTGATAGGAATATTGGTGTGATCAGGATCTGATATTTTGGGATAATACATGGTCTTTCCATCTGATTCGAACAGAAATAGGTTTTGCCGCGCTCGACATACACATCGTATTCTCAACAAGATATTTCGTCACTGAGCCTTAGCAGTGATCATTTCTGGCGAGGCGCCTGCCCTACATGCGTAGCGAAAAGCATGTAGTAACCATGCCTATCAGCATTCTCCACAACATCACGCTTCGCCTCATCCGCCAAAGCCTGCACCTGTTGGGCAGTCATCCCTCGCAGATCACCGTGCTGAACAGCTGTCCCGGTGACGCCTTCAATTAGCACCTGTAAGTTCTGATAGAGCAGCTCCGCGATTGCTTTCTCCTCCGGAGTGCTCGCCCTTGCACTGCTCACCGGCCACTTGAACACCCTTTCTCGGACATCCGTGAATCCTGCATCACGCATCTGCTGCGCATGCTTGTATGTGTCATCGATATCGATACCGTTGCTCCGCGAGCTCTCCTGGAACACGACGCGCCACCACCTGAGCATGGGCGAATCGGCCTCGCCACGACCATCCTCGGCAAAGACTCGATGAGCAACGTCATTCAACTCCAACCAACCGCCAGGCTTCAGATGGTGCATGTATCGTGACCAGTTGCGGATGCTGTTGATGAGCATGCGCCCATAGATCAGGTCGAACGGCTCCGTCGCAAATGACCAGTCGCCCTCGGCGTCTGCGACCGCGAAGCTGCAGTTTGGGGGGGGAGATTTTGGCTGCGGGAGGGTGATATCGATACCGAGGACGTGGGAATCGGAATGCTCGGTTGCAAAGGCGATAGCCCAGATGCCAGTGCCACAACCGATGTCGATGACGCGCTGGTTGGGAGACTTGGATAAAGGAGCGCTGTGGAGGCCACGGTGCTGGATAAGCCACATGCGGTGCTGCTGATCTGCATAGTTGGTCAGTGGGGTATGTAGGCAATTTCATGCAGGAGCCAATCCGTACCCAGGCGGCCAGTCTCAACCTGTAGATACCGTTAGCTGTTTACACGGACTGGATGTGAACATTAAGTCCAGGTGGTTCTTTTGCTCACCTCACCCACAGGCTTAGCCAAGACGTATATACCTGGTTCGGACATTGTCTCTAGCTACGGCGGTAAGTCTCGCTTCAAGATAACGTTCTTTGATGAAGGAAAATGGCTTGATTTCAGTACGTTGACTTTGCAGGAAAAGTAGTCAGATGCTGGTCGGAAAGAACGTTTTCGAAATTGGCTCATACAGATTCAGGACGAGAATGACGCTCTGGAATTGCATTGGCTTGCGACGGAGAGGAGAGTGAAAGAACAATAGCTGGGATCATGGCCACTATCATCTTACGCTGATGCATCTCTTCATACAAATCCGTCTCGGATACGAATCCACAGCCTACCATCAGATATGTTGGGGGGCGTGTTACCAGGATGAAATTTGTCAAGGGTAACATTTCGGGCACAAATACGCGTCGGTACAGCCAGCATAGTCAGCCAATCCCTGTGGTATGACACATCTGTGACTACGAGCATCTTGTATGCCAAGCGAAGGCTAGATTTTCGGCCTCACCGCTTTGTAGAGGCGTATCTCTTTGCCTCAATGCTCAGAGTGAAAATGCCAAGGCCCTAGCGGGTTGGCATGCTGACTAAAGTTAGCAGTGCTTTTACTTGTCAGCCCGCCAACCAGAGGGGCTTGGCGCGAACACATCGTTGGCAGCGCAGGGAGTTGCCCGAAAAAGTTTAGCGTGATACTATCATGCCTCAGACAGGGTCACGGATTTACAGCAGTCGACTTCATAGAGCCGTCAGCATCGTCATTTTGATTCTGATAGCTCCGAAATCAACGATGATCATACGACCTCACCACCAGATCGGGACCCTTTCAGTTCCATCAGCCGATGGCCGGGTGGTGGAATACTCGAACGACGTCATTGAGGACTCCGAACTCAACGATGATAATACGACCTCATCACCAGATCGGGACACTTTTTGTTCCATCAGCCATAAGGTAAATGCTCGCGGCTGTTGTTGTCAAGTGGGATTAAGATCCGTGAAGATGTCCCTTGAAAGATGGCATTGCGACGCACAGTATTTCCCGAAATGGCTCAAAGAGACCCACCCCACAAGGTGTAGCGTAAGAGGAGCTGATTGCGACGCACAGTATTTCCCGAAATGGCTCAAAGAGATCCAGCCCACAAGATGTAACGTAGAGGAGCTGATTCAACCGAATACTTCAGTATATAAAGTCCTACAATGCCCAAAGATCTCTCTTACCAGCGCATCTTGAACTCCTTTCTATACAACTACACACGCAAGTATATAAACGATTGAGTGAAGGAACTTCCATCTCGACTAAATCGGCATCCTATCGCCATTCTTCCACTGAACGAAATCCATGATGCATTCCCCTTTTGAGATCCTTTTGGTCGCTGCCGCAGCCGTGCCGGCTCTTACAACCTCGACGTTAGCACAGTACTGCTCTGCAAATCAGAGCGTAGCCACCACCAAATATCCAAACAAATGCCAAATCGCCCAAATCTTCAACAACCTGAGCGAAGGCAACTCTAAAGCTTTCTTCGCTCACGTAGCGCCTGATGTCGACTGGACGCTTATGGGCACCCACCCTCTCGCCGGCGTCTATCACAACAGAACCATCTTTCTCGCAGATGCCGTAATGCGACTGGACAACACCATTGTCAACGGCACGGGTACGCTGGACCTTGTTCACATTGTTGGCGGAGGAGACGAGGAATGGAGTGCAAATGAGTTGCACGCACTAGGTGTTTGTAAAAATGGCGAGTATTCCCTCCCATATCCCTCCTCCTCGCCTACCTGCCTTTCCTTTATGGACCTTGCGAGAGCTTTTGAACCAAAGTATATGGCGCTAATTTCTTTTACGACAGGGCTCAAATACGATAACAGGTTCAATTGGGTTACCCGTTGGAATACCGAGGGTATCATCGTAGAGGTACGCGCATGGGTTGATTCGGCGTTGATATACAAGGCAATCACGGAAAACGAGTCTCCCGAGTATATCTATACCGATCAGAGGACAGCATTGGAGCCAGGTCTTGTGGGCGTCGGCTGTGCAACACAGAAGTAATCGTTTGGCATAGATCTGGATGGCGAAGCTCACAGTCTTTACAATATCGTCAATATATAGATTTCCTTATTCAAATTTATCGCTATGACCGTCCAGAACTAGCTGGGCCGCGCACCCTTTTTCCACGCTTTTCTCTTTTTTGTGGTGTACGTGCAAGGTGATAATTTGAATCCGCCAAGACTTCTTGCTGAATTTCGTGGGCATGTCATGTATGGTTCTATTTAAGGGTCGTGATAAGGGTCGGTGCCGACCCCTAAACTTGCATCTTGCAAGCAAAGCGTAAAAGACTTCTGAACTTGCTCGATAGCTAGCGGATACTCTGTCATACATATCTATGATTCGAAATGGGTAAATCAATCGTTGAGTTAATAGCTAAAGAATCCAATGCAGCTACGATTCGCTGTAAGCAAGGTGGTGTGCAGGGACAATCTCTCCTATCAAAGATGGTCAGCAGCCGCCTATTTTCATATACCCTCGGCTAGTATTTGCAAGCGACATTTTTGCGAACAATTCGGTAAATGAAGAATTATGTAAGTAGGTACCAACGTCCTCAGTATTACGCTGTCCGCATAATCCACTTTTCAACCAAAATGGTCCTACAAACTATGCCAAGCGGAGTTTATGGTGCAATGTATCCTAGAAATGAACATCCGAGCATTGATATCAAACTAGGATCAGGCACATCTTCCCGCCTAATCAACTCAAGTCCCAAGATTCCTTCTTGATCTTGTTGGCGATAAGCCGCCCATACCTGATTCCCATCTCGCTATCTATGAATTCAAACCTCCTGTTAATCCAGGCTTCCATCTCACTACCCTTGTTCGAACTCGCCCTCGCTACAAACAAAGGCCAGAGGAGCATATATCCCGCAAGCGGCATTCTCTTCCCTTCTAATACCAATTTCCCCGCCAAGTCGATATCGCCTAACATAAAAGGCGCGGTAGCGCAGACACCCGAGATCATGTCTTCAATGATACATTCGAAGCGTGTGAGCAGATTCTCGTCTAGGTATAGGCTTTTAAGCTTCGAGGATAGATCTTTGGCCCCTGAATGACAGCCAACGAGAGAAAGACAGTGCAAGGCCACTTCGTGCAAATGGGCACGCTTGCTGCGGCATGAGGCCCAGATATATGCGGTATAGTAGTCGTGATGTACCTGCACCATTCCATTGGCGGGAAGAGCATCATCGGGAGACAGATAGACGGTCTGATAACGCCAAGTTTCAGAGATGGAGTAATTGTCAATCCAAATCTAATACAGGAGATCGATGGCGGTGGCCTCTTTGATGATTCCAAGGAGGCCATATTTCCATTCATCGTTGTGTTCGCTACTGTCGAAGAGGACTTGTGCTTCAGCACAAATCTGAGCAGTATGGATGCTGATTTGCACCATTTCCTGGGGAGGGCCTTCGGTCCCAAAAACCCGAGTCCAGGCGCCAGCTTCTTCCAGAGGCTTCTCGTGCCTGTTCAAGCACTTCATGATCTGTATGGTCCTGTGAGTATTGGGTGAGAACTTGAGACAGAAGTGAATTTGTTGGAGGCTTACGGCTTGTTCATGCAGGACACCGAAAAGGCATCGGCCTATTGGAGATTTGAATTGATCGCTGCCACGAAGGCGAAGTAAAGACATTCGGCCGCGGTGGTGATGCTGATCCATCAGAGTACCAGTTGGCAAGCTGCCACTAATAGCCTGTTCCAGAACAATCAGCTTCCCTTTTTCTAAACCTGATGTAAGGCTAATGCCGGACTTCATCTTACTTCGTACAAGCCTATCACAAAGGGCGTAGCCAGTGTAGTATCTTTTAAAACTTCCACAGGGTCCTGCAATACCCTCGCAAGGGACGCTAGTGCACGCCCATATGCCGCCTTAGCTTCACTTGCCATCCATTCCAGACCAAGCTGATTTGCCTGGTTCACGAACGCTGCAGCATAGACAGCATCCTTGAGACAGGCGCCTGCATCTGAATCGCCATAAAGCCCTGGCAAGAAGATTGTTGTATTCGGAACAGTATCTGAATCCAGGACGTAATCGGCGAAGAAGCGGGTGACGGCGCTTTCTCGCCACTCCTCCGCTGCAACAGGCCTTGTCACACTTTGTTCCGCCAAATCTCGGGCTCTGAAACTATTGCGGACACGAGACTCCACCTTCTTCTCGGCAAGGCAAGTCATATCGCGAAACACAGACTCCGTCTTACCTTGGTATCCAGGGCAGGTCTTGCTAGAGTCGATGCATCTTTTGCACTGTGGAACACCTTCATCGCACTATACTTCCACACCAAAGTCATAAATCAACCATCATGATTCAGAATGACGGTAACAAAATCCCGTTCGATGGTGTACTTACCTTGATTTTCCTTACTTTACATGCGTCACACCTCCCACTGCGTGGCATGGCGGTTACTAGTAGCAACAGTGATTCATCGATCTCAATTCGACGCTTCTGGATTGCGCTAAACTCCCGATGAACCCAAACCTAACATCGAAATACTATACGCAATCGTATGTTACATCGTTGGAGTAGGTTGTAATCGTTCACGTACCTCTTATTTTGGAATGCACTTTACATTTTTCTCATCATCTTTCTGAAGCCCAAGGAAGGCTCGACTGCCTGGTAAGCCAAGCAGCACGTCGTTGATAGGTTGTCCCAGAGACTAGACCCTAGATAAGATACTCAAGAAGCTTAGGTTGAGGGAATTGAAGTCTATCTCCAATGGATAAGCTAGGTGTGACATGCGCTTAGTAAGCTTTCTCGGGTATAAATGACGCTGAGCCGCAGGGCTGAGATAACAGCGATCCAAACTAATTCGGGTAATCTTGTGCGTTCGTTAACCTCTGTCTAATGCGATGCGGTGTGAGATGCTGTTACTTTTTCGATGTTACATGAATAAGTTAGGTGTGACATGCGCGCTTAGTAAAGTAAGCTTTCTCGATATGGATAACGCTGAGCCGCAGAGCTGAGATAATAGCGATCCAAACTATTTCGGGTAATAGACAGGTTGCGCAGCTCTATTCAATACGATTATTCAATTGACCATTGCCCGAGTTAGTTAGCGTGATCCCAAAAGGGCAAGCAGATTTGACGACTTGACAATCCCAATTGAATCAATATTCAATTATTGAATATTCATTCAATTGACTCACCACCTTATTCAATTGCTTCAATTACTCGTCTAGGCGTAACTTGTAAAGGTTATAATCACCTTCTCTATCGTCGTCGTCGTCGTCGTCGCCATTATGCCTAAAGATGTACTTAAAAGTCATCTTCACGTCCTTGATTTAAGCACTTCTTCGCGACAATTGAAGCCTTTGCAATCATTGTCGTCTTTGCGACCTTCGTAATCATTGCCACCTTTGTAGATCTCGCAATCTTCGAAGAATACACAACGATTGTCTCGTAAACGAAAAAAGACGACCTAATTCAAATTAGAGTCGTTTCAACGATCGCCAAGAAAAAAAAGAAAATAGATTGATAAAAAACATCAAAAAACAATTACACAAGAATTGAAAAAAAAGAATGTCGAATTAAATGCAAATAATAATATTGATCTCGACTTTTATACTTAAAACATCGTTAATCGACGTCGTACTTCTAGTACTTCTAGTGCTTTTTCGTCGTCAAAAATCTCTATTTCTCTTGTCTCTCACAAGCGAAAAAAAGGTTAACAACTAAATTAAAAGCTCAATTACGATCAACGACTTACAAAGAAAAACAATGTTATTTTTGTCAATATGTGCGTGACTAGATTTGCGAAGTACAACATCAAGACTATGTAGCGTTTCTAAAATAAAATTAGAAAAAGATTTGAAACAACAATAGATTATAAATATGTCGACGTTAGTAGACGAATAAAGCACTTAATAAGTAAAAGAAAAGCAAACATTGAAGTTTTACACAAGTTTAATTATGTAATACGAAACGACAATTAAATCTAAGTTATCGATAAATAGATGTTTACATTCGCAACATATTAAAAAGCGAAAAATCAAAAAAACTCTTCGCGAAAAAGAAAGATAAAAGAGAATGCAAAACACAAAAAGAGAAAAAATAAACTTAATTAACAACTAAAGAATAAATTGAATTACGAAGTCTTTTTTTTCTTCTTTTTTTTTTTCTTCGTCGTCTTCATTAGCAATGAGAAAAGTTTCAAAAATTAAAGCAATTTTAAAGATAATAGCTCTAGTATATTCTTTGACGCAAAAAAGAATACAAGGAAATCGAAACTTGTAATGGAAACAAGCTCTTTATCTAATAACGATGCAATAATAATAAAAGATTTAAACTACGAAGAAAACATAAATAATAATTGACGTACAAGAATGTGAGTCTTATTTAAAGATAACAACGATTATTCGTCTATATTCTTTGAATCTTTATTAAATGAATCTACATTGTTAAAGTTTATAAAACGTTAAAAAAGTAAAATTGCAAAATAGTCTCAAAGTGACAAAAAGATTTCGAAAAGATTTAAACAAACGCATGTTAACGTAATAAACAACAAAGATTTAGACGTTTTGCAAGACACATTAATCGACTACTTCAAAGATCGAACGTCATTGACGAAAAATTTATCGAAACAAAAATCTTTGCTAAAGAAGATAAAGAATACGTTTGAAAAATATCTAATAAAGCATACTACGAAAGTCTCGAAACTTAAACGTTATTTTAAGAAATCGTTGCATAAGTATTATAAAAAATATGTTTATTTTTGATAAAATAATTTGTTTAAAGATTTAGCTAAACTTAGCGAGAATATAGAAAGACTAAAACAATTATATAAAAGTAGTAAAGAGAAATTCGTAACAAGTAATGCGAGAAAGAAAAGATTCGCGACAAATAATGCGAACGACAAAAAAATCAAAATAGATAATGCGAACAACAAGAAGATCGTGACAAACAATAAGAGAAACAAAAAAAGAAAAACAACAAATAATCTAGATTTAAAAAAGTAAATCGTGACATTAAATGCGAAAAGAAGACGTTTTTGCGAAAATATTTATAATTTGAGGCGAAAGACACTATTATCGCATTTTTTTCTTCGAAGCTTCGCAAACTTCATTCGAGAAAAAAAGAAACGACGAAATGTTTAGTTATTAAACTTTTGTATACAATATCGTTTCTTTTAAGAATGTTAAATATATATTAAAGGAATGTGATGCGCGAGTTGCAATACAAACGAGTGTAAACTACATTTATCTTGTTAACGACTCGAAATTTTATCTTCGAACAAAGAAAACAATGATTCAACTAGACTAATCGCGTCGAGTTAGGTTTCTAGCTCGTCAAGACCCAATTTGGGTTAGAAATCTTGACCCAAGTATTTGGGTCAAGTCAAAGGATAGATATGAAGTACTTAGCGTATAATTCGATTCAACTTGCCAAGACTCGAAAAATTTAGATTATTTTTGAAAAAGTGCATTAATCAACTTAATCAAGTTGATTAATTTAATTAATTTGTTTATAATATTATATAGTAATGCATTTAGATAATGCATTTATACGTTATTTGTGCGTTATTATTTTTAAACTATTTTTAGTAATTCAAATAATGCGAATTTTTTTAAAAATAGAAAATCTTGGCATTTTGACGTTATTTTCGATTGCTTAGCGAGTCGATTGAATCAAGTTAAGAAATCGTTGACTCAAGGTCGATTTCAAGCCAAGTTAAGAGGTTGATACCAAGTATTTGGGTCGAGCTAGAATGTTGATATCGAAACCCAACTCGACGATTAGTCTAGATTCAACGTTTAATCGCATTTGCGTTGATAATGTCTCTGAAAAATTCCTGGACTAGACAAATAAAATTTAGGTCGAAAAGTGTTTACATTGACAACATCATTCATAATCACAATTCTTTGCTAGATTAACAAGAAGTTTCTAATCATTAAAGATATATAGATAATTATGTCATCGCAACGATTTAATGCGATAATAATAAAAAATGACAAAAGAGAAGAAAGAGAACAAAAATCGTTTTTAAGAGTTTAATTTAAGATTCTTCTCTATGTTTTAATAATTAAACAACGACAACAAAGTTTAGAGTAACAAGCATTAAAGATTAGCACTAGAAAACTTCATCAAAGCTAAATATATATATAAACACAAGAGAAAAACTTTAGTACTCTTATAATGTAGAGCTTTCGAAATCGCTAGAAACTCTATCGACTTGCAAATATTTCAAAAGACTAGAAGATCGCATTGCAAAGCAAGATTCTATTTAATTGTTTCGTAAACACGTATAGCAATTAGTTAAAAGAATTGTCGCTAAATAGAGATTTTTAATCAATTGTAATTCGACTTTTATTTGCGTCTTAAAAGCATTAAATATTTACAAAGTTTAAATTAAATTAAAGAAATTTTTAACAACAATGCGAGTTCTAGACATTCGTTTGTTGAAAAAAATCTATCTTTTGTTTATATAGCTTAAATAGAAGAATATAATGTACGATTAATAAATATAGATTTTATCGTTGTACAATTGAAGTTTTCTTCAATTTTTAAGAAGAATTTTTAATCGATTTTGCAATTCGAACTTCTATAGCATCGTAACGTCGTTCATCTTGTCTTTACAAAAATCGTAAATAAATTTTATTAAATCGTTCGAATAAGTAATAATTAGTTAAATCATTTCGTGTGATTTTTTGTAGCTAGAGTAATAGAATTTTTGTTTCACATTTAACTTGCAAAATTTCTAAAAAGTTCTATCAATAAATTCTTATATAATGTTTTTGCCTCTAATTTTTTTTACTTTTTTTATCGCTTTGACGTATCTTTTGATGCGTATATAAATAAGCGTTAAATGTTATCGAAACATATTGTCGTATCGAATTTCGAAATGTTTAAGAAGATCGTTAAGAATGCGAGAGAGATAGAAGAGAGAACGATTAAATCGTTTTATTAATTCAAATAGCTAACGAGAATAAAATAATTTGTATAAAAGACAACAAAGAACGAGTTCGACAAATAGTTTGACACGATTGCTTCATTCGATAACATTGATAACAAAGTAATTAACAAGCAATCGAATTTTCTTCTTATTAAATCGCATTATACGACGAAGACGTTTAGAAAAAATTCGATTCGAATCGAATTTAGATCTTTTATACTTCACTAGTTTAATGTATGGATGTCGAGAATCGTCGACGAGATGTTAACTAAAAATAACGACAATGGCAAGGGCAAGGGCGATAGCTATACGTATGCCCTAGTCGTCGTCGATCAATTGAGTCAATTGGGTCAATTGAGGCATGCTAGGTAGAGTAAAAGAGATTAAGAATGCACATTATTGATGAGAGAAGACGAAAATTGATCAAATACGATAATCATTAGGTTGCGATCCATATTACTCGTTCTGGTATAGCGCGGGCGGGCTAGCGGTCCTAGACCCCACTAGCCCCCGCAAACCAATTGAATAATCGTATTGAATAAAGCTGCGCAACCTGTCTAATCTTGTGCGTTCGTTAACTCTCTAATGCCTTTCTTCGTAATTCTTACCAAGCTCGATTTGGAGATGTTTTTTGTAGGTGACTGCGTGATTGGTTTAGATGAGTTCACTTGGACGGACCTACAGAGACGGTGTAAGGTGCTGTTACTTTTCCGATGTTACTCAGGAGCAACAAAGCCTTCTTTTAGAGTCTTAGCAAGAGTTTTTAAGGATGAGATAGAGGCTGAGCATAGTGGAAGAGCAGAACCACCATGCGGCAGCGTGTCAAAGAATTTGCCGTTTCGAGACGCCTCTCCGAGGACAACATCGTGACAGCTTATAATAAGTCAAGATGCCTCGCTCCTTCTCATCTGTTCTCTTAATCTTCTACTCTATATTCCACAATACCACAGTCCTCAGTTTCGATACCTTTAAAGAAATTTACTGCTGGTTTAGTGATACCTCTCTCCAATCATGGGCCACAAGGACAACTCCAAAGCGACGTGCTCAACTCCTAACACGAGTGGGCCAGGTGCGTTCAGAATATCACTCTGGAAAGCTGATCAATGTTGCTGATCGTTACATTCAGCTATACAGGCCATCGTTGGTACCTTGGAATGGCACAGTCTCTCGATAATTGTTGCGGGAGTAACGGCACTCTTTTCAATCCTGATAGCGATCTTCCTCATCTTCAGACATGCCTGCCATTTCTCAAACCCAGCAGAGCAGAAACAGTGTGTACTCCGTTTCGACACTCTGATCACCTCTCTAACAAGCTCGGCGATTCCAGAATCATACGTATTATAACAATCATCCCCTCATTTGCCGTCGTCTCCTTCCTCTGTGTCTGGCTAGACGGTTCTCCTGCGCCATACATTACGCCTGGGCGCGATATTGGTGAAGCTTTGCCAATGGCTGCATTTTTCCTGCTCATGTCGATATACGTCGCACCAGATGAGCGCAACCGAGATGATGTCTTCGATGAGATGGCCCCATTGGATAAGAAAGGACATATGCAGGGAGGTAGAAGCCTTGGTTGGTATCGGGTAAGATTCTTCGTTTGGCCGGAGACAGTCGAAATCAGTACTAATAGCAAGATCAGAAACTCACCTTCGGCGTCCTCCAATGGGTGCCAATCAGTATCATACTATGGATCGCCACAGCTATCAGCCTGGCTGCGGGAACGTATCGTATCACCTCGAACAACGTTCATTTCGCGCATATATGGGTCAGTTTGCCAGCAATCATCGATAACTTCTCAACTCGCGCTGACCACTTCACAGATCAGTATCATTCGAACGATCTCCACCATCAGTGCTATCATAGCTATCCTCGGGTTCTACAAGCGCTTCAAATCGGTTCTCAAGCCCCGCGGCGCTTTCAAGCAACTCCTCTGCTTTAAAGTCATCGTTATCCTCAACTTCCTCCAGACCTTGATATTCTCATTCCTCCAGTCCTCGGGCGATCTGCACGCCAATAAATACCTTACCTTCAACGACCTAACCAACGGCCTTCCCTCCCTCATCCTCTGCTGCGAAATGGCACTCATCTCCCCCTTCTTCTTGATAGTTTGTTCTATCAAACCTTACACCCTCGGCCACATGTCCTCGACCGAGAATCCGTCCTCGCGACACGGCATGCAGCACTACCAAGGCGGTCCGCTCGGCGTCTACGCCATCTTACAAGCGGTTAATGTCTTTGACATCGTAATCGAGCTTTTGAAAGGCACTAGAGCCAAATTCGGTCGGGCACCCATGCAGCCTCAGAATCAGTACATCCAACTTCCGCCATCACGTAACGGGTATGTGCCGAATCACACCCGATGATGCACGATGCTGCGGGATGGCAAAGGTGCCACGGTCAAACAACCTTGGTCGGATGTCTACAGTGATGGTACAGGGGGGTATCTGTGGTATGACAGCAGCCGAAAACTCGATGAAAGGACGGTAGAAAGTGGAGGACGGCGATTGAGCAGATTCCTCGGCGCAGATTCCTTTTCTTGGAGCTCTTGCTGGAGGACATAGCCATGTTTCGGTAGTCCAAAACCTAGTGTTCAGGTTGCTCCATAGCGATGGGATACGCTCCAAGGGTAGCGAACGTGCCTTTCAAAGCAATGCTGACCCCTTACTTTCCTGTAAGTAGAGACTAGCCGTGTGAGGCACGCTTTATCTGTTAAGTCCATCCACATACACCTAGCAATACGCGCGATTGTTTGATGCGTGGAAAGTGAGGAGCCATCAAAGGCATGCATAGTGTAACACCATCTCAAGTTAGTAGAGTCTGGAGAATTCGACAATGTCATGCTGCATGCTGTATACATAATCTACTCACTATCAGACATGTTGCACTCCTCTTCCAAGAGCAAATACGGCATCGAACTCAAGCGATCCAGATTAGTGTTCTAGACGATATTGAATTCAAAATAGCGCCAGTCTACTTTCAACGTCTGGCGAATCTAGGTCTTTACGTGGAGTCGTGTCATCTTGATGTTGACGCTGTTGAGAAGTAGCACGGGACCGAGATAGAGAAAGAAGTCATAATTAAGAGACTGAAGGACGTCATAGAGGAGACAAATCACTCGAAAAGCCAAGAACTGGAGAAAATGAAATAGGAAAACGCTAAAGTGAAAGCAGGAGAAGATCATTGCCAGAAGCAAGTAGTGAGATGTCGAACTATGCAGGCAGAGCTACAGGTTCGAAATGACCAAGCTGAGAAAGAGAGATAATTGAAATACGAATGAAAACTGCAAGACGAAGTCCAAAATGGAAGCTGCGATCGAGGAATAGGTTCAAAAGCTAGAACAGGAAAGGAAGGAGTTGTTGGATCACAACGGCAAACTAAAGAGAGACCTGGCCACGAGTCAACAGAAGCTGGAGGAAAAGAACATAAGCCATACCCGAGAGGTCAAAGGGTTGGAGCTCAAGCATGTCGAAATTTTCAACAGCCTTGAATACGAGAACGTCAGGCTGACCGAGGAGCTGGACAAGGTGAAGTGCGACATTCCCGTTTGATGCAACCTGTTCAATACTATTTAGTTGTCCTCCGAAATCGTGTGATGATTGCTATATCTGACCGATGCAAGTGTCCAGAGCTTCCAGGAAAAAGTTCAACAGATCAGGAAGCTATCATTAAAGTACTTCCAAATTTTATCAGAGCCAACTGCTGTGAGTAAGATCTAGGAGGGGAGCCTTCTTCTGAGGAACCTGTCATCAACCATTGATTTCGCCCTAGAATAGGATCCGGAGATAATCCACCGAGCTTTTCACAAGCACGATCCCCAGTTCGATCGTATCTCGTTCTTGCCATCCGACAACGCAAGTTTTCTCATCGTTGAGATCGCTCGACATATTATTTCCACATGTCTATGGGATAATGGCTGGCAATCAAACTTTGCCAAGGATAGAGTCTCAGACCACCAGGTCCTCAATCGATATTTGGAAGAAATGTCTCAAGCTCTTGCCAATTCAAGCGGGCGTAGTGAAAGCATCTGGAGAGTTCTGACCCTCCGAGCTACTAAAGCCCTTCCCGGATCTTCCGTCAAGGCAAATATGGCAGAAGCCATAGTGCAGCGAATGTTCGACATACTTGGATCTGTGATCCTCTCGAAAGACTTGAATGATTTCGAAAAAGAGCTGGTGGGTATTACGAACGGTTTTCTTGATCTATGGAGAGTCGCGCGTAAGGACGAAAGCACGTTTATCATTGAAAGGCACCTAGATGGTGGGAACCGAGAAGGATGGCAAAATGAGGACATCCAGACCATCGAGCCAGTATTGCCCGCCTCGGAAAAGGTGCAAGATGCGACCATAGAGCCAATCTGTCTTTTCCCAAAGATTTCGCAACGAACCTCAAAGGGTGAAATTATGGTAATATGTCAGGGTAGCGCATTCTTTCCAGATTCTCACGTCTTGACCCGGGCCATGATGGAGAAGAGACAGCACGAAGAGGAGCTAGAAAGAGCGTTGTAGGAAATGCGGTCAAGGTTCTATGCTCGACGGACCTCTGTCCCCAACGGTCCGAGCAGCCCAAAGGGAGATCATGCTTTGGGCTCAAGCTTTGCTCCGTTGAACAGATTCGAATTTAGCTAGCCGGAGTCTTGGGATTTACAGCCTGTCGGCTGAATGACTGATTCGCAGATCGAAGTACTTGGCATCACGTAAAACTGTCGATGCTCCATTGACTATACATTGTTTTGATCCTATACGTCTGAACCAACCGCAATGCAGTTTTTCTGGGGAAGTATCGTAGTCTGGTCTTATTACTCGAAAGACTTATATCCCATGCGGTGGGACGGTGCAGATCCAAGAACTTGATGGAGATGGCCAAACCCCTCGCTCCGACAGCACAGGCTTCTCGGACGCGGTTGTGTTCGGCACTCTAATCACATAACGTTTTGCCTCTTCTACCGTTGGGTCGTACTTGGTCGGTCACTCCATCGTCGCTTCGTCAAAACGTCTTTTTGTGAAGTGCTGAGAATTGGTGCACCATTGCTTGCCACCGCATGGGATATGGTCAAGGTTGAGATAGCTAAAAAGCGAGAGCGTCATGCCCGCGTTAAAAAGATGGGCAGCATGTCCCTCTACAAGATTCTCTCTCATTGAAGCCCATAGATAATTCATAGCTGCGAACCTATAAAGTATAATAACGAATGGTTTTTCGGGGTCAGTCATCGGACATCGCGTGGAGCTGGTAGCCGGCTTTAGACTACAACGAGGCGCTGAATTGACTTAAAATGCTCTAACCAAAACCGCCCGTTAAGGCTTCCAACCCCTTGGGGCCCCTTGGGAGCCGAATCAAGGTGTCAAAGCATCATCGGCCAGAGCTCCCCTGATTATCTCGTAAGTCAATTGAGAATGCGATAAAGATCAGTCACCTCATTGGGCCCACATCGCGGGTTATGCATCCTCGCTGGGAGGAGGCATGGCTTGCTCTTTGAGGTGCAAGAATCCACGATTCGCGATGGGATCCTGAAGTTATTCTCATGCCAGTGCTCGGGCCGATTACGATCCGAGCTCCTTGAGTTGCACCAGCACTCGGCAAGTTCCGCCGAGGAACCCTAAGGATGTCTAGGGTCGAATCAGTGCCAGAGGACCCTGCATCAAACGCCAAACGCGCTTCTGAAATATTTCTTCTGAGCTCTCACGATGAAGCGTGCCTCCACTGACTCTGAGCTCCCAGCTCGTTCTGCTCCTCAGATGTCGTCAGTATTTGGGCAATCGGCTTCCCAGGCTCCAAGCTCGACGTCGGCGTTCCCTCCAACCAGTAGCTTATTTGGTGACTTTGCTACTTCCAAGCCGGAACAGAAGCCCCTTGGTGGCAGCTCGCTTTTCTCAGGCGCTGGAGGGCAGTCGAAACCAGAAGCGTCATCAAACCTCTTTGGTGGGCTTGGTTCTACCCCTCAACCGCAGACGATCTCCGGTGGTGGAGGGGGAGGCTTATTCGGATCAGCTCAGCCAGTTACTACGCAGCCTCAGGGAACATCTATCTTTGTGAATCCCACGACCACATCTGCACCTTCGCTCTTTAGTAACGCAGCTACCACTTCAGCCCCTTCGCTGTTCACAAACAACGCCAACAATTTGGCACCCTTTGCAACATCGTCGCTGTTCTCACAACCGCAACAGCAGCAATACCAGGCGGGACAGCCGCAGCAGCAATCCGGGCAGACAATTGATAGCGCATCCCAGAGAACACAGCCGGCATATTTCAATAGTCTGCTGGAGAAGAGCAAGAAGAGAGCTCATGATGCGAATGCAGGGCCTCGTTTTGGAGACTTACCTAGCCTTCAGCTTGGCCTTGGTGACATAGGAAGACGTGCGAGAGAGCTAGGCGGGACGGAGCAGCAAGCACAACGAGACGGAGCGGCGGACAGTCGAGCGTGAGCGTTACGACCGCTTTGTATTTGGGGCTTAGCACTAAATTGGCGCACCAGGCACTATCTCCTCGCGGCATCAGGCGTAAATTCTGGGGCTACCAGGCGAAATATTGACTCTCTCAGCGGCCAAACACTTCCGGGGAGGACGGTGTCCCAATTGCCAGAGTGGGAGCCAGATACCAGCAAGTACATCAACCAGCTGCAGCAACAATCGACTATGAAGATGATCAACGAGGGTATTCAACGTGCGCACAAGCAATTCGATCTTTACCTGGAAGAGAATGTTGACATTAACTGGGAGCTACAGCGGAAGAAGATCTACGAGCACTTTGGGCTTATTAAAGCCAGCACTAGTCTCGATGAATCAAACCGTGCCTCTAGCCCAGCAGTGAAGGGTAGCTTCGGAAGATCTACGAGGAGAGGACGGCCAGGGAATTCGGAACGTCCTAGTCAAGCCTCACTGAACAGGTCTATCTTCGGTAAATCGGGCTTACAGAAGTCTGTTATCGGTTCACCGCCGGGCGTTGGTAACACTCCACTTTTTGCAGATGTTGCAGAGAAGACGGGGAGCTTACCTACAGTACCGATCGACCGCTTCACGCGGGAGAAGGAAGCTAAGTTCGCGGAGAAAGTACAGAGTCTGAACCAGACACGAATGCAGGAGACTCCCTTTCCTGTTCTCCACCAACTTTTGGACGTTGAGACCCAGCAGTTGGGCGAGGTGAGTAAAACTAGCCGTAACATGCCTGATAAAAAGCTCACAAATCCAAGTCTCCAAGTCAGCTTTTAGACGCGTACAAAGCTCTTATCGAGATTGTTAACGAGCCATTCGGCAAAGACATCACCAACAACACAGAAGCGCCCAAAGAACGGCAATTTGCTGACGAGTACCTTGACGAGTCACCAACCTCCGCGAAGACTATCAATATTCGCAAGCGGATCATCAATGGTTCTAGACGATGTCTAGAACAGGTGTAAGATCCAGCCCATTTACGGACAACTTCATTCTACAAGCTAATTGATGCTGCAGTTTCTACGAGCAGCTCGAGTCTCTTGTAGCTCGTAATCCCAAAGAAGCTAATATCGGCGGTGTACCGACGACAGTGAACAAAGTCAGAGCGTACATCAGGATCCTGGCCGCACGGAAAGAACTGAACCCTGATGGTACCGAATTGCAGATATTAGAGGGCGACTATTGTTGGGCCTTTATTTTCTTCTTGCTCAGAAGTGGTCTGGTCAAGGAGGCTGCAGACTATGTAACAGGTAACGCCACGGCTTTCAGAGCTTTAGACCGAAACTTCATCACCTACATTACCAGCTATGCCAGTAGCTCTGACAGGCGGCTTCCGAGACCAATACAAGATCGTATCAATGCAGAGTACCAGCAACGAACCCGAATCGCTCCCGAACACTCTTTGGATCCGTACCGCATGGCTTGCTATAAGGTTATTGGTCGTTGTGAGCTTACGAGGATGAAGATCGAAAGCGTGAGCCAGGGTATTGAGGACTGGATCTGGCTACAGTTCGCTCTGGCCAGAGAAGTTAATCGTGTAGAGGAGTCTGCTGGGGAAGTCCACGGCCTCGAGGAGGTACGAGAAACAATTCGAGAGATTGGAGCCCGCTACTTCGCCAAAGGCTCGGAAGGGATGGGCGGTTACGGAACATACTTCTTCCTGCAGATCCTAGGTGGCATGTTCGAACACGCTGTATCATATCTGTACTCCTACTCAGTTGTTGCCGCGGTACACTTCGCCATCGCACTTGATTTCTATGGTCTCCTACGGGTATCTGGACATTCCGTTTCAGAGAATGAGCTCCGTAAGTCAGAATCTGGCTCATATATACTGGGAACCGAGCTGACGTCTCCAAAGTCACCTACAATACGAAGGAAATGCCTCAGATAAGTTTTGGGCGCATGGTAGGCTATTATACTCGGGATTTCCGAGCTTCGAATCCTGTCGCTGCCGCCGATTACCTGGCACTCATCTGTCTCGATGCCCAGCTACCAGGAGCGATAGGCAAATCGCAAGTGTCTCTGTGTCATGAAGCACTCCGCGAGCTCGTCTTGGAAACTCGAGAATTTGCGCAACTTCTCGGCGACATCCAAGGAGATGGCACAAGACTCAAAGGAGCCATCGAACTACGTCTCCAGCTCATCGGCCTAGCCGATCAAGAAGACTTCCTCAAGACAGTGACCATCCAAGCCGCCAGCGTCGCCGATGACAACGGCAGAACCACCGATGCTGTCCTCCTCTACCACCTAGCGGCAGACTACGACAATGTGATCCAGATTATCAACCGTGCCCTCTCCGAAGCGATCGCCGTCGAAATTGGCGAAGCAGAACTCCGCCTGCAACCCCTGAAGCCTCGCACCGATGCCCAGAACCAGCAGCAACCAGCGCCAGGTAGCAGCCTCAGCCTGACATCCGTCGACAACCCCGCCGTTCTCGCCAGAAACATGATCTCCCTCTACAATTCCAACGCCCTGTACTATCAGAAAATCCGCGCCGCCAACCGCGAAGCATGCGGTATCCTCCTCCGCATGAGCGAGGCCAAAGCTAAAGTCTCCGCCAGCCAATGGGCCGAAGCACTCGACGTAAGTCCCCTTCTCCTCACCTCACCCACCATCATCCACTAACCCCACCGCAGATCATCTCGTCGCTCTCTCTCCTACCCCTCAACGCCTCCGGCTCTATCCCTACCATCCGCGCCGCCGCCACGACATTCAACTCGCTCCCACCGCCCGTGTCTCGCAACATCGGCCCGCTGCTCTTGTGGACGATCACGTGTATTGGGAAGCAGAGGGAGGTGTTGCAGACGGGCGGGCAGTATGAGAATGAGACGAGGAGGCAGATGGGCGAGGAGTTGCTGAGGGCGGCGAAGGATCTGATGGTCTTTGCGGGGTTGGTCAAGTATAGGCTGGGCGAGAGGGTGTGGGCTGCTGTTACTGGGGCGGGAGGGGAGGTTGGGGCTTATTGAAAAAGAGAGGCATGGGAAGTGGAGGCATGGTAGGACATGGCCAGACAAGGAGTTTCAGGAAGAAAAGCTGTGAGAAAAGATCTTTTGGGCCCGCTTACTAGCCATCTAGACTTGCATCAACAGAGACGAGCAGTCAGCAAGAGCATGGAAGTCATGATAAAGCCTCGTGCTAGACATTAAGCCACACTGGTCAAAAGCACACAAAACTCTCCTTTTCAAGGTCTAGAACAAGGTATAGCGATCCACCCCATCGAACGGTAAGCAGCAAATAGGATTGTATATCTATTCATTCTCGCGAGCGACATTGCCCATTGGTTTCTTGTTAGTGAGACAAGTATGTATAGTTAATTGTTTTTCTTTTGGGCCCATAGTGGTACCAGGCACTCTAAGCTTTGTATCACTCCTAATTCCCGCGAGAATCAACCTGACGTTGTGTGTCATGGCATATACGATATAGAACAGCCTCAGAAGACTCGGGGGTATAGTCAAAGACTCAGTGATGATCAACCCATCACTCAACACGATCCCAGTAACACAACTGTATGACTCCCCTTCTCTTCACAGACAACATGGGACCCCCCTGAACACTTTCTCCGAAGAAACATTTCCTCGTGTCAATCTTGTTGACTGTAAGAACACTCGCTATAATCGCTCGCTTTTTCTTACAGCTGGGCAGCTTGATAACAAACATCCCTCTACTTGGGCATATCCAAGGATTCCTCATCAGGTAGAGTCGTACTATCGTTTCTCCGGTTGAGAGCTATAATGCTCTTATAAAACAAAGAAGCGGCTGCAGGCAAGGGTGATGCCCAAAGCAAACGATGAAGAGAAATTGTCCAGCGATGGAGAATGGATTGAGGATGAGTGGGTGGTTATGGAGGATGATATCCACGCGAAATGGGTACGTACGCTAGCATTATCCCTTTCTCCAACCATTGTACTGAACTTCTCGGATGATGAATGCTTGGATCTTGACTAATCACGCAGCAGGATAAAGACCATCAATCCAGATATCTTCCCCCAACATCCTCTCAGGAAGCCCTTGCCACAGCGAAACATACCTGGAACAACATGAGCATCGCCTCTCTCGGGGAAGGTCTAAGCACCATGGCTGCTCTGGCGACAAAAGAAGGTAGCATTGCGGCCAAGGAAGCTTATACGCGCGCACCTGGTGTGTTGAGCAGATACGCGGCCACTGCTCGGGAGTATGTCAGCCAAGCGGTTCATGGTAGCCCGGGTGGAGTATCGAAATCACAGCAGAGCTGGGGCGATGAGGATGAGTGCTCGGACTGGGAGCCGCTTGGGAACTCGTTAACATTTCCGGGAGAGACGGGAGGACGTTCGCGAAGTCAAAGTCCAGATTGGGAGAGCGACCCAGCAGGTCTTCGAGCGCCGGAGAAGACTCGGGGACAGGGAACGAATAAACTGGAATATCGCGAGAGGGTGGGTCTGGAACCAGAGCGTCTGGGCCAACACGCCTACCGCACGAAAACAAAGATCGGTACGACCGTGGAGCGAGAGGACTCCTCTTATGACCCTCTGGGCGTGTCGAGCGAGTGGAGACGGGCACAAGAGTTGGATGAGCGGATCAAGCGGCGGAAGCAACGTGTGAGTGAGGACTGGTCGAATAAGGTGGAAAAGGACTACAATCCAAACCGAAGACACCCAGGACTCGACGTAGGAAAGGAGGGGATGAGGAGCGAGGCTCTCGCTCGGCGAGTGGCGGATGGGTTCAATGAACGGAAACATGAGGGCGCTGAGGAAGGCGATGGGTGGATTGAACAAGAGTTGCGTGGGCTGGGCGAAGAGTAAGCGTATGACTGACAAGCTGCTCGCGTTTTCTAGCTCTCGAGGAAGCTCCGTGCGACCCTACCCGGGAAAAGTAGCATGTTCAACCTACATAGAACGTCTATGAGTGACCGCCAGTGAGGTTCTCAATCTCGACTTGACCCCCTGCAATGACGCAGCGTTGGGATCAACGATGACGGCATGTTGTTTGGTAGAGCAAACTAGACATAATGATAGACTTCCTTCCATGCAGCAGATGCAATCGGTGTTTTTGTTATGGTGTCATAAACGTTAATCTCAGACGTCAAAAGTGCTAATGCAAGGTCTATTTCTCCTTTGTACTTTTTCTAGGACGCGTTGACCGCCGTCGAGGTGGCTCTTGCTCGATCTCTGGCTTCGGAAGCGGTTCAACCTTTTCCGTTGGCGCTTTCTCGTCGCCCGAAGACTCGGTATACTGCGTGACATCACTTTCGGAGCCTCTACTGTTCTGGTCCACGGGCGCCTCATTCTCCTTCTGCTCTGGGTCATGGGCAGCTGACGTTTTACGGGACATAGATCTCTCGTCAGCTAATGTCGCTTGCTGTTGAAAGCTCGAGATGATTTTGTTGGCTTCGCTCTCTTCTCCGTTCATGACACCGCAACCTCCACATCGCCACTTGCCCACGTCTTCAAGACGTTTAACACCGGGTGGAGCTTGACCGTTGACAAGCCTACACTGTTGACAGATCAGAGCCATACGATATTTGGGTAGCGTCTCGTCTTCCCCAACAAGAGCGTCCACTAAGCGGTCATACCATCGTGGACCTTCCCCAGGCTGCGAATACTGTGGTGCTGAGGGGAACGCGTTCGGTGCGAATTCCGCCCCTGTATCTTGAGAAGCTGTTGGCTTTTCCCATGATGGTGTTGCAGCCGCTGCTGTATGTGGAACGATCTGGCTGAGAGGACTTTTGACATCTGGTCTCGATCGTTGAGGTGTGCTAGGTAGCGACGCAGATATATTCCTGCTAGGAATATTCGCTGTCGGTGGTGGTACGACGTTTGTTCTGCCTCCCTTCGGAGTACCCGCACTGCTTTGCTTCGGAGATCCAGCTGCTTTTCCTTGCGGACTCGGGGTAGCACCGTATTTCTTTAGCAGCTCCTGTGTTGAGTTGTATTTCGTAGCTGTCTTGAGCTTCTCGATGGTGTTGTTCCGTTGCTTTTCTAGCTCGTTTAGCTGCGACTGGACTTTTGACGTGCGGTAACTGTAGTAGGTGAGGAGCGCTAATCTGACTAAGTATATCCTATACTAGACGTCAGAACGTAGGCTCTTTGAAGAGCACCTATAGATGATCTAACACAAAAGGTCCACCAGCAACCGCTGCATACTCGGCTGGCCCCCAATTCTTCCATCCCACTACAAGCCCAAGGATTATGGCGTATAAGAGGTAGGCAAAGGCTGAATACAGAGTCCAAAGCAGGCCATAGCGTCTAGATCGCTGTCGGAGGCTGTCTAAATTTGCAGTATTCTTTGAGATCTTATTAGACAGCGTTGAAAGAGTCTTCTCAAAAGAAGCTGGGGAGTTATCGTCGCCCTTACAATCATCAGTTGTAAGCTTGACAGTAGAATGCGATGGGCCTTAGGATAGTACAAACCTTCCAAGGCCAGAAAGACACCATTTCTGACACAGAGTGGAGCCGACGCTGCGACTTTTGAAGGAGGTAGGCTTTCAAATGTAGCTTGGCCAGAATCCAATGATGCGGTTCCGCTGGTGTGTTAAAAATACGCGTAACGTCGGCGATCGCCGAAACGGTGGAGCCTCGGCCCGCACCTCAGCCCTGCCGGGCCAGCAGGGGTGTTGGTTTTCTGGCAGCTCTCAGCAACGTAGAACGTTCAACTCAGCCATCATGCAGCAACAATCAGCATGATTTAAAGAATATCAAATCCCATGTGGAAGGTTGACAGTTTCTCAGGAGCCACATGAGGCAATATGTTCCAGGCAAGTGCGTTTCTCATGACAAAGCTCGATGACTAATGATATCTTCAGCGTTTAAAAGGGGCGATCGATAGTCGGATCGCTGAGGAACAAGCTCGCCAGCGTACTTCGCAGTCATCGCCATCTAGGTCTCAATCTGGCACTAGACGCCCACCTCCTCGAGACGACTCCCCTTCGCCGAGGAATGTCCGTGCAGGGGCGCGAGGGCGTAAAGACGGGGAAGCCATCAGAGGACCTGACCCGGCAGACTTTGAGCCCGAGTTCGTGATTGGCGACTCTAATACGCCGACCCGGTCTGGTACTCCAAGGCCTACTCATGAAAAGGAACCGCCTGGCTCGAGTGAGGCTTCTACTGATGGGGCCCGCGAAAGCGGCGATGGACAGGCGCAGGAAAAGGCAGCTGTCAACGAGATGGCGCCCCCAGATCTGCCCACAGAAGTACGAGTCAAGCTGCGGAAACTTGACAAGCTAGAATCAAAGTACAATGGTCCGTCTGAAACCTACATTACCCTATTCTATACTGACGTTGTCCAGAGCTACTCAGGTCTTATCGGCTTGCGCATGCCCGGGTCTTAACGATTGAGCCGTTCGAATCATCACTTAGGGAAAATACACCACTGACTTCAATCAGTGACCCTGGTGCGTTTGTGGAGTATCTCAATCAACTGAATTTGAAGGGCGACATGGTTCTTGACGAGCTCAAACGCGTATCTAGCGAGAGGGACACAACGAAGCAGAAATTGGCCGAGGCTGAGAAGAATGCTAAAGAAGCCTGGGATGAGGTCGCGGACCTGCGCAAAGCCAAAGTGAACGGCGTCAGCAGTGATGAGAAAACCAATGGCGTTCCCGCAAGCGAGGTTTCTGAACCCCCAGCTGCGGCAGAAAGCGATCCTCTTGGAGCTACAGTCAAATCGCCTACAGAGTCACTCAAATCACGTAAAGGATCCCTCGCGAGCCTTTCAATATTTTCACCAAAGTCAAAGGCAGCAGACTCACCTATCGTTCCGGAAGAGCCAGAGGATCTTTTCTCGTACGATAGCGAGCTTCCGCGAATTCAAGCAGATCTCAAAGAGAAGCAGGAAAGGATCGAAGGCCTCCAGGGTGACGTGAAGACCTTAAAAGGGGATCTTGCTGTTACGAGAGAGTCAACGCAAAGTATGGCAAATTCACTTGAGGAGGCGACTCGGGAATTGCTTGCACTTCGAGACCGAAAAGACCGTTCCGAAAGCGAGCTTGAAGAGGAGAGAGCTAACTCGCAAAAGACCATTGAGCAAATGAAAGGCCAACTACGTAGTGCCGAAGAACGGTTGGAAGCGTTGAAGACTGAGAAAGCTTCGCAAAGTGTAAGCGTCACGGAGAATTTTGAAAAAGAGCTTAGTGAAGCTAAACAAGAGATCGAAACCCTACGCTCTTCTGCAAAATCTCGTAATGATAATCAAGAGGAGATCGAAAGACTGCAATGGACTGTCTATGATTTGGAAGCGCAAGCCAAGCAATTACGCAATGATGCTGAAAAGAACGACAAGAGAGTCGCCACTCTCAATGGTCTGGTCTCTAATCTTCGTGGTCAGCTCAAGGATTCCGAGGATAGAGAGCAAGCAGAAGCGCAGACATTGCTAAAATTGCAGAAGGCTGTCGACGCTAGAGCGAAAGAACATGAAGAGCAAGGGGCAGCAACAGCAGAAGGTGTATCAAAGCAGGCTATTGACGCCGCCATTGGAGCTCAGCCAGCCTCAGAGGTAACCTCAGCAAAGAAGAAGAAGAACAAGAAGAAGAAGGGGTCAAAATCCACGGATGAGACCAGCAATGGATCTACTTTTGGCAAAGCAGAGCAATCGAAAGCGTCCGAATCGTCCCAAACGTCCCAAGCGTCCATTGAGGCCAAGAGTACGATCAGCACGTTACAAGAGGAACTCAAACAGCTGCGGACTCTACTGGAAGAGAAAGATACTGCTATCGAAAGTACGCGGCGAAAGATAAAGGATCAAGACAACCTCCACGAGGAGATCGAGTCATTACGGGACGACTTACTCAACATCGGCCAAGAGCACGTCGAAGTCAAAGATCAATGCAAGGAGCTTTTGGCGGAGAAGAGCGCTTTGCAGAAGGTTATTTCAGATCTTGAGACTGAGGTAGCCATGCTCAAGGTTGATGCAGACAGTACCGCCGGATCAGAGGAGGAGCACAAGAATCTTATTGTACAATTCGATGATCTAAAGGCTAAAGCCACAAGCCTGCAAATTGATCTGTCCGCGGCTGAACAGCTAGCCACTACGAGATTCAAGGACATCAGTGAACTAAGATCTATCATACAGAAGGCTCAGCCAGAGCTTACTAGCTTGAGGTCCGAGAACGCAGAGCTTAGATCTGTAAGAGAGACGCTTGGCAAGAAGGAGGCTGAGGTCAAAAGCTTGAGCGCTAAGCATGAGGAGATGCGCTCTGAGCTCACAAAGCTCAACCAGACCGTGAGCGAGCAAGAAGCCGAGATCAAGAATTTGAACCAGAAATTCAGTCAAGAAGCAAGCGGCAGAGTCAAGGCTGAAGAAGCTGGCAACAAGTCAGCACAAGAAGTCCAGCGTCTGAACACGGAACGACGACAGGCCAACGAATCGATCGACAGGTTGTCAACGCAGCTCTCCAAGGCCCAGAACGATCTAGCGACCTCGAGATCAAAGCTACGAGAAATCGAACAGCAACTGTCAAAATTTCGAAGCGACAGTGAAGGCATGAAGGAAGAGGCCGAGCTTAAAGCTGCGCAGTACGCCAGCGCACAGAGCCTGATGAGCAGTATGCGTGACCAAACCGCGGAGATGGCGATGCAGACCAGGGAGGCAAAAGAGCGTTGTGAAAGCTTGGAGGAGGAAGTCGCCGAAGCTCACAGACTGCTAAGCGAACGTACTCGGGAGGCTGAGACCATGAGAAGGCTCTTGGCCGACGTTGAAGGACGGGCCGATGCAAGGACAAGAGAAATAAAAGAACGTATGGACACAGCAATCGAGGAGCGAGACCGTGCCGAAGACGAGGCTAGCACCGCAGGTAGACGGAGAGCAAAGGAGATGGAGTCCTTGCGCAATACGGTCCGCGAGGCGGAAAGGAATCTGAAGAGGGCAGAAGATGACAAAGAAGAGCTGGAGAATGCACAGCGAGACTGGAAGAGGCGGCGCGAAGATCTCGAGCAGAGATCCGAAAGATGCACGCGGGAGATGGACGAGGTCCGAAGCGCCATGGGAGAGCTTCGGGATGCTCTGGACGAGAGCGAAAGACAGGCGAGAGATTTCGAGAGGCAGAAGGCAGAACTACGACGGTCGGTTGAAGAGACGCAGGTTCGGCTCGAGAAGCTTCAGAAGACGAATAAGGTATGCTCGGTTTACTACAATGCACAAAGACACACTGACAGTCGTGATGCAGACCATGGCCGACGAGCTCCGAACCATCCAAACGGCCAAGACCAGGGCCATGGACTCGGAAGGACAATCATCTCGCTCATCGATCGATTCAGGCCCACCGAGGTCACGCCTGACTTCGCCAAGCCCAGCAAGCCGGCCGTGGGCAGATGCAGCCAACGGACAAGCCGGGGGATTGATGGACTATTTCTATCTGAAGAACGTGCTTCTGCAATTCTTGGAGCAGAAGGATAAGAATCATCAGAAGCAGCTGATTCCGGTGCTGGCGAAGCTGCTGCATTTCGATGGCAAGGACGAGCAGAAGTGGATCTCAGCCATCAGCGCAAGGTGAGGTCTAGGATGTGTTCTTCCATGACCGGATAGAGCTTCCATACCAGGACATCGATAAGGGGAAATTGCGGCGCTGGGGCATAGTCAACGCATCCAAGTGATCATCTCATCGTCGTACGGCGGCTATTCTGCAGTGTCCCAGGAGCTTTCATGATGCGCCTTGCATGGGACGCAGTCACAAGATATACGGTCTGAAGGTTAGGCTGTTGAAGCGCCGGCCAGGTCATGCCTGCCAGGTGCTAGGCACAAGTCTCGGCAATGCCCGTACCGCGCTGTCGGGCTCTACCTCTCGTCTTGGCAATTGAAGATGCGCACACGTGGCGCCAGGAAGGAATTGTATTATTCAGGCTGACACCTGCGTTGGCACTCGTCAACAGCCGGTCGCAGCTATAGGTCGACGATAGCTCATGCTTCAACATCATGTTATCCGTGTAAGCGTGCGAATGAATATTCAGAGCTACCATCGCGGGCCGCGAGACCAAAACATACGCAATCGCCACACACCCGACGAGTCGGCGGAGTGAAAGCACAGATTACTTGAATGATGGACATAAAGTAAAGCACATGTACTTTATGTCAAGCGAGGGGAGGAAAGAAAGATGGCTTGGCGTGGGGCATCTGATCCAAGCCCCCACCATGTACTCGAATCGGATGATTACGTCATGCTCAGCTCTCCCAGCGTGCATTGTTCAATTCCAGCGTTGAAGACACGATAGCGATGAACACTCCGACTCCGCTGTAACCTGCGCGAACTCTCCCAAACATTGACAAACGTTGTCGTCGATCACCCTGATCTAGCACATACGACAGATGCAGCCACCGAGTGCCGGCTCAACATATCTTCGGTCATCCCACTTGTCGCTAGCCTCCTGATCAGCGCACTGTGCCTTGGGCTCAACACCTGGGCTTTTTAGCTCCCTTCACAAAAGTGTGAAGTGTGCCAGACATCGTGAAGACCTCCCTCTCCCGCTCCTACCGCCAATCGCCCTGCCTCTGACGTCGATCAACAGCACCTTCCCCGACTCCTATTCCACGAAATCGCTTGACGATCCAGCTACACTTCTCTGCCCTGTGACACCATTCCCCTCGGCTCCCCTCCAGAACTACACAGGCTGGAGCACCATGGCGCATATACCGTTTAGAGCCGCATCAGGTCCTTCCCGCCAGCACTCACGTCAGATGAGTATAGATCCTCACAATGAGCTGAATCCCCACATGGATCACTACATTGGTATTGACGTTGGCACCGGCAGCGCTCGCGCTTGCGTTATTGACGCCAAGGGCGACATCATTGGCCTAGCCTCGGAGAACATTGGTCTGTGGCAGCCCGAGCAGGGTTACTACGTGAGTCTCCGGGCATTCGACAAAGGGAGTCGAAGCTGATGAAGGGCGTAGGAACAATCCACCAATGATATCTGGCGCTGCATCTGCTCCTCCGTTCACCGCATTCTCGACCAGCACAACATCGACTCCAGCACCATCCGTGGGCTCGCCTTCGATGCCACCTGCTCTCTAGCTGTCTTCTCTCACGACACGGATCAGCCCGTTTCAGTCACAGGGCCGAAGTTTGACAATGATCGGAACATCGTCTTGTGGCTCGATCACCGACCGGTGGAAGAAACGGCGAAGATCAATGCTACCAAACATAATCTCTTGCGCTATGTGGGCGGGACGATGTCAATTGAGATGGAAATACCCAAGGTGTTGTGGTTGAAGAACCATATGCCCAAGGAGCTCTTCGATCGTTGCAAATTCTACGACTTAACGGATGCATTGACGCACATGGCTACTGGAAACGAGAACCGGAGCTTCTGTAGCACGGTCTGCAAGCAAGGCTATGTTCCTGTTGGTGTCGATGGGAGCGTCAAGGGATGGCAAGAGGATTTTTTGAAACAGATTGGCCTGGAAGACCTGGTCGAGGACGACTTTAAGCGACTGGGAGGTGTCGACGGGGTAGTGAGTCTCGTATCGTTTCAACCTTGAGACAGTTGGCTAATAGAGCATCAGAACGGTAAATACTTCAGCGCCGGTGAATTATGTGGTACCCTCAGCGAGAAAGCAGCCAGCGAACTTGGCCTACCTGCTGGCATCGCAGTTGGCAGCGGAGTCATCGATGCCTACGCCGGCTGGATAGGTACCGTAGGAGCAAAAGTCAAGCTCGGCGACCACGAGCTCGATTCCCACATCGCAAGCAATGATAAATCCCAGGCATTCACTCGCCTCGCCGCCGTAGCCGGCACCTCAACATGCCACATCGCCATGTCCCCCAAGCCCGTCTTCGTCCCCGGCGTCTGGGGCCCATACCGCGACGTCCTCATCCCCGAGTACTGGATGGCTGAAGGCGGCCAATCCGCAACCGGCGAGCTCCTCAAGCACGTCCTCGAAACCCACCCGGCCTTCCAACAAACCCTCAGCATCGCCGAGTCCTACAACACCAACATCTACGACTACCTGAACGAACATCTCAAAGACATGCAGAAGAAGCAGTCCGCGCCCACCATCTCCTGGCTAGGCCGGCACTTCTTCTTCTACGGCGACCTCTTCGGCAACCGCTCCCCCATCGCCGACCCACGCATGACAGGCTCCGTCATCGGCCTCAGCAACGACAAATCCATCGACGGCCTCGCGCTGTACTACTACGCCACCATGGAATTCATCGCCCTGCAGACCCACCAGATCATCGAGACCATGAACAACGCCGGCCACCAAATCCACAGCATCTTCATGTCCGGCTCACAGTGCCAGAACGACGTCCTCATGAAGCTCATGGCCGTCGCCTGCGACATGCCGGTCCTCATCCCGCAGTACGTGCACGCGGCCGTCGTGCACGGCGCCGCGATGCTGGGCGCCAAGGCCGCGTCGGCGGACAAGAACGGGAAAACCGAGCCGCTGTGGGATATCATGGACCGGATGAGCAAGCCCGGCCGCGTGGTCAGCCCGAGCGACGACCCGCATGAGAAGGAGCTGCTGGCGGTCAAGTATAAAGTCTTTTTGGAGCAGTGCCATAGCCAGAGGGAGTACAGGCGGAATGTGGATGAGGTGGTGGAGCGGTGGAGTGCGACGGAAGGGGGGAAGGGCGCGGGGAAGAAGTCCCAGGAGAAGGCGCAGGCGGATGCGACGGGTGGGGGGGTGGATGAGAAGAAGCTGGATTTGAAGGTGGGGGAGGAGAAGATGGAGGGGGAGGGGGAGAAGAAGGGTGGGGGGATTGCTATGCTGTTGCCGCATTGAGGGGAGACACGGGGGAGAAAGAGGGGCGATCGTGCGTGATGGGATGTGAGTCCGAAGAGGGCTCGGTACTTGGTACAGAGAGAAGGTGGCTTCGAAGGGGGCTTGATGGTTGGTACAAAGAAAAGCAGATATGAGCTTACATAGATTACGAACGACATGAATAGCAAAAAGCGTCAATAATACTTTATCCTTGAATGTCCATATAGGACTTGAATTGCTCGCACTGCATGCATGCATACGGGTATCTAAGCTCCGAAACTCCCACGCGCATACCCTCCACCAAACTCCCTCAATGCTCCATCCCCATCCTTACATCCTCCCCCAACCTCCCCCCATCACCTCCCTCCCTCCGTCCTTCCACCCACCACGCACCACCCTACCTCCCCGGCCCCTGCTGATACTTCTCCGTCGCCTGCCTGAAAAGCATCGCCTGCGCCTCCGCCAACTCCTCCTGCGTGAGCCCACTCTCCTCCACCTTCCGGCTCCGCTTCTCCCGCTTCTTGAACTCCTCCTTCTGCTCCCCCGCCACCGTCAGCACCTCGTCCACATACTCCGGAAAACCGAGCTCTCGCAGGGCGGAGGCGATGTGTTCTGCTGCGATGGTCTTTTTGGATTCGCGCTCCATGGTGTCGTTGGCTTCGGAACTGAGCATGGTGATGAATTCGACGCAGCAGTCGATGAGGATGCCGCGCGCGTCGCGCGTGAGGGTTAGGGGGGGGGGGAGGATCTCGGTGGCGATTTTGGTTACGGTTGCTGGAGGGGAGAGGGGGGTTAGCTGGGGGTTCTTTGGGGGGGGGGAAAGAGGCAGGGGGGTAGGGGTGGGAGGTTTGGTTGGGTGCGAGTGGGGAATGGAAGCTGACTGAAGGGGTGAAGGAGTTTGTGGCAGGAAAGGAGCCAGGCGTGGCGAGCTGCTTGCTCGTGTGCGATTGCTTGAGAGCGCAGAGAGCGGTGGAGTTCGTCTAGTGCGCGTTCGAGCCTTGGCTGGTTATTGATGATTTGCGGAGTTGGCTTGGGGTTGGGGGTCTTGGTGGGATGTTTGCGAGGGCGTTGTTGGGTGGTACTTGACATTGGGGTGGGCTTTGTTTTGCGTGTCGAAGCATTGATGGCAGGCTCAGGGCGGCTAAGCTTGAACCGCAATAATTGGTCTCGGGGGATATCTCCGTCTCGAATGGAACTTTCTGTGATGCTGAGCTTGGGGGCTCGCGACAGGCGGAATTGATGTAGATATCCTGGTGGTACGTATCGAGCTAACTCAGCTTGGCAGTAGTCTGGACCGTCGGTCTCCTCGAGCTCACCAGCGGATGATAGTTCTGGGAATGTGATGGTGCCTGACTCATAGCCCGAATCTCGACGTTTCCGTTGGGTTACATTCGGGTCAGTCGATTGGTTGTAGGGGGCGCCGTTGTAGTTTGTTGCAGTTGCAGTGAGCATAGGATCGATCTTTAGGTTGAACGCGTTGGTGCCATATTGATTTCTTTCCTGCTGCTGAGATTCGTTGCATACAGGTGGAACATAATTTCCTTTGGCCGAGTCAAACCAGGAGAATGGCTCGTAAGTCCAGCCATTGTCTTCTACAGATTCGTCGTATGGCAGCGTGCTGAAGTCTCCTACCCCTTCCCCCTGAGAGCCGTACCAAGGTAGCGGACTGTAATATGGTCCGGAATCGGTGACTGGGGAGAGCGGGAACTGGACACTTTCGATTGGTGGATATTGCATGCAGCCTCCGAGTTCATAGATGAATTTCGCCGTTCCACACTCGATGAGCCCAGTTTGCAGAAGGTCCATTGTATACTCTTGGTCCGCCATCGTGTACGAATAATCTTAAGGCTGCTATCTGGAGATATCCAAGAGGAATCTTGAAAAAGCATTCGATGCTTCTAGAGTATTGCAGCCACAATACGATGGAACAATAGCGAATAACCAAGGGCAAGTGATCCGAAGAAGTGAAAGTTGAATACCTTTGGGAAGTGAGAGGTCATCGCCGCCTGGGGAAATGCCATTAGCACATGAACAGCGCAGACTGAGGAAGGAACTTACCACCAAACTCTCGGTCTGACATGCTGGATACGTAGGTTGGGTTATGGAAGGCGTGAGTGGTTTCTAAAATGGAATACCACGGATGGATTTGAAAAGGACTATACGTCCCGCAAGAATGATGGCATCAGTAGAGGGAGGCGTTGTGTAGGCTATAATATGTGTTCAAAGATGTTCTGAAGCTCCAAGGATTCTGCCAAGCGGTCAAGTGATGGACCCTTTGAATGAACATCGCTTTCGGAAAGTGTGCCGAGGCTCCGCTAGCTTGCCTTGAATAAATATTCAATCTCTCTTATAGCAGATAACAAGCTTTCTATTCTATATTAAAGACCATACTTTCGGTGCATCTAGGACCTCAGTAAGGTCTTGACTACATATGGATGACTTTTGCCTCATCGGATGGGAAGACTGGTACGAGACTATCTAAGTGGCGGTTGAACTATGCACCCACTTTCTGGAAGCACAATGTAAGTAGCTTCTTGAATCTCTCAGATATCACCCTTCCACTACAATGATGAACATCGTGTCGCCCCTATCAGACCATCGATTTATATCTCATGGTGACTTTACCTGTCTTAACCAAACGGACCTTCTGATTTGCTGCATTAAATGTCCTGTCACGTACCGCTCAACAAGATGTACCTCAAAGCTAATCTTGTCTTCAGTAGGACCACGGATCATACGACATGCTATAATGGCGATCAAGAGCTTGACGGAGAATCCGTATGTCCTCCCTCCCATACGTTTCGCTCTGTCGCTTCTTTACCATGATGAGTAACACAAGTACTATCAAATGCGGATCTACAATGACGATCAAACTTTGGTTCGATTACCTGACAGCTTCTTTTGCATCTACCGCACCAATATCACTCCTTTCTCGATGGACCTGGTAGCTGACGCAAACACTGCTTAGTCCACGACACATCTTGCTGGAACAATGCCAAAATTACAGGACTACCCGCACAGGCGGCCTGCTCTGCTTTAGAGTATAACGTCTCAATTTCACAGGGTCTTATGGAATCAGATCCTGGATCTGCAACTGATATATCCGCAAAGCATGACGCGGATACTTGAAACTTGAAATGACAATGGAGCTGGCTTCATGTGCCATTACGGCGCTCGCAGGCACTCGGAGTTTCTGCGGCTCCGGTTCTGCAACATTGGTGTTCTTCGGGCTTGCTATATGTAAGTCACCTTCGATCTACTCTAGCGTTTGCCCTACGTCCAAGGCTTGTGATGCAACAAAAATATTTCATGCTAATACCAATGGCTTGACCGATGCGGATAAAACTCGAGTCTTTTCATCTTTCTTCTGAAGCCCCGGCCAGCCTATTCTGATTCCTGATAATAGTCCCTACATAAAGGCGAGGCTGATTTGCGAGGTGACCTTTAGCGTCCGGTTAAGAGTCTTGAAAGCGTGACAGCTTTTCGTCATTCCAGCTAGAGACGCGGTCAGCAAGGGAAACCCAGTTTTAGTGTCAGGAACCTGCCTCAGAAATTGTCCGCTCAGCTCTTTCGTTCCATCCAATGCCAACTTCGCGATGACGTGCCCTGGCTGCCCCGGCTCCAGTAGGCTACCCTCTTCATACAGCTGGTGAAACCTGGCGACATCCTTCTCTTGCATGGAAGCCGAGTGCTTTTTTCGAATGTCCTGTTGCATTGCAGTATTGACCACACCTGGTCGGATCGAAATAATTATGACGTCCGGTTCCTCAACTCCTAATGTCAACGCCAGATGGTTCATGGCCGCTTTCGTTGCTCCATAGGCCCCCCAGCCCGTGTAGGCATTGATGGCGGCACCTGAAGAAGTGAAGATAATGCGCCCATAAGTCTTACGAAGCGTGGGTAAAGCGGCTTGGGCCTAGAAAGTGTAAGCCGGTCTCGAGCGACGCTGCATCTCATACTTACAAAGGCAACAGCACTGAAGAAGTTGACATCGAATCCTTTCCTCCAACTGTTCACATCGCTATCCGCGACCCTACCGACAGGCTCGAGCGTCCCATGGTTGATAATCAGGCTGTCAAGACTACCGAATTCCTTCAATGTATATTCGATGGCCTTCTTGGGCACCGAAGGGTCGCTTATATCGCTTGCCAGTGTCCGGACCTGCTCCGGGTATCGTACACGGAGTTCTTCCAAGGGGCCTTCGCTTCGGGCAAGAAGTACTACATTGTGAGATTTGTTGATGAGGTATTGTGCGATTGCTCTACCGATACCTGATTTATCTATCAGTTGAACGCCAGAGACAAAAGAGGGATTATCTTGGCAATTGACCTCTCGAAGCACCAGTGATAATGATTGTCTTTGCCATGGTTGCAGCTTTACGTGCTTGACACTTTTGAAGATGTACTGAGTACCTTAATCTTTTAGCGTTTCTGCAGCTGTGGAAGCTCGCTTTCGGACGTCATTGGTGGGGCAAGACGGGCTCGACTTTTTCTTTTACCGTATGTTCGCCGCCACCAAACCGTTACACGCATGAGCAAAACAATAATGACGAGGTGTGGACTATAACGGAATGCCCCCCGTGCCGTCAAAGCTTTCTGTCAGCAAATGCGTGTAATCATCAGACAAGGCGAGGGGCGCCTGAGGTATGACTCGTTTCTCTTTGCCAATACTTGATAACCTTTCATGATTAAGGAGAGAGCGTGGCCATTCGAGTCAATACATTGGCAAGGAAGGTCATTTTTCGCGATGGAATTGTACGTACACCAATCTTTTAGACCATCTCATTGAGCCTCCAAAGTCAACGAACTCTCTCTCCATCCCTATCAATGAATCCTCTCCAGAGCCTTTCGTCTGGATCCCTTGCACACGCCTGATTCCCCTCATGGCTGTCTTTTTCAAGCATTTCGAGCTTCAATATTCATAAACAGCTCGCAGAGGAAGACAGTGGAGCAGAGAAGTGGAGTAACAGCAAAACTATGCGTACAAGCTACGATATATCAGTGAGCATGGAGTGCGAACACTGGTTGAGCAAGGGGGCCTGTCAAAGCGTAGCTGCAGGAGGCGGGAGAACGATAGACCTACGTGGTTGATCGCCAAGGGCCATGTAGATGTAATTACTATTGGATATAGCACTGCTCAGATGTATGTTCTATTCAATTCTTATTATATCATGCAGAACGACATCGATCGCTCTGCTTCTTAATTTACCCACTATCTCCCAACACCTCCCCTACGCCTCTGCCATCACCTCATGCGCAAGATCCAGTCCCCCGGTATGACTCTTCGCCACCATACTGTACGCCTCCGAAACACCCACATCGATACATCTCCCCAACCTCCCATCCTCTACCTCCCAGTCCCCAAACACCCACTCCCGCACCCACCCCCTCCTACACACACCTCGTCCTCACCACCAGCGCCTGGATTCCACAAGCTTGAAACCCCTTTCCTCGTCCTCCCGCCTCAGCATTATCGTCACCCCTTTTGCAGGCCACCATCCCCACCATCCCCACCATCCCCACCACCCCCACATAGGGGAAGTGGGGGGAAGGGACGTGGTGCGGGCGGTGGTGCGAAGGCCGGGCTGTCGGGGATGGACGTGGATGGGGGTAATGAGGGAGGGTTGATACTATAAGACTGTGTCTGAGAGTAAGGTAGGCTTGTAGAGCTCTTTGCAGCAATGGTGGAATCTTAACAGTCGAGCTCCTGGTGACGCGTCAATACGTGAATTCGTGAAGTTGTACTTGATTATATTTGCGTAGATTAGTGTATGTATGTACAGATGCATTGGGGCGCTCTTCGAGAAAGCGACACGTCTATACAGCCCTCATTACTCCTCCATGCGAGATCTCAACAGGGTGGACAGTCACCTACCTATACCTTCGGTTTCCGCGCAATCATCAAATACATCGGCGTGAACAACTTCTCCTTCGCCCCCACCACCAAACAATCCGCTGCCAACGCTAGACTATCCGCCGTCTTCTTCGTCCCCCTCGGCATCAGCCCCACCCTCTCCAACGCCCCAATCGTCGTATGCGCCACCGCCCTCCCCACCTTCGTCATCCGCGCAATCGTCACCACGTCGCCCAAACTGCCCGCCATCCTCAGATCCCCATCAAGCGGGTAATACCACGGCCGCGCGTCCGTCCTGTCCGCCAGATCCTCGTGGACCTCGAGCTCGAACCCCGCGGCCTGGATGGCGCGCAGGCCTTCGGAGATGGTCACCATGTTGGCGATGCCGTCGCCCTGCTCGATGCCGAGCCGGATCTCGCGGTGGCGGGGGTTGGAGTTGTTGTAGTTGTCTGTCATCAGCCATTCGAAGACGCCGAAGACGCCGCCGGGCTTGACGACGCGGAAGATTTGCGAGTAGACGCCTTGTAGGGAGGGGGCGTGCACGGTGGCTTCGATGGCGTAGACGGCGTCGAAGGTGTTGTCTGGGAAGGACATTTGCTGGCGGATACGCCGTTAGTACGGATTCGGCAGGTAAGGTGTGGACTTCGGGTAATGGGGTGGTAGGAAGGACTAACCATGAAGTCACCTTTCGTGAAACTCAATTGATTCGACAACCCTTCCTTGTGTGCATACCTCGTGGCCCGATCGATCTGATAATCGTTGTTGTTCAGCCCCGTGATGTTAACGCCGGCGAACTTGGCGATTTCGCGTGCAGGCCCGCCGACGCCGCAGCCGACGTCGAGGACTTTCATGCCTTCGCGCAGGGACATCATGTGTGCGAGGTAGTGCTCGTGGCGGGCAATGGCTTGGTAGAAGCCTTCACCATAGGCAAAACGGCAGAAGTGGAAGGAGCTACCCCAGCCGTATTCGTAGATGTCTGTGGCGAGGTTGTAGTAGCTGTACGTGGTAGTCAGTATGCGCTGACCCACGGTTCGGTACACGGGAGGAGTAGGAGCACGCACTGTCTTGTTAAGGTAGCATATTCGGCTTTGCGCTCCTGGTCAATGGGTCAGTTCAAAGATGGATTGGGGATGCTCCTTCTTCCGATCCATTGGCTCACGTCTCTGATCTCCTGCGTTTCGGCCGATGCGGCTTTGTTGTCCCAATGCTTGAAGTATTCCTCGATCGCTGCTTTCTGCGCCGCGGGGTCTTTCTTCAGCATGGACCGTACGCCACCTTTTTGCTCTGCGCTTTTGCCATGGAGAACTTTGTTGTAGGCTGCGTCCCGGTGGTGGTCTTCCGCCTCAAGCCCTATAGAGCCCATGCTAGAGAGTATGAAAACTCGATTGAGTGAATATCAGTCCGGTTCTCGTAAACGGAGAGTCAATGGAAAGCGCAGATGGCTGTCGTGCTGGGAGGCTTTTGCCTTCGTTTCAATAATAATTTTTGCAGGGGTAGATGCAAGGGTCTGGTGCCGGATCTCGGCCAAGAAGCAGCCGGGCATGTTTTATGGGGCCACCGCTTCGTGTTGTATCACCTAAAGTAAGACGAATCCCAGATCACAGATTTCTGGCCCGGACTGGGCTCTGACATCTAGCAAGCAGACCTGATTGCGAGCCAAAGCGCTAATGAACCAGGACTGTCAAGCGAGGCTCGAAGGTTTCTGCTATTGATGGAGGTATAATGTCAACCTTCTCAAGATGGGACAGTCCAGGATCCAAGTATCAAGGTCGTATTAGCATGGAGGCAAAGGCGAGACAGTGCGTTCGGACGCGGAATGTGGCGTGACAGCAAGCCAAACCCAACGATATACCGAGCGGACACATCCTCGACAATCGCCTGCAATTATTGGAAAAGGACAACGTCAATCACAACCGAAAGAATTGCAATGAGATCCAATCGCTGCTGGATGGCAACGGTAGTCCGCCCTCGGCTTCTTATATTCATTATGGATGACTTCCTTCTATATCAAGCGGCATAATGCGCTACACTTCTCACGAGAATCTTTATTTGCTCTGTTATGAGGACCTCTTTGACTTTTAAGGTGTGGCAGGTACATCAGTGGTGGGGTCGTTCAGCTTTGCGACCTGGTTTTGCGATGCTAGAGATACTCAAGTGGGTGTGAGATCCTAAAGGTTCTTTCCTCTCTTATGTCCTCATGCTTCTGCTTGATGAGACGATCTCATGGAGTCCCCTTTATACGGTCTTATTTTCTTCCTAGTTGTCTCGGCTTTCTCATTCATCGATGCAGACCCTGCAAGCCGAACCTTGCGCAGCAGCCTTTGGCTTACCATAGCAATCCTCACTGCCAGAGTTCAGTATTTCTTCGCATAGGTACTGTTGTTCAGCATACTCATTCACCAGCAAGGCTAGCCTAGACATTACGATTCCAAGTATCATTGGCTGAACCAAACAAAGACAGGGAACTCCATTGATGAAACGTTCTTTGCGCGAACCACGTGGACAACGGTCGTCTTTCAGACAAAGAGTAACATGCATGGGGACAAGGTGATTAAGGCGCCACTCCACGAGCTTCATAACGTCAATTAGACACTACAGGGAACCTCCTACTGTCTGATGGCATCCCATTGTCGCTCAGTGCTGAGCCGCAAAAAGCACCAAGGTCCTAGACCACTTGTCAATGGGCTTGGACGGTGAAAGACAAAGTCTTCCATGATATCTGTTCCCCGTTGCAAATGTGTTTGTCTTCACTTTCCAAAATTACATTCTTGATAGATACCAGTGTCACTCTCTTGAGGCCCTAATCGTACATTTATTTGCTTCAACCGTTTTACGCTCCTTAAGCATCTTCTACTATACTGTCGTCACTCTCTGCATACCCTCGGTGCCGAACTGATCTCACTGGTTCGCCACCATGCATTCTATCTTCGGCATCATGTTGACCGCGCTAGCTTTGGTCGTAACAGTCAAAGTAACCACACTTTCCACCACTGCTACGCCCACAACCTCCGACGCACCCTTCCTTTCTGGCCCTCTCCCAGCTATCACTCCCGCTCCCGATGCTTCCAGCCCGCTCTCTCCCCGTGGGAACGATCTTTTTACTATCAACGTCTACACAAAGGGGGATGTACCCGGGCTGCATATAGCATGGCAGCATAACTCAGATTCGCCGGGCGATGTCAATGGCGTGCAGAATCAACCCCTCGGAAGCAAGACCATGGGCGTATACCCCACTGGCTGGGCCGGCCGCATCGCTATTGGGCGCGATCCTGATATAGGGGCGATCAATCGGGGAAGTCTGATTGAGGCGAGTTTCATCGGGGGTGTGAGCTCCTACGATGTAAGTTACGTGCAAGGCTATTCGGTCCCCATCGTATGCTCTTGCAAGGGCGTCTTCAACACCGGTTGTAATATCCCTCTGTTCTGGCACAAGGAGAAGTGTCCAGAAATGGGTGCTGGCAATGTTTGCTACAACCCTCTTCGCAACTCAGGCCAAGGCCGTGGCACCCGCGCTCAAGCGTTCTTTGAGCCCTGTCAGGGCGGAGCAATGGCCTACCCTAACGACTACGGTAGCATCGTCTCCTGCACCGAAAACCAGATTTCCTGTTGCGTCGGTCACGGGTGCCCAGCATCGGTGCAACAGCATCAGAGAAATAAGCGAGCAATTGATGGACATATAAAGCATGCTTAGGCGTCTACATTCAGTTTCATTACTAGGGAGCTTGGAGAGTCGATTTGAGGACGATAAGACAAGATGACCTGTACTGGCGACTTTGATTTGCTTTTGTATGATACTTTAGTTCTCTGTATGATACTTTACTTCTAAATTGTAGGATATTAGAGGAAGCATCAGTTACTTGTCTTCGGCGCGATGGAGTGGAGGTCATCCGGTTCGGCGATCATGCTTCGCAGCTACAAAGCATGGTCTTTGTTTGCAACTGCTATTGAAGGTCCATCACTACGCTTCTCGAGCGTTTTGCAAACGCAGTCCTACTCCGGCGGAGCCACAGTCCCGTTATCACACAGCATGGCCTTCGTCACAATTCTCATGCCTAGTGCTCTGATAGCGGCATTGTTTGTTACCTACGGGCTTATAGAGCATATGCATTATTCCGTCAAAAAGAGCCTATGGAGTAATATTAAATATCAATGCCTCGGCACCGTGCACTCCTGTCAATCCGAAACCAAGCCAAGAAAAGGCCTTGTGCACGCGGGTCGCAGATCATCGCCCGATGGTTGTGAGCGTACACCGGCAAGAACTCGGTCTTGGCAAAACCTGGGGGAACTTGTTCCTTTTTTACTTGAGCTTCGCTCTGGCGGATGTTCTAGTCAGGTACGTATTATAATTTGACTGATCACCTCTGCGACACTACTGGGCAGTCACTGGGCAATCAAGAAGTTCGCCAACAGCTTCCGGAAAATTTAGGTGTTCCCTGCGAACGACACCTGGGAACCCCGGGCGGGCGGGGAATCCTCCGAACCCCATCATCGCACTAAGCAGCTGGTGCCTGGAGCACGTACTTCTAGCGAGCGATCTAGAAGTACCACGTTACCGAGAGCTCCAGAGAGTCGAGACTCGAAGATAGTGCAACATGCAGAATGGGGACTACTTATGCAGTGCGGAGAAAATATGTGTCAGCTGAGGCGCTCCAATCTTCTTGGTTCCCACTAGTTCGTTCTTCGTGTACCGCGTCTCCCCAGCTTTTGAATCGTGCGCTATACCAAGATCCGTGTTGCCTCTAACTGCATGAGACACGGCTGAAAACCTTCGAACCTCCGGCCTCCCTAATATAAATGTCCGAGCCACGGGCCCACGACATCCAGCATCAACCATGACCGCTCATTCGGATCTCTTTTGCCCTGTTGTCCAGCCACCGAGGCGCCCGCCACCGAATCCAAGAGCGGACGTTCATTGAAAGCAGGATTATGGTACTTCTATCTATTCCGTACCAGGGCGAATCAACGTTCTCTGTACTCTGCATTCAACCTCGTTGTTACTCTGTACTACATAGTATCTTGAAATTTTGGACTCGTGGCTCGGCATTCTCCGAGTACTTCTGTGCTTCCATCGGACGTAATTCCATCTTTTAGTGTTTTCTACCACATGGCCTTCGCCTGTTAGCTTGTCGTGTAGCGCACGGATCACGCCCACGTCCAGATCCAATGCCCAGCTTGCTCAGGTACCAACCGTGCCGTAGGCTCGACACTATTTGTCCGGCGACGCTTCTCTCGGCCTAGCAAAAATAAGTCGATCAAGCCATCCAGCTTCATCCTTCGCTCATCGGCCTCGAACCGGGAAGGAGAACAATTCATAAGCTTTCTCCTTCCCCTTCTCAATATGAGATCTCCACTTGTGTTGGAAGCAAGTATTCCGTACGAGTGCCACTGAAGACCTTGGACTCTGAGAGGCTATTCATTGTGAATACTTTGGAAGCAGTAAACTTTCCAAGACACTCGGCTCAGACTTTACAAGACGGACACGATGGCTGGCTCAGCACTTTTGGGGCACCCTCCCAACACCCAAGAAGATGTCTACATCATCCGTGGATTCTTCATGATAACCATGGGCGCTCCCCTGATACATCTCCCGCCTCCCAGCGCCGTTATACCGGTCAAAACACCACCAGGAGCTCAACAGGCAGTATCAACGGAGCTTCTTATGCCTATGCTGTACCTTGCAACGTGCACCATGAACTGCTTTGAGGAGCGCATACTCCCCAGACATGGCTTGCCTATTCTTGAATCTTCCCGAAAGAGTAATACTGACTCCGACGCTCTCAACAGTGACAACCACCAGGGCCAAATCATTGCCACCATGACCGTTTTGATGACCCTGATCACCCTTATTACAGGGGCCCGGCTTTCTCTGAGGCTCTTTCGCAAAGATTTGAAGTTTGGACTTGACGATTGGGCCATCATAGTTGCCTTGATAGGCGTAAGTTATTTTTTTGATGAGACTTGAGATATCTCTAAGCAAGCGTTCGCTCTAGAGCCATGCTCCTTGACTCCATCTATTGACTCAGAGGAAGGACACTGACCCGAAAGCTTGAAGGTACTCGGTTGGTGTTCGATCGCATTGGCGACAACCGCACTTGGAGGCGGAGGAAAGCATATGTACGATATCACGTATGCCGAATTGGACACTTACCTCTCGGTACATATAGCTTTCTCCGATCTATGCCATACCAATTACTGTAAGGCTAATCGATACAGATGGGTGGCGTTGGCCAGATTCTTTTCTATCCCGTCGTCGGTATCATTAAAATCTCCATCTCCCTCTTCAATCGACGCCTCACGGGCCTGACCTCTCGCGCCTGGATGATGGTACATAACGTCCTCCTCGTCCTCCTCGTATCCTACGTCATCACGGGCATCTTCCTCGATATTTTCAGTTGCAACCCACCAATACTCGACATGCGCCTCTCGCGTTTAGGGAAATCGCAGAAGCCGCGCCATTGCCTTAGCACCAACGCAGTCGTAATTCCCCTTAGCGTGATCCATGTTGTCTTCGATTTCATGATTCTGTCTACCCCGATCATTATTCTGTGCAAGATGCAAATGAGCCTGTCGAAGAAGATTCGAATCAGCTTCCTCTTCTCCGTGGGTGCCATCTCCTGTCTCGGTGCAGTGATGCGGCTGGTCTATTTCAATAGAAAACACGCCGACTTGACATGTACGTGCTTGTGCAGCCCAGAGACCTGACTTACTTGTTGTCGAGGCATTTAGCTAACCTCTTTCAGACGACTACCTCAATTTCCTGAAATGGACAATCATCGACATCTTCTTCAGCATTACCGCTGCTTCTCTCCCGGTATTCAATGCACTTGTTCCGAAAAGCTGGTTGCGTTCCTCGTCCGAAAAGTCCACTCCCAGGACCCCTCAAAGCTGGAGGAAGGGCAAAAGCATTGGTTCGAGCTCTGAAATCCAAGACCCGGAGAGCCATGGCAGCGTGCAGTATGAGCATGATGCAGAGAAAGGCGGATCCAACATATCGACGGACAATCCAGTGCGCAGTGTTGGGAAGCAGCCGAACTGGGATAAGTATTACGTTGGGATGGAAGTGCCAGGTACGGCGCGCTAGCAGTTCATCGTTAAGGCGGACTCTGACCCCGATAAGCTGCCTTTCGCACCAGGTGTGCGAAAGGGTGCATATAGTATTTCTGCCTGGCTAGTAGTGATTAACGTGAGTATGAGTACGATGTATATAGTAAGCGGTTCATTCTACTTTTATTTTGTTTCTGTGACTCTTGCTAGCATCACTACGACCACCACATCTCGACACACCATCTCAACTCGCACGATGAAGTGCTCCGCTGGAAGCTGCATTCGCAGCGAATGGAGGGGACCTAGACCGAGGGAACGCAACCTAGTCTTGGCAAATCCCAGAAGGGGTTGGCGCTCAGGCGCCAAAAAGACACGTAACTTGCTCTTGGAAAAAGAAGCTACCTCACGGTGTGTAGCCAATTGCTCTTCACAAGAGAAAGCAGCAGGTCCATCGACTATGAAATCGCAAATCTACCGTTGTCTCTCCACTATCCTAGTAAATCCTCACTACATCTCACCCTGCGGGACCTCAAGGACAGCGAACCTATCTTTAGAACATCATGTCCAACTTCATACATGTATGCGAAGTATTCGCGTGTCTTTCCTTCCATGATTGAAATTCTTCTAGGACGGAACTTGCGATGCTCAACGCAGCGAGTCCACCATCTGCGATTATAGATTGCCTCGAAATTTCTTGATGTTTGGAGTCTTTTCTTGGCTTTAAGCGGAGGCTGACGAGGCATGCCGAATTGGTGAACTCTCGAGCATGATTCCCCTTCGACTCCATCTTATGCAAACATCCATCGATCTTCTCTCTGTCATGTCTATAGTGAACAAGAAGCAGGTTGGTAGCAGCGGTTGACCAGACTTAAAGCAATATCTGTGCCGGGTTCGAGGTTGCTAATAATTGAATTCCCGATTTCATTAGGTATGTGGTCCATTAGGCTTCCGTGGGCTATGTCAAATTGTAGGCCAAAACAAACGGGATTTGATCGAGAAATGATCTTGGTGGGGGCTCTTGGCGTCGCTCGATGATACGCTGACCACACTTGACGTGCATATGAGGTTACACGAAGGCGACCAAGGCACACACGAGCTGAAAGTCGTCGAGGCCCCTTCCCTACCTTACTTCAGAGTTGGATCTGAGATGCTGTTCCGCTGTTTTAAGCTCTCGTCATATCTATGTGATTGCAAGCACATACTTTTCAGGTTCAATGCCTTGACTACACATAGGTGCACATATGAGTAATCCATTCACTTTCAGGTATTCGTCCGCCTTTGCACACTCCAGATGGATGGTATCAGTGCGGCAGCATCGGTCTTGGCCGTAGGCACCGCTGGCGTCCAGATTTCCATCAAACTTATCGCCTTTGCCAACCAGGTCGCAACAGCGTCCGAGCGCGTTCGATCGATCGGTGTCGACATTTCATTGACAGCCAACGTTTTACAACAGCTCGGTGAGCTGATGAGCAAGCCAAAGCAAAATGAGGCTATAAGCATCATTAGTGAGGAGGGTCTCGCGACTACGCAGGCTTCCGCGGCGGCCTGCGAGGAAGTTTTTCGAGATCTTGAAGTTGTACTCAACAAGGCCAATGGCCAATTCAGAATTAAAGCAGCTGGCGCCGCGCTGGGGAAGAAAATCACCCTTTCAAAGGTTGAGGCTTTGAAATGGCCATTCTTGCAGCCAGGCGTCGATAGCCTGCGAACGACGCTGAACAATGCCAGGGAAACCCTCATGCTTATATTACACGTTACTACTTTGGCCTATATGAAGAAGCTTGCTGAACTGTAAGTTCTGTCGCGGCTGCGTTTTTTGAGTTTCCGAGCAGGAGACTATCAGAAGCACAATAATGTTTCAATGATAATTTGGCCAACCGTTGTGTCTCCACATCGATTTTAGGACAAGTGATTGCAATCGTGGTTTTTTTGAACCATGACTTGAAGTTCTGCTGATTGTACATAACCAGAAATTATCCGTCTGCCCCTTCACTCAGCGAGCAGTCGCAGCAAGTCGGCGCTATCTTAGCATTGCGTCGTTCACATGCGGCTCCGGTGGCAACCACAGTGGTGAATCCACATAAAAGTCCACACTCTGCACCAAAAGACCATCAACCGGCTCCCAGCTCGCCGACCTTGGACTCCAATGATGTTCATAGCCAAAATTGTGAAACGGAGCCATCGCCTCCAGCACCGCCATCAATTCATACTTCCATTCATAGCACCGTCGATCGGTGCCTCTCACAAGATAGAAAGAAAACGATTCCGATCACGGGCTTCAGGTCCAGCCCTCTTCGCGAAGCGGACGAAGCTTTGCCAGGTCCACTTGATACGACGGGATTCGGCGATGAGCCTACACAACCAGCACAACACGATCAGAACGATCCAAATCTTGCGAATCGCTCAAGCAATGCGCTCTCTAATGACCGAAACCTAAACAAGCATCGACAAGCCGTCGACGACTCCTCGGAGCTATCCAAAAGCATGCAAGTCTGGATGATAGAGCCAACAATTAGTAAAGCAGAGGATCACAATGGGTACGACATCCGCTGGTACAAATATATCTTACCGCTGTCGCTATCGGAGTTCAAGGATGAGAGTCGTGATTTTCGAAGGCACTTCTGGCAAAAGAAGAAAAGTCTTCGAGAGCAGTTCGCCAACCTAAGCCACCAGGAACGCCATGTCCTCCATTACTTCCTGAACGAGGGAAAATCTGGTATACCTGGTGATCCTGTAACCATTACAATGAAGAGCATTAAATTCATGAAGATGCGACCGGCGAGGGAGCCTATTACTCGGATGCCGTGGCGCTGCATCCATGTGCTGATCGAAGACGACGCAGCGGTGGAAGACCGCCACTCCACCCGCGACACCGACGAATGGCAACGCATCCATCCCCGCCCACCCCATCGACAAATGCTCGAGCCCTTTCAACCGCCTCGACCACGGTACGACGCTCAACACCATGCTCAGTACCTCCCGCATCAGCAAATCCAAGGGCACATCCCCGTCGCGGCTCGTCACCATAGCCACGAGCCACAGCTGGGTTACCCCAGGCATCAGCATCTGCTCGACCATCACCCGCACCACGACCTAGGCGACGAGATCTTTCCCGTCGAGGATTTCGTGCCCCGCGAAGAGTACTACCAAGTGCAACTCCCACCGAAACCCATCGAAATCGAGCCGCGAGCGAGGATGCCCACCCGACTACATCAGAGGAGCAGAGCCCGGGGTCGGAGCCTTCGCCGACGTAGCCCGAGCTCAGACTCGCTGTCCTCGGGGAGCGAAAGATCTGATAGGCATCAAAGCGGTCATGGAAGGCGTGCGTCAGTGTATTCTGATGATGAAAGCTTTCGAGACCCAACGCCGGAACGGAGGGTTGTTGTTGGGCGGTCTCCTGTATCACTCCGAGAACGACCTAATCGTAGACAATCGCACTTCTCGTCTGGCGCCAATTTCCGCAGCGAAGGCCCGGAGGCCCCTGCACCACTTTCAGAGGACGCAGGTTACATGCAGAGTAGCGAATTGGAAGACAAGACAGCGGAAGATCCAACGTCCGAAGAACTTTCAGCGGAAGCCTCGCAGAGGATCATCGATGACTTGCTAGCGAAATACACGACGATCTACAGCTGATCTGACACTGCCTGACTGCCATGTCGTATAGCATGCAGTCAAAAGCCGTCGATAGGATACCGTGCAACAGATGGATCGCAGTTGATTGTGAAGTAAACAATACAATTTAGATCTAAGCAGGCAGTCACATACCCTTGTCAAGTTATACTCTCATCTCAACGGTCATTGTTGAGATCCGGAAGCAATCTTTTACCTCTGATAAAGATAGTAGTCATCGCTAAGCATTCCGTTGATTCTTCGAAGAAAGGGGCTAGAAAGATTTGGTCTGGCGACCCGAAAGGACAGACATGGCTGTGATCTCCCTCGTCCAAGTCTCTTCAGATCACTTCCGTCTCCTCCGTACTCCTGTATCAGCCAGCGTAATAGAAGGGGAGATCTACAGAGCAAAGACGATTGGAAATCGTAGTTAGCAGGCGTGAAAGCGACACGCTCGCGCGCCTGCACACTGTTAGAATAGAGTAGAGTAGATTGAACGTATATGGATATAACACAGTTGATACTCGAAAATCGATTTTCCACTTGTTTCCATTATCCGCTTCTATGCTTCTTGACGCTCGTTTGAAGGGGTAAGAGGGTGGTGAAATTTCGATTTCCCCTAAGGCGTGCGGCACTACTCCTTCTCACCTAGTAATGCAATCTACCTGGTAATGCAACGCGCTAGCAGGGGGTCTAGGGTCAGATATTTAGGGTACGCAGAGAACACCACCACCACCATGAGAATTCTCACCAAATATGCCTCCCCACCACCAAAATAAGCCAAGAAAGACCTTGATCTCGTAGGCAATCTTTGCACTATTTATCTAAGAGATAAACCTAAAACATATCTTTTCAAGTGCTCAAAATAAAGTCTAAATAACACTCCAATTAAACTATGTTTGTAGATAGATCAATTATCATTTCCCTCGCAAATTTTATGCGAATTATCGTTTATATTGTTCAAACAACTATTCTACTAGTTATCGACGATTTCAAATTAATAAGATTATCGACTTTGAGTTGCGAATTAGCGATACAAACAAGCAACTAGATGTTGCATATATAAATGACGATCTCTTTCGTATCTAAATTACTTTTACAAATTAACATTATCTTCTTTATTGTCTTTAGAGTTATAAAATAATACGCGATCGATTTCTATTCTATCAAGACTTTGTTTGAAACAACGACGATAAAGCTTGCACGCGCGACTTGATAAAAATTCTACAAGTATTATTGTCGTAAAGTCTTTATTACTTGTTCTATTCAATTAACTTGTAATACAATAAGAAGATTGCGCAATCTTAATTGAATCAATAATACAATTGATTTTGCGAGAACTAGTAAAACCTAGAATTGCTAGCTCGATGACGCTATATTCAATCAAGTAATATTCTTCGCAACCTAATAATTATTGCATTTGATTAATTTTTCTTCTCTTTCATTATAATATTAATCACATTCATTTCATTATGTCTTAATTGACTTAATTGATCGACGACGATTAAGACATATCTACGACTATTGTTCTTATTGTTGTTATTGTCATTATCTTGAGTCAACATCTTGTTAACGATTTTCGACATTTATACATTAAAGTAGTAGAGTACAAAGCGTTCGAATTCGATTTGAATCAAATTTTTTCTAAACAACTTCGTCGTATAATGCGATTTATCAAGAAGAAAATTCGATTGCTTGTTAACTATAGACTGACCGCCAGATCAGGTTTCGATATCAACATTCTGGCCCGACCCGAATACTCGATACCAATCTCTTGACTCGACTCGAAATCGACTTGAGTCAACGATTTCTTGATTCGACTCGATCGACTCGCCAAGCAATCGAAAATGACGTCAAAATGCCAAGATTTTCTATTTTAAAAAAAATTCGCATTATTTGAATTACTAAAAATAGTTTAAAAATAATAACGCACAAATAACGTACAAATGCATTACCTAAATGCATTACTATATAATATTATAAACAAATTAATTAAATTAATCAATTTGATTAAGTTGATTAATGCACTTTTTTAAAAATAATCTAAATTTTTCGAGTCTTGGCGAGTCGAGCTAGGTTATACGTTAAGTATTTCATACCTACTCTTTGACTCGACCCAAATACTTGGGTCAAGATTTCTAACCCAAATTAGGTCTTGACGAGCTAGGAATCTAGCTCGAACTCGATGACTCGACTCGACGCGATCAGTCTAGTTAACTATTTCGCAATCGATATCATTAAGTAAAGCAATTGTGCGAAATCGTTCTTCGAACTCGCTCTTTGCCTTCTTCTATACAAATTATTTTATTTTCGTTAATTGTTTAAATTGACAAAACGATTTGATCGCTTCTTCTTTTATCTCTCTTGCGTTCTCAACGATTTTCTTAAATATTTAAAAATTTGTTACGACAATATTTTACAATAGCATTTAACGCTTATCTATATATGTCTTAGAAGATACGTTAGAAAAATAATAAAAATTAAAAAAATTAAAGACAAAAACATTATATAGAAGTTTATCGATAATTTTTTTTAGAGATTTTGCAAATTAGATGTAAAACAAAATTTTTATTACTTTAATTATAAAAAAGCACACGAAATAATATAATTAGCTATTACTTGTTCGAACAATTTAATAGAATTGATTTACGACTTTTGCGAAGACAAGATAAACGACGTTACAATATTGCAAAAGTCAAAGTTGCAAAATCGATTAAAGAATTTACTTAAAAATCGAAGAAAGCTTTAATTGTACAACGACAAAATCTATATTTATTAATTGTATATTATATTTTTTTATTTAGACTATATAAACAAAAGATAGATCTTTTTTAACAAAAAAATATTAAAAGCTCGCATTGTCGTCGAAAACTTCTTTGATTTAATTTAGAATTTGTAAATATTTAATGCTTTTAAGACGTAGATAAAAATGAGTTTATAATTTGTCGAAAATCTTTATTTAGCGACGATTGATCTAACTAATTGCTATACATATTTATAAGACAAATAGATAAAATTTCGCTTTGCGATGCGATCTTCTAGTTTTTCGAAATATTTGCAAGTTAATAAGATCTTTAGCGATTTCGAAAGCTCTACATTATAAGAATACTAGATTTTTCTCTTTGTGTTTACATATATATCTAGCTTCGATCAAGTTTTTTGATGCTAATCCTTATTGCTTGTTGCTCTAAATCTCGCTATTATTATTTAAATATTAAAACAAAAAGAAGAATCTTTAACTAGATTTCTAGAGACGATTTTCGTTCTCTCTTTTCTCTATCGTTGTTTTTTATTATTATCACATCAAATCTTCGCGACTATATGTTTATATATATATCTTTAACGACTAAAAAGTTCTTGTTAATTTGACAAAGCGTTGTAATTATAAATAATGTCGTCGATATAAATACTTTTCGACCTAAATTTTATGTATTTGTCTTGAGAATTTTTTAAAGACATTATTAACGCAAATACGATTAAACGTTGATTTATTGTTCTATTTATTTAGAGAACAAATTTCAAGACGTCGATAAGATAAATGCAATTTACATTCGTTTATATTGCAACTCACGCATTACATCTCTTTATTAAATATCTAAAATTCTTGAAAGAGACAATATTGTACACGAAAGTCTAATAATCGAACATCTTATTGTCGCTTTTCTTCTTAAATAAGATTTATTAAAATTTGAAAAAGAAATTTCGATAATAGTGCTTTCTTTTCAAATATTTGGATATTTTTCGCAGAAACGTCTTCTTTTCGCATCTAATGCGTCTTCGCATTACTTGTTATCGTTTTCTCTCTACTACTTCTATTTATCTTCTCTCTATTACTTCTATTTGTCTTCTTTAATTATGCATAATTGTTAAGGTCATAAGTGTATAGAAAGATGCTTTCTATTAAGGCTATGTATAATAACTATATATATCACTAGCGTCATGACGCCATGACGCGTAAGAAAGAAACGTCTACGAAAGACTTTCTTAAGCAAAAAGATCTTTCGCAAGCAACTAGAAATATTATAACATTTTGTCGACATAGAAAAGAAAGACGCTAATCTAGTGTTCTAATTTTTCGACAATATCTTTTCGAATCGTAGTAGACGAACGTTGAGATCAACGATAATTAGGACTTTGCTCAAGAAAGGTTTTCGCAATAAGAAATTCGATGCTAACGTAGAAATCATTAATTTGAGTGATGACGTAGAAGACTTTGTAAAACGATTTTCTTAAATAAGAAATTCGATAATGTAATAGCAATAATAGTAGTAGACGTCGATTTTCTAAATACAACGATCGCGAATTTATGATTAAAGAATATAAAAATCTTTTTAAATGATCTAACAAGTATGTCGTCTACTTTAGAAGTCTTTCGAAATCGTGTATTAAATCGATCGCATTTTTTATCTTCAATAGATTTCGTTATTTATTGAACTTAAAATTATAGTTTTGTCAACTTATTAAATATTTTGTATCGCGACGAGCGAAACTAGTACGTTTGTTCACGATCTTTTTAACTTCGAAAGATCTAATTTTCTTCGTATTATCTCGAACGAAGACAAATCTCAAATGATCAAAATTTAAACGTTTAAATAAGTTATTACTTGCGACTAGCTTTAATTAAGCGACGAAAAAAATCGAATGTATACGTTAATGCGAGAAAAGATCTAGTCAATATGTTAAACGCTTAATCTTTTTTAGTATTTTGAATAAATTAATATATTGTTGTTCGAATTTCTTTTTTGTAACAAAAGTAAACGAAATATCGTAATTGCGATAAAGTTGTATTAAAATTATATCTTTTGCTTTTATGATTAAAAATTAATGCTTAAAGTTATAGCAATGCTTCGCATGCATTTGCGCGAAAACAATAGTATTAAAGACTTTTTGACGAACAATAAGACGAGAATTCTTAAAAATAAGTAAGATTCTTGTTTCAATAATATTATCGATTGCTTCAATAAAGAATTGCGACGCTTTTATAGAAGTTGCGAAAATCTTCTACAAATTAATGACTTGCATCGAAGTAAAATTATACGCAATCTCGTTAAAAGAATATTTAATACTTTTTAAATTTTTTTTAAAATTGCGCTAAAGACGTAATAAAATCTTTAATCATTAGTTCGAATAAGATATCGTACTAATTAGGAAGCGAAGAGCAATCTTTATTGTTTAATTAATGCGTTCGCTTTAATTATTAATTTGCGAGTAATATATCGTAGAATAAAGTAATTTGACGTCTAATTTAATAAATATAACAATTTACATTTCTAAGAGAAATTTTCTATCGCAATTAGAAATGATAATCTTTGACAAATTTCAATTTGTTATGTCAAGACAATCTAGCAAATTATAACTTTATTAAACGACAATAAACATATTTTTCTTCAAAACGAACAAAATGCGCTTAGAGAATTTGCAACTTACGAACATAAAACAATTATATCGCTAGACTAATCGCGTCGAGTTAGGTTATCGAGTTCGAGCTAGATTCCTAGCTTGCCAAGATCTAATTTGGGTTAGAAATCTTGACCCAAGTATTTGGGTCGAATCAAAGAATAGATATAAAATACTTAGCGTATAATCTGACTCGACTCGCCAAGACTCGAAAAATTTAGATTATTTTTAAAAAAGTGCATTAATCAACTTAATCAAATTGATTAATTTAATTAATTTGTTTATAATATTATATAGTAATGCATTTAAATAATGCATTTGTAAGTTATTTGTGCGTTATTATTTTTGAACTATTTTTAGTAATTCAAATAATGCGAATTTTTTTAAAAATAGAGAATCTTGACATTTTGACGTCATTTTCGATTGCTTAGCAAGTCGATCGAGCTAAATTAAGAAATCGTTGATCCAAGTCGATTTCAAGTTAAGTCAAGAGATTAATATCAAGTATTCGAGTTAAGTTAGAATGTTAATATCGAAACCTAGCTCGACAATTAGTCTATATATCGCTCTCTAATGAATGCGAATAATGTCAATACGAAATTAATAGTAATTGTATAGAAAGAAATAGAAGACGTAAAAATTAATTGCAATAATTCGTAAAATTAGTGTTGTTAAATTTGATACAATTAATATTTTAAATAATGCTTAAGATAGTTACGTAAATATTAATTTAAATCGCGAATATAATAGAAGCAAAAAATTTACTCGTAGCATTGCGCAAAGTTAGAATAACTTTTATCGTATATTGCTTTCAATATATCTTAAATCGTAAATTATAAAAGACAAAATTGTCAAAATTCGTAAACGTAAGCGTTAATAATGTCGTCGAAGCAAAAGATCAAATCATTCGACTCTTAATAAAACGAAAGATTTGCGTTTTTCGCAACGTCAAGAATTTTTAAGATTTTTCTTCAATTTAAATTAATGCAATATTCGTTGATGATTTTCTCGCGAAAGTCTTTCTTTATTTTTATCAAAACAATAGTAAACAAAACATCGAGTTTATTATTCTAAAAAAATAAGAAAATATTGTTGCTAAATAGACAGGAAAGAGCATCGAAAACAATATGTTATTTTTCTAATTTGTGACGAAACTTTAACTTAAATCTCTAAATGTAGTTAGATGCTCTTACAAGTCTAAGATTAAACTTATTAATAAACGCAATAATTAAACTTATTTGCTTTGCAATCTTAAGAGTCGCGTCGTAATTAATAAAAATTATCGTTAATGTTATTGCGAAAGAGTCGATAAAATATTTGATTTTTCGAAGTATTTAAACGATGCTAGCGATTTTTAATTTAGTAAATCAATAGCGCGTTTTTATCGAGATAAGAAGTCTACTAAGAAACATAATAGATTCGATAAATTTCTTGAAAAGATATTTTCTCTCGTTCTAAATCGTGAATTTCACGTGATATATTATTGCTTCAATATTAAATTTCTTGCTAGTATTAAGATCGACGTACGTTTGCTTCGACGAATTCGCATGCATCAAATATAATAAATGTGCTAACATAATTTATAGAGTGTTAAAAGAGACTCTTTTTTGCTTTGTAGACTTCTTGAAACGTATACGTGCGAAGAATTTTCTTTTAGCACTTTTAACAATAGAGTTGTTGCGAAGAAGAGCAATTTTTAGCTTCTAAAGCGATTTTGCGATGTCTATATACATTGACACATAATTGCGAAGTTATTCTATTAAATGAAAATAAATTTTCAACAATTGTAGATTTCTAAAATAACGAAAATTTACGATAGTCTTTAGTTTGTTTTTTGTTATAATTAAGTTAAACAAGTTGATCTTTTAATTAAAAAGATAAACGATAAAATATTTAACAAAAACTTTTTTTAACTTGATAGAGATATTATTCGCAATTAGTATATCGAAAATTTGTCGTAAATGTCGCAAATGCTTGTCAAGAATCTTGAAAAAAATTACAATATTACTCACGTATACTTTTGCATATTAACGATGCTCTCGAAGTAAACAATTTATTTGTCGTTGTACGTAGACGAGAGAATTCTTATATTTTATTATCGTCACGTTGAAGAATTTCTATTCTTGATAACTAACGACAATGAGACGATAACAATCGTCAAGATGAATGCGTTATTAATAGAAGAACGTCGAGCAATTAATTATCGTAATGTATTAATAGTTTAATACGACAACGATAATTTTAGTCTAACGAGACAAAAGATAAACGTTCGACTAAGTAATGACGTTTAGATTGCGAATATTAACGACAACATGTTTCTTTTTTTCTTTATTAACAATTCTTTATACTCAAAATACTAGATAGCTAAACGACGTCGATTTCTAAGTTTAATTAAGTTTGTTAACGTCGTAAAACTTGCTAAAGATTTCGTTTACTAATTTTCGATTTCTAGTGTCTAAAGAATATATCTTTGTCTTATTCGAAATGCGAAATTTTTAGTTTGTCTTAAAAGATATTCGCATTCAATTCTTTTTTAACAACTTCGCAAAGTTAATATTCTTAAATAAGAAAAAATACTTATTAAGAAGCTTGCAAAAGACTTTTACGACTTTATTATTAAAGCGATAAATAATAATTCTATTGTTAAGAACGATTTTTGCGAAAGAGTGTCTAATAGACTTTTGCGTCGCGAAAGACTACGTTATAAAAGATATTTTCGCATAAAAAGAAATCTACATCGCGAAAGACTACGACATAAAAAACATTTTCGCACGAGAAAACATTTTTATATTGGAAGCTTGCTATTATAGAAAAGATAATGCTATCGTAGACGTCAATGTTATAAGTGTACTAACAAAGATAATATTTTTAGTCGATTAAATTTTATTTATTACGACGATGACGATAAAGATTGTCGCAATGACTCTTTTAAATTAATTTATCTTATAATTTAAGAAAGTTTTTCGTAAGATCAAGTCTAATACGTCTAAATTCTAAGTCAAATAAAATGCGTTAAAAAATTCAAGCTTTATAATGCGCTCAAGTTAACAATTTCATAATATGTAAACGACTTTTTTATTATCGTTGCGAACGACGATGCTTCGAGTGTTAAGATTGACAAGATAAGTGTAAAGCGACAAATTAAGCTCATTTGACTCGAAGAGAAAATCTCTATTACTAAAAATAAACGTATAATGCATCGAGATCGTCATTTTTGATTTAGAAGATACGTTTATAGCTTTCTTGACATAAACGCGTTTATAAACAATTGTGCGAGTCGTTTTTACTTTTAGATTAACGATGACGACGCAATTTTCGATGTGAGCGAATTTGCTAACTATATCAATGACGATTTTCTTAAAATCGATAAGATTATTCTTAATTAGCATATTTGTTTTGAGATTATCTACTAGATGCATCTCGCGAATGATTTTCGCGAAAACTTATTTATCGTTTTTGATTTCTAAAAAGAATATCGAGACAATAGCTTACTTATTGATACGATGTTTGATATTATTTAGATCGCAAATCGTAATAAACAAAATCATAATTTGTATTAAGATGTTAGGTGTTTAAAACTTAAAAAATTGTTTATTAACAAGAATAATTTTGAAATCAATATTTAAACACGTAAATTCTAACTTAACTTGCAAGAACAACGATGCTTTTATACGAACGTAATTCTAGTCACAAAAGTTATATCTTATCTCGACATTCTTGCTATAATTAACAATAAATGCAATAATAGATATTTTGTCTTCGAACAATGTCTTAATTGCTACAACAATGAAAAAATTGTTTGCGTAAAACTTTGTTTTCGTAAAAGTCTTTCGCGAGTTCGTTGTCGTAAAAAGAATATTAGACTTTTTTGTTTTTCTAATACAAGAATGAGTTTTTTTGACGTGCAAATGCATTTTGTTATTAAACGAAAAGAATTTCTAACAAACGCGACATTCGAATTTAAATAAATTTTTTAATAAAGTAGAAAAGTTAAATGCCTTATCATTGTTTGTGAGCTCGTTATATAATTTATAGTATTAAAGATCTTTTAAGACATAATAATTATTGTCGTTTTTAACATTATCGTAAAAAACTTTCCTAATCTAGTAGTTTTCTTAGTTTTTTTTATGTTCTTTAATAATGTATGTTTGTGCAAATTTATTGTCAAAAGCATCACAATTTTCGAATTTATTATTATTATTGTTTTCTCTTTTATTAACGAATCTTTCTTCGTTTGCTTAAGATCTCGAGCGAAAAGAATTTAATTGCTAATTTTAATTCGTCGAATCGAACGCGCTTTCTTTAAGAAGCAAAAATTGTTTATTAAAGAGTAAGATAGCTTGAGCAAATCGCAATAATTGCTACTATTATTGCTAAAAGCTCTTGACAAGTTGACAATATTAATAATTTTAATATAGCTAGTAAGCAAAATTTTAAGAGTATTAATAATTATTGTAATTACGAAACTAAGATTAAAACAAAAGAACGAAGCGATTAATAAACAATAACTAAAAGTATTCGTTCTAACGATTACTTTATCAAGATTGCTTATTAATAAAACGATTGCTTCGATTAACGTTAATTGAGACAACATTATTGCTAGTATTTGAACGTTAAAAAGTTATCTATTGTTAGATATTCGTCTTCTTGTCAAGAATTTTCAAGAAATTTCGTAGCGTAATTGTTGTCTTAGACTTTAATATTTAAGTACGAAAATCAAAATTAAGATTGTTTTATGTTATAAAAAATTAATTGTACGTGAAGATAAATTTTGCTATCTTAGCATAACGAACAATATCTTGCACATACGTTCACGAAGAACGATTATTGCGTGCGTCGAACATTGTATATCTTTCGACTTACATTGCTTGCAAAACAATGAGATCTCTCTTCTTAAAACAACGCGTAAAAGCTTCGTATTATTGCTTTAATGTAACGTTACAAAACATATCTTTGACAAATTTATTCAATTTCGTAAAATGTTAAATAAGAGCGTTTTCGCAAAGATAAAAGAAAAGAAGTTCTCGCATGCGTGTAACGCAATTAGACAATTTTGTCAAGTTCTTTAGACAATTAACGAAAACGAAAACGTCTTTATAAAAGATGTGTCGATCAACATTAACTATAAAAGCATTAATATTGCTAAAATTATCGTATTTTAAATTAAAATAATTAATGTCTTTCGTCAATTTAAGTTGTTAAAATTGTTATTTTTCTTTAACAATGTTAACGAAATTGTCTTGTTCAAAGAGATCTAACGAATCTAAAGAATTTAAAGAATTATTTTTGAGCAATGTCGCAATGCTAACTTGTATAATTATTTATATTTGAACTTATGTGTTTGCATTTATGTTCTACAAAGAAGAAATGTTTGATATTATATTAATACGATAATTTTTTTTTGTAATAACGAAAGTTTTAAAAGAAAATAAAATAAATCGTTTAAAAGTGTCGTTCGAAGAAAGAATATTGTTAAAGAAAGTAAGATGTTTCGTCGTTTAATCGAGACGACGCATTGCTTCGCGAAAGACTGCACAATTTGTTACTTATTTCGATAATCAAAATCAAGCAATTTTAATTAATTGATTACGAGAACGATTTCGATTACTAGACTTTGCGAAAGAAGATTAAAACGTAACTTTAACAATAAATGCAACGATAACTTTAACTTAATTAAAAACGTGATCTCGATATTAATAATCTATGTCAATAAATTCGTCGATTTAATAGACAAGAATTGCAATTTCTCGATCAACTATAAGAGAAATTAGCTTGTTCGTTCGTAAAAGACTTTCATTATCGAAGCAAGAATTCTAGTAAGAACGAAAGACAATTGTAAAAAACTTTTATTATTGAAGCAAGAATTCTAGAAGAAAAATAATTGCAAAAGACTTTTATTATCAAAGCAAAAATTCTAGTTGTAGTAAAGAAATTGCGAGGCAAAAAGATACGCAATACTTGTATCGAAGAACTAATTAAGATCGTTAGTAAGACAAAGAGCTCTAGTAATTAGCTATAGCAAAAAATAATGCTACAAAAGTATTAATATGATTGAAGCTATCAAAATGTTAAGATTATAAGTGTGTAGAAAGATGTTTTCTATTAAGATTATGTACGATAACTATATACATTACTAGCGTCATGACGTCATGACGCGTAAGGAAGAAACGCCTGCGAAAGACTTTCTTAGGCAGGAAGATCTTTCGTAAGTAGCTAAAAATATCATAACAATAATACTCGCGTTCGTTAATCGAAAAATAGTCAATTATCGTTCGTTGCACTTAATAATTTAACTTGTCGCTTTAATTTGTTAAATAATCTACATTTTTCGCGTAGTAATGTAGATCTTCAAAGATAAACTTAAAGTAAAAGCGCATTTTGTTTTCGTAATACTTTCGAAAAAAAAATTGAAAATAAATCTTTAATTTTAGCTCTTCTATTTAATATAATTTTTTTATTTCGATAAAATTCTTGTAAAGCATATCGTTTATCTTCTTTAGTAAAGATTGTTGTCTTAACATGTTTGTTGTCGATTGCGTTTGCTCTTTAAAGTATTTGCTCAATATTTATTATAGAATATTTAAATCGAAGTTGTTTGTTACATTTACACGTGTTTGTTTAGATCTCTTCGAGATCTTTTTACTTCTTGCAAACTTTGTAGAAGAAGTAGACTTTCAAGATTGCTTTGCGATCTTGCTTCTTTCAAGTTTAATAAACTTTAATAATGTAGATCTATTTGAAGACGATCTAGAAGATAAAATAGATAAAAAATTGTGATCGTCCTTTAAAGCAAAGATTCTTATTACGTAATATTGATCGTTATTATTTAAATCTCTTGTTATTATCGCATTGTTATTAGAAGAAAAGCTTGCTTTTGTTACAAGATTTGCAATAGTTTTCGATTTCTTTGCATTTTTCTTTACATTAGAGAGTATACTATTTAAGCTACTATCCTTAGAATTGCTTTAATTCTCGAAGCTATTATTGTTATTAATAAAGAAGACGACGAAGAAAAAGAAGAAAAAGAGTTCGTAATTCAATTTATTCTTTAATTGTTAACTAAGACAATTTCTTCTCTTTTTGTGCTTTGCATTTGTCTCTAGCTTCTTTTTTCGTAAAAAGCTTTTCTTATTTTTGCTCTTTTGATATGTTTGAACAATTGATATCTATTTATTAATAGCTTAAGTATAATTGTTGTCTTAAGTCGCATGTTCTAATTTATGTAAAGCTTTAATGTCAACTTTTCTCTTAATTGTCAAGTTATTTATGTGACGATTGATTTCGACGTATTTGCGATCTATTGTTGTCTCGAACTTGTCTCTAATTTTGTTTTAAAATTGTCGCATAAACTCGATGTTGTACTTCGAGAATCTAACTATACAAACATTAACTAATATAATGTCTTCTTTCTTCGTTAATTGTTTACTATAAATTATTTTTTAATTTAATTGACGATTTTTCGTTTACTTAATCTTTTAAGAAGTAAAGAGTATTGTCGAAGAATTTTCTTTAGAAGTTGCAAAAACAATCGAGACAAAAATAGACACTTATTATTTATTAATTAATAATATATTAAAATCGAAATCGATGCTATTCTTTACATTTGTCTTCTTTTTTTTTCAAATTATGTGTACTATTAATTTGTCGCACATTATCGCTTTGTCTTTTTCTCTTCGTAAACAATCGCTAAAAAGATTGCAAATTAAACATCGAAATCTCTTTTCGTTTACGAGATAATCGTCGTATATTCTTTGATTGTTGCAAAAATTGCAAAGATAAATGTAATTGTTGCAATGTTTGTCGTTGCGAACGAGTTCAAAAGTTTAAATCAAAAATGTGTAATTAATTGCTAAGCACATCGCGAGACATTAAAAGAACGACGACGAGAAAATGCAATTAAGCTATAAGATTTATGTTTAGACGAGTAATTGATGCAATTAAATCAAAAGACGATACAATTGTATTATCGTTACAAAAATTAAATCAATAATTTAATTGCATCGTTAAGTCGTTAGATTTGCTTATCTCTTTAGAACGACGCTAACTCGATCGAACAATATTTAATTAAATTAATTGATTCAATTAAGATTGCGCAATCTTCCTAATAGAAGTCGTTATCTCTTTGTGCTTAAAAAATTTCTTTATCGTCTTCTTTGTTGTTCTTCGCAACGACGCTTTTCTTTATATCTTTAACTTTGATATAGACAATAATAGAGACAATAATGCAAGCAACAACAAAGACGATATAGACGATATAATAAAAGCAATACATAACGTTATTAAAGAAAATAAATAAGAAGCATCTAGTATATAAATAGTAGTCTTTTAAAAGCTCTTTTGAGAGCTTTTTTTTAAACTAGATCGAAAGCTTTGAGGCTTAAAAATATTAGCATTAACTATGCTTCTAAAATCTTTGCAAAGATTATTTTTATTCTTTGTCGTTTGTCTCTTCAATATAGTTAGTTGCTTCGCAATTGTTTTTGTTATCTTTTTTATTACTTGTTTTGTCTTCTTTGCGACTTGCTAATTAATTCGATCTATAATTAATTAACTCGTTGTTAAGTATCTAAAGATATCAAGATGTATATTGCTCAATATCTTGATTTTTTCTTTATTAGAGTCTTTATATGCTTTTGACTTCGTATTCATTTGTTTAACACTTTTATCTTGTTGTTTTGCTTTTTTTGTTAACTCTTGCTTTTCTTCTTAAGTCTAGCAACTTTAATAAGAGTGTCGTTTGTTCGCTTGTAAATAGACTGGTCGCGCTAACCCGGAAATGTCACGTGCAAATGCCAAGACCTAGGTCAAAAAAATTCGAGGAATCGAATCGCTCAAAGTAGTTTAATCGATTACTATAAGTAGTTTAGCGCGAAGCGCGCTAAACTAATTTGAGCGATTCGATTCCAAAAAATCGTCGCGACCCGGTCTTGGCGCCGGGTCGGACCAGAGGGATGATATCATAACCTGGCTCGACGATTAGTCTACTTGTAAACGTATGCATTTGTTATTACTTAGACAATTATAATTATGCAAGTAAATATAACCTCGCGATTAGTTAAATTCTTCTTATAGCGAGAAATGCAATTATTAATTAACTTCGTCTTGTTCGACAACATCGTTATAATTATAGAGACTTTATTAAAGACGATAATAGTAATAGAGTCTTTCTTAGACGTTAACAATTTTTTATTTTTGCGATTTATTTTTTGCAATACTACTTCGAGACAATAAGAAAATAGTTCGACGACTTTTTAGAAACTTAGTATGTTGCTTTTTGACATCGTTTTAGTACAAGCTTTGCAAAAAATCTATATAAACTTGAGCTTATCAATAACAAAGTCAAATTTGTTATATTGCATAGTCTTTAATTTATTCTTATAATAGATTGTTATTAAGTTAAAAATGTTTACATCTAATAATTGCAAAAGATGCGTAAAATATAATAACAAGTAAATTATTATAATGTTGTTATTGATGCAAAACTAGATAGCTTCGATTGTTAAATAAGATTTGTGTCTATTAAGAAGCAAACAACGATATTAATTTTGTTGATAATAACAAGTCTACAATTCAAACAATTGTTGAAGTTATTCTACATCTATCTTGTTGTTTGTTTATTTATTTTCGTAACAAATATAGATTTATCTCGTAAATCACACGCAACAAAAATATTTAACTAGATATATAAATGCTCTTTTCTAGCAAAAATTAAATGCGATAATATAGCTATTTTGTCGACGCAAATGCACTTAATTATTAATTCTTATTCGCGCGAATCGCAATGCTTATGTAGAGACTTAACAATATTTTTAAAACGTTTGTTAAAAATAACTTTAAGAGTTTCTAATAACTTTTGAGCAAAGTTCTTTTTATTTATGTTGTAGACGTTCGAAAAAAAAGATTATAGCGTTTTATTATTTGTTAAAAGAACAAGAATTAATTTTAGATGTTTTCGTAAAAATTGAAGCGAAAACAATTGTATTCGATTAATTAAGATTAATTACTATTGAGATGCGAATAACGTTGTAGAAACTTCTATATTCAATTAATATCTAAAGAACGCTTAATAACATTGACGTCTCTTCTAATTAAGAATTTCGTTGTTATTAATCGAACTTGATAGATTCGCGACGATTATTTTTAAATTTGCATCAATTCGATTTATGTAATTAACGACTCTTTCTTCTCTTTAGTAATGCGTTGCTTTTAAATATGCGTCAACTTTGTAAACTTTGTGATCTCGCGTAGACGTCTTGAAAAGGTGCTTAAAACAATGTAATAGAAGTTTGCAACAATTTTAGTTATAAGCGATTCAAGAGAGTTCTCGATATGTAGACAAGTCTTATACTAACTCTAAAGCGTTTAAAACGTCGCAATAACTTTATTTATGCGCGAGTCTTGATCAACTAGACTCGATATAATTGGTTTTGCCTTAGACATAAGTTTTAAAGCTATATAATTAATATTGATAATTCAATGGCTCGATTAGTGATGCAGGATGATTAATTTTAGAAATTTCAAAACATTTTAATTCTAAGATATTGAACCCTAAATCCCCCCTACTAGCGCGTTGCATTACCAGGTAGATTGCATTACTAGGTGAGAAGGAGTACTGCCTGATCCAGTTAGAGTCTTGGCATCCGTTTTTTGTCGCTAAGAAGACACTCTGACACTCTGCCTTGCTACACGGTAAAGTAAAGCCCAGTCAAACAATCCAGGTTAAGCTCTCGAGTCCTTGACTTGGCTGACTAGAGATGATAAAGGAGGTGCTACTTCACCAGCGTTGTCCGACCACCATCGATGCGTGAACGGCTGTGCCTGGGGTACAGTCTTTGACTGTCTAGTTCTCGTGTCATGTCTGTGCAGCCGTAAACGCCTGGACAGAGCCGTGACACTCTCTTGTTTGTTTGACTGTCTCTATAGAGATTCACAAATGATGAATAACCCTAGCAGATTTTACAGCCTGCCGGAGGAAATCCTATCGGCGATTGTGGAGGAATTGATAGCGAAGCATCGTGGCTACTGGTATAGCAAGTAAGTATCGTCCTCAGCATATCTACTGCGTAAGAAATCTGGCAGGAGATTATCTTTGCTAGCCTGGCTAACAATAGGCCGAGGGATGATTTTAAAGACCTGAGAGCGTTGCGTTTGAGTAGTTCACGTTTTGCCTATCTTAATTCGATTCAGAGAATCTTGTTCCATAGCATCGTGCTCGTCGCAACTCCTGAGCATCTCGAGCATCTTTTACGGGCCGATATCAGTCGCATTGCTCCCTGGGTGACCACAGTCACTTTTGTTGCGCCGCATAACAACTGGGCTCTAAGGTTTCGGAACTTCAAGAAAGCTTTGATCGCTCAAGCCGTCTATGAATATGCACGGAAAAACCACGTACGTCACGATTTCGACTCCGATGATGGATACCGAAACTTTATCGAGCAGCACTGGAGCGGTAGGCTACCTTTTTTTGACGGCCAGGTTCGCGTCGCGTATGCAAAATACCATGAAGCTGCTCTGAATGCAAAGGCTCTTTTATTCAGTAATGGTTTGAAGGCAGCTTGGACCATCGCCCTCCGAGCTCTAAGAAATGTCGAAAGACTGCATTTCACCAGCGAACAGTTGGAAGAACTCGGGATCTTGCATTCGCCCGTACAGCCAGCATGTATAATAAGAGATCATGATCACGACAGGAACCATACAGAGGAGACATGCAGGAGAGTCGCTGCACCAGTGGGTGATGCTCTCTTTGCAGCTGGCATATATTGTCTTGCTAAGGCCAAGGTAAAAGCTCGGGTTTTAGACGTGGCGTGTGCCATGACGGGAAAACTCGAATGGGAAACACTAGCAGGATGGAAGGACCTTGACCTCAGCCAGATCTGGAGGTTCGATTTTCAGCCGAAGGTCCAGTCCTTCGAAGAGGATCTGGATATATTTGGCGGCGAGGATGCAATCGCTGCACGGGCAGCCAATGCCGTCGCTGCCGTACTCAAGAAATGTGGGAACAAACTCGAGGAATTCAGCTATGATAGATCCTGTCCCATAATATGGCCAGGTGACAAAGTTATCCACTTACCCAGGTTGAGACATCTTAGTCTCGACAAAGGTTCTATCCGGCCCCACAATCTCAGGGCTTGGATAGCCACAATGCCCTCGCTCGAGGACTTGATATTATTCGATTCGAAATTATGCGAAGATGTCTATCACGGCTGGAAATATATCTTCGACGCTGTACGGAATCATCCAACAAGAATGAGGGTCTATTTCGACCGAATCAAAACGAATGACGCCGCTGACCTTTCTCTCGAATATCATACGGATGATTTCCAGAGGGTACTGAAGCAAGAAGAGAATCAGGATCCTTGGGAAGATATAAAGCGAAGTCTATCGCTGTACCTTAGTGGTAAAATCGAATTCAACAGATCCCTGAGAATATGGCTGCAGGACGACTGATGTTGGATTTGGTCTGCGCAGCGTTCTGCGCAGTCATCTCGCGTTTTTGGTCGTCCAATAATGACATTCAGCTGGGTTTAGCATCGGTATACGGCTTTGCTACCGTTAGAAGTTTCTGGGAACCTTTTTCCATTACCTCCAGTAGAAAAGAATTCTTGAAGTTCACCGGGTACAAATGTTCTAACCCATCCTAAATAATTGAGAGCTAGTAATGATCCAGAAGACTGATTTGTACACCGTGGTAAGCGGCTCGGCACTCGCCGCTCAGTGCACCTATACTGAGAAGTTTTTTGATGGCTAAGCAATCAGATGTTCCATACGCCTATCCCGATGGTCAACTACCCTATCGTCCTATCCATCTCTTGAAGTCTTCTTGTCCCGTACCGCTCGTCGAGCGATGAGAGATATCAACGCGAAATGCACAGAGCTTCCGAGGGTCCATGGAGAAACCGGCCGCGAGCTTCTTGTTAGCGATGACTCGCACAGAAAACACAAAAAACATTGCAATGACCGTCTGGAAATACTGATATAAGTCTATCTAAGCCAGCGGTCTTTCGTTTGACGGGGCTGTCTGGATCTGGAGCAATCTAATTGTTGCATCAGTTTCAATGAACGTTTCCCACAGTCGCTCGACTTCTGGGCTTACACACCAGGTAATGGCTTACGCTTCCATCGCTCGCTCCTTCCCTCACGGGCCCCTCAAAGGCAGGAGTGACCTAGTCACGACATTGGCGGACCATGGGCCTCGAGTCTGCAATTTATCGCCACTTGGGTCTGCGGTTTCCTTCCTCCTCTCAAGTGTCCTTAAGCTATCCTTCGTCACCCTATATTCTCTTCTTTACTCAAATCGATTCATGATCATGGCTACCTCCGTGGCGAAGGGTCATACTGCTTCGCCCCAGGTACAAAATCATTCATAGCTCTGCCTGTGGTACTACTTATAACAGTACAACTAATTTATCCATTCCGTGAACTAGCAAAACCAGCCTGTTCGCAAGCGCGCACCACCGCCTTCTCTCTCATCCCTAGACAGTCTCAATCCTCACCGGGCAAGCCCAGCAAGCGCTCGAAGCACTCCGACCCTATCACCTTCCACCCCAGGCTTTCTCACCCCACCGATCCTCGACAGGCCTCTATCAAGTCCTCCACCTCAACTAGAAGGAGGAGATTACCTCACCACACATCCACACTCAAAGCAATCGAAGAAGTGGCGACACAGGCGTAGTAAGAGGGTGCCTTCATTATTGCAGGGTAGTAAAGATAAGGATTATGGCGTGTCTACTGCTGCCATCGACAACGAAGGCCCAAATGCAAGCGACAGCGAGTCTGGCGATAGCAGGAATACGGCAAGTGACATTGGCAGCCTTTCTAGGATCCCAACAGCAATGGACACCGCAAAGCTCATGATCAGACGGCAGTCAACCAAGTCTTCGCTTGCTCCTACCGAGACGATAACCCGCCAAACGGCGCGAGCAGACTTCACAGCTACTTCCAAAGCCAGAGACGATGCAGAGCCGGACTCTGTTGCCGTTGGCTCACTGCGCCGGATGAGCCATGCAACGAAAGTGCTGTCGGTGTCAAAAGCGCAGGATCTACGCCGGTTTTCCAAGGCTTTGGCTTCCAGATTTCACCACCTACCGGTCAAGGAGCCAGGCTATGGTCCGAGTACTTCGAATGATATTGAGCGCATTGTCACCTCAGGCATTACACGAATCGACGTGGACGACTTCTTGAAACAAACGGACGATCGTACGCTTCCAAGAGCAAGCAGCGTGAACCATGGTCATGCCGCTCAAGGAAGAATAGCCCTGGAAACACCTACCACTATCACACTGAGGAAGGCCAGCGATGCGTACTTTTTCGTGATTGGACCTAAAGCAGATAGGATACCCCCAAAATCCGACAGAGTCCCAGTGATCTCCGAACCAGCTGCAGGAAGCGAAGAACCTTCTGTCTCCCTCATGGACTTCAGATCGAAACGTGTGTGCGAACCTCGCAAGTCCTTATGGTACAGTCTGCCCCTGCTTTCCGAGCAGGATGATTCCAAGCCGTCGTACGAACCTCCAACACCTGAACCACCAGCCGCAGAGACCGACACATCAACAACCAGGAAATCTCTCCCAATACTCCAACCTCGTGCCCTACCGTCAGACACCGCCCTGACATTCTCATCCGTCCACCGTACCACACCCACCACTGCATTGGACCCACCTTCCGTCCGTAGATCAGTCTCTGCAGTCCATAGACGCCGCCGCACAAGCACCGTTCACATTCACTCCCGCACCAGTGTCCACGAGATCATCTGGGCCGAGGATGAAAATACGAATACCTCCTCCAGCAGCTCTCCAAGCTCCCCAAGTCCTACCCAACCACGCACTCGGAGACCTTCCCTCGCATCCGGCAACATCACGCCCAAACAACACTCACACACCGAGCCTGCCTCTCCCGGCCCGAAGCCGAGCATCATCGGGAAAACCTCACGCTCACCCGAGGAAACCATCTTCGAATGGTCATGGGACGCGCCTACTTCATCGCCAGCTCACCAATCTCATATCCTGGACCAGCCTGTGGTATGTTCCCCCATCGATATCCCACCCGGGACATTGGCAGACCGCACCCGACACCGACCTTCGAAGTCGAAAGACTCGAGTGTAGAGTCCTTTCCGCCGCTGATGGAGCGCAACAACACGACCGAATGGCGAAGAGCGCCGCTGGTGGATATCAATGATCCGTTCGTGGGGAGAGGGCCGAGGTGGATGCCTGTTATGGGGCGGACGGAAGAGGGTGTGGCTGACATCCCGAGGCTCGAAGGACTGGATGAGAACAGTGATGGTAATGAAGGAGGGGAAGATGGGACTGGCGATGAATGGAATCATGAGCGTGGAGTTGCTGGTGAAAGGGCAAGGGGAAAGGAGAGGAGAGCGAGTAACCGTGCGTTTGCGGTGGCGAGGATGAAGGAGAAGGGGAGGGTGGGGAGCTGTGTCGGGATCAGTGGGCATAAGAGGGTGAGCTGGACAAGGACCTGATAGTTAAGACCTCTAATGGTCACGTGAATGCGGAAGACCGTTAATCCGTTGCTGAAAAGGGGCTTGTGTGACCATCTTCCCTGTATATGGGAGAAATTGAATTTCAGGATGTTGGGAAAATGTAGAGCCTGCAAGACGGAAAAGAGTCTTTTCTTCATCCCTGCGCCGGGCTGGTGGTAAAAAATGCTGGAATCCAGAGATTGGATAATTGGATTCCAGAGTATTGGGAAAACGTGAAATCGGGAAACCGTGGAAGAATCCTTTCATTGCTGCCCTCCACCTTATGCTGGTGGTAAGAAATGCTGAAAATACATGAATCCGAGCCCACTATCCCGTTTTGATCTCTGTCAACCGAGTATATGAATTTCATGCACTGGGAAAACTTGAAATCGGAAAACCGGTAAAGAGTCTTTTCGTTGCCCTCGCCTATCCCTATGCCGTAACATCGACAAAACGCCAACCCTGCAAAACGCCAAACCGTCTTTTCCCTCCCCTCCCTACCCAAACCGCCTTCTCACCCCCACCGCCTCCTCCCTCTCCCACGCCCCCGCGCACTCCAGCTTCCATCCCAACCGCCTCATCACCGCTTGGATCGCGTCCCTATTCCCCTTTCCTCCCTCTCCCTCTCCCTCTCCTTCGTCGGTCAGGAGCCCGATCGCGAAATGCGCGTTCTGAACGTAGATGTCGCGGATGGCGGCCCAGTCTGCGGCGTTGGCGGAGAGGTGCTGTTGCAGTGTTGAGAGGGCGGAGGGAGAGGTGGGAGTGGGGGTGGGGATGCGAGGGGGGGGGGTGTAGGTGCCGGAGGAGCAGGACAAGGGGGAGGGGGAAACGGAGGGGATGTGAGTGGGGGGAGAATAGGGGGCGGCGGAGGAGGATAGGGGGCCGAAGGGAGAGGGGGAGGGGCTTGGCGAGTCGTCGCGGCAGCAGATTGGGATTCGAGAGAGGATGGGGGAGGGGCAGGTGAAGGGGGAGGGGAGGTTGTTGGTGTTGGTGGCTGGGGAGGTGCTGCTGCTGCTGGGGGGGTGTTAGTGTATGTCATTGTTTAGTTGGGGAGGAGGGGGGGGAAGGGAGGAATATACGTATGTTTTGTGGACGGATCGCCTAGGAGAGCGGTGCAGAGGCTCGTGGCTGTGGTGGCTAGCTCGCAGGCATGCTCTCGTGCCAGATCTGCTGTTTTCTGGGCCTCCCCAGCGGTGGCGTGGGCGGCTTGTGCGGCGGCGATGGCGTTGAGGGCGGTGTGCTCGTCGATTCTTATGGTGCGTGGGATGCGTTGCGCGAGGGAAGCTTGGATCTGGGCGGCGCAGGCGGAGAGGTGTGTGATGGATGTCATTTTTGGGGGTTGCTGACGGGGAGCTGCTAGGAATGGTGCAAGATTTGAGGAAAGGAAGCTGAGGATGTCTGTCAGTGCTGTAGATAGGGACGGAAAGGCTGGTGAGGTTGTTGCTACCTTTGTTGTGGGGGAGGAGCGTGAATACTTGTTGTCGTGCTGTGTGCGTGCGGTGATGGGAATAAGGGGCGGATTAATGCACTGTGACTGGGCTCAGGGCTATGGTGCAGATGATGATGGGCTTTGTAAGATGCTGTGGGTAGGGAAGAGGGAAGAAGAAACAAGGGAGAGGAACAATGATATAGGAAGACATCGCCGCGGTGATGTAGTCGGCAAAGACACGCCTAGGATACAGCGACTGTAGAACGCGAATACGACGACGGCAACAACAACAACAACAACAACAAAGATTGGGCTAGGAGCGCAATACAAAGAGCTTGAGATAGCGTGACTTTATTGATCGTTTTCGTGCAGAAAGAGTATGTTAATTCATCGACGTATTCAAGAACTGGAAACATGTGTGACTCCCTTTGCCATACAATTCAGCAGGCCCATCTGCTACAGCATCGACGAGGCTGGAGGGATTTATCAATCACCTCTGGCCCGTCTTGTGTATTTCCTCGCTGGGGATGCTCCTACATCATGTTCAGCACATCGCTCCAATGGAGCGATATCGTCACCCTCATATCTAGCGAAACGGTTCCACAGAGGGCCTAGCTCTAGCTTGTTCTCATACTCTGTGCCTTCATGATCCCAAATATCCCCGTCTCTAGTGGCAATTCCCAATGGTCGCTTCAGCGCACTTTCTTTCCCTTTGGCTGGTGAGGAAGCAGTAGCAGATAATCCTGCAATGTCCTTCGTTGGCTGTTTGTTTTTGACGTTGGTGGAGATGAAGCCACCAACAGGTTTGAACGACCTGCCGCGCGTCTTCGAATGCACTGTCGGGCCTTCAGTACCGTACAATGCGTCCTTTGGGCCAAACGAAAATGTATCACTAGGCTTTTGCTTCAGACCTCCGAGGCTCGAGCCTGGGAGGATGTCCTCGGAGAGGTACGGGTCTCTCGACGCTTCAATACGCACCATGAATCCAGCGGGGAACTCAACTTGGTCCCTGCCTTCTTTCTAGCGACTTCGTAGACAGTAGCGAAGAGGTCTTCACGGTGACTTGCGCCAGCCCTCACAATTGTACTGCGAGGTTAATCGCGCGGCGTCCATACGTCCGAGCCCATCAGGAACATTCGAGGCAGTTCGAAGTCAAGCGGGTCGAAGAGCCTTTCTTGTGCTTCTTTGCGCGCCTCTTCTCTCCGTTTCTGCTCCTCGGCTTTTCGTTTCTTTGACACTTCGGCCTTTAGAATAGGTTGCGATATTGCCATACCTTCCCATGTTCTTGATTTCTTGCTTATGATACATCTTGGGGTAGGCTTCGATCAACGGATGAAGACGACGTGCAGAAGAGCGGCAGATTGGTTTTCTTCGTTGGTTCTGCTGTTCGCTGTACCCTCGCATGGCGTCGAAGCGAACTAGTCTGTTGACCAACCTAGACATGCAAGGTAAGCCTCAGCTTCAGGACATACAGTCAGGGACGAACATACAGCTTTCGATCATCTGTAGTAGAAACCGCATGAAAAGCGCAATTCCTACGACATCACCCATCTAGGATTATTATATCAGTAAGATTGGGGAAATCATGGAAAGGGAAACTTGCGTTGTAGCCCATCGCATCATCGTGAGTCTCCATACCCGGCCCAAGGTCCTTGTAGAAGCTCTCCTTTGCGTAAGTTTCATCTCCCTTGAGCTGATCTTCCAATGCGACGATCTCTACCTCTTCGGCCTCCGTCACCCTGCTACCCCCGACTAGTTTCGTTTCCGCTCGATTGACAATTGTATCAAGCCTGTCCGATAATGCTTGAGTAGACCGGTTTACGTGCCGAAATGGCGCATTCTTGAAGTACCCAAGGAGGCCGCACAATCTATCTTGGAAGAACATAGACCCCAAGAACTGAGCATAGCCAGTGCCGTGTACTAGAGTATTCCAGTCTACTTTTGCATGCCAAGCTCCGAGGCGACGCCACCAAGTTGGCGACAAACATGGCAGATAATGGTTGCGACATCGAAGTTGCAGCTCGTTTGGCACGGGCAAAAAAGGCCCTCATCACTAACATGCTTTGGGCACCTATGACAAGTGCGCAGACCACCGAATGCATGAAGATCACACTGTTGGGTAGCATCTTTGGAGAATGTCACCGCTTCGAGCCGAGCGCCGTTGAACGCGGTAGAGTGTAGCATCCACCGAGGTGATACTGGGTGTTTTTCGACGCCTATGTGGTCATGCTGCCGGATTTCCTCAGTGTCAGGACAATGATCTGCACATCTCAAGCCTTGGTTGACAGGTCTAAGGAAAAGCTGCCAGAACATACAAAGACGTATTGATGCCGTTTTGTGCCTTGGTACATGTGAGCTATGGTGGCATCAATGACTCGTATGTCCTGTTGATAATTGAACCAAATCTTTGAATACCTCCAACTGAATATCGTACGCTTGAAAAGTTCGGTGAGCTGGAATAATCAATGACATGCTCCTTCATTGATAGATTCAAGACCTACTTTGGGCACTGTCGTCGGGTCGCTATCAGCTTTCTGCAACATATCGAGTATGAAAAGCTGAAGACTAAATGACGATCCACCGCTATCGTCAGCACAGTGCAAAGGTTTTCCTTCTCTGCGACGTGAGCCGGCAAGGTTCTGGGGTCGACGAACACCGGCGGCCCTAGTTCATTTCCAGACCAGGGCTTGAGTTCCGGCTTGCTTTCGGCTTCACCTTCATCCTCCTCGCTGTTGAGACCAAGGTTCTTCCTGAGCCTTCCAAGTCTTTCACTTCTCCGTGGGGGGCTCCCTTCCATTTGAGATGAGAATGTCTTGCCATTCGATTCACGAAGCTTGCCATTTCGGTCCACCTCCCAGAATTCAACATCCACGGTAAAAGAGGGTTTCAAGGTCAGATATTGTCCAGACGACCTTTGCAACATAAGTACGTTTTGCGAGGGGGCACGTTCAAGAGCTTCATCAAGCAATTCCAATGCTGGCTCAATTTGTGCAGGTCTATTCACACTCACTGTAAATACAGTCAATGAGTCTAGGTTCTCCCTAAGATCCGGGGGTGCAGCGCGGTCCTAATAAGCCTCTAATCAATACCTACTCTACTTCGTAGCACGTCCGGTAAACTTACAGTACGATACTCATTGAAGCAGTCAAATTCGTTCGAGATCTCATCTTCTTTGAAGTAGGACTGGTTCGAGTCTTCTGTTGCTGGTTTTAGTCCCCTCCAACTCAGACGCTTGATCTGCAGGCCGTTTTTCTTTCCTCGTTGCTGAATAAGATAATCGATCAAAGCAGCTCCATCATCAACCTTCACTAAAGCACTGCATCGATGCAGGCATTTTCCTTGTGTATCGGCCCGGGACTTCACATGATACGTTGGTACGGTCACTGGACCATAACCGCCTACTGGCAACCTTTTGCTATCCCACAGAGCTATGCGTACGTTTAACGCGTTGGCGATTACAGCCAGGACGGGACTCGAGTCTTCGAACGGCTGGTGGACTTTCTTATTGTTACGGCCATCACTTGTCGAGGACCTATTTCTTAGGCAGGGACAAAGTCCAAAGTCAGGACACGCTAGCAGGCCGAAGAACGTGTATTCCTGGGCCCTGATCTTGCAATTCGACTTGTTTGAATCTAAGTAGCATTGATGGAGCACATGTTTCTCATCGAGAAGGACTCGAATGAAATGCTCAAGAACAGCATTTAAGATCACCTCTTCCTTGCACGGATCCCCAATGTGGTGACGCGCTAAAGCTCTGTATAATGTTATACCGTCTGCGGGACCAACCGGAGGTGTGGGATCTGGAGGATCGGGTTCGCGATCCCAGCGCTCGTCGTCCCAATCTGGCCCCTTGTAGCCTAGATCGAAAGGACCTTCAGGCACCTCCATCAGATTTTGAGCCATCCTGAGGCCTCGCTCGTTTCAACAAGGCATCAATCTTTGTAGGAGCCAGGTATCACGGCCCCATCTTTGTATACGCTCCGCGAGATTAGCAACATTCCTCGCCAAAGCATTGACCAATGACACCGAACCACTCAAGATTCGATTGTCAATATCCAACCGTCTCCAGCCCGCTCATTGTCGCTTGTCAAGCCTCCCCAGAGAACGACGCTGTATTTTCCAATGTCACCCCCTTGGGCGCTGGCAAACCAGCCGCGAGCGCTTGGGTACGCCAACTGACCTTCCGCCTTAGTAGACTCTGGAATATTTACCTTTGCCCAAGATCCCTCGCCTGTCTTTGCACCTACGAGTCGTCGCGCCGCATCTTTCAGACTTGCTGCTGTCATGGACTTTGGCTGTATTTGGAATGACCATACGTCGTCCCAGAATTGGCCAGCTCCCTCATGACCATTGGCGCTTGCATTCTTTTCACCAAGCAGGAGTAATAGATAGTCTCGCCCTTGTCCAGTGGTGACGAAGTGTAGTCCGGCTACACTGCGCGCTATCTCAGCCGGTGCGGAAGTCGTCTCCCAGCTACTGGTCCCTACAGGCACATCGTTTCCTCCGCTCCGCTTGACAACGGCAGATACATCCAGGTGATCAATCTGACCACCAAGCTGTTTCTCTCCATTGAAACCACCAAATCTATACAAGTGGTGGTTCGCATATGCTAGAGAGGCTCCACCTCGTGCAGGGCCTGGGGCATCTGGGTAAGGTGACCACGTTCGTGAGGCAACATCAAAGCCCCACAGATCTGACAATCTTCCGCTAGCTGGACAGCCGCCGTGTACGAATAGGGTCCCTGTCAGAGCAAACTGGAGTCAGTACACAGACAGGACAGAGGAGCTCGAGATAACTTGACATACCGTGAGCTTGCATATCAACCGGCAAAGGATCAAAGCGAGATTCAAGTTGATCGACAGATGTATGTAAAGGATAGGCAGTCGCAGCAGAGGCGTGATATGAGCGAGGTTCGGGGTAGGGAGATCCTTCAGCAGGATCAAGGAAAGTCCATTGCTTCGAGACTGCGTCAAACACCCACACACGACCATGTTCCGCGAGTGGTGTCATTTCTTTGCCGCCCCGCCCACCGAACACATAAATCCGATCATCGATAACATTGGCGGTGTGGCCTACTCGTGCCTGAGGTACCTCGGCGCCTGCTGCTGGAATAACCTGGTAATCCGCCTCGGTATTGCCCGAGGCTGGTAAGTTGATGGCGTGTATATCAGTGCCCACCGGCTCTCGAGAACGTATCTCGCCTCCAAAGACATAGGCGGTGCCTTTGATGACGGAGAGCGAATGCGAGGACCTCGGAAGCGAATCAGTGATAGGGATTCGCTTCCAGCCAGCCTTCAGCGGCATTGTGGACTTTGCGATCGCAATGCCTGCACCGACAGCACCTTCGACGGCGGTCTCCGCGGCATATCCTGCTGCTAAGCCAGCCTCCATGTTGTGTTTGTTGCCTCGGCCGAGAAGGAGGCTTAGTGTATGTTCACGCCCGATTGTCACTACTTCAGCTTGCGGACACAGACTTTGATACGAAGGCCAGCGGTAGCGTCAAACTCAGGCTCGAACTTCCAAAGCGCTGTGGTTTCGCGAGGCAGTGATGGCAACGGGGTGAAGGATAAGGTAATTCACTGGTCACTGGTGCCCGAGATCGCTACCCAGTATCGGTTTCCTACTCCCGCGGGCCGTCAAGCCGTCAGATGGATCAGGACAAGCGTCTCACGCCGAGATCATTGTCCTCAAATCATTCAGAGAAGGTCGATATTAATGTCCCAGTCTCTGCCAGAATTCGATGTCGCTACACCTAGTCAGCTTGCAGCTCAGCCTGTCCACAATACTTTTTCTCCTGGATATGCAGCTAAAGCGGTAGCATTATCAACAACTTCGACCGTGCAGCCCCGATCATCTGCTGCGAGGTACTCCGTACGGGGCTCGACATCAAAAGTCCTGGCTAGCGCGAAAACCATCGCGCTAGAGATGTACCCCCTGCTTGGTATTAGGGTTAGGGTTAAACATATATCGAAGATACCCAGTACGTTGCGCAATCAGGCCTCAATCGAGATACATGCTGCGCAGTGATCAAAGAATAGGAGAGATGCAAAGAATATCTATATTCGGGTCAATTTTTCTACTCAATTCTGTAAGAAAGAGGTCTTTATTAGCGATTGCCATAGAAATTGGCCAGTATAATTGATATATACCCCCCTCTCGCCAAGAGGCCTGCGAACATACCCCTGATCTACCCCCTACATGCCAGGACTTTTGATGTCGAGCCCCGTACCGCGCAACGAGCTGCCATGCAGATTCGCCAGTACTTACCGCTTGTGACATAGAACCTTTCCGAACAGTCGCGCCATTATGGCATGGTCACGTGGATGTGGATGTAGAGTCGCCGTCGAATTGCAATACGAGGCTTCAAGACTAGGAGTGCGCCATAGACGAGAATACGAAGACTGTTGCGTATTACCTGAATCAGCTGTCATCCTGGCGTTTTCCAGATCTTTCACGACGGCTAAGCAGCACTTGACTTGATGAACATTCTCAACTTATTCGCCGTGCTTTAAACACTATTAACACCCAGCACATGAGGTATCTCTGGCATTGCAGACTCTTTTCATTGCAAGCCTTTTTCTCTCCTACAGCCTAACAGTTTCACTGCCATTGGACTATCTCTTCATTGCGAGCCATATTCTGTTGACTTACCAAAATTGTCCTGCTCAACATATAATGCTTTCCACTTTCATCGCTGTAGGGCTTGCTTTCTTGGCCATCGCTTCGGGCTCCCCGCTCGAGGAACGGAATGCCTGCAACCGCGACAATGTGCTGAGATGCCTGGTCAGCGCGTCGGCTATTGCGACACCCTATTGCAGCTCAACGCTCTCTCTAGGCGTCGTTACAAGCTATACAGCAACGACTACACCGACCTCGTACGTAGTTCATAAGGAGGATCAGAGGTCAGCCGTACTAACATAGTCCAGGACTGTTATTAATACTATTACGGTCACCGTGACTTCCCCAGCAGCTAAGGTTAAGCGTGGTTCCGGGCCCCAGACCACCATCTACGCGGGATCCCCAATTACTGTCGTCGGTCCCGGTACAACGAGCGCGATTCTCAACCGTCGCACGGTCGAGGCCAGAGCCACGACTTCCCCGGCGCCCGGCTGTCTAGCTCAGTACAGTCCTGCACCTTCTCGCGTAACCTCAGCTTGCAACTGTCTCAGCATCACATCGAGCACACTCTCGACCATATCAACTGCTCTTCCAACAACCGCGGTAAGTACTGTGTTCCGACAACCGAGTTTTCCATTGCCCACTTCTCAATTTCCTTAGCAGTCTGATATGCCACGTGCTGACGATCGTCCAAGACTCTCACGATAACAGCAACATCAACTGTGGCCCCTCCTCCGCCGACGTCCACGTGCCCCCAATGCAATCTCTGCTCATCCAATGCCAATTGCCGGCCAAGTTTTGAATGTGACGCCTATAGCGGCTTTGCTTTCGGTGACGTCAATCTTTGCACTACTGTCAACATCCAAAACAGCAATGATATCTGCTCGTCCATTTGCTCTTAACATCCTCCGGTACCATAGAAAGACGGGCAGGGGAGAAAAGAAAGGAGTTGGTCCGATTCAGTACGGTACTAACGAAGGAAATAGCCTTCAAATTGGACTGGAGGTACAGCGAGTGATCTTTTACTTTGTCGCTGTTGTCAAATGCACTGAAATTGCACAATCGCCTGAGACAGTACCCGTAATTATACGTACTTGATTTTTTATGCCTAGTACTCACGGAAGCTTGGGGTGTATGCTTCCAAAACACTACCTATTGATGCCCATCGAAAAGGAGTTGTTTGCTGAACATAGTGATGGGTCCTTCATGGCTGACATCTTCCACTCAATCATCGACCGATGGAGTGTAAGAACTCAAGCATCTTTATTCGCAAGCAGCTTTTGGGCAGATGTAGGAAAGGTGGGTCGCCCCTGTTACGATCGAGAATAGATATACTGATCTCTAGATTGCCCGCTTTCAGTCTCGACTTTCTGATGTCTTGATCAAGAAAGGTACCTTAGTCAACGTTTTGCCTCTTTGACACTGGGTGACCATTCGGCGGTAATTCATTGCCATGTCGGTAAGACATGCATCTGAATGCTCGCTGGCTTTGGCAAGAAATCGCACAGTGAAATGGGATTGTTATCTCTTCGATGCCTCTCGGTTGATACGTGTCAAAGCTCGAGACTCTCGCAAGGGCTGTTGCCGGTGTATTCGCTGATCGCATTACAGATTGGGTAATTGGCACGCACTTCCCTCTCCTGTACTTGTCTTTTGATAAGATATAGCGTAGTCTACTCCATGGTGCCATAATTTCGAGCCTTCAATGTTACGTCATTCGTTAGCACTGGAAGAGGCTTAAACCAAGCGCCAAGTCTTGGCGAATAGGACGTCAATGCGGTACTTTAGCATATCTTTACCCAGACACAGAAAGGCACGCCTGACTTATCTTCGTCCTCCAATCAGGATTGCCTCAGTAATAATTGATTGATTGATTATTTTATTAAGCACTCGAGTCTTCCCTATTTGAGAATGCTATGCGACTAGTAACAATTAATCAATTAGACTTCGCAAGAAGTTTGATTGATTATCTATTTACGTCTTTTGTATATGCTTTCTAAGTAAGACAATTTCTTTAAGTACAATTATCTTAGTTCTCGTCTTGTACTTTATATTGCTAAGTAAGTTTTCGATTTAATATATTTTATCTCGAACACTTTAGTAGTTTTTTGCAATTAAGATTCAAAATTAATTAATAAATTCGATTTCTTTTATAAATGTAATTGTCTTCTTCAATTTGTAAAAATTAATAAATATAACTTTTAAATTAAGTTTCTCTTAAGTTTTTCTTAAGTTTTTCTTCTTTTATTAATTTTATCTAAAATCAATATACTTTCTATATATAAATAAAATATATTTGGTTGTTTGCAATACTTGTTTGTATTAATAGCATTTTATTTCAATATTAAATACTTTTTGTTAAAATAAAAAAAGATAAAATTTTATTTTTTTTGTTCTTATTTGTATTGCGAATATACTAAGATTCTTAATTAAATTATTGTAAAACTTTAATATTAACTTTTTCGAATTTAATTGCAAAGTATATAATTTTTTGTTAATTTTAATTTTATTTTATAAAGTAATTTATTGTTGTTAAACTTTTTTTGTTAATATTATTTTTCTTGTTTTTCTAAGATAATAAGTTAGCTTTGTAGACTTTGTCGTTTAATTTATGTTATATTTTATTAATTGTCTTATTTTTTTTGTCTTTATCTTGTTGCTTGCTTAATAACAACAATTGCTATTTTTTTATTCTTAATATCTATATACGTCGATATTTAATATAACTTAATTTTTATATTTTTTTTGCAAAGAATGTCGATAAATTTAATTATACTTTTGATTAGATATTAATCTAAATTATTGTCTAAATTCTTAATTGCTCTAATTGTTGTTTAATTGTCTATATATATAATTATATAAATTTTGTCTTGTTCAAATATATATGCTAGTATCGAAATTAGAATAATTTTATACAATTTTGTTAAATATATAATAAACGTTGTATTTAATTCTAGATAAATTCTAATTATTTTATATATTAAAACAATTGTTATAATTTTATAAACTTTAATAATAACTCTTTGTGCTTTGTATTAAATGTTTGATAAAATATTAATAACAATCTTTAAGTAATTCTTTTTCTCGTAAGATTTATATTATATTGAACAATTATAAGTTAGTTAAGATAGAAATATTATATGCATTATTTATTTTATTCTAATTAGTTTAATTTTTTATATTAATTTTGCAAGACTTGTTAGAGTTTTTATAATTTTTAGTGTCTTTGTCTTGTTATTATTAATTTGAGCTTTTTAATTATATTTGTTGTGTAGCATAATTTCTAAATATTTAACTGCTTTTTTTAATATTATTATTGTGTTCTTATTAATAATTATTGTTTTTTTATTTATCTATACTCGATTCAACACTTCTAAGAATCTATGCAAGATTTATATACTTTTGCGATTTTTAAATCTAATTAATTACGAATAGACAAGCAATATTAACGTCAACTTGTCTATTTATAATTAATTAGAATTTGCGATCGCAATTTCGTTCGTAATGCTTCGTTATAACAACGTCGCGTCTTCGTCTTCTACGTCGTAATATTCGTAATACAAGAAAATTCTTCAAACGAAAACTCTATAAATCTAAGAGAGATTCGAACATTATTAACGATGTCGTTGTCTAAAATTGTTTTAGTAAATTAGTAGACAAAATTATTTGTATTGTCGCGATAATAGATCTTGCTTCGTCTAGTAATTGTCTTAAATTTATAATATTAATCTTCTATTATATTTGAGCTCTTTTTTGTTGTTATGTCGAACATATTAAAAGAACGTGTTTAACAATTATGTGTTTTTGATCGCACTTGTATGTGTTCGTCGTAACATTAAGAACGCAACGTTTGCATAAAAATTAATTGAAGTTAATTTTGCTCGTTCTTAGTTAAACGAGAAGTAAATTGTATAATTTAAGATAATCGAAATGCAATTGCATATACTTATGCGTAATCTCTAATGTAATTTTGCGATATTTTGCGTTATTCTTGTTTTTTAATTATTTGCGTCGTTACTCTTTTCGAATCTTGTCTTGAATAAGTGCTTTTTTAATAGCAAATTTGCTTGTTATTTGATTAACAAGAAGAAAAAGTTATTTATGCGTTTTGTTAACAATTTTGTTCGCGATCTTATTATTTATTATGATTTTATATCTTAATATTTAATGTAGTTTTAATATTGTCTTGCGACGTCGAATTATCTCGCATGCGTTTTGTGTGCGTCTTAATCGCATTTAATTCGATGTTAATTTTATCTCTCTTATAATCTTAATTAAGACTTAATTGTCTAAGTATATCTTGTAGATTTGTTCTTTCGAATTAGTAATAATCTCGCAATGCTTCGTTAATTTCTTCGTCGCTCTTATAAGTCTTTCGAGTTTATCGTAATAAATTAATGTTACATCGACGCTCTTAAGACGTTTTTCAATATTGTAATTTATTTCGATTAAGATTACAATAACATTCTCGTTGCGTTCGCTTTTGTTAAAATAAGTTTATTAATATAAATTTAAACGATTTGCATTATATTTTCTTTTAACAACTTTCTTATTATAGACGATAATTGTTTTAGAAGACTTTATTTACGAAGTCACAATATATAGTTGCTATTGCGAAATCGTTGTTAACTTTAATGTTATTTGCATTTATTTTTTCTTAACTTGCAAAAATATTATTTTTAGGTTTGATTTTCGTTCTTTTTTTAACATTAAATTGTTGCGTATGCGTAACATTATTATATCAATAATCTTTTCGAATTCTTGTACGTTTATAATAGTTATCGATTTTTATATCAATTTCTCTAAATAAATGTTAATAGAAAGTACGTTAATCTTGATTTGTAAAACTTTTGTAAAAATTGTTTTATAAACGTTAATAATGCGACGAAGCGTTCGTTCTTGTATAAATCGTAACTTTGTAACAATTTCTTTTTTTGCGCTCTTAATAGTGAACGAAGTATATTACGTAACAACGTTATATACTATTACGAGCTTCTCTATCGCAATATATTTGCGTTTTTTGACATCTATAAACGTGTCAAAAATTGAACTCTCTATTATTAAGATTTTTTTATATTTAATAATTAGCTTTGTCTTTACTTGTCGCAAATAAACTTTTTATTTAAGTTTCAAATCAAGTTGAATTTCTAAAATTCTAATATTAAATTTAACAATTATCTTGTGTTTTATTAGTGTTATGTCGACGCTTATGTTGAATCTCTTTGAAGTGCGTAAGAAGTAAACTAGTTTGTACTTTTTTTTCGCGAATTTGAAATTATAAGTGCGTGTTTATTGCTCACATTTGTTATATATCTAAATTAGCATTTTGCAATTACGTTTAATCAACTCTTTATACATTAATATGTTGACGTTGTTTACAAAGCTTGTGACGTTAACTTACAATCTAATGTCGTCGCATTGTTTTAAGAGATTTGCGTTATAAAACAAATATAATATTAAAAATAAAGAAGAATTTTGCAATATATTGACGTTTATTTTTCGTTTCTTTATTGTGTAACTTTTAATAATTAATATAATGCGTCGTTTCTTTAGAAAATCTCTTACTTAATTAAGCAAACGAGTTAAGACTTTTCTTTTTTTTATATTATAAAATAATTTAATGTGCGACACATTGTCGAATGCATTAGACATATCTAAACTTAAAAGAAAAATTACTCTTTTCTTTTAATTACTTTATATTGTGTGCATCTTTTTAGTAATTAATTGTAATATTGTGTCAATTAAATGTTATCTTCTAACTTTTATTTGTGTGTCAAATAAAATATTATGTGCTTTTACAACGTAGCAAAAACGCTTCAATATTATTGACTTTAGCATCTTATTTAACGTGTCGAACAATGCTATAAATTTAAAAGACGACAACTTTAAATAATCTTTTTTTTTAAATTTTTGCAATATTATTGTAATCGTCTTTTTAAAATAAAACGATTGCATTTCTTTCTTAATGTATTTGTTAAACAAGAATTTTGTTTATTTTAAAACAACGCAAACTAATTGTTTTAGCGTTCGATTAATTATTTCGTTAATTTTAAATGTCTTGTTTAAAGTTACTTTATGTGTTGCTTTTATTATTTTGCGCTTCGACATAATCTTGTCGTTCTTTATTGAAAATAAATAAAAGAATTCTTTTATATTGTCGATTAAGATTGTAAGTAAAGAAGAAAAGTAAATTTAAAATATCGCTTCGATCTTGTCTTTCGCAATTGTTATTATTTTGATGTTCGTTCTTAATAATAAAATTATAAGTTCGATAAATATGTTTGTTATCGCGTTTCTAATTTATTTCGCTATTTTAAATAAACTTTTCGCAATGTTCTTCGAAGTTTATATCTAATTGCGAAATTCGTTTCTCTTATGTTTTTTAAGAATTTTGTCTTTTTTATTGTATGTTCGAACGTACGTCTCTTAATTACGAGAAGTGCGACATTAATGTTGCAATTTTCTAGTTTTCTTAATTACGTTAATGCATTTTTGCGTTTATTTAAATTTAATTCTTTCGTGCGATCTCGTTTACGAGATAAAGTCTTCGATAATTTTCTTCAAAATTCTTAATAATACAATTGTGTATTCGTTGATGCTCTTTTGTTTTATCGTAGCATCTAATAATAATTCGAGTAATAATCTCTTTAATATATTGTTAAATTTCTTTGTATTTATAACTTTTTAGTTTTGTCTAAAATAACGTATAAACTTTGTTTACGTTCTAAGATTTAACATTGTTTTAATTAACAAATAATTTAACGAGTTTTTTATTTTCTTGTTTATGTCGCAATATATTAATCAATTTGTTGTCTCTCTTGTAACGAACAACAAATCGATCGTAATTTGTGTCTTTTAATAATTTCTTATTATAATATTGCGTAAAAGCGTTAACGTAACATCAATAAAACACAATATATTTAGCAAATCGTCAAATAATAAATGTTGTCTAAAATATAAGAAACTCGCTTATAAGAAATAATGCAAATTAAAGTTTCTTATTATAACGTTCTCGTTTTGCATGCCTAGTGTTTGCTCTATTGCGTCAAAATTATTTTTATTAATTATATTGTTATAATTATCGAGAGATAAATTGTAAACGTTATAAACGTTAACAAGATTTTGTTTAATAATATCGTTCATAAAATGTAATTGCATTGTTATTGTTCTTACGTTTTCGAAATATTATATATTGTGTTAATTGTTATTATTGATGCGTTTATTAATATAAAAGCATGTATATTCGCTATTATTTACGAATGTAAAACTTGCGCGTTTCGAATTGTATATTTTTGTCTTAACATAAGAACGTTACGACTCTTGTATCATTAGTATATTGTATTTTTTTATTTTTTTTTGAAACAACGTTATTATTATCTTGCTTCTTAACTTATAAACATTGTATTATAATATTCGAAGCTTATTTTATATCTTTATTACAATTTCTCTTTTATATTTGTTTTTGTGTGTATTAAATTCTTTATTTCTTGCGTAAAGAACGTACTTTGTAACAACAACAACGCTATCTTGTTATTAACTTGCTCTATTAGAGTAAATTGACTTTCTATTAACTTGTCGAAGCGCTCTTTCTTAATCAATTGTTAAATAACGCTCTTTTTTGTTGTTACGAGAATGCTTTGTATGCGACTCGTCTATATTAAGCGACTTACTATTGCTTTTATTATCTTTTGCTTTATTTTCTTATTTGTAGTTTAAATAAACAAGATTGCACTTTTTAATGTTATTAAAATTAAAATTGTTACTTTGTTTGTTTCGATTGTCTTAACAACATAATATAGAAGCTCTATCTTTGTTATCTTTTTAATTCTTATTTTTTCTCTCTATTTTTTAGAGTATTTGAGACCAAATGTCTTGTAAACTTTCTTGCAAACGTTATATTTTTACTTGAAAACATTTTCTTAATAAGAGTATTAATCGAAGCGATAATTTTGCGCGCAATGTGTGCATTGTTGTTTATTATTGCATTTATATATAAGATATTTATACTCTTAACACTTTATATATTGTTTTATTTTGCATTTTTTGTTGTAATATTTTGCAATCTTTATATTCGACTTGTAAATTACGTTTAATTATATTAGTTTATTTGTTGTTTTTGCGCAATTTACTTATATTACGATCGAGATATATTTTTTTTGTTGCTCTTTTTCGTAAATTAAATTATCTCTTTAATCTTTAAATTTTAATGCATTATTTTGCATAATTTTATTATTATTTTTGTTTTCTTTTTCTTTATATTTTTTAACATACTTTTGATTCTAATATTATGCATTATTATTTTTACGCGCTTTTGATATATAATTGTCGTCGTTAATATCTCTTTAACTTAAAAATTGTTTTATTACTTTTGTTGCTTATTCGAAAGACGATTATTTTTTTAAAACGTTTTATTTTTTGTATATTCTTTCGCGTTATTAGTGTTTCGACAATATTAAAATCGCGCGTTAATGTTATTATCTTTGCAACGCTTATCTTGTAAACTCTTTTTATCTCTTGTTCTTCTTTAATTTACGCTATTAACTTTATTTCTTTCATTAATTGTCGCATTAAGAATGTCTATTTGACGTTTTTTCAATTATTTATTTGCTTCGTCAATAATAAGTTTTTCGTTATTATTGCTTATGTGTTTATTAACTATATGTCTTTTTTTATCTTTTCGACTCTTTTTATTCGATTAATTGTTTTCTTTAGTTTTTTTAATATTGAAATCAAGTTAATTTGTTCGTTTTTCGCGAGAATTTCGTTAAGACGTTACGTTAATTTCTCGATTAGAAGATATTATTTTGTTAACGTTGTTATCGAGATTATTTCGAACGCGTTTCTCTTCTTAGATTTATAGAGTTTTCTAATATTTATTACTTTCGTTTTTATGTCTATCGCAATTTGTATTAATTCGCGTTAAGACGCATTAAATATGTCTTAATTACTTATTAACGTCGCGTCAATTACATTTATTCGACTTTAATAATCGAAATAAATTGTAAGCGTTATTGTTAATAAGATCTTCTCTCTCGTCTTTTCTTGTATAATGAAATAGTATAATATCGATTTTCGTAGACTTTTGCTCTAATTATTGTATTATTAATGTTTTATTTCTTTTTTATAACATAATATAATTAATATTTGTTAAAGAAAAACTTGATCTTGTGTATACAAGCTTATTTCTTACATATGTTTTTATATATTTTAATTAGTTGTTTGCAATTAACTTTAATATTATCTTCTTTAATTAATAGAATTATGTTATTTACAAAGTCGCAAATTATAATATTCTTGTTGTATAACTTCTTTAACAATAAAGCATTATAAAAGAGAAAGAAAATTAACAATAATAATAATTCTTGTAATATATTTATTATAATATCGACTTTGTTTGTTTTGTATTTCTTAATTCTAAAAATAGTAATTTAATTGCTTAGAAAGTTTTCGATTTATTATATTATATACTTATTTATTTGTTTGCTTTGCCAATTGTGCAATAGTCTTAAATATAATATATTATCGAATATTTCTAATACATTTAGTAGTAAAGTTATAACTATCTTATTCTTGTTTTATATTATATATTATATATATTTTCTTTATTAGATAGTATAATGCGTATTTTGTCGAGACAAATCGTCTTGCTCTTATATAAATACGTAACAATAACTTGTGCGTTTTTGTTAGATAATTAACTTTCTTAATTAACATAAATTCGAATATCTTGTTTAGAATATTAAGAAATATTATAAAGTAATAAGACGTAATTGTAAAGTAATTGCTTTTGTCTAATTTGCGTAAAATTATAATAATTGTGTTGCAAAAATACTCTAAGTAATAAATTTTTTTTAAATAGATATTGTATATACGATATAAATGTAATATTATAGTAATATCGATTTGCTTTAATATTTTGTTAGTAATTTTGTTATTATTCGAAGTCTTGTTCGAGATTATTAACGTTACAACTCTTACTATTTTGTATTGCGTAATTTTATTTGTTGTTAAATTTTAATTATATTAATTGTCTATTATATCTAACAAGTTTATTTATAAGAATAATAAAAAGAATGCTTTTAAAAGAATGTTTGCTTTTTTATTAAAATCGATTGTCGATAGTAATAATAAATAGTTATATAATAATAAAATGCAAACTTCTTGCAATATTTTTGAGCGTATTTATTTGTATTTACTTTATATTCTAGAAATTGATTTGCAATTCTTCTTTGATTCTTTTTTAAATTAAGTTTTTATAATTTTTTGCGTTATCTTTTTAAGACAATTTCTAATTATAATATATTCTTTTTAGTTTTTGTCGCTTTTGTTGCGCTATTATATGTAACAATATTTTTTAATTTTACAAAAAGTTTCTTTACATTCTTTTGTAAAGTTTGTTTCGAATTTAGAACAAATTTTAATAAGCAATATAAACTATTTAATAATTATCTTAGTAATTTTTGCTAAATTGTTTATTTATATATCTAGTTTATTTTTAAAGTTGTCGAAGATATTGTTAAGCAATATAAATATTAACTTCTTAATAATTTCTTTATTTAGAATTTTTTGTAAAGTTTTTGTGTTTGTTTTGTTTTAGTTTCTTTTCTCTATAAGTTTTGCGATTATTGTGTGTAAATTAAATATTATATATATAAAATAGTAATCTAAGTAATTGTTTATGTTCTTTCTAATATTGCACTCGATAAAGCTTTTATACAAAAGTTAAATAATAAAGATAAGATTAATAGTACTTTGTTTGCTTTCTTATCTTTAAATAATTGTATCTTTTAATAATATTCTTTTTAATTTGAATTCTTTTATTATAATTACTAGCTTATAAGCGTCTATATTAATTTTTACTTTGTTGTTGCTTTATTTAAAATAATAAAGATTAAAGTTCTTTGTTACAATATGCTTTTTATTAATTTTTTTCGCTAACGTCGCACATAGAAGTAATAGATTGCTTTCGTTTTTATTATTTTTGCACAAATTGTAAATATTATATACGTTAATTGTTCTTTTTTTTGCTAGTCTTAAAGTAAGAGAGCAAAGATTCTTGAATTTGTGCGTTACTATATATAAAACAAGCGCTATGCGTTTATTAACAAAGAAGTATACTCTAGTGTTCTTATTATTTATATAATATAACTTGACGTACTAATTCAATCTATTGTTCGTAATAAGTTAATAGAGATTTCTTTATAATTCTTGAATAATTAATATATCAAAATTTGTAATGTTTTTACTCTTAAATAATAATATTATAATCTTTGATCTAAACTTGTTAACATTGTATTGTAATATTAATAGAGTACAATTTTCTAATATAATTGCTAACTAGAATAAGTTATTGTATTAATATTTCTTAATGTTAACAATATTTTATTAATTTCTAAATAGAAATTTTCTTTGTTTAATTCTCTATATAGAATCTTTTCTATTTCTTTATCTAATTTCGCAAATAATATAAAACGAAAATTTTATTTTTGATTTGCTAATATTTGCGATAGATTTGATATTTCTGTTCTTTTAAAAATAAGTTTTTTTTAATCTTTTGTTGCTTTATTTTTTTGTGCATTCTTTGCTTGTAATTTTCGATTTATTTAAAATTATTAGCTATAATTTTAAATAATCAAATTTTAATTATTTGTTAAAGTAAAACTTGTTCTTAATTGTTATTATCTTCTTAATTAAGAATTGATGCAATATATTCTTTTCTTCGATAATTATTTATTGTATTCCTTTTTTCTTTTTTAAGCAATTTTTTTGTTATAACTTATGATTTTTTTTATATAGATAGTATTTAAATTTGAAGTCTATTGTTGTTATTTTCTTTCAACTAATATATTTTATAAGCGAAATCGAACAAATAACGTAACACTTAATTGCATTTTACTTGAGAAAAATAATTTTCGCAAAAACACAATACAAAACTTATAATCAAGAGTTGTTTGCAATTGTTACAAAATTTAAGCAATAAAAATATTATCTTAAAGAAAGTTATTATTTAATTATTGTACTAACAAATTATAACAATTTGCGTTATTTTATAAAGATAATAACGCTAAATTGTTATTAAACGCAATAAGCTTTCTTTTTAACAAAATATAATTTCGAAATTAAATATCGCATAAAAAAGATTAATCTTGTAAATAAATTGTCTTAACAATCTAATTATAAGAGAGATGCGAATAGCGTAATCGTTGGGTTGAGTTTCAACTTAATCGAGTTAACTCGTTCAATTCTAATTCTAGAATCAGACAATTTTCCTAGTTTAACAAGATAAAACGAGCGAAGAATGCGCATCGAATATTTAATTCGATTTACTCGATTACGTAATGTTACGTAACGCGCTAATTATATGCGATTAACGTAAATTCTGCGCTAGCTCAATTAATGTTAGCGTAAACTCTACGCTAGCTTAATCGAATTAGCGCATAGATAAGATAAGATAAAATAAGATAAAATAAGCAAATATTAACGCGACAAAGTTAATTTAAGTTCTTGATATTAACTTGACAAAACTCGACTCTAAAATCAAGTTCGCATCTTAATTTTAACTTAACTTTACAAAATTCAAAAGAGTAAATTAAGTTAAGAAAAAAAAATCGATTTAACTTAACAATTATATTAAATGCGAATAACAAGATTTGCTTGTTTACTTTTTAAAATAAGTTAAAAAACATTATATTTGCAATTATTAAAATAATCTTAATATTAATTCGAAATATTGTTAAAATATAGTCTTTGCACTTTTAGAGCAAAATTAAGACTTTCGTAATTAAAAAACTTAATAATAAATTATTTAAAAAACTCTTCTATAATATATTTACAAATAAGAAGATTACAAACATTAAAATAACAAAAAAAATTGTAAAAATTGCTTAAAATATTGTAATATAGCAATTGCATTAATATAACGTTTGCTTAATATATAAAAAAAAAATTACTTAAATTTTTTCTTCTTCTTCTTATTAATTAAGATTGAGAAATTTTAAAATAAGAATTTAATAATTCTTAAGATTAGAGAACAATTAATATTAGACAACATGCGTAATATTTGCGCTAAACAAGAGTAATTAATTTATAAGAAAATATTATTTTTCTTTTATATAATTCTTATTTCGAATAAAACATCTTTTAAAGAAAAGCTTTTTAAATTATATTACAATAATTTGTTAACAAAATATTTCGAAATTAAAAAAAATAAATTCTAATAAATAGAAAATTCTACTAATTTAAAATAACGTCGAATATTAATATATATATCAAAAAATGCAATATATATTAGCGTAACAAAATATTGCGTTATTGCTTATATAATAAATTAATGTCATTATTAATTTTAGCTCGATTTTAAACAAAAATCTTTATAAATTTTATTATTAAATTGTTTATCAATTATTGCAACAACAATATTTACAACGCTATTTTAATAATTGTTAATTAATATTTAAAAATATCGTTATATATATTTGCAAATTCTATATAAATTGCGAAAAATTTAACAAATATATTGTTCGAAAAGATCTTGTTTATATATTTCGAAATTCAAGAAATTGTTTTTAATTAAGAGTTGTTTTTTATTAGTAATTATTAATTCGCAATACATTATTGCATTCGCATTAAATAAAAGTTAAATATAGTTTTTTATTTTTAAACTAATAATTAAATCGAACAATAAAATCAAATATTAAAATATTATTTGTAATATTATTGCAATTATAAACAAAATAATTAAGATTTATTTCTAGCTTTAATTTAATATATATACAATAGCGCTTTGCATATATTTATCGAATTGTTGCTTTTTAAAATAATATTTAATATTATTGCAAATTTTAAATTTAATTAAAATAATAAAGATTGTTTTAATATTTTAATTGCTTAAAAACAAGTTTAATTTTTATAAAATAAACAAAATTATTTTATAAATTATTTTTAATTTGTACAATAAACGCAAGTTTGCAATTATAATAAAACAATTACTTTAAAAAAATATTAAGTAAACAATAAAATTATACTTTTAACAAAAAATCTTTTGAATACTTATTTAAAAAAAATTGTTTTACAAATTTATAAAATTATTTAAAGTTAAAAATATTATCGAAAAGCAAATATATTGTTTTTGTTTTCTTAAAAAATAACAAATTTATTTTGTTTTTTATATTTTATTATTAAAATTGTATTATCGAAATACAAATATAATTATATCAAAAAATATAATATTTGTTAATAAAAATTAAAAATAAAAAGTCGAAAATATTTTTAATAACAAACAAAAATATTATAAATTATAATATTTTATTTAATAAAAAGAATTTTTATTATATAAAAACAATTAAATTTCGAGAAATTACTTAACATATGCGTAGCAAAAACTTAAAAAATACAAGACAAAAAAATCTTTTAACAAAAAAAAATTAAAGATAAAAAAATTAAAGCTTTGCGTTTGCAAGAAAAACTTTAACAAAAATAAGTAATATTAATAAATAATATAAAATTGCGCAATTAAAGTAAAAAAATAACGCAAATAATACGTAAATTAAATTAATACTTTTTTAATAAATTTATTAAAGTATTAGAAAGTTATAAGAAAGTTATATAAAATATATTTAAATTTAATTGTTTCTCTTATTTCTATTTAATTGCTTTTTTTACTTTACTTTATTAGTAAAGATCTTCGTATATATATTATACAATATAAATAAATTACGTTAATTAATTGCCTTTCTTCTTTTCAATAATTTATTACTCTTATTTTTATTTCTTCTTTGTTATTATTTATAAAAGATACAAAGATACAACGTTAATAAAGCGCATAATTAAATTAATATTTATTATTTAAAAAATTTGTTAAATCGATTTAATAAATTAAAGAAGCAATATATCTTAAAGCTTTTAAAGCAATTAGATAATTTGATAAAAATTTAAGCGCTAACAATTAGCGTAATTGTCGAATTAAGTTTTAACTTAATTAAATTAACTTGCTTAATTTTAATTCTAAGATTAGACAAATTTTCTAACTTAATAGAATAAAACAAATAAAGAATGCGAGTTAAGTATTTAACTTAATTTACTCAATTACGTAATATTACGTAACGCGCTAATTATATACAATTAGCGTAAATTCTGCGCTAATTATATATAATTAGCGTAAACTTTGCGCTAGCTTAATCGAGTTAATATATAGATAAAATAAGATAAAATAAGCAAATATTAACGCAACAAAGTTAGCTTAAGTTCTTGATAATAATTCGACAAAACTCGATTCTAGAATTAGATTTGCGTCTTGATTCTAATTTAATTCTACAAGACTCAAAAGAGTAAATCAAGTTAAAAAAAAGTATTTAACTTAATTTAACAATTACATTACTAACAATACAATAAAAGCTTAATATAATAAGACTTGCAATATAATAAACTTGTTAAATTTTTTATAAATTAATAATTGCATTTCTTATCTTAAGAGCAACTTATTTCGATTATTAATTTTATTAATATGTAGTTTGTATTATATAAAAGTTCAAGTCGTATAAGTTATAAAAATAACTTATAATATATAAGAAAAGTCTTGTCTAAATATTTACGATGCTCTTTTTTATAGAAGTTCAATTCGAAAATTAGAAACAAAACAAATAATATTGTTCTTAATAAGTTTTTTAAATTACGCAAAATTTACGATATTTTTTTGTTAAAAACAATATTGTCTTTCGCAATAATCAAATTAAATTCGAATTTTTTGTTTTTATTTAATTTTTTTAAAGAAAGAGCATTAAGATTAACACAATAACGCATGATGTTTAACATTTTTTGCTAAATTTTGTAAAGACGTTGCAAATTCGCATTAATACAAGTTAACAAATTCTCTTAATTAAAACGCGAAGTCGAGTTATTTTGTCTAATTTATGTGTATATCAATTGTAAATAACGTCGAACTTGTAAAGCAAATTCGAATTAATTAATTTCGATATTTTTGTTATCGAGAACATGCATGCAAAAAATCAATAAAATATTAATTTGCTTAATAAATTGTTAAAGAATCGCAATACATTAAATTGTAAATCGAATATATAATTAAGAAATAAAACGTACAATTTTGCATTTTTTAATATAATAATTGTAGCGACAATTTTTCGTCTTGCGATACTAAGAACGTAAACAATTATAAAAAATTAAAAGTAAATACTTACAATATAATTGAACTTTTTTTCGAAACAAAAGAGATAATAAAAACAAAGAGAATAAGAGAACTTGCGAGAGATAACGAAAACGCAAACAAGAAAACTTGACAAAAATATATTTGTAATAAAATGTTATATTGTTAGTCTTATATATAGCGAAATCGAAGCACTCGCATATAGCAATGCTTATATTAGTTAAATCGCGATTTGCAAAGCATTAAATATAACAATATTATCTCAAATTATCAACAAATGCAAAGAAAAGTCTAAGAATACTTACTTAAATTTGTTTTATTGCGCGCATTATTGTCGTTAATAATATAAGTAACAAAAGAGATACTTGCAATTATTTATTGCTTCGTTATAAAAATTAATATGCGAAAAAAAGAAAAAGTCGAAGATTGTAAATAAATATTATTAGTGCGTTAACAACGCTAATCGAATTAAGTAAAACAAAGAAATTTTGATCGATTTATTAAAATAGTAAACAACACTAAAAAAGAAGTTTCAAAATTAATAGTTTCAAATATTGTTGCGTTATCGTAATATTAGAATAACAATAAGTAACAAAAATAAGATTAAATACTTTTACTAAAAATTCAAATGTCTTTTTGCTTGTTAATATATAGTTAATTTACGATAAAACTCTATTAAAGAAGACAAAGTGTCTTACGATAATACACGAGAGAAGTTAAGATTTTTGCTTAATCTCTCTTGCATAAAATATTAAACAAAAGATAAAGAAAAGAAGTGCAAGAAGTCTTTTTATAAATACAATTAAATAATTAAAATAAATGCGCAAATTCGACGCGACAAACGACATTTATCAAGAAAATAAAAAAAGTTTATAAAAAGATTTTTTCGATAATTCAAATTCTCTTTTTCTTTTATACAACAATAAATCGAAACAAATTATTGTTGCATACTTCGCGAAAATATGCGTTTATAGAAAATAAAAAAGCAAAGCATTGTTATTTTAATGCTTAAAGAATTATTAATATTGTAAAAAAAGCGAAATTGTAACGCAATTGCGACGTCGAATACACATTTTAAAGATCAAAATTCTAAAGAAAAAATCAATTGCAATGTTAGCGATTAATAATTTAATAAATATATTAATGTTAAGCTCTTATAATAGCGACTTGACGTTGTGCAAAGTTTTTTTTTAATAATTTTCTTTTAAAATTTTCACAAATTAATGTCTCTCTAAACTATAGTTTTATATGTTATATAACTTCGTCTTATATGTGTCGATGTAATAACGTCTTGTTATACGTTTGTACATAGTCTTATATATATATTAGATACTTTATAAATCAATACAAAAATAATAAATATATTCGAAAATAATAAGAGCGTCGAAAAAATACAAATAAGTTAAAAACATATTAAGATAATTGTGCAAAATTGCTTTAACTTTAAGACAAAATAAAATTAACAAATTAATATAAACAATAATTAACAACTTAATTGTTATAACAAAAATTGAATTTCGAAAAAAGTTTGTTATTTTAGATAGCAATATTTATATATAATATTTCGAAAATTATATTAATTATTATATTGTTGTTAATTTTAAAGAATAATTAGTATAAAAAGTTAAATAATATTTTAAAATATAAACTGTTAATATTAAATAATAACAACAACAACTTAAAGATATAAAACAAGATAAAATTAAATATCTTTATATATAATTAGCTATATTATTGATATTTAAATAACAAAAAAATAGCTAAACTAATTTTGTTCTATTATTTATTTATTTGAAAATTGCTATTAGTTAATACTTTAACAACAAGATATTAAGATACAAATTTTTCTCTTTTAAACTATATATATTGATTGTTAACAAACTTTATCTAATTAAAGAATAACAAAGGTTTAAAATCAAATATATAAATCTTAATATATTCCGAATATAACTGTCGATTAAAATTTCGATATTAAGAGTATTTGCTATCTTAAACAACAAATTAAGAAAATAATTTAAAGTTAATATAAGTTTAACAAACAAATTAAAATACTACAAATATTATTAAATTGTTTTAAGATATTTTTGCAATTTATTAAGATAAAAAAGACAATTAAAAATATATTAGATTTTTAATTTTTTTTATCAAATATTTTGCAAAATATATTCGATATATTAGAAACAATAATATATATAAATAGTATTAATTTAATACTTTAAGTCTACAAGTTCTTTTAACAATAAATAACAAATCTTAAATATCTAAAAAAAGTTATTTAATAGATACTTTTCTTAGTAATATTAATAATTAAGAATAACAAGAAATATATTTAATATACTTTTAAGAAAAGATTGTATCTATACTTATTTTTTAGTATTTTAATTTATATTAAGATCTATAAAATAAGAATAAACAATTCGAATATTAGACAAGTTATTTAATAACTTGTATTTAGAAATATTAGTTAAATATATTAGCGTCTTAAATGCGCAAGTTAATATATTAAGAAATAAAAATAAAAATATTTTATAATATTGTATTTAAAGTAATGCATAGAACTTTAAGTTCTTAAAATTTTAAATAAATAGCAAAATAATTAATATTAATTTTGTTACAATTATCAAAAAAGTAGATAATACTAATAATAAAGTATTTGAAAAAAAAACGATATTAGTAATTAAGTAATAAATCTTAATAGAAATACTTTGCAATTAGAACAAAATCTTAATAAAAATAATATAATCAAATTATTAAATAAGTTAGATACTATATATTGTTGCAATCTCGAAAGAAAAATTAGAAACTAATTATTATTTTAAACAATTATTATCGAAAAATCGAATTGCTATATTTTAATAACAAAATAATTAGTAATATAAGTTTACAAAGTAAAATAAGATTTAATCTAAATTATATTGCTTAAGTTACAATTTAAATAAACAAATATTTATTGTCTTGTATAGCAAAATTAATATTTAGAATACTTAAATATTAAAAAAGAAAATCTAATTTAAAAAGCAATCAAAAAGTTAAAAAACACAAAAAACTTATATAGTATTTCTTAATTCTTATCTTAGATTTTATTTAATCTTAATTATATTTAATAAAATATTAAAAAATCTAATAGTTTAAAACAAATATATAATTAATAAAGCAATTCTTAAACAAATTATAGAAATTATATAAAATAACGCAATATAATATAATATTAAGATACTTAAAATCTTAAAACAAGATTAGTAGTCAAATATTAAATTGAATAAAATAATTGTAATAAGATTGAGCAATAAAGACAAAGTAAATAAACAATTAATAAACAAAGTTGTTGTAATCTTTTAGCAATAACAAATCTTTTATCTAATTAAAATTAATTACAAATCTTTAACAAAGAATAATAAGAAACAAAAAAAGAAGAACAAGCAAGAAATAAATATAAAATTAATAAGTACAAGCTTTGTTAATTAAAAAATAAAAAATAAAATTGTATTAAAAGTTGAAAATTAACAAATATTTAAAGACAAACAAGATAAAAATTTCTTAAAAATACTCTTAAAAATACTTAGAATTCGAAGACAAGAATTGCTAAGAAATTTTTTAGAAAATATTAATAAAAATCTATTATTATTAAGAAACAAACTAGAAATTAAGAGACAAAGAAAGAGATTAAGTTATTTAAACAATTATAAACTTAATTTAATTATTAAATACGCGCAACGCAATTTTAACAATTCGACAAATTTCAATAGAAATAAGCGCAACAATTGCAATAGACAAAGTTGTACAAATATAAATTTAAGATATTATAAGAAAGACTAGAATACATGTTCTTTATTGTTAGATATCTATAATAACAATATATTAAAAATTAAAAGAAGTCGAGAACTTTTATTTAAATTTAGAGTTTTTTTAAATTTAGATTTATTATTGTTGTCTATATACTTAATCTTTAGAATTTTATTATTATTTATATTTTCTATTGTAACAAAGAGTTCTATTTAATATTAATAATTATATTTAGTATTATTTTTACTTAATTTAATAATATTTGTTATATATAAATTTACAATAGAATTTTTGAAATATTAATTAATAAATTTTTGAATTAATAATGTTTTTGCTAAATATAATATTATACTTTATATATCTTAAACTATTCTTTTTTAAATATTTACTTCATTTAATAACTTTAAATAATTTCTTTACAAATAAATTAAGTTTTAACAAATATAAGTTTATAGATACTTAATTCTTAAGTAGCTTATTGCTATTTTAAAAAAATATTAAATATTTTTTTTAAAATATTTTTGAATTTAAGTTTAGTAACTTTAGCAATTAATTTATTTTAAAATTAAAATCTTCTTAATTTTAAAGATTTATTAAATTGTTAATTAATATTGTATCTTGCAATTTTTTTAATATTGCTAATATATTTATTATATAAAGTAAATAAAATAATATTTAAGCATAATTCAATATATTTGTTGTTTTTGTCTAAAAAATAATTGCAATCTTTCGAAAAATATATTTTAAAAATTCGATATTTGTACATTTAATAATATATTGAAGTATTATATATAACTTTGTATAATTGCAAAAGTTCTAATAGTTTCGAAACTTTTAATCGAGAATTAATGAAATTGCAATAGTTAATTGCGTAAATAATAATTTGTAAAACTAATCTTTTATATATCGAAGTAATTTTATTTTGAATTTGATTAATCTCTTAATATAAGATTTAAATTATATTAGAGTATTGTTAATAATCTTAAAGTTGTACCCTTTTTAACAAGTTAAACGCACTATAATATTAATTGCGCAAGATTTATAACTTTGTAAAATTAATTTCTTAATATTCTAAAAGTTATTAAATTGAACAACGCGTTTGCGCTATTATTTGTTAGTTATATATTAAAAATTTAATTTGTTTTTAAAATTCGTATTATCGAAGTAAATATAATAGATTAATTGTATTATATTAAAGCTAAAATGTTATAATTCGATTATTAATATTAGTTAGTTAAAGCTATTAAAGAAGAGTTCGAATATATATTTTTGCAAAACTATTATCGACTCTATTCTCTTATAAATTTTTAGATTATTTACGCAAATTTGTATGCTATTGTTGAATTACAAGTTATTGCTCTCAAATTTAATCTATATAAAATAAAGATTATTAAGATTATTAATTGTTGTACTTTTATTCTTGAAAATCGACTTTATAAAATAATACTTAATTTGATAAGATTTTAGCAATTAAATAAATAATATAAATATCGATCAAAAGAATTTATTTTTTATTTTCTTATACTTTAAATTTATAAAAAGATCTTATATAATAATCTTATATAATAATCTTAATATATTGTAGTTAAATTTGCTTTATTAGTTAAACAATACTAATTAATTCGATTACTATTCATATTTATATCGAGTTTGATATTTTCGATCTTTATTATAAGTTGTAAAATTAAAAGAAAATAAAATCGAGAATTTTATATCTTCTTTCTTAGCAAAATTAAGTTAAATTTGTAAGATTTAAATATAAGAATTGTTATAATAAACTTAAGTTGTCTTATCTTATTAACTCTTTTATCTCTTCTATCTTTTGCATAATTAAAAATTGTTGTATATTAAAATTGTAATTAAAAGTTTTTTCTATTAATCTAAGTTATGTTTTGATCTTATTTGTTAATTTTTTTATATAGCGCTAAATTGTGCAATAAAATATAATTAGATTAACAAAGTATAGCAAATTAATAACTTTTCGACAAATACTATTATTGTAAAAATCGAAAGTAAAAATCGATTAAAAATTATTCGATTTATTAAGATAAAATAAATAATATAGTTTCGATATTATTAAGAGTTAAGTTTTAAATATATTTTTTTTGCAATTGCTCTAATATTTTAAGCAATGAATACTAACAATAAATTTTAGTTAATAAGAAGTATATTTAATTATTGTATTCTTAACTTTTTCGAAATTAATTAAAATTTCTTAATCTATAGTCTCTAAGAGTTTTTAATATTTCTTGAAGACTTTATTTTTTATTAATATATTTAGTTCGAATTGCAATTTATTTATTGTTTAGAATTAATTACAATAAAATACAATAGTAAACTTTTGTAAATTTATTAGAAAAAAGAACTCTGCTTTTTTAAGATAGTCAGTTCTCGCACATTCTGTTTCGATAAATACTATATTTATTTCGATAATTGCACATCTAGTTCTAGGATTAATTTTTATAATTAATCGAATAAAAGTTAATCAGATTCGAATCGCGCGAAATCTTCAAAATCTTGTCTTAATTATCTTACATTTTTATCTTATTGTTGTTAGTATAATAATGCAATTATTGTTTGCGACAAACTATTCTTTACTTAATATTCTTGTTAAAGCTATACAAATATACGCAATAGCGAAAGAATATATTATTGTTAAGTTGCGATCGAAAGCAAAGTACAAATTCGATATAGTAACAAAAGTTAATATAATTTGCGAATACAACAACGAATTACGACGCAAGCTTAAAATTAAATAGAGGAAGATAACTAACATCAAATGCGATTGTTTGTTCAAGATAAATGTTTTGTACAAATAGAGTCTAAAGATGTAAACAACAAACGTACAAAATGCAAAACATAATTATAAGAAGAACAAGATGTCAAACGTCTTTGCGACAACTTAAAGAAAGAATAAAACAACAATACTACTAGAGCACATTGATGTTGCAACTAAATCAGGTATAATAGTTGCTATCTATCTAGTTGTTCTACTAATTATTTTCGTAATCTTTGCGATCTTTGCGATTATCAAGGCAATTATCAAGAAAATTATATAGATCGATAACGATAACAAATTTGATGCAAACAACAATAATAATGCTAATTCTAATAATAATTGAATATATAATCGAGATAATTAAGAGGAACGAGAGAAAATTACCTGTTCATTATCTACAACAGGTGTAATCCTAAGGATAAATGTATGCTTTAAGAGATCGATTTGATCTCTTAACATTAGGAAATATAAAGAATTTGCATGCATTTAGATCAAAAACTAATGCTTTCTTAGACAATATTCTAGATCAATAAACAATATAAATAATGCGCGAAGAGATGCGCAAACAATAATTTAATTAAATATCTAATAAATCTATAATATCGATAAAAAGACTCAACAAACTTGATAATATTACATCAAAAAGATTAATCTATCTTATTGAATGTGCAATTATCAAAAATAAATATAGTATTTATCGAAACAGAATGTGCGAGAACTAACTATCTTTTTTAATTAAATCTTTATAGATATAATTAAGAAATTTGCTATATTGTTTTGAAAATTTATTGCAATATTGCTTTAACAAAGTTAGATACTTAACAATTATTAATCTATAACTTAATATTAGATTTGTAATATTCTCTATTTTTTTAAATTTAATTTTGCAAAATCGACAAGTACTTGCAAAAAAAGTCGAGATATCTAAAAATAATAAATAAACAAAATATATATTGTTAGAAAAATAATCTTAATTGTTAAAATCTTGCAAAAAGAATAATAAAATAAGACTTAATATTAGCTTTTTAATAATTAATAAAGACTCGATAGAAAAAAAGATTATAATACAAGAATTTTAATATAACAAAAAATACTTCGAGTCTATATATTCTCGAATATGTTAAATAGAGATTGTATTTATTTCTAAATTAATAAAATAATAAGAAAATAAATTAAATTAAGTTAATTTAGCGTAATGTTGTTTTGCTTACTCAATTATAATCGAGTATTTATATTAATACTTATAATATTATTAATATAACAAATTAGATTAAACTTTGATATTCTCGATTTTGTATCTAGATTGCTATATAACAATTGTTATAAAATTTATTTTCTTCTTTGCTAGATATAATTTCTTTGTTAAATATTTAAATTAAATAATTGAATTAACTTTCTGTTCTTCTTTATATTTAATTTTGCAACTTTTAATACATTATTCTATTATTAACTTGTTGTTAAAAGACTTTGTCAATTATAAAAGATTAAAAATAACAAGATAGCATTATTTAATTCTATTAGATATGGATATTAATTGCAAAGTATAAAGTTGCAAATTAAATCTATTAATATATTTTAATTATTAGATTTACTTTTAGATACAAGATTTATTACAAATACAACTTGTTTAAATTGATATCTCGAAAATACTCTATAAAACTCGAGCAATATTGTATAATAATATTGTAATTAAGAAAATTGTTGCGTTATTATATAAAGATATTGTTAAATCTTTATAAAATATTTGCTCTTAATTTTGTTATCTTAAAGACTAAGTTTTAATATATAATTTATATTTTTACTATAATATAACAAGTTTCTATTTATTTTTAAATTCGTTTTTGTTAAACAATTATTGTTAAGTATTAAGGTTTTTTATCGCAAATAGAAGTTGTATATTATAGTATATATTCTTAAATTTAAACTATTAACTTTTGTATTATTTGCAACTTTCGATATAAGTTAATTATACTCGAAGTTTCAAATTTCTATTTTAGATAACAAATATAAAATTACTAAGAGTATAAAGATCGAGAAAGCAAATTTTATATAATATTGCGTTGTATTATAGAATAGACTTGCGCAATTATATATAATTTCGAATTGTTAACAACAATTGCAAGCAATTTGAGCTCTTAAATTAAAACTTCTTAATAAGTTAATTAAAATTAAATTGCTTTATATTTGTTTTTGATATTTATATATTACTTGTTATACTTAAATCTTTGTTAGATTTTTTCGCTAAGCTACTTCGAATTGTTTGCAAATTATCTTTTTATTTTGTAACTAATAAGCTATTAATATACTAATTAAGCAAGAATTAACGCTAATAAATATAGGGCAATTTTATATATTATTTATAAAAAGAAATAAAACAATATTTGAGCTTGCATTAAACGCTTAAGAATTTCTATAACTTTTTTTATTTTATATTGCTATTTGCTCTTTATTCTTCTTCTTAATAATATAGAAATAACAATAATTTGTTGTCTACTATAATAAAGAATTTTTTTCTTTTTTAGATTCTCTTTGTTCTTTTAATAGCAAATATATATTTACAACTAGTTATTATTAAGCTAGTATATCTATAAATAAATATATCTTGACTTGTATTATTGCTTTTACAACTTTCTCGATAATTTAAGATAAACAATATTAAGATACTTTGTATCGAAGAGACAATACTTATATAATGCGTGTTTTGATTATTTTTTGCAATTAATTTGTATACAATTTTAGTTACAATATTATTAATATATCTTAATAGCAAAATGCAAATACTAACTTTATTTAATATTTTTTAAGCGCATTTAAGAGTTTGCAATTAATTGTCTTCGAATTCAAAAATATATTATCTATTATTAGCTTTGCATTTGCTATCTTTTTTTAAGCTCTATCTAATACTTTGTTAATTTATTAATATTGTCGATTGCAATTCATATTTGAAATTTGCTTAAATAATACTGTTTTCTTAATTTATCTTAATTAAATAAAATAGCAAAACAAAGCAAGCTTTATTGTTCTTAACTTCTATTCTATTTTTTTTATTAAAAATTTGAAAGATTTAGTTTAAGCGCAACAAATTATATTAGAGTCTTAAAAATTTAATTCGAATATAACAAATTATATTAAAAATCTTAAAGATTTAATTCGAACGCAACAAATTATATCAGAAATTTTAAAGATTTAATTCAAGTATTTTATAAATGTTTAATCTTTTTATTTATTTAAAACTTACAAAGTTATCTTATAAAGTATATTTGCGCTTTAATTTAATTATATATATAAACAACAAAAAACAAGAAGAAAATATATTAAAAAAAAGATAAAAATATTTATAATATATATATTCGAAGTAAGATTAATTATCGATATTTAATATTAATATATCATGTAAATTAAGAAAAAACAAATATGTCTTATTAATAGAAAAAAGAAATATAAGAATAAGTTGCAATTTTAATTATTTTAAAATTTACTTATATTTAGACAATTAATATAGTAACTTAACTTTTGCAAATAAAAATCTTAATTTAGATTTATATTTAGACAATTAATATAATAACTCGATTTTCGCGAATAAAAATTTTAATTCAAATTTGTATTTAGATAGTTAATATAGCAACTCGACTTTTGCAAATAAAAATTTATATTTATATTTATATTTAGACAATCAATAAATATAAAACAAGCAAAGATAGTCTAATCGTCGGGTTCGATTTCGCGAGAGAATCGCTAAGTAATCAGGCTCGGAAAGCTTAACTTTAAAAAACCTTAAATTTTAAAAATTTATAACTTTCTTGTATTTTATACCTATTTTATCAAAATTAAGCTGTTCTCTAGAGAATTTAGCGTGCTTTCAAACAAAAAAACAATTACTCGATTTGAACTAATTTGCGTAGCGCAATTAATTAGTTTAGCTTCGGGTTAAACAAAGAAGTCTGTCCAAATCCTCGGGTTGAACCAAAAAAAATGTGTTCGATCCGGTCCAACTATTACACTAAGCAAAGATTAATGTAATTAAGAATATATATAGAAATAATAATAATTAAGATATATTATAAGCAAATATATATAACACGAAATTGTCTCTACAAGAGTTCGATTGCGTTATAAAATTAGCGCATTAAAAATATGTATATTTTATTAACTCTAAAGATTTATATTAGTAATAAAACTAGACTATATAAAATTTAAGTACTTATTAGATTACTAATTGTATTGTTAGTTTTAGCAAAATTAATCGAAGACTAAAGTTAAGATAATTTATATAAATTGCGATTTGTTTAATTTGCGTTTAACATAATATAAAAACAATTAAAATAATCGAAAAGTATTGTAAGAAAGAAATAAGATTAACTTGCAAAAATTGTCTTTAAGAAAAAATAATCAATTTATAATAATAGGTTGTTTAATAATAGTTTTGTCAAGTATATTAAATTTAATTACAATGCTATTGCTAACAACTATTAGAACAATTAATTTAAGAAACTTTTTTCTTTTTTTTAATACTTGACAATATACAACAAGAAAGCAATTATATAATATATTAAGTCTAATTGTATTGTAACTTAACGCATTTATACAATAATAAACTATAATATATAAGACTAAATAAATAGATATTATTCTTGCATAATTAAGAAAGAAAGCAAACTCGAATATTCTAATATATTAAGAGCTATCTTTATCTAATATTGAAAAAAAAATTATTTAAGATTATTAGAAAATTATTAGAAAATTAGATTTAACTAAATATTTATAGATAACTCTTTAACTTTATACAATATAGATATCGAATAAAGCTTGATTTACTAGAATTTTTTTTTTAACTTTGTTTGCTATAAATTTAGACTACAATTAAATTTACAAGATTGTTTATTTTTCTACTTTTATATATTGTAATAGAAGTATAAAGCAAAATTTACAAACGTATTAATATTAATTTATTTATTAAGTAAACAAAGTAATACTTAAATTCGATTAATACAATTTTCGAAAATTCGAAACTTAGTTATAAATTAATTTATTTTATAAATAACAATCGAGCATAGTCTTTTTCTTTATCTATTTAATTGTTTCTCTTGCTTTTATTTTTGCTTTTTGCTCTTGTTCTTCGATTTTATTGTCTCTAGCGCAAGAATAGCAAAGAATATTATTATATATAACAATATCTTTATTACTTTCAACAATATTGTTAATTAAGAAATTAAATACTATTAATATAAACTTGTTAAGCAAAGACTTATATATTAATTAGAATAATATAATTAAGAAAGAAACTAAGTATATAAATATCAACAACAAAATAAATAAAGAAGAAGAGATTATAAATAATAAGATTTCGATAAAAAGTAATAATAAAAATATAAAAATAAAAATAAGACTTATATAAATTAAGTTAAAAAAATACAAACTTATGCGCTAATCTATTGCAAAAAGAAAAAGTAATTGCGGAAAATTAACTGTCGAAAGAATTAAATAATACAAAGAGAAAAAAACGTATTAAAATTAATAAGAAATTAAATACTTCTTTAAAAAAGATTAAGAAAAATAAGCGCAATATTATTATTAGCAATAGTTGTAAATCTTCTAAATTAGAGAAGAAATAATATAGCAAAATCTATTGTATATTTAATATTAAGAAATTAAATTTGTACAAAAAATTAGAGAAAATATTAAAACGCAAGTTTAAAGTATTTAAGAATTATTAACTTATTATAGAATTAGAAGTTAATACTTTTAAAGATTAAAAAAAATTAATATATCTTAAATTAAAGTTTGTCTCGAAAATTATTTTGTAAGCGTTGCACTTAAACATAGACTAATCGCGTCGAGTCGAGTCATCGAGTTCGAGCCAAGTTCTTGACTCGCCAAGATCTAGGTCGAGTCAAGATTTTGATATCAAAAAGTCGATTCGAGTTACGATGTTAATATCGAGTATTCGAGTCGAGTCACGATGTTAATATCAAGTATCGACTCGAATTCTCGACTCGACTCGCCAAGACATGAAGCGATTTAGTAGTAGAATTTGTAGACATGAATTGTGTGTTAAATCTTATAATTTTTTCCTTAAAATGTTGCATAGTAATGCAATTAAATAATGCATTTGATTTCTTTGATGTTTGTGTAATAACTAGTTTAAGATTATTGTAATCTCTTGATTAGCTTCATTGTTATCAAAAAAAATGCATGTTCGAACAACAATTTAGTTGACACATTTGTTAAAAAAAGTGTATGATCAAACAACAATTTCGTTGACACATTTGTTCGAAAAAGTACATGATCAATGTATGTAGCGAGACAATACGCTTAGTAGGTAATGCAATAAGGTAATGCAAATAACGAGAAAATGATGAAGAAGAAAATTGTTTCGTTCTTGGCGCATAGGTCTCCCGAAAGTCGTGACGTGATAGATTGAAAAATAGAAATTCTTGACATTATGACGACATTTTCGATTGTTTGGCGATCTAGATCGATGACCCAAATCGAGTTAGAAATCGAGTCGATATCGAATTGAATCACGATGTTGATATCGAGTATTCGAGTCAAGTCACGATGTTGATACCAAGTATTTGGGCCAAGTTAGAAAGTTGGTTCCAATTCTTGGCTCGACGATCAATCTACTTAAACAATTAAGTATTAATACTTAAAAAAAATATATAATTTGTTAACTTTAATAGCAATAGCTTTTCGAAAATAACGCGCATTTTGCTCGATTATATCTCGAAAGACTTTTATTGTATAAATAAAAAAAATTGCAAAAATTATATTATTTATTCGAATTAAGCAGAATATTATTACAATTGAGTTAAAGATATTTATTGTCTAATAGAAAAGAAAGAGTATAATTAGAATCTATACTTTGTTTGTCTTTTGTATAAAGATTAGATAATTAACAATAACAAATTGCTTTAGAAAAAATTAATTAAGATTGTTGTTTAGATATTAATTAATTACTTTTGTAACTCTACAAAAAAAATTACAAAACTAAGCAAAAATATATTTGAGTAAAAAAATTTAATTATTATTTTTAACTTTAGAGAAGAAAAATCGAAGATAAACAATTAGACTATTTGTTTTATTAATATTGTTAAAAAGAGTTTTTCTTTTATTTTTAAGATTTAATTTTGCAATATTTCTATTTGCAAATTAATTAATTTAAAGTTAATTAAAACTCTAATTAAGATAAAGAAAAAGCAGAAAAAGATTGCTATTCGATTAACTAAAAGCAAAATAGATAAGAGAGAAATTAATAATTACAACAAGAAAGAACTAAATAAAAAGAAACTTAAATTAAGAGACAATATTGATAAAAATAATAAGATAGAATTCGATTTAAATGCAAAGTATAATAAAAAGAAAATTAATTTTAATAACAATTTATTTAGTTTAGAAAGCAAAAAAAAGTAATTAAGATAAACAAAATTGTATTTACACAATTTTGTCTTATTGACTTTGTTGTATCTTTATCTTAGTTACAATAAACAATTGTTAACAATAAGTATTAATAATAAATCTTAAGTTTTTCTCTTTTAATATGCGTAAAATACAACTAGTAATTATACAATCTCTATTAAATTAAGTAGCATCGGCAATTCGAGAAAGCGATTCCTGTGACACAATGGCTCCACTGAGTTGACATCTCGCGCTAGCCTATTAGAGTAAGTTAAACTGTTCATTAAAATTTAGATTGTTTTGTAATTAATATGAAATTTTTAGCCTAATCGGGTTAGTATTACGTACAGAATTAATATTTGAAAACGAAAAAGATTCTAAAAAAACTATTTTCAAATATTAATTCTATACGTAATACTAACCCGATTAGGCTAAAAATTTCACATTAATTACAGAACAATCTAAATTTTAAAAAACTTTTTAAATTATCTCAGTAGACTAGCGCTAGATGTCACGAGACTCTCTCGGGCCAATGTTGACTTAGTGAAGCCATTGTGTTACAGGAGTCGCTTCCTCGAATTGCCAATAAGAAATTAATATTACTCTTGTATTAAATTTTAATTTCGAATATATCAAAAATATTTAAGTTATATAATTAAAGTAAAAAAAATAAATATATAATTGTTATTATTAAGTTAACAAGCTTTGTTATTGTTTAATTAGTTGTACGCGTTAAACTTTATTGTTATTGTTAATCTATTTTTATTAAATAGGTTTGCATTTTATTATTCTTTTTTTTTTATTTACAAAATATTTATTGTTGCTATAATAGACAATTTCTATATTTTTTATTTTTTTAAAGACAATTTTAAACTTTTGCAAAAACTCTATTCGATATAATACTATTATTTGTATTGTTTTTATTTAATTCTCTTTTAAGAGTCGATTTGCTTACATTTATGCAACAAGATTATCTTAAAATATTTAATAAACAAATATTTAACTTATAGCAAAATTAATATACAATTAAATTAATATAAGAAACTTTCATAATAAAATAATATATCAATACAATTAATGTAACAATATAAGTTTAAATACAATTTAAGTTACATACGCAATAACAAGATTGCTTTATTAATTAAACTTAATATTGTTTAGATTTTTTTATCTTTCTATATATCAATATATTATAAAGGAATAGTTTGTTAAAAGACGCAAATATTACTTAATATTAATTTGTGCAAAATCTTAAATTTAATAATATGTATATTTTTTTTCTTTAAAGATATTTTTACAAAGTTGTTGTATTTTTGCGCATTTTTTAACTTCTATAGTTTCTCTAGATTATAAATAAATGTAATATTTATATTCTTAAATTTGTTCTTATGCGCAACAATATTTAGACTAATCGTCGATTCGATATTCGATCTTAACTTTGAAATCGAATCGCTTAAAGAAGCTAGCTTATTACTATAATAAGTTTAGCTTAGTCGAAAAGTTACTATTTTAAGCAATTCAATTTCAAAAAAAATCGAGAAATCGAATCTTAACGCTCTCATGTGATATTTTCGGTTTCTCGCGATTAGTCTAACAATATTCTTTTATTACTTCTTAATTACTTAGTAAAAATTCGATATTATTTTTGTATAAATTTGCTTACTTTTGTTGTTTAACAAAATTAAGTCTTAAATAATTGTACTCTTGTATTTATTCTTTAAGTATTTAAGTACGTATATATTAATATAGTAAAAGTTTGTGTTATCTCTTTTAATAACAAACTTAATATAATAAAAATACAATATTAAACAAAAATTGCAATTAAATCGAAAACAAATATTTGATATTTGATATCTTAGATTTATATAAATAACTTATTAACTTAAGAAGTAAAATATTGTTTGCAACTATTTATAATTAAATTTGTTATTTTGTTTTTGTTAATAATATTAATATATTGCAAACTTCTTAATTATAAGTTTATTAATCTTTGTCTCGCTTTGTTTTTTAAAATATATTTTATTTTAAAATTAATCGAATATATTTTCTATAATAATACTGTTTTCTATTAATTATCTTAATTAGACTCTATTGCTATAGATTATGTTAATTACAATTTAATATATATTAATAATTAATTGTTCAAGAAGAAGATATTTAATATATATATATATAAAGACTTCGAATTAATTTTTTGAAATAAGCAATCGATTTTGTTTTTGTTATTAGAAAGAAATTTTATTGCTAATTTTTAAATTTTAAAAGATTAATTGTTTAAATTAGCAAATCTTTAATTTTTTTAAGATAATTTTATATTTAATATTATTAAACTTTAATTTAATATATTTGGCAATTTTGCAAGTATAAATATAATATAAGTTCGAGAAGTTCTTTGTCAATATTAATCTTATAATCAAATAAATTGTAAAAAAATATTTACTTTTAATATATATTTCAATCTTATTTTTTAACTTGCAACTAATTTGTTTTAGAAAATCGACATCTATAGAATAATATTTGCAATTTCTTATTTTCTTATTTCTTTTGTTCTTAAACGCTTAGTAAAAATAGATAACTTAACAAGTATTTTGTTAGATATACTATTATTATTTGTTTTTTATTATTGTTTATTGTTGTTATAGTTGTTGCTCTTAATAATTTTAATAATTTATATCTTACTTTCTTTTCTAAAACTATTAACGTTTTTAAAGAACTATTAATTGCTAAATCTTTTTAGATTATCTCGAATACTTTTAGCTTATTTGTAAAAGATATTAAAGTATTGCAAAGCTCAATTTCTTGTTCTAATAATATAAATTGCGCAATAAATTGTTAGTTAAATAATAGAATATTTTACGTAAAAAAAAAAAAAAATCTTTTTTTTTTGCAAACAAGTTATAATTTTTTAAAGCAAAAAGTAGATTAATTTTAATAAAAAAAATTGCATTATTGTTGAAACTATTTATTTAACTTAATATTCGAAATTATTGTTTAGCTAAAAGTAGCGTAATCGACGAATTAAATTTTAATTCGAACAAATTGACTTGCTCAATTCTAATTCTAAGATCGGGCAAAAGTTCTAGCTTAATCGAATAAATTGAACGCATAAGACGCGTCGAACGCTCAATTTAATTCGCCCAATTACGTAACGTTACGTGACGCGCTAATTATATACGATTATCTTATCTATGCGCTAGTTCAATCGAATTAGCATAAATTCTGCGCTAGCTTAATCGAGTTAGCGCATAGATAAGATAAGATAAGATAAGCGAATGCTAACGCGACAAAGTTAGCTTAAGTTCTTGACATTAATTCGACTAAACTCGATTTTGAGATCGAGTTCTCGCCTTGACTCTAACTCAATTCTACGAAATTCAAGAGAGTAAATCGAATTAAGAAAAAAACGTTCGATTTGATTTAACGATTACACTAGCTAAAAGTAATCGAAACTTGCTTTTTAATTAGTACAAATTTTGTTAAAATTTTTTATCTTTCTATTACAAAGCTTTATATAGATAATTTTAATAACTTTTATATTTTTTGTTTGAATTACTTTTATTGCATTTTTTCTATATATTTATTTCGACTTTATTTGCTATAATTTGTTTTGTCTAATAATATTAAAAATTTCGCTAACAATAGTATTAACAATTTCGATTTTATCTTTTGCTTTGTTTAGAATTATTAAGATCTCTCTTTATTAATTCTTTTTTTTGTCTCTTTATTTTATTTAGTCTAAGATAATTTGTTGAATATAATACAAATTAACAATATTATAAAGAACTATACTAAGTAGATTATTTCAATTTGTATTTATTGTCGATATATTAATAATTAACTATTAATATTAATACTTATAAAGTAAAATAATATATTAAAAAAAAATTATAATTAAGTTTAAAATTTCGAGATAATATTTTAGAATTGTATTAACAATAAAATTCTATTACAATTTTTATTGTTATTCTCGACTCGACAAGCTAAAGTATTGTAATCTTTAATTATCTACTATTTAATAATTTCTTATATTAAACAATTGCTAAATAAAGAAAATTAATTATTAAGTATTTTAATTTAGCTTTTACTTATAGTTTTTTTTATATTAAAACTAATTAGATAGCATACGCATATTATAATCTCTTAAAAAATCAAATATTAGAAAGAAAACTTGTTAACAAATTAAGTAGAATTATTGTTTTTCTTAAAATTGTTTTTGAAGTTAAAATTACATTTGCGCAACTTTAATTTGTATTTAAATATTCTACAATAAAATAATATTGCAACTTGTAATATTTTATAATAGAGCAATTTCGCAACTTTTAATACTTTTTAATTAATAAATATTAACAAAATATAAGCAGTTATTAACACAATATATATAATAAACGCGTATATAGTATTTGCAAATACAATTATTCTAATTATAACGCTTTATTTTATATAAGTTATAAAATTATTCTTAAATATATTTATAAACGTTGTTGTATATTTTTGCTTAGATAAGATTTATTTACTATTATAATTGATTTTTATCTTAAATATTAAATATTGCTTTTAGATTTTCTAGCAAAATTATGTTTTAATATTAACGCTTACTCTTTGTAGATAGTTTATACTATCTATTATAGCGCTTGTCGATTGCTCGAAGCTATTGCACTATATCTTGTAATATTGTTTATAAATAATTAAAATTAAATATAGAGTTTATTCTAAAATTAGAACTTGTCAAATATTAAACATAATTTTACAAAGAAGATCTAAGTATTGAGACAAGATTAGAAAAGTGTTTACAATATAACTTTGAATCAGGAAATTAGACTAAACTTAGAGCAGGCTTTTATCTGTCTCTATATTCGAGATCTTGAATCTAATATTCAAGCACAATCAAGATTAAGACTAAGAGCTTGTTTGGATTTGCATTCAATAGTTCTACTAGTTCTATTAAATCTAATTTTGAATTCTGAAATAGTACTAAAGATACTATTTTTTACTATTGTTTGGATTTAAATCGTAGTAGTACTATTAATCGAATAATAGCGAATATCGCGACAACAATACTATAATTGATGCATTTTCGTAGTTCGTCAATTGAAACGTATAAGATGCAAATAGTACTATTGATACTCGAAAGTTTTCAAGTTGTCCTATTTAATTCTACACTACATATATGCTTTCTTGATACATTCTTAATGCGTTACAATACGATATTTACAAAAATCTAGTATACGATAGCGATTATAGTTATGCATACTTTGAGTCGCAAAAATTAAAATTCGAGCGATAAATGTAAAAATTATTTAGATGCGAAGTGTAACTTAATATTGATAAGGCGTTAAGATTGATCTTAATTCTACTTTACTATTTATACTAGCAGAGATTTTATTGTTCTTAACGATCACGAATGCAAACGATGAAATAGTACTATTTGCACCTTCGGAACAAATAGGACTACTGGGGGTACTACTTGAATCCAAACAGGCCCTAAGGTAGCTACGCATGTGTTATAGCACCCACGATTATCTTATTTTGTTGCTTGGATCTTTCATCTTTTTGGCAACATGTCTGACACCGGCGCATCACCGTCTCAGACTTTGCAATTTGCTTGTTTATGCCGAAAAAACTGGGGCCATATCAAGTTTCTCTCTCCAGATACTCCTCGGATAGGATCGCTTTGCCACTGCTACATATGTCGGCACATCACTGGCAGTCTCTGCTCTTCGGTGATATGCAAGTCGACTACTCCGTTTACAATCGAGTACGAGGGGATAGGTCCCTTCCTGAGCATGTGGGCCGCTTACACTGCCGTGGTGTTCTGTAGCCATTGTGGATCAACCTTGTCTTGGCAAAATGAAACGGAGGTTCTTGCGATCTATACCGGTGTCCTGAGAGACCCCAAGGGCACCGTTGACTTCCAGGATCAATGCTGTGCATTGGAGACAGGAGATGGAGGATTGAGCGTTTGGCTTGACCTACCCAAGCGAACTTCTTGCCCTATACCTAGGGGTTTGGGAAGCAAAGAGCAAGAGGTCATGGTGCTTCCAAGGAAGGAGCCAGATACTCGAGCATCCTGTTACTGCAGGAATATCTGCTTCCAGATCACCCCTCCCAGTGTGTCCTCCACTTCGCCCTCATCTCCATTCTCTGATCTGATAGTTCCCTACCACTCAGGCCCTTCTACAAATTCCGCCGATGAGAAGTGGTGGCTTCGCGCCAACGGCACCAAGTACTTCGCCGGGACTTGTGCTTGTCAAAGCTGTCGTCTCGCCAGCGGTAACGACATCCAAACGTGGGCTTTCGTTCCCAAAGTCAACATCCGAAAATTTAACGGGGAACCGTTCGACTTCTCAATGGCTCAACTGAAGCGGTATGAAAGCTCCAAAGGCGTATACCGGAGCTTTTGTAGTGGTTGTGGCGCAACTGTCTTTTGGCATGATGAGACGAGGCCAGAATTGATTGATGTGGCCGTGGGTTTGCTCGCCGCAGGAAGTGGAGCGAGAGCCGAAGAGCTGCTCGAGTGGGCTACGGAAAGGGTCAGCTTCCAGGAAGATGCGCAGAATAAGGATTTGATTGCGAAATTAGGCCAAGGCATAAGGGCGTGGGCGAAGTCCAAAACACCTGTGAATTCACAGGCGGCTCTGGAGCAATGAGCACAGTTCCCGGGAATGGATAAGGTGTTGAGAAGATGGCTCGTTGTTCATTGCTTTCCGCGCATTCTAAGAACTGGGAGTCAGGTACCAGGCCTTCGTCCAGAACATCCATTACCATCCTTCATTGCTTACGCGTGTTTGGTCATGGTAAGCACACAATCCAAGGTCAAATATTGAGAGATGCTAACGTAGTGACAGGACCCATAAGTATGGACTGTGGTGAAGGGGAGACGTAAAAAGCAATATCTTACGTTTCCACGGCTTGCGTTGACTTTTCATTCTGCAGAACCCTTATGCATGACCAAGAGCTCGCTATTGCTGGCTAGTAGCAATTGCGCACAGTTTTACGAACATCCGAGCTAGCATACTCCGCAACGATTATAACAAAGAGGAGGCCCCAAGTCGTTCCGAATATTGACATCGAGATCAGGAAGCGAACCCCTTAAAGGCAGCTTTGACCGCGGAGGCTCTTAGGATCACAAGCAAGAACAGGAACTGGACGAAGAACACAAATAACGATGATTGCGCAAGAGGAATAAGGGTGTCTGGACGTTACTCGGACTTGATAAACGCTCTGTAGCTCGCCAGGCAGACGAGACTCCTATTTGATAGATCGCACTTCCTGTATCTCTGTGCTGGAATTAGCATATTCCTCATAGCTCAGATCATTTTCTCGAGCTCCTGATCGTGCACTCATACGATGTGCTAAAATAGAAGTAACTTCTCAAGACTCTTCTACTGTGCGTACCACCGCTCCTCAGTGGAGAGACAGTACCTGGCTCGGAAAGACCCAAGTTGCGCAGATCTATCGCAGACGTGACAGTCAACAGATGCAGCACCTTAATGCCACGATCCCTCCGTTCCGACATATCCAAGATCAACAAGATCCCTCGCCTAATACCCACTGGCGCAGCCGGGGAATCCTCGATCCTCACACATACACAGACGGTGGTTCGAACCGCGCTCTCTGCAAAGATTGAAGCACGTTCGTTATCGTGACAAGAGATTTCAATTGATGAACATCAAGCTCTTGGCATAGAGGCTTTGGCACGAAGGTGCGAGTGAGCGAGTATGGTCTTGAGTATCGCTTGTCTGTGGGTTCTACGGGGGACAGGTGTTAGAGTTTGATCGAGGCTAATTTTTTTCCAAAGGGGGGGCTTTGCGTTCGAGGTAGATTCGGTTTTTGAGTGTGTATGTGGAGATAACAAAGCGTGATTGCATTGAGTAGAGGACGAAGCTTGCGGGAACGTTCTTGGGCCATCTGGATGGCGGTGGCGTACGCACTGTTCCGAAGTCTGCATCGTTGGTGTCGCTCTGGGAATAAGACACGTTCGGGTATCTTTATGTAGAAGGAAATAGCAATAGGGAAAGATGCGAATTTGGAAACACAAAGCTAAGTACCACGGATTTCTTACCACAGCATGTCGACGTAGGGTTGATGGATTCCGGAACGTATTGTCAGAGTGTCTCTTGTCTTCATTGAAACCAGATCAACAAACAAGAGATTCTGACTATTGATTCGAGTCATGCATGGCATGTTAGTCTGTAGCCTCGCCCAGGCGCTTGTGCAAGTATCTCTTGTCCTTGTTGTGGGTTCTAAGGGCATTATATGACAGGGTCAGTTTGAGAGTCCATTCCTTGGTTGGTCTTGACTTTTACAATACTCAACATACCCCAATCAAACGTCAGCAAGTGCCCCAATTCAACTCCCGTGCACAACAGTAATCGACGACTGGTGACTCGAGTAAGGCCCAAAGCCCACCCTCTTAGATTCTCTAGATCCTGAAGACTTATAACTTTATAAAGCACAATCAGCCTCGATCCACCCACTTGAGGGCGACTGGCCTAGCTAACCAGTCCATAAAACCATCTGGTCCCTCATCAAAAGAGTCGGCGGTTCGAACCTGCCCCCATACATGACTCTGCTTTGTTCCAGGGCTTTGAGGTTTCCATCGGTGTAGCCGAGCTACGACATACGACCGTGGGCCTTATAGGGACCGCGGATATTGTGTTGGAACGGTACATACCCCTTAAGAAAGGGGTGGCCGGAGTATCTCTTGGCCTTGGAGTGGGTGGAGTTGTTCAGGATAGGGCGAGCGTCACTAGGGAGAGTGGGCTTTGTCAAAGAAATTTTTGGGGTGAGGTGAAGTGCTTTTCTTGGTTGGGTTAATGGGTTTGGGTGTGGCACACTGATGGGTAGCGGTTATTTCTGCAAGATTAAATTGTCCGCCGATTTGTTCAGGGAAGTGATAGATTAGTACTTAATTAAACTCTAGAGCTTTGAGTCTTGTTTAGCTGTTATGTGGGTCAACATTCGAGGGAACACTAGGAATCTTGTCTTACTCTGTTAACTGTACTGACTGACAATGCTGAATACTTCTCCGCTAGATGCTTTTCCCGATTGCTAAGATTATACTCGGATGATCGTGTCTTGCGAGGCAAAGTCGTAATGCCGATTGTTTACCGAGAACACTGGAGAAATTAGAACATTCAGACTACCAAAATTCAGACAACCCCGGTTATAAAACCCTCAACACCAACCCTCAAAACCAACACCAACACCACAAACCGCTCCCCTACCCGCGCCACAAGGGCGACTAGTTCAGAGGGGCGACAGGCCTGGCCCGCCAAGCCTATAAAAACCCCTCGGGGCCCCCTCGCCCAGCTAGACTATAAACCTCCTCGGAATCCCTTAACGGCAACACAAGGTCGGGGGTTCGATTCCTCCACCTAGCATGATCTTCTCCTTCGTTCAGGACTTTGGGGTTTCAATCGGGGTAGCCGAGCTAGGGCCGTATCGTGGCCGCGCATTCGTGGGCCCAGTTTGCGTGGAGCGGTATGGTTGTAGTATCCCTTGGGGCTGGGAGGTAGGGGCATCCAGGATGAGGTGGGTGGCTGCCATTGTGGGGGTGGGTGCTCTGTCGAGGGTGTGGGTTCGGGGGGGTGAGGCGCGCCATTGTGGGGGTGGGTGCTCTGTCGAGGGTGTGGGTTCGGGGGGGTGAGGCGCGCCCCTGAGAGGGCAAAAGGCGCGAAATGGGGATGACGCGTATGGAATCTGCGCGATAGGGGAAATGGGGAAGTGGCGAAGGATAATACATTTTTTTGGTCTTGCTGTTGTGGTTTCCCTGATACTTGATAGTCTGAATGTTCTGATCTCCTTAGTCTGTCTTCTCGCGACCAGTGTTCAGAAATTCGCTGTTTGGACCCCCTATCTACTAGGCTGATTTGTACGGGGTACAAGGTAAGGGAGTCTCAATGACTGTTTCGAACATCGCAGAAGAAGAAGCGAAAACCCGTGGGCCAGGCAGCATCTTCGGCCGTCACTTGGAACGACCATGCCAAAAGGAGAATGAAGCGTGTGAACGCTATTGAACTAATTCAATGAGACGACTGTATCAGACCTCGTAGACCTATGAACAGGGGCCAGATCAGATGCCTAAAGAAAACTCGACTCCAACATCAATGTCCCGGGCTGTGTGGCAGGGGAGTCAGCATTTGCTCATTGTCAACGAGACCGTCAGAAACTTACCCATCTTCACAACCTTACTGAATTGAACAGACTTCTCCGCCGCGGTCTGCAGATCCTCGATCGAGAAGATCTTCAAGCCAGACTCGTTGATCTGTCCTCCGTCAGCATTCCTTCTCGCCCTACCATTCACTCATCTGAGGAAGATACGGACCAACTTCGCAGCTTTCTCCATATTCGTACCCTGCAACCTCGCCACGATCGGCGTCCGCAGGTTCATAGTCTCCACCACGCTGATCAACCCTTGTGCGATAGCATCACACCTTACTATACCCCCAAAGATATTAACGAAGATAGCAGTGACTTTCGGATCGCTTGTTATAAGGTCGAAGGCCTGCTTGATAGCTTGAGGCGTAGCGCCTCCTCCCACGTCGAGGAAGTTGGCCGGCTGTCCGCCGTTCAGCTTGATAATGTCCATTGTCGCCATTGCAAGGCCGGCTCCGTTGACTAGGCAGCCAATATCACCATCGAGCTTGATGAAGTTGAGACCAGATCTGGAGAGCAAAGGATCAGTGGCTAATCTCGCACCTGCTTGAGGGATATAACGTACTCAGCTGCCTTGACTTCATCGGCATCTTCTTGTGATCTATCTCGCCAGGAAAAGACCTCCTCTTGTCTGAATTCGGCATTGTCATCAAAATTGAGCTTTGCATCCATGCATAGTACCTGGTGATCAGAGGTTTCAGAAAGCGGGTTGATTTCAATCTGCGTAGCATCCTTCTCCATGAACACCTTGTATAGCTTCTGAATCGTATCCTTCGCGTCCTCAATGCACTGTTCTGAGAATCCTAGCTCATGCGCAATGTTCCTAGCGATATCGTCTGTGACGCCCTTGTGTATGTCAATGTTGGTGGTGATAATCGCATCAGGCGACTCCTTGGCCACGGTCTCGATATCCATTCCACCTTGTGACGAAGCGATGATGACGGGTCCTTGCGATTGGCGATCCATGAGTATGGCAAGGTAAAATTCTCGGCGGGCGAATTTCCGTTCGCAGATGTACACTGCGTTACACATTCTGCCTGCAGCGCCGGTTTGCTTGGTCACGAGCTTGTGTCCGATCATTTGGTCCGCGAACATCTTGGCTTCTGTGGGTCTTCGCGGTACATCAGATCGGATACTGGACCTGTGGAAGCTGGAGAAATCATGCTTACGAGTAGATGACTCGGACACCTCCTTTCAGGCCATTGTCGAAGGTGCCCTTGCCGCGACCGCCAGCAAGCACTTGGGCCTTGATGACCATGTCATCTCCACCTGCACTCATCAACAGAGCTCTTGTAGAGTTATTCGTGAATGTGTCTACCGATGTGCTTCGCTATGCTCTCTGCCTCGGCCGCAGAGCGGGCAACCTCGCCCTTTGGTACGCCAATCCCATACTACCAACCGTAAGCTTCACTTAGTAATTTCAAGTGACGTTGACATACGGTCCTGAGCAGATTGGCAGAGAGATACTCGTGGATCGAGAGGAAACGCTTCTGGTGGACTGCAGAGCCTCTGGCGGGCGATTCCTGGTTCAGACGTTAGCATTGATGACTGGGCAAAGAGTCGAAAGACATACTTTGGCCGCTCTGATCGCAGCGACCAATGGCCGACTGCGAGCAAGCTTAAACATTGTGGAGGCTCCTTGCAAAGCAAACCACTGCCTCGACTACGAGAGCTTCCCAGGTGGTTGTTCACGGGGAGAGGGACCACGCTAGCTCCATGCCAAGGAAGGCAGGTTTGCCGACTTAGCTTTAACTCCGACGGATTCGATTATCTTCCTGTCACAAGTCTGTGATCGCGTACAGCTCATCGCATGGAGACCCTCACAAATATTGTTCAGAGAGCTTGAGACGACAGCCATAAGTGCGAAAGTCCTTCGAAATCGCGGGCTAATCATGGAAGTTAAGTGTCTTCAGACTCCATCTCATCGCCACCCTGTCCATTAAGGAACGGCCGAGAGTACTCATGTCTTATCCTTTCATATTGTGTTTTGCCAAATCGGCCTAATGGGCTATGAACCCTCTTTCTTTGGTCGGTTGGCTCATCGTCAGTTCGTCAAGACGGATTTTCCTTGCAAACTTCTTACACAATTTACGACTTGCTTGCACACTGAGTTGATCACAAGACGAGTTTATTGGAGTCTCTATGGTCTCGACCTAAATCAAACTCCCAAGCTATTGCATGCTCCGTAACTCAAGCAAAGAGACCTCCAATCCCCATCTATCCGTCATCCGCTTGCTCTAACTTCGCGGGTCTCTCCTGCTGAATTTGCGAAACCACCACTGCCGTCTTCTAACGTCTCAAGACTGTCCCTGGGCACCGGACGCACCACCTTGACCGTCGCCCTGGCCCCCTTGTCCTCCATTCTCAGCACGTCTAGGCCCTGCCTGCTTGTTATCTCCGGTTTGACCCTACAATGTCATTAGCGGGAGCCGGGACGTCCTCCAAAAGCCAGCCTTACCTGTTGGCCCGGAACAAACTCTGCAGCCTCCGGATTGAAGCCCTGCGACGTGCTCGGAACGTTTGACGAGCTCCGTTCAGGGCTTGGCTCGTAATGGCCCGGCTGCACTGCCGGATGTTGCGGTGCGTTAACGTTTTCCAGCAGATTGGTAATGTCGCGAAGGGCCTGATCAGAATCTGGAGTCTGGGCCTGGAAACGGTCGACCAGGCTATTTGCCTCTGCAGTGACCTGGTCTGCAGAGCGAGTGGTGGCTCCGGCGCCTTGGGCGGCTGTATTAGCTGCTTGTGCGGCTTGCTGGAGCTGTGTACGAGCTACAGCTGTCTCTCCTGCCAACAAGCGGTTGGTAATGTTTTCTATCTCAGTAGCACGTTGGCGCTCAGCCTCCGATTGGCCTCGTGGGCGGAAAGTACGGTCAGCCATTGTACCGAGACTGAAGAATCGTTTAAGAGGGTAGGGGCAAGTGAACTCTTTGGTTGATAGAGTGTTAGGAGCAAGAAAGGAAGGACAAGTTGTTCCAACAAGAAGAGGATATGTCGGTCTTGCGTTGTTTCCTAAGGTTCTCTGATTATTGATGGCTGAGATAAGAAGAGTAAACGAGCTGAGATAAAAGAACCAAAGAGTACTCTACTTTGGCAGACAAGAGCAGTTGCAGTTGCTTGTCAGTCTGGAGTTGAATATCTAAGAAAGCAGAAGTTCAGCCGGCAGAAGAAGTCCTTAAACACACATTCCATCCTAACACCGCTTATCACACGACAGTGAACTACAATGTCACGTAAGAAGTGACTATAACTCGTCACATATTAATGAAGTCTAGAGGAAGCGTCCAGACACACGATAAGACAAGAGTGTGAATACAGAGGTAGGAGAGATAGGAAGTGAGTACTATATAATTCAATGTCAATGAGTAATTCACTGTAGCCTGTCACATATCAATAACGTCTAAAGGAAGCGGCTAGGAACAAATAGAGATAGAGATAAGAACAAGATATAAAGTATACACCACCTCAACACTTCCAAAGCCTTCACAACAAGAGCTGTGACAGCTGAATTCTTCTGCAAATGAATAGATAAGTGAAATCTCTATCTACAGAGTTCAATTCCCAGATGTCCCAGCACAACTGTCCATAATCATACACAGTACTAACACTCCCAAATCCTTCACGATAGAAGTTGTGATAGTCCAATGCTTCTGCAATTGAATAGACAGTTGAAGTATTCAACTATTATGTCCAGCTGTGAGCGCTTAGGAGTTTTCATCCTTTATGTCCAGCTGTGAGCGCTTATTCCTCGTAGTCGAGACCAGCAGAAGAGACTCTCTCCAAGTAATTAGCGATACTGTTTATTCACAAAGCTAGTCCGCGATCGTTCCTTGTTGAGTTCCAAAACAGTCCTTTCTCAACTGAATATCAAGCCGGACCACTTAGCATTGCTCAACCGGCTCATAGGAATTGCGATTGAGAGGGAAGCTAAATGTTTGTTTAGAAAGTTCAGATCTCCAGTGCCTTCGCGTATCTGTCCATTAGCATCTGCTTGTTCGCTTGTGGTACAGGAAGGGAAAACAGGCTATCTCCAAGTATCTTCCAAATTCCCGGATACATCGTTGATCTGAAAACAGCTGAATCCACAGTCTGGGTATTTGGTGAATTGCATATGCACTGCTCCATCGAGGTAGAGATTGGAGATGAACAGGTAGCTGGAATTTCCGTTCCCAGAGTTCAGTTCCTAGATGCCTCCGCATACTTGTCAATACGCATCTACGCATCCTCTTATAATCCAGAACAGGGAGAGAGGCTATCTCCAAGTATTCTCCAGGTTCCGGATACATTGTTGACCTTACGACAGCCGGCTCCACAGTCTGTCCTCCTTTATTGAATGTGTAGCCGAACCGCATATCCACTGTTCCACTGTCGCAGGAACGACCTCACAATCTGCCTTCACTGAACAGCTAGCCGGATCGCGTACTTGTTACTCGATAGGCGCAGAAACTGCTTGAGCGATGACCCCAAATACCTCCACATATAGTGGACCCAGAAGAAGCAGGACAGGTGTTGCATGGGCTTCGATTTCTCTTGCTCGCTAGGTGATGGTTGAAGGATCGCTGGAGGATCTCACTTTTTCCCGTTCAATTCCGAGAGGCTCTTCCAACCCCTCAGATACGGCTGAGTTGATAGGCGGATTTTGCCCCTAGCAATGTCGTTAAGATGTAAAAGCATATCCAAAGAGCTCTAACGCGAGCCAGGCGATCGCTATATATCGCTGTCGCACTTCCGCTTTTCGTCATAAGCCTTCGTAGGATTGTTCGAACATTGGGAGCCTGGAAAGACGTGAGATTGCCATTTCATCCATCCGTCTGAGGTGGCTACCTCGCAGATTCCATCAATATCTTGCTCGTTGTGTAGAATGCTAGGCTCGTTTCGATCCCAGCATAGCGCTAATGGCGCGAACCGACCATACCAGTTGCTCTTGAAATCCGGCTCCGGATGCCAGCAATGAAGTTGCTTTGCCAGCGCTTCGACGATATGGCGTATTTGCGTTGGGCAAGAAACCCATCACTCGTCCAAAGTAAAGCGTTGACTGGTCGAAGTGCCCCAGAAGACCCGCCATCTTTGCCAGAGTCGGTATAGCCGCGTATTTGGTTGAGGTGCGATTTCGCTAAGATCTGAGCCGATTGTGTGTGGCAGTGGCTCATACCCGGAGAGAAGACAGAGAGGGTAGTGTTGAGGGACTTGTGACAAGTACCCGCCGTGAGACGGACGAGGGTGATTCGAGGCTGAGATCTCAGGGAGAAAGGGGTAGAGATGTAGGTGTAGAAACTCTGCAAAGAAACCTCCAGAGCTGTAAACCCAGGTATGAAGATGGTTCCAGTATGTGGGAGCTTGTGCTTGAGACTTGAGGAGATGTATGATAGAAAGATATTGAGAAAAACAAGGGAGCACTTGTGGTGCTGTTTTCTATAGCTCCCGCCCCTTGCTAAGCGAGGCCACACGTGACTTCAAGTTTCGGCTTCCACGATCACCTTACGATCACCTCACCCCACCTATCTAGAAAGAAAAGAGTACTTAACATTTGAAAGCACTGCTGTCAAAGATACTCAAGGCGTTTGCAACCGAACTGAGAGGGCGATATCTCTCACACTGTTTCCTGGACCTTACCAGCAATTGCTGTGGCCGCCACAGAACCTCAGCGAGTTGGATATCGTTTGCCTTCAACTTCAAGCGGAGGAGTACAGCGATTTGAGCTATTGAGGGCTTCAAGATAGTGAGATCAACTTCAGGCCCATGAGTTTGAGTTCTTCTGACGCTTCTATTGCAGATTCCCCGGCAGCTTTGCAAGCGCACGACCCTTCGTACGCCTCTTCAACTGTGATAGATTCAGGAGCCCTATAGCAGTGTGCCCACCACATGTCGCTGTCTATGATAGACTTGTTCTGCAGCAGTTGAAGCACAAGTATATGAGCCTTCGGAATCTCTTGCAGCTTAGCGAAGACAGGGATCATCCGATACTCAAACGTTGATGCGGGCTGTGGAGTTGAGGAGGAGAGCACATAAGGCAGGCTCGCAATAATTCTTCAACTTCGAATTGGTGAGTCCGGAAAGATTTGGCTCAGTACTATTGCTGCGGAGGGTGAACATATTTCTGTGAAGCTGATAAGTCTTAGAGAGGACAGGTCCCAATTCTGAACATCCAGTAGAAGTATAAGGAAAGAGTAAGCTTATATAGTATTCTCACCGGCGTCCAATATGATTAGCGGACCTTGTAGCAATCAGTCGTAAGGCAGAGCAATCGGCCTGTTATCAGCCGAGGTTAGCAGTCATTCGATATTTTTTAAGCGTGCTGGCTTGGTACTGATTTCCTGGAGGCGACTCTTTATCACAAGACGAAGTCCAACTATAGCATCTTCCCCATCTATACCGCTTTTGCTGTCACATGTACTCAGAAGACGTATTTCTCTTCCATGTTTTCTTCTCATTGCCTTTGCTATAGCTGTGAATCTCACCATAGCACAGTCCCCTATAGCACAGTCTCCTAGCACTTGTTACACGGCTTGAACATAGACAGCTCTGTACTCTTTCTCCTAGGTGTTCCTGGTCAGTGTGGTAAGCTAGAGAGGTTCCATGCTCTCTTGGATCTTGAGGAAGGCTCGCAAGACTGTGGTGGAGTTAGTGAGCCTATACTGTAGCTCAAGTCAACTTTCAATGCGTCAAAACGGATCCCATCTGTGACTCCAGCAGGGAATAGACACTTGTATAGAGAAAGGAAGTGCTATAGTATACGAAAGGCGGACCATAGGTGCAAAATCTTTAACCAAAGTATGGTAGATAGAACATATCCTAGAGAAAGTTATCTAGTCCGGGTTTGAGAAACTTGTAGGTAATTAACCTCACTAGCCACTCGTATCCACTGTTTTCATTTGAGATATTCTCTCGGAGTGTCATTCTGTTCAATTAGTGAGGTTTTCGGCTGTGGAGAAATAGAAGGGCCGGCGAGCCTATTCCCAGCACCGTCACTCACTTGACTTTTCTGTATGAGGAATTCGTCAATCATCAACAACAAGTGACACAAGGCTGAAGTGATATTCAATTAACTTATTTAACAACCTCCTAGTAGTTGTGAACATTCAGCTGTAATTGGCCTTTATCAAAGAAGTAATTAGACACAACAACTATACTCCCTGATCCATCTACAAGGACTCGAGAAAAGTTAGGTATTGGAGAATTGAGTATCTGAAAGGTTCGTACTTCTTGCGTCAATAAGGGAATGAATTTTATGGAGGATGAGTGAACGATCCCCTATTCTCTGCCCCTGCACGTATTCTTCCGCCACCCCCTTGCTGTGGTGTAGGAATTTGTTGTGGCGGCCCAAGACCTGCAACTGTAGTATTTCCAAGATCTTGCCTCGCTTCAGTATTCTCAATATTATCTGTCGCGCCTTTCAAAGCGATGTACGGTGCTCGAATGGAGTGTGGAGTCGATTGGATGACGCTGGGGAAGCTCTTGCATTGGGCTCACAAGAAGCCGACCAAGGATATACCGGCGACGAGATAGATGTAGCACGGGTTGGCTGATGAGATTGGATCATTGGGTAGGTCACCGAGGATTGGTGAAGACGCTGCGTGCTGTCAAACGTGGTGTGTGCTGAATTGAAAGAGCTAGGAGACTCAAAAGCAGTAGACTGTGCTCGCTAAAGCTAGGAGTCTGATGCTACGTATGAATGCGATTGGGTTCCCGAAGGCTCTGCGCTTGGTGGCGAGTAACCGGCCATACCGAGTAATGACGATCTCGTATAAGATTGCCCGCGTTGGTGCAGGAGAGCAGGACTGGTAGGCCTTGCAAGAGTGACTCGTGTGTGTAAGCTTGAGTGCCTTGTATGGCCGGCGCATGTGAATGCTGCAGAGGGCTGTAAGGCCAACGACCCAGCTCGTATGCGACTGCGTGGATGTGTTGATGTACTATCGATAGTCGGAAAGCCCTGGAATTGAGCGTACGGAGTGCTCGCATTGGGGGTGTGGAGATGGGGCATGAGTGAGCCCGTATATTTGGTTCGTTCGTCTGCGGAAGGAACTGGTGGAAGACTTTGCGAGCCCAGCACTGAGCCTGGTGTCCATAACGGCTCGCTGTAGGCGGAAGGGACGCTGGTTGACGAGGTCTCTTCGCTGATGGCTCGCGAATGCCCGAAGTCAGGAGCACTATTGGTGTCACGCATACTTTCCGCAAACCCGTACGGTGGCTGCGTTGTTGAAACGATGTCCGGTTGGCGTGGTGTAGAAATAGCTGAAAAGAGTGTACTCGTTCTATCAAATTCTTGAGGTACAGCACAAGTCTTCATCATCTGCTCTCGATCAGGAGCCGACAAGCGGTTGAGCTTGGCTCGACTATGGGTCTTTAGTAAGCCTTCCCTTGAGCCACAAGTTTGCTTACCGGTTCTGGAACCAGATCTGCACCTGCCGTGAGCTTAATCCAGGATTTTCTCGTGAGAGACAATCTCGTTGTGCAGCATCCGGATTGGGTTGACGGACAAACTCAGCCATTAAAAAACGTGTTTGGTTGTGTGTCAGCCTTGATTGTCACTTTTAGCGATAGCAACTGACAGCATAGGTTTCGATGCTGTACCTAACCTCTTCGTATTTCGCCGATGAGCCTGTCTGTCCATAGCAGTCTGGGGCGAATTTTCAGCCAGCAGTATCCTCCAAGCCCGAAGTGAACATTTCTTCGTCCTCATCTCCTGACTCTGACTCGTCTTGCTTCTGCAGCGACATTACAAGCCCTTCTCGCGTGCTGCATGTCCTACTTGCGCAAGGCTGGCTTCGTCTGTTTGTCGGCCGTTCATCTGCGTTGCGCTTTTGCGCGTCCCCAAGTATTGATTTGCTTTGCGGCTCCATGGCCTTGGTGTTATCGCTACTGTTTGAAGTTGATGATATGTGCGGAGTTTCTGTGCATGGGGGCTTTGTCGACGACGTGAAATTCGTGGTGAGGTCGTGAAATGTAGATTTGTGTATACATTGTTGAGAGGATCTCTCGATATTGCGGTGTGGTTACGCTCGCATCCAAAACTTCTTCGTCAAAAGAGATTTCGATAGCTGCTGATAACACAGCTAACCATGTGATATCCGCGGAATGTAGCATGGAGACGTTCGTGGGACTTTAGCAAAGGTGTTCTTGTAGTGTATTCAAGTCAGAAGACCAGGCAGTCCAATTCACAACGGTGACTTTCACATTGGATGGCGTATATCACTCGCGACGCGATAGAGGTGTTAGCCACTACGGCTCAATTCAATTTGTAGATGGAGCATCAAATGCTTGTCGTGGCAAACGTACTGCCAAAGTTCGACACTTTAGATCCCAGAGTGTTTCTCGGGTGTGGTGGAGCCGAGCACGCTGAAGCGAATCCAGAGCCTGATTGAGAACGGAATGTGCTTTTGGCGGATTGTGAGTTTTGGAATATGTAACCTTGCCAAATCCGGGAATCTCATTGTGCATTGTGCAGCCCAGCATCGTTTAGTGCGATGCGTTTAGCTTAGCATTTATTGATGGAACATTGGATGGAAATAGCGGCGTTGAACGACCTGCGGCCGCATCCTAATAGAGAGATCGCTGTGCCAAGGCGAGAGCCTTCGCTTCTCCATGTATGTTGTCGCCTCCATAACCACGACCAAAATGATGAGACTAGCAGTGAGGAGATTGCAAAACCCAATTGGAGAAGAGACAAGAGTAGACAGAAGCCGATACTGAAACATAGAAGCGGACAATTATCAGTCAAAGCAGGAGAGAGGATCTAACAGAACAACTATCATACTCTTGATGCTTGAGAAACGAATTGTAAGCTTAATCGAAACGGAGCTTGATTAAAAACAGAATAGCAGAAGCCTACTGTTGACATTGGTGGACATGAGAGAGATTCTGGGCCTATCCGGTGTGGCAGAAGCTACCCGCATCTGATACTGTGTTGATTGAAGCTGCAGTCAGCACACCAAGCCTTGAATTAGGAAGGCAAGGACGAGACGGTGTTTCAACAGTCAGTCCGCACTTGTGAAAAGGGTGTGCAGGCTGCCAATGTCAGTCCAGTAGGACACATGTAAGGCATGCATAGGATGGCCCGTGACCAACTTTGCCGCAGCTGATCGCCATCAGTAGCCATATGAAAGCGAAACATCTCAGGACTTGACAAGCCCACAGTGACTGCTACACCAACATAAAGACCAACCCCTCACCATTCACCTAGCGAGAAGAGCCGTACTTCTGAGCATCACTACACGTACGGCATGAAGCTGGATCCTAGCATTGCCAGTGAGCATCCGGTCCGTGGTGACATGGTCAGGATCTGCAAAGCAAAGATCAACATTAGTGGAGTGGTCTGAGCAAGAATAGCAGTGTGATGGATGACACTAGCAATCTGTTGGTTAGAGCTCTCCGTAGTCCCAACGTCCCGTATCATAACCACCTTATTCAAGGCTGTGAATCTGCACAAGCTCTGTCGTCTCGGTGGTTCTTGGGATGATATTCAGCCGCTCCCCTCCCTTCCCTCTTTGGGCGAGGAAAACCCAGCTTGTGCGTTGCAAGGAAATACGCTCCAGCCATTGAGAACAGTACGGGGTTTTAGCAGAATTGTGACTAAGTATCGGTAGGACAAAAGTACATCTAGTCTTGGAACACCATATTGTGAGATGTTGGAGACGGATGTGGGTTGCTGGGCATGGACATCTGAGATTCCCGCCCGAATGCTGAACCCTTTTTGATAGCCATTTCACTTCACCGTGTCTAAAGAGACGAAACAGTGAAACCTCTGATTTGTCAGGCTTGTCGGTGAAATGCACTTGAAAACGTCAATAGCGTGCTGATAACCCGCTCTCAACGAAGCTGCAAAGTGAAACCCCGTCCGGTAGTGGGGGCGTATTGAGAAGGTTCTAGATGAAACTGCTGTCGGCGTTCGGTCTGGAGCTTGGGCGCCGGATAAAGGCTCCGGGCTTTGCATGTTTCGCAGCTGGCTAACAGTATACTCAAGCATCTTGCCGCATCACAGATCATGGTGGATCCGTTCTCATGATAACCGTGGGCGGCGAATATTATCTGCGGAAAACGTCTAAGGTACTGTAGCGTGATCACACTCTAGGCGCATATGGGGTGGCCGTGAGCCTTGTTGCCGAGCTGCTCTTCCGGCGGCTTTTTGAGCTGATCAAGTTACCTCCCCACAGTAACAGCCCATCGAGATCCGAAAAACTTTGGACATGATCTTGGTGATTGACGGGAAGGCAGGATTGCGCTGAAGCAAACCTGAGACGCCGGCGTGAAACCTTTTGTTGGCCGATTGTGATCCTTAGGGAATGTTGAGCGAGCAAACAGTTGTAAGCCGAGCATCGCAAGTATGAGGCGTTGAGGGACGATGTTTAGGTTACCAACCTGCGATCAGCTCTTTTTGAAAGGTTATTGAAGTGGAAACTATCGAATTGGATCCTGGAGAAGGCATTCACATTTTACTAGTTCAACAAAGGTATATACTGAACTTCATACCCATTAATGAAGCAACAAGTTGGCTGTTTCGGTCCTATCAGTAAAGATCCTGAGGATTTCCCTCGAAAACGGTCATGCAGCAGTAAAGTAGCTAGCATGCGTTGGAGAGCAGATGTATTACACGAGATCAGAGGATCGTCATGCTCAGCGGCATGATGCTGTACATCCGTCTGAGGCTCACAATTCGAGAAGTGACAATGGACCAGAATGCTGTAAGATTCCGGTGATCGCGAATGTATCTCGCGCAGATTCGGCCAGTGAAGGATTTTGAAAATATCGAACAAGGTCAAAAAGCGGAGATGGCACCAGATAACTACGAGAACGGCCAATGACGAGAGTAACAAGACCAGAGGCTGCTGAAACGTGCTGTGAGGTTGACCTGACGTCGCCAATGATTTTGATTCTCGCTTCGGAGTTCATGACCCACTCTAGAAGAACGGCAGAACAATAATGGCTCTAGAAAGGCGCTGTGTCTGGGAAGAGAGGACACTGGGCTGATACCTCGCCATTCTTTGCCCAAGGCAAGTCAACCGTGGGGCATCGCGAATGCAGCTCGAGGTCCGCAATTGGTACTGTTGGAGAAACTATGTATTCCGTGATCAGTAGACTTGTGTCCATACAAATCCTATGCTACCTTACTCCGCAATGCTTCCCTGGGGTATCTCTGATGTAGATTCCGATAAAACAACGTTTTACGCCGACTCCTGTGATTTCTTGTCCTTTTCCCGCGGCACAATGCCGTTCATTTCTAAGTTCAAAGCAACCACCTTGTTCATCTCATTGCTCATACTGGTACTATTGGTCACGTCCTGATTTTCATCCTCTGGAACACCTTCTTCCTTGCTCTCTGTAGACATCGGGTTCTCGTCCTTGCTAGGCTCGAAAAGTGCTTGTAGATCTTGGCCATCATCGATTTTGTCGAGCATGTTGAGTCTGCTTTTCGAAGCTACCCGCAGTGTCCTCCATAACTTGCTTGCTCGCGCACCTGCGGCTTGCTTCTTCAACTCATCAGTTTGTGCCATGTCTATGTCAAAGTCGTCATCGGCAATCGGCCCTTTGAATGAGTCTATGGAGGGTATAGTATATCTATCAATGATCAGCTTCATTTCATAATAGTGTTGACCTAGCCGCACCTTTCAGGCTTCGCCAGTTGTCTAAACCCATCTTCGCTTCCTGTGTCCGAAAGGAAGTTGAGATATAAAGAGCCCATAGGTGTTGACCTTAGTCGCTTGTTCGTGTAGGCCCGTTGTGCGCCTTTCTGGGCTTCAGAGAAGTCCTCTGCCGGCACCGAAGCACGTTCAATCGGCAGGCAGCCTTCAGCTTTCCAATGGGTCCAATTTTTATCTCTTGTCAAAACAGTGTCTATCATCCGATAGTAGAATTTGCCTTCTGGTCCTTGTTGCAAGTACGCTGCAATGTCCGACTTCATCTGGATAGCCCATTGTATCTAGGGTCGCCATTAGCCGTCCCAATAGAGAGGATTTCTGAAGCTTTGTGATGACCTACATCCGATTCGCTGAGGGTGTATGAGTACATGACTGACTTGTTCGTTTTGTCCTCGAGCTTCTTCTTGGCTTTTGGCGTGAGAGACAACAGAAAGTCCGTAAGTATCAATGCTTGGACAAGAATATGTCGGCGAAAAGCAAGGTCGCTAATCTAGACAGTGCAATCAGTGCTGTGCCAGAGGGTCGAAGATTATCAGCGTAGTCATACCTCGAGCTCGAATAGGTCTCGGCTAGTCAGATATTTAGGGTTGAAATTTGTTGATAGTTCACTGCCGTCGTCCCCACGTCTCCTCTTTGTGCCGCGTTTGCTCTCCTCCACTACCTTCGATGTTCCACGACCTTGTAACTCTTGATGTACAGATTGAAGCTTATGCATCGTCGAGTGCAACCCTGACTTGAATCGCTGGAAGTTGGCTTCTTCGAACAAGCTTGTGGGGTTCGAGTAAGTTTCCTGAAGAGACCAAAAGACTGGGTATAGCTCGTCCATATCTGTTTGAGTGGCTTTTGCGTCGGTGTCGCCATCAACTGCGACCATCTTGCTTGAAGTATCGGCGTCATAGGAGCCGTTTTTTCCAATATCCTCAGTAACGCTAGCAGTTGGGGTTTCATCCTTCACTGCCGTATCCGCGTTTTCGAACTTCGTGTCCATCTGCATCGGATCATCTTGGGCCAAGGCGCGTTCCACGGCTTGGTCCTCGTACGTCGTAACGTTCTCGACGTGGTATTCTCCTCGCAAGTTCACAGAGCTCCTGTCGCCCAGTGGGAAGCTCTGAAACAAGAAGATGAAGACTCTACCGCAGAACACGGTGTTTTCCGCCCGTGACAGTCTGCGTAGTAATTCATTGCAGGCCCTCAGGATGATGAGCTGCTTTTGACCGAAGTGTTTCTTCGACGCGCAAAGCAATTAGCCTGGTATTGGTCAAGAGAATGGCGAAGATAGCTCACGGCAGTGATCCGTTCTCGCCGTGAGTCCAGGTAATCAAAGATGATTCCGCAGCCATCGATGGTTTGTGAGTCGAGGAGCTCCTCCACAAGCCAGAAAAGTAGTCCTGGTTCACATTGGCCTATGTGCTAGTCAGTTGAAGTATTCATACGCAGTTCCTATCGGGCCAACCTGTATCTGAAAGGATTGAGATGATATCAAGTAGATTCCACACTTCATTGAAGGCTGGATCATCGATTGGAGTTGTAGCCTGTTGCAATCAGAGCCAGAAGTCCAAGGGTCCGAATCCTCCACGTACCACGAGGCTAGAGAAGTATTCCCGGCACACAGTTTCGATTGCCGCAAAGTGGGAGGCGTTTGGCGCAAGGAAATCAATGCCTGGCCGCTTTCTGATGTTCTCAATGGCCGCACCAAAATCGGAGGCTGTCAGGGCTGGCTCAATACTAGCTTTCGCTTTGGCATCCCGTGCCTTCGCTAGCAGGTCACACAGAGTCTCTGCGTAGGTGGTGACGGATTTGATGTGAGCCTTCGCCATGCTGAATGATTAGAATTGACAAGGACGCCTATTCTCAGGTGGTGGCACCATGAAGTCGCATCTTAAGAGCAAGACAGCCCAGCTATTCAATCAATGATGGCCAAGTTGTAGACGAAGCGTAGCAGCGATGTTCTCATGTCATTAGTTGATAGAAAAGCAATGGGATCTCTTTGTTGGTCTGGATTAAAGCTTTGGCGGCTCCGCGGACTTTAGACGCTAACTCCGGATATAATACGCGCAAACTTGGGAGCTCTTTGAACGCGCAGTGAAAGTATTGGCAAGGTATCCAGTCTATCCTCCAACTATCGCACGTCTTCGACAACGGACGTCTTTGACAACGGCTGTCTTCGACAGATATGCGAGACTTGTCAGAGCGCTGAACCGCAATCTGGGTCTGCCCCTAATCGATGCAGCAATGGCTCCAGCGACCTTATCGGAGGAAAACGAACCTCTAGGTGTCGCGGATCTGGAACGAAGCCATTGGACCGAATTGGCTCGAAAACATTGGCCCAAAGCAGTGAAGTCGAAGAAGGTTCAGTCAGTGGTCATCAAGACGGAATTATGGAACGCGCTAGAGATGGAGAACTACCATGTTCGATCTCTTCTGATTCTCGAGTCCTTGCGGCTTTTAGAGAAGTGAACTATCAGAATCCAGCCTACTAATATTCAGATGCTGAACTCAGCTAGTTACCTATGGCCTGGTTATACCGAAGATTCGACACACCACCATGTTCTTCTTATCGCGTTGATGTCGACGGTAAAAAGCCGAGAGAAACTTCCTGTTTGGGGTGAGCGGCAGACATTCAGAACGATGGAACAATTGTGCTGACTCTCCTCCAGATGTTTACTCGAACGACAGCCAGCGCTTCGCTTCGCTTTTTCGCCGCGTGCTATCAATGTGTTTGGACACATCACTGTCCAATGTCATACGGACTCACCTCTTGTCCTTCCTCATCTGTGCATTTCAATCCCTGGACAATGGTCTGCTTCGGAAAGAATGCGCACCCCTGGTCTCGATCTCGATATGGCAGCATCTGGAGTCTGATATCGCTAGAGAGAGGAGATTCGAGCAAAATCCACAATTCAGAAAAGCATGGCGAGCTTCCGCGAAACGTCATACGGCCGCAGACGGGGAATCACAAGCAAAGCTCCACTTCGAACGCGCCTGGCTGTTTTCCATGATCACGGACTTCATGAGTCGGCTCCATGAAAGATCGGGTGGTAAAGTATTTCATTCTCATTACGATTCTCGGCTAACGTCAGCGCAGACGATGTGGTCTATTGTGAGAGGTTTCTGGAGTTTCTTACAGATCTCGAAAGCCAACTGCCCACACGAAGATATGTCAATACCTTGATACACGACCTAAATCTCCTCGCGGTGATCCGTATATCTCCTATGTTTAATCATGCCGCTAATGGACTGCTCCGTGACCTCTTCGTCTTGTTTCGTCATTTCGTGAATTTCCCAATCGATGACAACACTGGTGCGCAGCATTCACGCGTGCAATCGCATGAAAAGCACTCGGAAGATCTAGCCAAGCTGCAGAGAACGGCATTAAAGAGTTTTAAGTCGAAGCTTACTATACTTGCCCTCGCCAACTACAGCTCTATAGATCAGCGAAAGGAGCTGGAGACCCATTTGCAACCCCTCACGGAGTCTGAGCTTGCAGATTTATGTACATTACTCGGCTTTAGGACGACATATCCACCTGTGGCAAAAGTGAAGGGTGATCGTGAACTCCTATTAGAAGTACTACTGTCCTTTCACGAGAGACGAAAGACATTTCCGGAAACGATAAGTAGCCTCAGTATATTACCTACAGAGACGACACTTTACGAGCCAACGTTGCTTCGGAACGAAACGTACGATGGCTCTCAACCCCTCGCCATACCCAAGCTCAACCTGCAGTATCTGACTGTCGGTGACTTCTTATGGAGAGCTTTCATTCTTTACCGATGCGAGTCCTTCTTCGAGATCAAGACCGACATGGAAGACGTGCTTCAACAGTTGCAACCGCGAACGACGGACTCAGGCGTTGGCGCTCACGCTGCGGGATATTCGAAAATGGCTATCCCGATCTCGAAACCAGCGTATGTCGACCTGCCCTTCTGCCTAGACTTGGATAAATCTGCTGACCATCTTTGCAGTATCACTGAAGTTGCACCGCCGAGAGTGGGGACTGAAGAACCCAACTACGTTAAAGCCGAGATTATTTTTAATGATAATAGCCTTGCGGATAGCGTCCGGAGGGAGTGGGAGTCACTTCGCCAGGGCGATGTCGTCTACCTACTAGCAGTACATCCAACTGATGATCGCCGCTCAATGACAAATGGCCGCGCGCATCTAACCAAACCCGCCCATCCCAGCCTTCGTACTCTGCGCACCGCAGAAATCGTCCAGCTTCTAGATGATCGAGGCCGTTCGTTACGAGAAGTACCTCTCGATGAGACGAACGGTCATGGTGGGAGGCAGCGCCTGAGAAGGATGATTGTCAACCTTGATCCCGCTGAGTACAAACTCGATTGCGATCGTAAAGCCGCTGGAAAACCAGATGCATACGAGTCTATCAACTTTGTTGTACGGAGAAAGGGTCGTGAGAACAACTTCAGTAGGATCTTAAAGACCATCCAAGGATTAGCTCTCTCAGATGTTCCTATTCCCGCTTGGCTCCATGACATTTTCCTCGGATTTGGAGATCCTGCTAGCGCTACATATACCCGACTCACAAACCGGTTGAGAGCCGTTGACTTTCGTGACACGTTCCTGAACTGGGAGCATCTGATTCAATCGTTTCCGGGAAAGGCAAGTACCTACCTCACTGCCATAGAATGTTGCAACTGTACGAGCATAGCTAACGGATTGTGAAGAGCGTTAAACCAGCCGGGGAGCAACACAGTAGCCTGGAGCCGCCATATGTCCTCGAAACTCATGCCCCTGCTCCAGTCGAGGAGCCAAGACCTTCGAAAAAGCGTCAGCGAGACGATGAGGAACCCCAGCAGCAAAGCGAGGAGTCAAAGTCTTCGAAGAAGCGTCGGCGAGCTGATGCGGGCCCCCAGGAAGGTGCAGAAGAGCTAAAATCTTCGAATAAGCGTCAGCCGGGCGATGAGGACCCCCAAAAGCCGGGTGAGAGTATTATCCAGGTCTCCACATACCAACCGCCAAACAGTGGTCCCTACCCGAGCGACGTTCCTAAGCTCAATACAATACCATTCACTCCAGCGCAGGTGGAGGCGATTGTCTCCGGGACTCAGCCTGGGCTTACAATTATCGTCGGACCCCCCGGTACTGGCAAGACCGATGTGGCAGCTCAAATCGTTAACAACATCTACCACGATTTCCCCGAGCAGCGGACTGTACTGATAGCCCACAGTAACCAAGCACTGAATCAACTCTTTCAAAAGATCATCAAACTCGATATTGACGAGCGACACCTCCTCCGCCTGGGTCACGGCGAAGAAGACCTTGAAACCGATGCCAATTACGGCAAGTATGGTCGAGTTGAGTCGTTCCTTAACAACAGAGCCCGGTTCCTGGCGGAGGTTGATCGATTGGCAGCGAACTTCGGTGCGCCCGGCGCCCATGGCAACTCATGTGAGACTGCTGGGTACTTCGAGTCTGTCTATGTCCGGCCGGCATGGTCCAAGTTCTGGGATACAGCAGACGCAGCTGAAAGTGCGTCGGAGATCGCCTCTGCATTTCCATTCAACGACTATTTTCGGGACGCACCTCAGCCCATCTTCCCGTTTCAGGCTAGTCGTGAGCAAGTCATTGATATTGCTATAGGCTGTCAACGCCATATCTACAAGATCTTTTCTGAGCTCGAAGACATTAGACCCTTTGAAATACTACGCACTGTCAGAGACAAGACCAATTATCTCATGATCAAGGAAGCTCGTATAATTGCCATGACCTCAACACATGCAGCAATGCGGAGGCAAGAGATCGCTGATCTTGGATTTCACTATGACAACGTAGTGATGGAAGAAGCTGCTCAGATAACGGAAATCGAGAATTTCATACCCATGGCGCTTCAACAGCCGAAGGAGGGTGAGTTGCCGCTTCAGAGGATTGTACTCTGCGGCGATCATCTCCAGAATTCTCCGATTGTCCAGAACCGTGCTTTTCGGCAGTTTGCCAACCTTGAACAGAGTCTCTTCCTTCGCCTGGTACGTCTTGGTGTTCCGACCATCGAGCTTGACCGTCAGGGCCGGGCTAGATCAAGCATCGCACAGCTCTACAAATGGCGATACAGATGCCTCGATGATCTACCTAATGTAAAGACTGAGTCCGAATACTTGGCCGTCAACGCAGGCTTTGGGCATGAATATCAGTTTATTGACGTGCCGGACTACAAGGGGCAGGGAGAGGTTCAGCCAAGCCCACATTTCATACATAATCTAGGAGAGGCAGAGTACGCGGTCGCCATCTACCAGTACATGCGGCTACTTGGCTACCCAGCGACGAAGATCACGATCTTGACGACCTACGCAGGACAAAGAGCCTTGATCAGAGATGTATTAAGCCATCGATGCGCAAGGAATCGAATTTTTGGAATGCCGAGGCTTGTCACGACGGTGGACAAGTATCAGGGCGAGCAGAACGACTGTAAGTTATGATCAGACCTCCAGCTGTTCCCTCAGCGTTCGATACTAAACGGTGATACTAGACATCATCCTCTCGCTCACCCGCACCACTCGTGTTGGTTACCTGCGCGATATACGCCGACTGACCGTTGCACTCTCCCGAGCTCGACTAGGGCTGTACATATTGGGAAGACGGACGGTTTTCGAGAGTTGCCATGAGCTTAGAGAAGCTTTCAGCCGTCTCCTCTCTGGCCGTCCTGACAAGCTCATGGTGGTGACCGGTGAGATGTACGGTGGAGTTGCTCGCTTGGTCGGTGACAAGGTGGAGTCAACGGAGATGACGGGTGTTGAGCACATGGGGCAGTATGTGTACGAGATGACCAAAGCCAAGATAGAGGCGTCGAGCACGCAAGGACAGGCTCTGGCTGAATCCAGGCCTTTAAACGCTGATATAGCTGATGCTGTAGGCGACAGCGAAGGCGAATACGGGAAGGAGGAAGTGGAGGAACAGCAGCCGGAGGCGCTGGATCTATTGGGGTGAACGGTCTGTAAATAATATTTACTTTGATACCCCCAGCATCTCAATTGCAACCTATTGCTTCTCGTCAACACGTTATTCTCTTGTGATGTAGCATTTATCATACCTATTGTATTGAATTCCTAATGGCTCGCCGGCCCCCCATTAAATCGCCAAATCACGACGACGTCATCTCATTCATCGAGAAGTCTTCGCGGACCACTGCAAGGAGTCGAATTAGCCTCGCCGTACGTAGCCAGAAGATCCATATCTTGGATGGCTCATTCAACGGTAAAGGAAGTCCGCAGCTGCCTCACGGGCCAAATTCATGGCCAAAAACCAGGGTAGGGAGCAAAGTCCACATCGAACACCGTTTTGACGAGCTGCCGATTGACCTAGCCACCAACAGAGTGGCAAATCGGGCCAACGTTAATCCGCTGAACCGTCAATCGAGAGGTCGCTGGTCCGCGAATCGTCCTTTACTGTCGAGGCGCGTACTAGAAAAGGCGCGCAAAAAGGGGCAAAATCGAGAGCTTACAGGTATTCAGATCATGAGAGAGGTAATAATCCCTCGTTGCTGGTGCAGCTGTGCTACAAATTCCCCCATTGTGGCGTCCATTCGATCCAGTCTGCGCATGGCGTTGCGAATGCCAAGGTGGCCTTGGACGTTCTCTGGACGGAGCTGCATGAAATCCAGGAGTATGATGTGCCGCAAGATGTGGCCGCGAAAGTTAAACGCGACCAGCTCCATAGTGTCGATTCTAGTCAAGAGCAGTTGGCAGTAGGGGCGGAGAACGTTGCTGTCCATGATATGCTACGACAGATTTAGTTGTTGCTTGTCAAATCAAGAATTAGGAAGGCTTGCGATTGAAAAGGGAGTCTGGATTGATACTTGAGCTGCACGTTTGATAGAAGAACAGAGATTCAGATGAAAGCTATCAAGCAAAAACAATAGAGATCTCGACTGGGGTTTCCAATGGAGTATGGACTGTTGCGATGTTGAGGGCTTACCTTGTTTTCCCAATATCATCTGGAAACCCTACCCGTTCCATTTTAGGTAAAGCGTGGCCTCGCTTAAGCCATGTCGATCAAAGTGAAAGGTGAGGTCAAGTCGTGAACCAAGATTCACTCTTTCAGCCCATATATCTGTAAGTCAGAAGTCAACCACCATGGGGTCAAAGCAAGAAGGCGTGGCCAGTACAAAGGCGGAAGATATGGATAGCGACACGCAGCCGCTAATGCGTCCTAGAAGTCATATCAGAAAGTCTTCCATATCAGACTCCTTGACTAGGTTCACCTCCTTTCACCGCCGGCGTACTACAACCGAACCGAGTTCATCTAGTTCTATTGTGACCGCTCTTCCAACTTCACGCCTGCCGACACCAGCAGGCGTTTCGCGTAGTAACTCGTTCTTCCGGAATCTGAGCGCTTTCAACTCCAAGCCGGCCAATCTGCTGGCAAAGGATAGGCCTTCAGCATCAGTTACGGTCAAGCGGATACCCAGATACTCCGGCAGTCAACCTTCAACACCTCCGTCAGATCAGACACCAGCTTGCCGAGGCAAGGCAGGAAAACCTTTTCCAGGCCACAAGAAACGAGATCATAGTGTACAGATTCCACAACACAGCCTGATGCAGCCAATTCGCCCTGGAGTACCCAGGAGCAGCACTATGGGCAATCTCGACCAGCAGACGAGCTCACCTCGTACTCCCAGCTTCATGCGTTCTACTTCCAGTAGCGCGGCCCGGCGTCAGAGCCATAGCAGCGGCTTTGGCCAGTCCTTCACTAGCCGTCAACTTCGCCCAGCACGGTTGTTTCCAGCCGCACAGGCAGTAAGCAAGCTTTCACTATATGAAACATCTTGAGGAAGAGGCTAAGCAGCAGTTAAAGAAGCCCGGCAGCACCCACGATGACGCCTTCCTGCTGTCACCCGCCAAGGAAGTCGACGAAGAGGAGATCGAGTACGCGACTGACGAGGAGATCGAGATTGGAACAGCTACACCGATGACGATCAGCCCTGTCCGCTCAGTGAGCTCCCATAACCCCTACAGCGACAACAATTTCGCGTACGGCTCGCCCCAGAAGCATGACAAGCACAGGCGTGAGTCCGGGAGGCCTTTTGAACACCTCGTTGCGCGTCCTGTCCATTTCAGCCCCAGCAAGGCTCGCCATGATAGCAAGCCATTGCCTGCGCTCACTCCGGATCGTAGCCAAGCCCAGCAGTACGACATTGGTCACAGCCTTGAGATGTCTCGGCTCACAGAGCGCGACTCAGGAGATTTCCACCGACGGCACTACAGCAAGCGTCTTCTGCGTTCGACCTCAGATTTACTTCTTGGTGAAAAACCCAAGGCGCCCTCGGACTACCCTCTTGGAGCTTATGACAATAATCTGTTTGGAGAGGACTACGAGTCGGCTTCAGATTGGCTCCTCAGAGAGGATGATAAGCCGCAGCCCGCTCAGGCTGCCAAAGGGATTGGACGGGACGAGTGGGATGAAGAAGAAACGGTGATCCACACAGTTGATGGCCAGCTCATCAAAGGATCCTTCGCAAGCCCTAGCAACAGTGAGGCAGCTAGTGAAGCAGACGACTTTGCGGACGGAGGAGACAATGATCATACCACCTCCACCATCACCGCTCTTCCTCGTGAAGACAACCCTCAAGGGGTGAGTTCTGCAAGGGACTCCTCCTCACCCGTTCCCTCCCTTTCTCTGTTCCTCGATTCTTCTCAACCCCATCACACCTGCAACCACCTCTGACGAGCGCCTCGCTAACTTCGTCTCTTCAAGATCTTCACCTCCCTCCCCACATCCACCTGGCTCGGCCGCGTAACCTCCCTCTCCGACCGCTTCCGCACCGAAGCCCTCGCCGAATCCATGAACGCCCTGCCCCCACTCTCCATCCTTGACATCAGTTCCCCAACCCACATCTCACACCCCATGGTCAGTATCCTCCTTCGCGCGGCACCCCCATCCTGTCCCTTAAAGAAAAGCTGACCCAAAACTCTAAACAGCACGACGACAACCGCCGCTACCACCGCGTCTTCATGCACCTACAATCTCTCTGCGAAACCGACGAAGCGAGAGAGAGCCTGCGCCAATTCCAGCACCTGTGGGAGGCGAAGCGCGCGAAAGAGTACGGTAGCTATGGAGGCGGGTACGGAGGCGATGTCTTCGGAAACATCAACATGAAGGGGGGCAATGCTGCTGGAGCTGCGGCTGGGACTGGAGGTGCAATGGGCGGGAATGGGAAGGTGAAGGAGAAGAGGGGCGTCTTTGAGAAGTTGGGGTTGCGTCGGAAAAGCGGATTGGGAGGCAAGAGCGATGGGTGAGGGTATGGGTGGTGGCAGCTGAGGTTATGGTGAGGGAGGGGGATGGTATATTTGTCGTAGGGATGGCAATTGATTGATATGGGAGCCTGGGGGGAGGCACTGGGGTACTTTTCCGATGGCATTATGATCCTGCCGTTCGTAGCAATGAGATACGTTGACTTACATTGAGGCGGCTCCTGGCTTTTAATCCGACTTCCGGTTTAATGGTATGTTGCAAAGTGATCTCTACAACGCGCACTTATTTTGCAAGAGTCCAGATCAGTGCTCAAACTTGAGTGACATGTTGGCAAGGAAATCCCTTTTGGGGGTCGATAAGGCAAGCAGTCGACCAAGGGACGAGGGTCCCATGCAGCGAGTAAGAAAAAGCACAAAGCCCGCAAGCCTTGCTTATCATAAAGAAGACATCTACTCCAAACCAATGCACAGGTATCCGGAACGCAATCATGTCCCCTTCTCAGCCGCCCTCTCCTTCTCAGCCGCCTTCCTCGCCAGAACATAAATCTTGAGCTGGTCCGCCTTCGTCGCGAAGAACAACCACCTGGCATCGTTCTTCCACACCAACACCCCAGTCTCATCCGCATACCTGCACGTGTCCTCATACTCGGCCTTGTTTCTGAATTCCTTGAAAAGATACCCGATCGTCGTCTTCATCCTCTCGCCTTCGATCTGCCAGAGGCGGATCTGATCGACGACGGTGGGTGGCAGGACGGGGTTGTCTTTGCGCATTTCCGGGTGGGCGTGCGCGTTGAGGAAGGTGATGATCTGCTCGGCTGTGATGCCCATGCCTACGGCACGGCGGATGGATTCACGGGTGATTTTTCCAGCGACCATATTAGGGTAGCGGGTTGAGAGACGGGTGAAGAGCTGCAGGATGGCAATCTGAAGTGGCGAGGACGTATACGCGTAGATACGATAGTTAGTTTCGATGACGACGAAGCCATTGGTGCTATTATCAGCGGTTGCGGAGGAGAAGGATGGGGAGACAGTGGAGCGAAGAGCACCTGCGTCGGATGTGAGGGTCGTTGCGAGGCGGGTGGGATAGAATAAAGAGGACGATGATAGTTCGTAGACAAGCCCGTAGTCGCCTAGGTCGTGCAGCATCTGGGTTTGGGTGGGAGTGAGAGTGGCCTTACTGTAGGATTGGCCGAGTTCGAGGCTGCCGAGCATGAAGAAGAAGGAGAGCACGTCGACGATTTCCATCTGGAGCTGCTCCGCGAATGCCAGATATAGCATGAGTATAGCCCACACTTGGGTGTTGACGTCTTCCAGTAGGAATGCGAAACCCTTCTGTGTAATCTCGTCATGCCCACCTCTTTTCGCGATGAAATTACCACCTCTCAGCAGAGCTGTTACTCCTTCGCTCAGCTGGACTCTTCTGTTTGATAGGTTGACGCCAGTGCTGCCAACCATGTAGCTGAGTACTCCTTCCCACTGCGTTCGAGCAAATTCATCCAGTGTCTGAATGGTAACCTTTTCCTCATTTGGATCGACACATGGGACACCGAATGATCTGTGAGTGCCGCCTCCTGTCAAGGCCAGGCGTAAAGAGGTTGCGAAGGTATTCGTAAGCTTGTAAGCCCTTGGTTTGCCTGGATTTGCAATGACGGTGACGACATGGTATTGTTCCAGAGCGGATATTGCAATGTCTCGCTCCCTTCTCAAGCGTTAGACCTTATCTGCCGATCTATCTTGTTGTATGTCCAGCCATACCGTCGATGCTCCGGTTGTACCCAAGCTTCTAGATCCGTCACCGGTAACGGATGGCTGATGTACAGTAGCGCCATAACGAAATTCTTTGCTAAAGCCGTCAATCAGCTCCATCACAGAGCTTTTAGTCAATGGTTGCGCACCCAGGTGAGGCAGCATGCGCCTGAAGACCGCAAGGGCAGTAGAAGGTTGCTTGTAGAGACGATGCCATGTTGTACCAGGGAGTCCTTCAAGATCCTCGAATGCCCGTAGGAAGGAAGACATCTTGATCGACAGATGTCTTCCTGTAAAGCCAGTGTTATCTATCGATCATGATGGGATGAATTGACTCCAATATCTCGATGAGGATCGCAGTCATCGCCTTTCAGTATCCGGCGCTTAGCGGCTGAGCGGGCCGTCTGTAACCAGCGGCAAAGCACATGAAGGCCATTGCGATGTTTCATTGTCGAGTCAGTGTCATAATTTTCATCACGTTTGCTCCTTATTTGACTGCTTTCCATTGCTCAAATAGGAGCTCTGAGGTGGTCGGCGCCCTTCTGAAATTTATGCTTCAATGGCAGCATCACAGGGCCGATCTGAGCGCGTTTACCATCAAGATTATATTGCTCGAATTCGTTACGAGAATGGGCTACCACCGCCCCCGGGAGCTCCGAAGTTGCTCGATATTCCAATGGAAGGGTTGAGCTATTACACGTCCGCCGCTTTTGCTTCCCGGATGGCCAGACAACAGCCTCTCAATATCGAAGCCGATGCTGAGCTTGGCATGCCTATAGATTTAGTGGGCATGCCTGGTATATTCGATGGAGACGAGAGCTGTAAGTCGACTCGCAATTCGATATACTTGTAATGGAGCTGGGTTGACACAGAGTCTACCAGCTATTCAAGCACCTTTGTCAATACCACCCGTTCATCCCAAAGATAAACCACTTCTCCGCCCACTCTCAGATTTGGGGAAGCCCAAATACGCTACCGGCGGCCACAGCTTCTTGCGACGGACAGAATACATCTCTACTGGATCATCTCGTACGACCGACAATTCAACTCCAAAAAGTGTCACTAAGCAGGCTCAAAAAGTGCGGCGCCAGGTGGACACCGCAAAAGATGACCCTGTCACTATTCTGCGAGCAGCAGTGAAAGGCTTTGATATCGCATATCCTCAAGATGCGTACACTGGTCCTGATGCACAAGACAACAAGATACGAGGTTCGGATCCTACACCCGCCGAGCTAGAGGCCTGGAGAAACCCGAAACATCCCACACACCGGGAGCTCATATTACTGGATGCTTATCCATTCAAGCCTGACCTTAACGCTTTCACTGATAATGGATCTTTTCAACTTATTAAATTCACCGCCAACCCCACACCTGTAACAGAGTCCTATGATACACGTCTAGACGTAGGATTTCTGGTCATCAAAACAACCTCTGCAGAAGCCGAAGCAGCCGTAACCGAGGAATTCAACGCTAGATTGAGCGCCCATCAAGACGACCCATCGCGAAACCCTGCACCAGGTCCGATGAACCCATATGAGCTCTTCCTCCCGAATGACGAAAACACAGTCATCGGTATCAAGAGAAAGTTCGATGTTGATGATCCTGACAAGAACGAGTCTGAGCTTTATGGCCAAGGCCAGGCTGATGGCGCCTCCTTCCGATATGATCACATCCGTGCGTACGACACTGCTCGCTCAACCATGAATCTGGATCATCCCTACAAAGACGTTGCCTTAGCTCTGCATGATCCCCAGCTAAAAGTTGATTTCGCATCGGCCTCCAGCCGATTAGAGAAGGCCGCATATTACTATCCCATCCAGGCTAAGCAGCAAATCAGACCCCGTCGCAATCAAACCATGGCTAAACTTGGTTTGACAAGTCAAACGGGCATCGCCGAAGAAAGCGAAATCGATGCACTCGCAGTAAAGATCGGAGACCCCAGTAATGCAGAGGCCGAGGCCAGAGAGCAGTACCGTGTTGAGTTGGAAACATCTAAAGAGGATGAACAACAAGAGGCTCAAGAATAGGTTGTGAATGGGATGCTTATGTGTACTCGAAGAACTATGCTGTGCACCGTTGACGCAATTAGGTTTCTCGATCTTTGTTGCCCTGGTGCTGGGCGGTAGCAGGTGGCGTCCCTGATGTGCTTGTATTTATGATACCCAATGCAGCATTTTCCTTTGTAGGATGGGATGATGACTGCGGAGGTTCAGACGTACGCTGATTCCTCAGTAGCTGCAGCATTGCAGAGGCATGCTGATCCATTGGCTCATACGAGTTATCTGACGAGCGTGGATGTTCTACAGGGTGTGGATTTTCCGACGAGAGCGTATCCTCCTGCGCATGTGGAATATTTGGAGGGCGCGAAGTCTCTGGCCGAAGAGGGTTCCCTGGCGGGTGTAGGTTTCCTGAAGGACGTGGATTCTCGGAGGGGCGTGGCCCACAACCGGGCGAAATATATTGCAGTGCCGGATCTACAGATCGGACCTCCAGCAGCATACTGGGCCGCGGTCCTGGTCCTCGCAGTAGCTTGCCTGGTCCCTCCTCTCCTGGTAATGGTGCCTTCTGATGGTACCGTACAATACCATATTTCTTGAGCGTCCGACTGATTGTAGATTGGTGGACCTTGACCTCGAATGCGTCGGTCAGGAATTGGGCCATCTCTTCGTGGTACGCATTAGGCTTGCGATGGAGAAAGCGAAGTAGAGCCTATCAAGGTCTCATTAGCCCAGCAGATCCAACAATGTTCTGAATAGCGCCATCTTGTGAACTACCTTTTCGTGTTCTGGCTGTAATTTCTTCGGTCTCCCTGGAGGTTCTTTGTGGACGATCACACTGCCAGTGGTCACAAAATTCCTACGCAACTTTCGAAGATGGATTCGATCGAGGTTCGTGGCATCCTCTAGCATTTTGTTGGTGTAGCCTAGCTTCAAGTAGGAGTTGATTTCCTGTGCAAGCGCATCGCTCAACGGTTGCATCGTGCTGTGCTTCACACGAGGCGCTGTGAGCGGAGTCCCAGCAGGGCTTTGCGCTCCATCGGGGCCTTGAGAGGCCATCTGAAGCTGTTGAGAAGGTTCCATGAGCTGTACAAAGTCTCGGTCACTTTCACATCATCTGGAAGAGGAAGTGTCTTCTGGGACTTGTCGGAAGATGTCGATGCCAAGGAAATGGTCCGTGCACTCGTCTATTCCGCGCCTCCAACCTTTTAGAGGGCAATAGATTGCAGAATCACTAATTGCTAAGCTCCAAAGCCCAACCATAAAGTAGCCGCAGCGTTTATCAAGGTAAGCTATTGCTTTCCAACCACTTCTTCATCGACTTGCGAATTGAGGATGGATCAAACAGCCTCTTCCCGTCGCGGGGGTATAGCCTGTCCAACCGTCCCCATACTGTGGAGGAAATCCACAGGGCAGTGTTGGTCCTACGGGGTAGCTCTGATAGCTTTATCAATCACTCCGTTAGTGGGAGACGGCTTGGACGACGATGGCTGAGAATGATCAGCTCATGTCTGAAGATGGACCGAGTGTTGACTATTCGCATGAGGATGCCGTACCCAATTCCCCAGCAGGCCAAGCGTCTAATGGGGCATTGGTCCCATGGCCGATTCCGACCAAAGGTCTTGCGGATCTGCGCCATCCACCTCCTTATCTAATGGAGATGAGGCGGCGGCTCTTCGAGGTCAAAGAGAGGATAGAGCTCCGCATGGAGGAATTCGAGCGCTACTGGCCTTACGTTGATAATGTATGGGTTCGTCAGCACAGGGCGAATTCGGACAAGAAAGGAAAACAGGTCTCCGACTACTATGCATGTCGTCTGCATCGACCTACTTATACACCGAGCAAGGCGCCCAGGCCTGAAGGCAAGCCTACACGGACCAAGAAGATTCGCGAGGGCGGTACTTGCCAGATGAGACTGAAAGTCGTTCGTTTCGAAGGGGGATATACTGGCCTGTCTATCGTACAGATTGGTGATCAAACAGAACACACACACGATCTTGATCATATTGATAAGATTAAGAGGGCAAGTGTCCTGATGGACATTGCTCGCTCGGAGGTCATGAAGGGGTACATGCCCGCTTCAGTTTTCACGGTCCTGAACCAAGATCCCGAAAAACTTGCCTTGGCTGGAGGGCGCCATCTCAACCGCAACGACGTTCGAAATGCATCTCAAGTATGGAGACAACAGCATCGTGGGGAGCTACTGGTGCACCCAGGTTACAAATACGACCACGGTAACGGCATCGTCAGACAAGATGATGTTGACCCACTCTTAATCAATGCTCACGCTCAGATAGCTGAAGATACATGGGCTGATAATCCGCCACTACCGCCCAATACCCTGCGCTTTCCGCATGAATATCATGCAGCCTTAGAACCGTACCTCCCACCCTTGGACCTTGAGGCCGATCCGGGAGGGCAGAAACTCCCCCATGTAACATTGACCTACGCCACATCCATGGATTCCTCCATGACGCTAGCCCCGGGCCTGCAAACCGTCTTGTCTGGGCCGGAATCTAAAGCCATGACACATTACCTCCGCTCTAGACATGATGCTATCCTTATCGGAGTAGGCACTGCGACGGCCGATGACCCTGCCCTGAACTGCCGTCTAGAAGGTGCAGGTGGGTTCGGCGGTTTAGGCTGGGTGGGCCAGCCACGGCCAGTCATCATCGACCCAGGAGCCAGATGGCTTATCACGCCCGAATCTAGAATCCTTAAGACCGTGCAGGATGGACAAGGTAAGGGACCTTGGGTGATCATCGCGCCTGGCTTCGCAATGGATCCGTTGCGGTTAGATATGCTCAAGCTCTATGGTGGCAAGTATCTCGGCCTCAAAGAGTTCGACAAGAGGTGGAGGCTCAAGTGGGAGGCAATTCTGAAAGCCCTGGCAGTTGAGGGTATCCGGAGTGTCATGATTGAAGGTGGTGGTAAGGTCATCAATGATCTTCTCCACGCTGATCATGCCTATCTCATAGACTCGGTCATTGTGACTGTTGCACCAACCTATCTTGGAAGAGGAGGGGTACTCGTTAGTCCCGCGCCTAAGACCGATGCTACTGGAAGACCGCAGCCGGTGTTGAGGTTCAAAGACGTCAGATGGCAACCATTGGGGGAGGATGTGGTAATGTGCGGTCGAGTTCAGAGAGAAGAGAAGCAGGACAACGGAGAGCAAGTGGGCCGACCCGATGCTATTAGCATTTGAAGATAATATAACCCAACGAAATGGGTGGCATCATCTTGCTGGATGGTAGAAAAGGATCGAGGCCATAGAGGAAAATCACATTGGATATAATAAGGTAGACCACGACAGTAAAGCATAGACAACAAAAATCCAACGATCGACAGCTACGAATTACAATATGGTGGAATGTTAGTCATGAAATAGAATATTCTTGGGCGTCTTATCAAAAAATCAGCCATCCCAGCATTCATCCTAGCATTCGAGTTGTGCGTCCATTACCATGATGGGCTATAAGTAAACTTTGAACCGCAAGAGCAGCGAAGTGAATTACTTGATTCGAGATCTGGGCTCTGGGTCGGTCAGCTATGAGAGAGGGTTGTGGTGTTCTATCCACACACAGCTTTACTTCGCCCACGGCATGAAAATCGCTGTTCCCACACCCTACCCTACATGGTATCCTCGGAACCTCTAACGAAAGCACAATTCCGGCCAATACCAGCCATTGAACGCCTCCACAGCCATGGCGAACCCGTCAACCGACAGCGATCAGGTCTTTGCGCCTACCAGGCAACTAGACACTCCTTACCCCGTAACCATTTCCTTTCCCGTCGCAGGTCTATGCTAACCCTCCTCACCAGCTAATTGACAATGATCCGTAAGTCGCTCAAGAGCCTGCATGACACTTCAGATACCTGACGCTGCAACAGCCATTTCAAGCGCGTCTGCAGATATGCTCGCCCCTCAGACTACTACACCAGCGTCATCTGCGCCGCGGGCGGCCCGTCCTTGATGCTCCTCTGGGAACGAGTCGCACCTTCACACGTTGGCAAAGGGGGGTTCGCTTCGATAATGCGAGTCTCGGGGCTTGTTGGCTTAGTTGGTGGTTTTGGATGGTTCTACAGTCGCTCGATACGTATGACACGTCCCTGCCCCCCAAAGACAAGTGTGGACATCGGATGATGGAAGCTAACATTGGGGATTTGGGATTGGTATAGAACGGTTTTATGGGTTTACGGAAAACAAGCGAGAGGTCGATATGGATATGCGGGAGATGGTGGATAAGGTGAAGAAAGGGGAGCCGCTGTATGGACACTCGACGTTGACCCCGCACATGCAGGGGGTGGCGGCGAGGAATTCGAGGTATTCGGGGCTGTTCATACATGTGGTGCCGTGGGCGAATTTTGTTAATCATAATCAGGTGAGTCTGAGGAGTTTGGTTTTTGGTGGAAGTGGCTAATGCTGTGAATCGCTAGCACGGTGTGGATACTGCGAAATATTACCAGCAAGCGGAGAGGGAGCTGGCTGCAGAGGATGCTCAGAAAGCATGAGGTTAACAGTACAGGCAGATAGAATTCTCGGCGTTCAAGTCACCTAGGCGTTCCAGTTGTGGCAGGAGATATGATCTCGCTTTTCCCAGCATCATGTCCTCATCTATCGAAACTTCCATCCTGTCCGCGCAGTTTGCCGGGCTGACAGTCAAACTCAAGCGCCAATCGCCTCCCGGGTTCTCATACCAGCAGTTCTACTCTCACCTGATCGACTGAGACTTTTTCGTCATTCGCTTGGTAAGGTCTCTGTCCGTTTAAAGATATCCTTCTCCCATTAGGGGGTGCGGGCCGGTTCAGGGACTTGTGTGGTCTAGCGGTATCTGCTTGTCAACTGCAGAGGGTGCAATTGCGGATTTCAGCTCACGATTCTTCTTCGTTCTGGGTTCCGGCGCTGTATCCTATCAGCTAATTATATTCGACACTGGGCCGTCGATATCCACCTTTCTCGTTCTCCTGCACATAGAAGCGTCGCAATAACATAATCGCTTCCTCGCGATATATGCCACCATACGCAGGATACGGCGGATCAACGTTCGGGCTAACCTATTTGTCACCGAAGCCCGAGGCATGAACATCCGCAAACATACTCTGAGTGAATGGACAGAGCACCACCAGTACCACCAAATCGATCATTCGCGCAGCCATAGTACACAGCCCTGATCTTGAATTGCCGCAATGCAGATGCACACATAATGCATGGCTCTACAGTGACATACAGGTCGGTCTCTTCGAAGACTGAAGGAGAATAGTCCTTCAATATGCTATCGATGGCTTGGAACTCGGCATGCCTGGTACCCTTCCCAATTCATGAGCTTCTGAAGCTGGCTTCAGAATGGTAACGGTGGTCCCACAGACATTCAGTGACTTATTGGTATCGTTCATGCCCCGGCCAATGATCTTGTTGTTGTGCACGAATACGCATCCTACGGGGGTTTCGTCGTTTGAGAGTGCATCCTCTGCCTGAGAGAGATTCAGCAGCGGTGAGGAGAGAGCTACATGTGATGCCGTACAACACCTAAGGCTTCGCGCATGAAGTGCCTGTGTCTATCGATCCCATCGATGTCCCTTTCCATGATTTCGCTTCGCCTTCGATGCCTTGTCGTCTGGACTCGTGATGTTAAGATTTCCCGAACAAGGTAATATTACATGCATTTATAACCTCGATCTTTAGCTGTAATTCAATAATACACAACACTCTTGACGGGAAACATCGCGATCGGACGCGTTCCGGGCTTCCCTTCTAAATGCTCTCAGGGTATCGAAAATGATGGCCAGCGACCACGTTCAGTGCCCGAGGTTGAGCTACAATGGCCCCTTCTGCCGTAGCAAATGGCTCACATCCAGGCATCACGAACGGACAGCTGCAGCAGACGGGGGAACCTCCAGTGTCTACATTGGCAGCCCAGCTCGTGGACAACCTCACCCGAGGTACCCAGCAGTCAAAACATCAGGACAGAGAAGACTTCGAACAATTGCTTCGAATTTTCGAGACTGACAGCCAGGAAGAACGATACGTAGATGACCAAGAAGCGAGAGAAGAGAGCATCAAGCTCATCGATGTGGTTGTCAAAGCAGGTCTGGACATTCTGTTCGGAGAGAATCCCTTTGAGAATCGTAGCTTTCTTCTCCGGCAAGCGTTAAGGAGTCTCGCTGTCATAGAGTTGACCATTCGACGAAACTTTGAACTTCTTCACACAGCTACTGGCCGAGATGAAGCTGATAGAAAGTTCCACGGTCCATTATATCTTTGGCTTCTGCCTAAGCTTTTGGCTATCGTTCTCTATGAGACAGACGAGAAATTTTGCTTTGCAGTTTTACGAACAATATCGCTACTCCTCCCAGAAAGGAAGATGCGCTCAAAGCTTCCAACGCTCCACCCAATCAAGCTTTATATGCAAGGATTAATTCGAGGTATTCCTTCCCACTAGTCCCATGGTTGCAATTAGCACAATGTTCTCTGGGGCTAACACCTTACCATGAAGACTGCATCTCTCTCGTAGAGGCTGCTAGTACCGCGCATTTCGACCGCTTTCGCCCGACTATAGTACCTTCTCTCAAGACCGTAGGTGAAGCTTGTCCCGGTCATTCGCAGTATTTGGCTGCTCAAACGTCTTCTCCGCTTGTGATCGAGAGAGGTGATCAGGCTCTGATGGTCGCAGTCTGCTCTTTGTCTGCATTACTCAGTACCTTCCATACGAAAGGGATCACAGCAAAATCTCGAGCATCATCTGATGCTGCATGGCTGCTAAGGTATTTACTACAACTCTGGGATACGGTGTGTCCTCACCTCCAGCAACTTGGATCAGTGCAATTAGCTCGACCATTCCTAGTCATTTATCTAGATACACTTCGACGGTATCTCTCTTTCGTTACCAAGATTGGTCTAGAGTCTGTTATTGCTCCTAAAGTACTGATACTCTTAGCTCGAGTCACAGAGACTCTTTCATTTGCTCTTGAGCCACTGCTTCTACGACTTTCTCTCCAAAATCATCTTTGCTCGGTCCTTCTTGAGGTAGCCATACAGTGTAGAGGGTCACGCAGCTTTGGCCGTGTCTCCTCCGAATGCCTTTTACCGGCGTTAGGAAATGTCGAACAACTTCCAAACGCATCAATGGATTTACTGGTAAGTCAGCCCTGTTCATTCGTCCGTGTAGTGCCGCTCATGTCGCCACAGTCCGCCACGAAACTCGTTATTGAATCTAGCACAATCTGGCGAACAGGAACCGCTCATGAATTGCCCGGAGGTCTTGCGATACCTTTCCAAGATAAAGATTTGCAGGAGATGTACATGACACATTTCAGCGTTCCTGGGACAGCAAAAGTCAACCTCGGAGATGAGAGAGCTCCAAAGAGAGCACGGCTGTCGGATCAAAAGATGGCGGATCAGCGCCCTCGTACGCTACAGTGGCTCAAGGGAGAATTGTGTCGATTGTTTTCCCTGCAAAAACCACATTCGTTCACTGAACTCCATCATGTCGCAGCGTAGGTGCTTTCTTACAGCCATAAATCATACGCTGACAAGTCTTAGCGAGTCTTACCCCCAATTGTCAGAAAGCGCTCAGTGCTCGGTGTTTCTGACAGTCGGTCAATTAGCCTGTACTAGCGAGGCAACTGTGACCGATAAGTTGGGTGAGGTAGCTGAAAATCCTGCATCCTCTAGGGGTAATGCAAGATGTTCAATTTGCGATGGCTGGCGCGCCACAACTTCACAAAGTACCATCACTGAGTGCGTGGTAGCAACCCAGCTGTTGTTGATATACGAGAGCCTCCTACAGTTACCACAGATGCAGAAGCGAAAGCGCCCCACTGTACTAGCAATGATTGCACTGAAGCGTCTCCTCACCCATACTAAGGATTCTAAGTGTCTGGCCCTTACCAACTCCATCCATGGTCAGTGGTGCATAAAGGCTTTACAAAACCCGGCCAGGGATATCAGAATAGCTGCTGGGTCTGTAGGTCTTCGCAATGCATTCACAAAGGTGTTCTGACATTTTGCAAAGTCGCATTCTACCTGTTTTTCTGCGGACCAATCTCCATCGAAGCATTCTGCAAGATAATCGCAGGAGAGCCCTCGAGTGTTTGCGAAACATTTCAGCGAATGGTGGAGCTTTGCTCCAGGAGACCTTGATCCTTGCTTGGGGTGAAGTAGCACGGTATGACAGATATCGTGGTTGGGCAACAGCAGTCTGATCGAGATACGTAGGATGACCGAAGGTGATGAACGAAATATTGTTTTACTTCGACTTGTGGAGTATCTGGGCCACACGAACCAGATAATCTGTGGTCTGGCCTACGATGAGGTATACTGAAGCCAATGATTGTTGTAGCAAGCTGACCCAAGAAAGCTACGGAGACTCGCCAACCACCTATGCTTGACCCCAATGCAACTGTTCGCTCCCTATTGGCGTACAATTGCACCGGCTGTGGTGATTGACCTCTTAAGGCGACCTCAGGTTGTGCAACAATTGGCAGATATCCTTGCGGTTACAGTCGCGGAATTTTTGGTATTCACCCAGACATACACAACTCCGTTCCTTGTCTTGACGAAAAAGCGAGAAGTATTGCAGAGGATTGCGGATTCTTCCAATCGCTCACCCAAACAACTCTGCATGGATCATTCCAATTTGGCGGCTATCCTTGCCTACATCTTGATGCAAGATCCGGAGGACATCGAAGGCATGATCATGGCCTTGTTTTCCAACATATCGCCTGAGTTTGCAAAGATTCATTACACGGACCTGCTGAAAGCTGAACAGCCTTTGACAGCAGCCGAGCTTTTGAAAGCCGCCACAGATGAAGATGACTCAGGCAAGCAAAAGGTGAGACTGGTTGCGATCTGGGATTCTGATTTGACTGACCTTCCCTCGCAGGCTCATCAAGCCCTTCGATTCCTCGCCAGCGTGACCCACGCTAGACAGGGTTCTTCTCGAGGTACAGCTCGGAAGACCGATGTAGTAGGTCCGTTTTTCGAGGATCATGTTCTAGGCATCATGGCCAATCTTTCGGATGTCATAAATGACGGAAGAGACTCGCAGTCGATATCGGAGAAGCTGCGATGTCTAGGCGCCGTAAGAGAGATGCTTAAGCTTGCAAAAAATTACATCAGCAATGGTTTACCACAGGTACTGGCCCAAGCCATCTTTGATCTACTGATGCTTATCTCGGAGGTAGATTTCTGCATGTCTGCAATCTGCCATTGAAAACCAGGATCTGTGCAATCAAGCTTTCGCTGCATGGGCGGTTATGATTGGGATACTGGGTGAGGATGAAGTTGGACCACTCGTTGACCCTACTTTTGCAATAATCGCCCATCATTGGAACTCTTTTGATGAACATACCCAAGCGCAAGCACACGATATGATCAGTGTATTGTTCAAAGCCTATCCCGGAATGATTCGCGATACCGCAAGTACTATACCATCGCTTGCGAACATCCCATTGATGACGAAGTTCGAGGATGAAGTCAGCAAGGTCAAAGCTCAAATGGATGTTAAACCACACTTCCAGGCGTTCATACAACGATGCAGCAACGAGAACACTATCGTGGTCACCAGGGCTCTAATTGAACTTGAGCTCTACTTGAAGGAGCACCAGAATTTCATTCACGAGGCAGCTGTTCGTGAACAACCGGACGCAGTTGTTTCGCAGCTTGTTCGCTCAGTACTTGATACATCTATCCATTTCAAGGATTCCAGTACAATCATCTCCGTCCTCGCCGCACAATGTTTGGGTCTCATCGGATGTTTAGATCCGACGCGAATCGAGGCGACGTTGGAGCAACGGGAGATGCTTGTACTTTCAAATTTTACAAAAGCAGAGGAGACCAAGGAGTTCATCGTATTCTTCCTACGCGAAATACTTGTGAAGGTGTTCCTATCGACTACTAACCCGCGAGCTCAAGGGTTTCTAGCCTATGCTATGCAGGAACTACTGATGTTCGCAGAGTTCGACAAATCTGTGACTGTTCGGTCTCGCGACTCGCACTACAGTGCCAATTACCACAGGTGGATGGAGCTTCCTGAGTCCGTCAGGAATACCCTGACACCGTTCCTTACTTCGAAATACTGTATCACCCCAGCTGTCCTGCAGCCAACCTGTTCGTTCCCGCTGTACAGGTCGACCATGACACACGCACAATGGCTTCGTGCTCTGGCCTACGATCTTCTAAGGAACTGTGCAGGAGAAAATGCCCGGGTCTTGTTTCCGGTTCTCAGCAGAATTGTTCGCTTTCAAGATATCTCTATTCCAACATTCCTTCTACCGTTTGCCGCGCTCAATGTTATTGTAGGCGGTACCGCTCAGCAAGTCTCCGCTATCGAAACAGAACTGCAACATGTCCTTAGTCATCCCTTGCCTGAGAATGATGTCGCTGCTAGAGACAACCTCATCTTGTGTAGTCAGGTACGGGCCACTGTCATTGGCGACCTTTACGTGCTGATCTAACATAGAATGTTTTTCAAATACTTGATTATCTGTCACGGTGGATGCAAGAAAAGAAAAAGGACACCAATGCCAAAAGCGCAACCTCGCGAGGTCCCCGTTCCACATTGGAGGCCGACATTGAGATGGCCGTCGCACAGATTGAGAGCGTCGACAGGGTTCTCAATTTGATGATACCTGCCGAGGTTATCTCCCGCCGTGCCGTAGAGTGCAAATCGTATGCGCGCGCATTGTTTCATTGGGAAGATTACATTCGACAGCAAAAGGAGACGGCTAGTGCCAACCGGGAAAAACCCGATTTTGGGCCTCTTTACGAAAGGCTTCAGGACATTTATAATCAGATAGATGAACCTGATGGCATAGAGGGCATCTCGGCTAACCTGCAAGTGCTGAACATCGATCAGCAAGTTCTCGAGCATCGGAAAGCCGGCCGTTGGACGGCGGCCCAGAGCTGGTATGAGATGTTGTTGAGTGAGAGACCAAACGATGTCAGTGTGCAATACAACCTGCTTATCAGTCTCAAGGAGTCAGGACAGCACGGTGAGTCGTGTGGGCTTATTCTGATATGATGCCGGCATTTGCTGACCCTTGAAGATGTGCTACTAAACCAGGTTGATGCCTTTGAGCGGTCTCAAGCCAGCTCTAGCATGGCTTTGCCTTTTGCTGCCGAGGCAGCTTGGGCGACCGGAAATTGGGAGCACTTAAAAGACCATCTCGAGAAATATCAGGATGCCGCGCCTGGAGACTTCAACGTCGGCGTCGGAAGAGCACTGTTAGCACTCGAGGATGGAGACCGTGAGCGTTTTCGTAACGCGTTACATATCCTTCGCCAGGATACGGCGAAAAATCTTACAAAGTCCAATACCATATCTCTGCAAACATGCCATGACGCAATGCTTAAGTTACACGCAACAACCGAGATCGAGCTGTTGAGTGGATTGGCGCCTGGAATGGTGCCGGAGAAGGCGATAATGATGTCGACCCTGAATCAACGCTTAGGCGCGATGGGTGCGTTCCTTTCCGACAAACAATACCTGCTTGGCGTTAGGAGAGCAGCTATGCAGCTCTCAAAGTAAGCCCTTAGCATCGTTACTTTGTAAGCTAAGCTAATTGTCGTAGACGCAAGGATATCACGTACATGGACATCTCATCTGCATGGTTGACTAGCGCCAAATTGGCACGTAAAGCTAGTCGCACTCATCAAGCTTTCAATGCTGTGTTGCATGCTTCCCACCTTGACGATGAATCTGTCACTCTAGAACATTCTCGTCTGCTCTGGCGAGAAGGGCAGCACCGCAAAGCCATCCGAAGCTTAGAAGGGGCCATCGCAGCAAATGTATTCAGATCTCATAACTTCGTCCAGCCAGAGGATTCTATGGTTCCTACGGACACGAATAAAGCGTCGCAGCAGAATCTGCTCACCGCAAGAGCTCATTTATTACTCGCTAAATGGATCGACCATGCCGGCCAGACGCAATCGGATGCGATCATACAGCAATATCGGGCGGCAGTGGCTTGCTACTCCAAATGGGAAAAGGGTCACTACTACCTCGGCAAGCATTACAACAAGCTGCTAGAGTCGGAAAAAGCCAAACCTCCAGCGAAGCAGGCTCAAACCTTCATTACTGGCGAGACTGCCAAACTAGTTATTGAAATTTATCTCAGAGCGATGTCCATGGGTGCCAAGTATATGCACCAGACTCTACCTCGAATTCTAACGCTGTGGCTCGAGCTTGGCTCTGAAGCCGAACAGCCCCTGGACCCAGTCTACGGGAACGACGAGAGTTTCCGGAGTCATATCACCGCTCAACGACGCAAGATGTTGACAGCCATCCACACTCAGCTCAAGAAGTACATTGACAGGTTGCCAGCGTTCGTGTTCTATACAGCGCTTTCACAGATCGTTGCTCGGATATGTCATCCACATCAGATCGTCTATTCACATCTTGTCGACATCGTGGTCAAAGTCGTCAGCCAACACCCCCAGCAAGCATTATGGACTTTGCTCGCCGTGGTGAAGTCGTCCTCTCGAGATCGAGCAGCAAGAGGCCATACGTGCATGAGCAAGCTCATGGAACACGCGAAGAAGGCGAGAGGCGACTCCCTTGACCTCCGAGCACTGATAGCCCAGAGCCAGAAGCTGTCAGATCAATTATTGAAGGTGTGCGAAGGAGAGCTCAAGGGAAAGTCGAGCAATGTCAGCATCACCAAAGACCTCGGTTTCAACCATAAGAGCGCGCCGTGCAAGATAGTCATACCGCTCGAATCCACTTTAACAGCTAGCCTGCCGACTGTGACCGACAATGTCAGGATGAAAGCACACAAAGCCTTCTCCAAAGAAATCATCACGATTTCCAGTTTCCTCGAAGACGTTCTAGTCCTGAATTCTCTTCAAAAACCTCGCCGGATCAGCATCCGCGGGTCTGATGGGCACGTCTACGCCTTGCTCTGCAAACCCAAAGATGACCTGCGCAAAGACCAGCGGCTTATGGAATTCAACGCCATGATCAACCGCTCCCTGAAGAAAGACGCCGAATCCAGCAAGCGGCGCCTTTACATCAAAACCTACGCCGTCACCCCCCTAAACGAAGAGTGCGGCCTCATCGAATGGATCGACAACCTCAAAACCCTCCGCGACATCCTCCTCAACCTCTACAAGCAGAAAAACATCCCCATCAACTACAACGAGCTCCGCACCCTCCTCAACGAAGCCTCCTCCTCCCCCTCCAAAACCCCCGTCTTCACCAACCGCATCCTCTCCAAATTCCCACCCGCCTTCCACGAATGGTTCATCGACCAGTTCCCCGAGCCTTCCGCCTGGTTCGCCGCCCGCCTGCGCTACACCCGCTCCTGCGCCGTCATGTCCATCGTCGGCCACGTCCTCGGCCTCGGCGACCGCCACGGCGAGAACATCCTCTTCGAGGAAACCACCGGCGGCACCTTCCACGTCGACTTCAACTGCCTCTTCGACAAGGGCCTCACCTTCGAGAAGCCCGAGCTCGTCCCCTTCCGCCTGACCCACAACATGGTCGACGCCTTCGGCGCCTACGGCATCGACGGCCCCTTCCGCAGATCCGCGGAACTGACCCTCATGATCCTGAGACAGCATGAGGATACGCTGATGACGATCTTGGAGACGTTTGTGTATGATCCGACGACGGATTTTATTGGGAAGAAGAAAAAGAGCAGTAGGGAGCTGCTGGTGCCGGATACGCCCGAGGGGGTGCTGGAGAGTGTGAGGAGTAAGGTGAGGGGGTTGCTGTTGGGGGAGAGCGTGCCGTTGGGGGTGGAGGGGTATGTCCAGGTTATGGTGGAGCAGGCGAGGGATCCGTGGAGGCTGTGTAATATGTATATTGGGTGGTGTGCTTTCTTTTGAGGTGGAGAAAGGCGAGAGGGGTGGGAAGGGATCAGGGAGAGGTGACGTGAGGTAGTTGATGGTGCATTATACGTTTGCTATTATCATGGTCTCTTGACGTATCCCAGAGTCAATAACCTCTAGAAACTGCACACCCATATCAAAGTCCATCCATACCTCAGCAGACCTGGTTTCCTCAACGCATCCAAATATGCGATCCCTCATCCAGGCACACACTCAGTCTATTAAGCAAGCACCATACAGACCTCCTTGTCCGCTTGAACACACATTCTCCTTCTGTAGGATATTCTTTTGGGCCCTCATTTGCTATCCACGCCGTTCAGAGGGATCATCAATTCATGGAACCAGGTCACGGGAGTGAGATAGGCGACGTGAGAGCGATCTTTTGGGGACTCGGACGGGCGTGTGTATCAGAGGTGAGGCGTAAGCGGGGAGGAATGGGGGCGGCAACGAGGTGGGAATGAGGATGGGCTTTGTGGGATGGGTGGAGGATTTGTGAGGGGTTTGATGGTGTGTGATCTGGTATTGTTGGAATATAATTTTGTCTTTTGTGTAGGAACAGATATGCTCTGTTCCATGCGTTGGCAAGAGTGGGTGCGATGTTGACTGGCAATTGAGGGGAGAAATGTGTTGAAAGAGGTTCTGATGGGGTGGACAAGCTACTTAGCTAGGGATGAAAGAGGAAGGAGTGGAAGCATTTGCGTTCGCTTCGAGCGGACGTCGAAGAACAGGGTTTGCAGAGGCTGGGGATATTGGTATTTTAGGTCGATTATTCTCCGAGAAGTGCACCATACGATTTGTGTACGATATGCTATTATGAGCAAGTCTGTAGGAAAGAAGCCTAGCCTGCCACAATTTGCGAAGATATGGCCTAAAATCTTTGTAGCTATCATTTAGAATACATCGTTCAGGCGGATCGTAGCTTTGGCAAACAAAACACTCTGGAGAGCCTTATAGTTCATGTAGGACCCCATTTTCTTAAGGCAAAGTCGTCGCCGCGCATTATGTCAAAAGGTGGCTGAGTGTTGCTAGGTTTCCTTGGTGATATGGGCCTATTGAGAGCCAGTGTGTCCCCCTTGAGTTTAGATTCCCATAATATAGAGATCTGAAATGATTCTAGGAGGTTGATGCGCTGTGAGTCAGCTGTTGATAGATGAGAGGGTAGGCGGTTGGTCCGGTTTGCTGGTTGTGATGTAAAAAGTCGAGTTATACATTGACGCTCTTTCGAGGGTGAGGTCTTCCATACGGCACAAGAACTCACACCGAAGCTGGTCTGTTGGAGGTAAACGCTACTGCGGTTGGCTGTTCCAGATGTAGGATCTTCGAAGTTGGCAGTCGCTCTTTCAATTGAAGCACTGGAGCTATCTACTGGCTCTTGTCTCTGCGATGGATCTGCGACGAGATTTGAACTTTGTGACCCTACTGGAAAAAGTGGCCTCGTAATGAGTGGGTCGCCTGCGTTGGTTCCTCGTGCCGCCTGTCCACCTCTGGCATAGCTCATTGTCGAGTGGGATTTTGAAAATGTCTGTTGTGAGTGCTCTTGGTTCCTAGATGAACAGATTTGACCAGGGGATGGACTATGAAGATGGACGACCGCCCGAGACGGCTGGTACTCGGCCTTCTTTCAGAGCATCGAATTGGGAGCTGTGATGTGCGGGCATTACCCATACGCTACGGCTATAGCAACAACAACAGAGTAAAGGTTTCGTTGGCGAGCCTGGTCAACGTGGTGTAGACTATAGCCTGCTGCTCACCAAATCCAGAGTCTGCCTAGGAACTTTGCAGGGCAGCATGGTGATACTTCATCATGATGGCGAGACCTTCGTTTATTTGGCTTCGCATCCTGTTAAGCTGCTTCTCAAGACCCGTTACCTTGTATTTGTCCCAAGCTGTAGCCAATGCATTCTGGAAGTTTTGCCATTCTTTATCAGGACCTTGGACCTTTTTGTCGTCATGAGCAGCCAGCAACTCTCTGGTCGTCTGGTCACAAGCTGTAGCGACTTCCTGTTTCCACTGGAAGGCGGTACAATCGTAAGCTTATCATTAAGTTGACATATGTCCGTAGCGACAGACTCAAGCTCGAAATACGCCACAAATGCATTCATCAACAGATGAGTACTATTCCAAGCTTCCCAGTCCCAACTGTGTGCTGAATTTAACGAACCGTACGATAGCAGTCACCAAACCGATGGCATTGAGGGGGTCCATCACGATGAATGCCAATTAAACCGCTGCTTGATATGAGTGATCCGCTAGACAATAGCTGGAGGACGCAGCTCAAATGCGTAGCTTGTTCCGGATGATTTCGTTTTTCTCATTTGACCCGATGGCTGGGGATATGTCCTCCGAGATTGGTGGGCCAATCATCGAAGACGATGTTTAGCGAGGACGCCTCTAGATGTTCGTATAATTTGTGGGATTGACTAAGAATGGGCGCCAAAGAATTGTTGATTCTAGAAGTACGTCGTATCGAACCGAGACTGTGTTCATTTGAACCGTTCCCGGGTCGCTGATGCTCAATCTTCGCCCTTCTTCTTCGCTCTCTAAACCATATGATCAATCTCACTTTGGGATAGCTCGAGGTCTTCTAATCGATCACTCATAGACGAACGCCGGTACGCTTGATCTCGACCCGTATTCCTAGCTCTGTGAACCATCAAACGAACCTAACTTTAGCAAAGGATAGCGTCTTCGGGTTGAACACCCATGCACGCGCTCAACCAGAGCAACAAAAATGACTCTTTGATAGTCACGCGTAGTGTAGACGATGATTACTAGATCAATGGACAATAAGCGAAATGGTTCCGGCCCGTTATAAAAATGGACCACGGCAGGCTGTTGTAGCCCCAGCCGAGATGGCATATCGAAAAGAGCAAATCATCGTCAAGGGCCTTCGTAGACAGCATTGGGCTCAGTCTTGTACAGTTTTCCGGCTGTTGCCTTTTTCAAGAGACTTGCAGTCTGAAAAGATCGGTTATCGTGAAGTGACATCATAAACAATATCTGGATCAACTTTGAATTTCCTTTCCACTCGCGTGTAAGTGACGTCGTCCTTGACTGCGCTCAGTTCTGGTTGCTCTGCACCAGGTAAAGCGACACAGGCAATCTCACGATGTCCTTGACCGACGTGTGATAGCCCACGCTTGAAGTTCAGAAGCCCCAGTTCACGAATTGACAACTTCTCCAGTTGAATATCGCTCGCCCATGTGAAATCTTGGTATTTTGTGCATAGTTCGGCAACGTCAGGGCGTAGAGTCATGTATAGGACTTTTCCTTTAGGCATATGTTTCAGGAGATGATGTTTCTGGCTTGGAGTCGTTGTGAAAATTCTTCCGGTGTCTATTACAGCCATACGCAGAGGGCGGCTTTCGTTCAACGGCTTTGCCGGAGTCAACTTCATGAGACCAGCCTCCAAGAAACGGCGTTGGATCGTCTGAAAAAAGCTAGATAGGATGCTTTCGGTGTCAATGATTGCAGCGTTTAGTCTTGCAGAGACATATTCCGAGCGATCAAATCCCTTGATCGAGACGCTTATCGGTTGGACTGTGTGAGAATCACCCAGGTTATGTAATGTGCCAAAACTCTATCGACGTTCGTTGCCACTGCGCAACTCGTCCAGCATGTTGTCAAGGTCGAGACCTTTCAGGAGGCTTTTGGCTTTTAAAATTTTGCTGTCAGACTGAAGCGATAGCTCGCCTAACGTGAGCCTCTGTGTATCTGGCCAGACGAATGCTTCGGTTGGGATCTTACTGGTGATCGGATCCCTCATAAGCCGCTGGCGGGCACCGCTGAGCTGTGAGCGCGATTTCGAGGTAGCCAGTGGAATGCACAAGAAGTGGGTCAATTTGAATCTATACTTATCATCACTAGGTACGAGATATCCCCACCAACCTTTCCAAGGAGAAGGCATGGTCAGAGATAGCACCAGAGGTGCACCGGTCTATGTTCGGTTTGGAGCCCAGGATGAAATAATCATTAGCTACCTAGAACAAGCGTACGACGATACCGTATCAGTTGGCGATGACATGCCGAAGAGTTTTCGCGTTACACAACACTAATGGTCCCTTGCATGAGCACTGCATGTACTCAGTATACAGACATTCACAGCCGCATCACCCATCTCCTGAAATATAGCAGCCCCGTATAAAGAACAACGCAAGCGCCCTGTCGCAGGACGAACTCGCAGATATAGAGAAGCCCGAGCTGCATCGCAGTCTAGCGTTCCCGGTTGGCGGTTGAGAAGTTAATCACACTTGCGGCGCTGGGATCGCGAGCATGAGAGTACGTGACCGAGTCACCCTGGCAGCCCATGTCCTCCAGTCTTCACGTCCCGACGAATGAACGCCCTGGGTATATGGTGTCGAATGCCGAAGGGTGTGGTTAGCTACTTGCTTTGTGTTTCAGCGATGTCCAGCAACCAAGATACAAGATGGCCAATGGAAGAAACTGTAGGGTTTTGATATCCTAGTATAGGATTGATCCGCGAATATAGCTTACCAACCGCAAAACTTTTCTTAAGGGTAGAAGGATGAGAGTGTACGTAGGGGGAGTACTTGAGAAGACGAAAGTCGTCTTGAGTACAGATCACGTGCTTTTTCCTCTTTGAAATTGACACATGAGTAGAATTATATTATTGTAGCATATGGTTCATTGTCCCATGATTATGATGTTCAAGCTAGTTCTGTAAAACTTTTCCATTCCGCGCCACTAATAAGCAACCATCTCACTCAAGCCCTCCAGCTCCCTCTCGAAGCACCGATGCTGGCTAATCTGCCACGCATATGCGTCCATGAAGTCCTTCGCTCCCTTCACCATTTTCAGCCCTTCCTTGAAGCTCTCCGGCTTCGTGGTTCCCGCGGTCACAACTCCGTAGCTACTCACTACCTCCCCATTGCCCTGCGTACTGAAGTGCATCCCTTCAACCGCACATGCAAGCTTCACGAGTTCGACACCCTCTACTGTGGCACCAATGGCTTTCAAGTGCCCAAAAGCCTCGCGCACCCAGTGAACGACACGACCTTGTTTCTTAAGAGTCTGAATGTGGGATCCGCCGGGTACGAAGACGGAGTCGAACATGGTGCTTCGCATGCCCTCGAAGTGGTGGTCTGGCTGAACGCCTTTCCCATTCTTGTCCTCGCCATCAGCAAAGACGGGTTGGCGCTTGGGACCGATGACGAAAGGGAACGCCTTTGCGGCTTTCAGCGCAGCCATGACGCCGTTGAAGGCGACGGGGTCGTACCCGTCCGCGATAAGAATGGCGACGCGGCGGGTAGCGATTGTCGGCTCAGGGGCGTTGACCGATGTCATGCTGAGGGAGGCGCATTTCTTGCCATGATTGGGGCGAGTCGCTTTGGTAGGAGTCGGTGCGCCACACTTTTCGGCGACGGCCTGGGCCAGACCGAGATCGATATCGCAGAGGCGCTCCGACATGCGATGATAGACGATAGGATCGTCGCAATGGTCCAATTCGAATGCGAGAGCACTGGTGAGGTGGGCCTTTTCGGGCTCGGACTGAGAATTGTAGAAGAGTTGGGCTTGGTTGAAATGTTCGCGGAATTTCTTGGACTTCAGGCGCTGCTTGATGCCGGCAACCTTTTCGGGATAATCGACATACCCACCTTCTTCAACAGACGCTGGGGGAACAGCGCTGTGGCGGTTGGGCCAGTAGTTGATTTTACCTTGGTGGATTACGTGCTGGCCTTGGCCGTCGCGCTGGTGGTTCATAACAGGGCAGACGGGTCGGTTGATGGGAAGTTGCTGCCAATTGATGCCAAGTCGGGAGAGCTGCGTGTCGAAGTAGGAGAAATTCCGGCCTTGGAGAAGAGGGTCGTCCGAAAAGCCAATTCCAGGCACAACGTGGCTGGTACAGAATGCCACTTGCTCGGTCTGGGTGAAGTACTCGTCAACATTGCGATTGAGCTCGAGCTCACCAATGTATCGAATCGGTATTTCCTCTTCCGGCCAGACCTTGGTAGCATCAAGAATGTCGAATTCGAAGTCATCCTGCTGTGATTCTTTAAGAGTCTGGATGCCGAACTTCCATTTGGGATACTGGCCGGCGCTGATCGCATCATAGAGGTCCTTCCGGTGGAAGTCCGGATCTTGTCCACAGATCTTAAGAGCTTCGTCCCACACCAGAGAATGGACGCCCAACGTGGGTGTAAAATGAAATTTGACAAAGTGTCTCTCGCCTTTGTCATTCTGTAGGGTGTACGTGTTCACTCCAAAGCCCTAGCAAGCGAACCGTCAGTCTCACGAAGGGCATGCATACGGTGCAAACGGACCTGGATCATACGAAGCGATCGAGGGATACCACGATCTGACATTGCCCACATGAACATATGGGTTGCCTCAGTGTGTAGATATTGAAAATCCCAGAAATTGTTGTGCGCTGACTGTGCTTGAGGAATTTCAGTATCCGGCTCCGGCTTACCCGCATGGACTGTTGAGATCAGTACAGGTTACTTTTATAGCCTCTATTTGAAGACGATAGCCAAGAAAGACTTACTGACGTCCGGAAACTTCATGGCATCCTGGATGAAGAACACCGGGATGTCGTTTCCCACAATGTCCCAATTACCCTCCTCAGTGTAGAATTTGACCGCGAAGCCTCGTACATCGCGCACAGTGTCTGCACTGCCTCTTGATCCCAATACCGTGGAGAATCTCAGAAAGACGGGAGTGGTACGGGAGGTATCGGTAAGTATACCGGCTTTGGTAACATCGGCGGCACTTTCGTAGAGCTTGAAAGTCCCGAATGCACCAACGCCACGGGCATGGACGACGCGTTCGGGGATACGCTCATGGTCGAATCTGTGGATCTAGGAGACTGTCAGCAAAGCTCCGCATTGTGATGGGCGTTTGAGAACAACCTTCTCTCTCCCGTGACCATCCTCGAGTAAGGTAGCACCGTATTTCTCTTCTGTGGAGACGGAAAGCCAATGATCGGTGTTGCTGACTTTAATGCCCCAATCAGTAGTAATACGAGCATTGGAGTCCTCTGAGTTGACCATGTCCTTTGACATGTCGGCAAGCTTGGGATTGTCGGTAGCAGCGCCGTTCATGTTGACGGCTTTCTGGAGGCCATTTGCTATAGTGGATGCCATGATGGTGTCCTTTCAAAGCATGAAAATTGTGTGAAGCGAAGGAGTGTGAGGTCGAGGAGTGGCAATTGATCGTCAGGATTGGGCCCAAAGATGCCACAGCCAATTCTTGCTTCCGAGCTTGCCGAGACATGCTTTATGATCAGCTTCAGCTTCACTAGACACATCTCAGTGCGGCGAAGTCGTTCGTCAGTCGAGAACGCCAATTGCGGCTATAGCCTGCTCAATCCCATTCGATTTCAACACCAGTCAAGCATCTCTACGATAAGCAATTACTATTCCGACAGCACTGGCTAAGAAGTACAACTGCTGGGATAGCCAGTTTTAAGGTTTTTGCAAGGTTTATACTTAGGGTTTACAGCAAGGCTAGGGTTGATTGAAGAATAGGTCGAATCTCTTCGCCAAAGTTTTAGAGAAATCCTTGCCTTTTTTACACTGAAAACCGCGATGAATATTACAAGATACGAAGCTCTGGGCCAATGGAAGGTGAATAAAGCGATACAGCTAAAACAGCGATTGCTAATCAGGACTTTGGACTATACTATCAATGTTCTCCGCGAGCTGTGGTCTAGATGCTCGGTGTCCTACTTGCTCGGGTCAAGTCTCTCCTTTGATTGGCACAGCGATTTCGAATGTGCTCCGTTAATGGTAACACTCCGAGGATTATTCGTCGAACAGACGGCAGAAATGTTGGAGCCCGCAGCACATTGGGTAGGGTTGACCGGTCATCAGGTCTTTCAATGATTCATCTTATGGAACGAGCAACGAATATAATTGCAGTCGAAGCTCAAATAGTAAGGCTCTGAGCGATGCCGCAGCGGTCTCATTGTGGCTTCGCGACGGATGCTTGGTCATGTTGTTCTACAACTGCGATTCCGGTGTATGCCGTTTGTTGTCAACGCCTTTGATTCCTTTGCGGCGCTCCTGCGTACATCCAGCTTTCTGCTACCGTATTGACGGCCTCTTCCAAATTGCTATATGAAGGTATCCTTGTTAGTGACCGAGTCGTATAGCAATCGACTCTCGCTCACACTATAGAATACTTAGACCTATTGCAAAGTATTATGGGAAAGTTAAAAAACACCGTTGTCTCTTGCACCTAATGTTGAAAGTGGTTTGATTACACGATAGACGACGAGCAAGATGAGGGTCTGAGCTTGCGTGTTTGATCGACTTAAAATCTGTCAATCTTCATCTGCTACATCTACAAGAGCAAGATTTGAGCTTCAATCTCTGTGTATTTCCGATCCAAAACGAAGAGCGAAGTAGGATGGGAGGGGGGTGCAAGCAGCAGCGCCCTTGATCTACTCGCCCTTTCGCCATCCGGAATATACAGCCGTCTATACCAAAGAATCTATCCTTAGGATTCGTCTACTTGAACATATAAAGAAGTACTGAACTCGTTTGCGCTGTAATGATCATACGTCGTAGTACTGTCGTCCCGGTGTCCTGTTCCCATTTCTATGTGTACCGTTTCAAGAAATTTTCTGTGTCCAAGCATAAGGTAATGTCATGTTTCCATGACCGAGATCGCTGACTCCTGCAATGCCCGTGATCAACTCCGGAATATCCATTACCACAGCCCCACATAGCCTCACGTTGCCTGCCCCAATGCGGCACCGCAAAGGTGTTTCTCCAAAGGCCGACCGCTCGAGAACCAGGTCAAGAAAGTGTCTCGACCGTTCTCCCGTCGGCTTTTATCGTCGTGTTGTTATTGTTGTCCTTGAGCACTCTCATACCACCGTGCATATCTATAGCGGCGGCCCAAGTTTTTGGCACCACCAGTGTGCCGTTCCTCGGCTTGCGGTACATCTGCTCTATCATATCTTTGACCGTCGCCTCCCGCTCCTTCACTTTTGTAGCACTCGTCTTCTCGATTTCACGTGGAGACTGAAAGCTGCGGTCATTAGTCGGTCGAAAAACCTCTTCTTCTCCTTTCCTGTCACAGAGTCCCGACCTCGAACATATCCTATCATGTGAATCCACCAAGGCCCGGAGAGAGTTAATCAGAGGTCGCTGATTCACACGATTCTGCTCCTCGTCCACACGTCCACCTCCTGAATCTCCCGGGTTTCCCCATCTCTACCGGCTTTCTTCCACCGAAACCAAGTAAAGGCTTGCTCCTCGGGTCCAAGAGCGCGTTCAAATTCCTCCCTCAATTTCCTTGCACGTTCATCCCGGTCAATACTTCTCTTCTCCTTTTCCTGCCGGCGAGCCCGAGCTTCTTCCATCACTGCGTCTTGAAGAATGCACTTATCTTTCTTCTGCTGTTCGAAAAACTCATCTTCATCATTGATTTCCCAGGAAGTCAAGGGCAGCTCGCCCATCTCCACGGCAAGCTCATCACATAGCTTTGCCGTCTCGATATGTCTTGGTGTCAGACGACTTGGGAGAGAGTGACACTCTATGGTGACGCGATTGTATACCTAGGCTTTCATCAGTTTATTCCTGTTCTGTTCAACATGATACGTTTCGACAACATGCCCCTGCTTTTGTTCTCTCCACGTAACGTTACCTCAGAAAGAGGCTTCAGATGCCGGCTATCTTCTTAAGCGAAAGATGTAAGGAACCCTTACAAGGACTGAGTGTCAAGCAGAAGATTACTGAACAAAAGCTACGAATGAAAGAAGAAGGTATGTTCTCTACCCACATAGAATATTTGAGGAGGCTCCATTCGCTTTTCACTCATCTCCGCCACTTTCGCCAGAAATCGCAACGCCCCCTTAGTATCCCGGAACTTGAGCGATCTATTGATCACTCTCGGCACACGGTCCTTGCGAAACCATCGTGGGTTCAGCTTCGCATAAATTAGCAGTTGGGCTTCGCTGTACCAGGAACTCTGCGGGTCGTTAGCGCAATTTTCGAGTCTAGATTTGGAAGCGGGAATCGTATCCCAGAACGGCGGGAGTTGGATTCTGGGGCTAGCGACTGGGGAGTTCATGACGAGCGAAGAAGAGTAGCAGCGTGCGCGAGCGCGGGGCCCAGCGACGGTTAAGAGGCGGCCGAGTGCAAGCGGGAGGCATGATTTAGGCATAGAAGAGGCGGTACTCTAAGGGCAAGGCACATCGATTTCTGATCAACACCATAACCGTGGGTGCCCCACTAAGAATTGGCAAGCACTCCTTAGTGGGCCGCATCTCAAACACCAATGCAGTTCAAACACCACATTTTAGGAACTTTTCTATCCACCATTACAACATCATCAATATAGCTCCGTTTTATGTAAATAGCGCGTCCAGTTAAAGCCATAGATGTGCTCTACAAATTATACGTTGAAAGTTAATCAATTGAATAAGAAGTGATAGATTTTTTGATAGCGAGAGAGATAGCTCTTCAAGATCAAAAATAGACTGACCGTCGAATCGGATTTCGGTTCCAACTTTAGGAACCAACTTGATCTGTCGATTTCCATATTAGAAATCGATCTAAAATCCGATTCGATTTCTATTATTTTGAAATTGATTCGATCTAATTCGACTCGATTTTCGACTTCAATATTAGAAATCAAATCGAATTGTTAAAAAATCGAAAATAATATTATTATGTTAAGATTTTCTATTTTTGAATATACATTATTATAATTTTGAATTTTTCGCTAGAGTATTAAGTAGTATACTTCGACATAAAAGCTATACTTGCTTATATTATCTCAAAACAGCTTGTTTAGACTAGTTGCTACTTATATTACTCTTTTATATTATTTTTTTGTTTTCGAATTATTTTCTCGAACTATTAAAGAATATTGTTATACTATATTTGTATTTTTGTTTACAAAATATCGAACTTTTTAAAAGCTTTAAATTAATTATTGTCTTTAAGCAAATTTTTTTTTAGCAAATCTATTTTTTGCAATTTGCTATTTAGTAGTTTATATTTTAATTAATTCGCAACTTAATCTAATTAAAATTTTCTTACTTTTGCTTTTAATAATAGAAAAAGTATTCTTTGCAAAATATTAAACAAAATATTTATCAATTATCTACTATTTATTTTAAGAGAGAGAAACAAATATATTAAATAAAATTTAAATACTAATATTTAATTTCAAGTATAATAGTTACAAATAATTGTTAACAATAGTATTTTAAACAAAACTTAATCAAGACTTGTCAATTTATATTAAACAAAAAAAATTAATATAGAAGTACAATTTGAGTTTTGAAACAAATATATTTAAATAGTTTTAATTGTAGATAGTATTTCAAAAATTGTATATAAAAGTTATTATAAAATTTTGAATTATTCTATTGCTTACAATTATTCAAGCATATCGAATATAAAGAAATATCTTCTATTTTTGTTGTTTAAAACAAAAACAATCTTAATTGCAAATTGCAATTAATCTAGTTTTTAATCGTATAAATTACAATTAATAATATATATAAATAATATAAAACTAACAATTTTTTAGAAAAAGAGTTATATTAATTTGTTGTTATTTTTTATTTAAGAAAATTAAAAAGATTAACTATATAAGACTTTTGTAAATTTAAATTTGTTTTTTCGAACTATTAACAATCTTAACTTTCGACAGCTATTAGAAATATTTTGATTAAATTTGATATTTTTGAGTTGCACAAAACTATTTAAGATAATTCTCTCGAAATATAATTAAATTTATAAAAAAATTAAGATAGATTTTAAGAATATTTAATATATCTCTATTGCTTTAATTATATAATCTAGTTCTTAAAGACTTGTCTATTTGAAAGTATTAATATATTAAATAAATATTGCATTTCAATTTTGCAAATATTTTATTAAATTTACTTCTCTTAATATCGAGTATATAGATTGTTAATTAATATTAAAACTTATAAAGATTTTAAAGTTTTTCGAGATTAAAGACAAACTTCTTGAAATTGTTATCGATAATACAAGTAATAACAATATACTTAAAAACAAACTCGAAAAAATTTTGAATCGATAAAAGTTTTAATAGAACTAGACTAATCGTCGGGCCAGGTTATGATACCACCCCTCTAGTTCGACCCGGCGCCAAGACCGAGTCGCGACGATTTTTTGGAATCGAATCGCTCAAATTAGTTTAGCGCGCTTCGCGCTAAACTACTTATAGTAATCGACTAAACTACTTTGAGCGATTCGATTCCTCGAATTTTTTTTGACTTAGGTCTTGGCATTTGCACGTGACATTTCCGGGTCAACGCGATTAGTCTAAATAGAACAAATAATAGAACTCTATATCTTGTTTAATTTATATTATCAATCTTGTAACTCAAAATTTTATTTCGACTATAGAATCGAATAAACTAATTGCGTCGATTTAGGAAATCAAGTTTGATTTAAGAAATTAAATCGAATTAAAAATCTTGACAATTTAATTTCTAAAATTAAAATTTACAATTTAATTTAATTTTAAATCTAAAATCGAAAATCAAATTAAAAAATTAAATCAAATTGTCAAGACTATTATTTTTAGTAAATTTTATTATTTTTAGTAATAAGTTAATTAATTTTAGTAAAAATTAATTAATAATTTAATAGAAATAGTTAATCTATTTAAATTAATTAATAAATATATTAGAAATTTCTTTTTATAAATAAGTATTATACTAATACTTTTGTAAGAAGTATTAGAGAGAATTATATTATTAAAGAGATTTATAGATGTCTTTAGACAATGCAAGCAATTACTTAATAACAAGAAATTGCAACTTAGTAGTCGTAATCATAAGTTAAGACTTAAAATAAATTAAATACAATTTATAAGAAAGTTGTGTTCGAAAACTATATATCTTTTTATTATTTGATATTTAAGATGTTTAAGATATTTAAGATCTTAATTATTTTGATTATTTTAATTCTAAATTTAAGATTTTTAAGAATTAAGCTATCTTAATTATCTTAATTTTATTAACAAATTTTTTCTTTTTAATTATCTTTTAAAAAGTAATACGCAACAAATAATATTTATTAGTACGCAACTTATAATACTATCTTTTCTCTTTAAGAATTTTTGTTTCGAAATTATCTATCCTTTTTTACTATATTAATTAAATTAATTATTAAACAATATTGCAATTTTGTTGCTAATTGTTGTTAAAAATACGTTTTTTTTACAATATATTTTTGTCGAATTTGCGTTTTATTTAATATATTTTATCGAATAAATAGAGAATATCTTAAGTATAAAAAGTATTATTAAAAGAATCGAAAATAAATTTGACTTCTAATTATTAAAAAATAAATAAAGTTATTTAGAAGATTAAAAAGCTAAATAATAAAATAACAAAATTGCATTTAAGAATTGCGCAAAAGACAAAATAAAGAAACTACTAACTTTGTTGTTTAAAAAAATATAAATAATACAAAGTCAAAAAATATTTTAAAGATAAAAAAAAATAAAAGAGAAATTAAATATATTAAAGAGATATTCGAAATTTTGTTTAATATTATTATTAATTTTTTGTTATTTGTTTTTTTGTCTTTTAATACTTTGTCGATTTTTATAAATAATTTTGTTGTTAACAAAATTGTTGCAATTTGTCAAAGTACTTCTTTAAATTCTTAAATAACTTATATATATTTTTAAAAATAAAATATTCTTTTTATTTAATAAGATATTTTTAATTTTTTTGTTGTAAAATTTTCTTAATTTTATATTGTTTCTCTTTTTGTAAATAGAAATAAATATTTTATAAAAATATAATTAAATTTGTTAATTTTAATAATAAAATATAAAATATTAAAAATACTTTAATATTTTTAAGTAAATCGAGTTTATAATTAATTAATTTTTTAATTTTTTTAACAAAAAATAATTCGACTTTAATATAATTTAATTTCTTGTTTAACTTTTTTGTTTTAAGATTTTTTGTAAAAAGAGATATTTTTTTTTTTCTTAATTAAGATATTGTTTTTTGTTTTTTGTTTTTTATTTTAATATTTAATTAATTTTTTTTATATTTTTAAAATATTGTTGTATATCTTTTTTAATATTATTATTCTTTTAATAATTAATTAAGTTAACAAATATTTTTGTTTTTTCTTAAAAAAAATTAAATTCTCTATTATAGTTAACAAAGAATAAAATTATTTTAATAATATTCGAAATCTTTGTATTTAGTATTAATTATATTATAGATAAAAGTAATATTTAATTGCTATAAGTATTGTTAATGTAACATCTTAAATATTGCTTTAAATTTTAATTTGTTTACTTTATTTAATTATTTGTAATTAAGTAATAGTTAATAAATATTCTAAGTCTTGTTTCTAATATTAATAGAAGTATTTTTTAATAGTTAGACGTAAAAAGCTTCTCTTTATTATTAATTAATTCTTTAAGTATATTATAATATTATATAAGTCGATTTAATACAATATATTTTAATTGTTCTATTATAAATTTCTTCTTATATATAATAATATATAAATACTTAATAAATTTGTTAATTATTATTAGTATCGAATTATATTTGTTTTTAATTACTAAATTTGTTAACTTAAATAACTTAATAATAAAGTTTATTATAACTTTATTCTATAACAATTTAAATAGTTTCTAATATTAAATTTTATTATAATTTGCATATATACTATATTTGTTCTATTAATAACTAAGATATTGCTTAATATATATCTCGACAACTTGTTTTATTTAAGAAAACTAATAATATTAATATAAAAACTAAAGAATTTTGATTATTCTTAAATATTTTTGCAATAATTTATTATAATATTTCTTTATATATTTGTCGTTTTTGTCAATAAATATTTGAAATTTTTCTTTTTTTACTAGAAATTCTTTTTTATTATTTCTAAATATTTGTAAAATAGTATTTAGTTTATATTTATTTACTAATAATAATTTATTTTTGTTAATTTTAAGTATATTATAATTAAACAATTTCTTTATTTTTATATAATTATTTCTTTTGCTAAGTGCGTTTGCTTTATTATTATTTTAATCTAGTATATATTGTATCTTAAACTTGTATTATTTAAATTATTTTAATTATTATATTTGTTTTTTATTAAGTTATTTAATAATAATAAAGTATAAAAGATTTTTGTAATTTATAAGAATTGTAAGTTTTAATAATTCTTCGATATATACTCTTTATAATTTTAGAAAAACTATAATAGCAAATAGGTTTTTATTTTAAATATTATAATTTTATTTAATTAATAAAAGTTTTCTTAAAAAATATATTATTAAATATTAAATATTATATATCTTTATATTTTTAATTAAATTTAATATGTCGATTTTAATTTTGCTTAACAACTGTAAGTTATATATTTTTAATATTAATTTCTTTAAATATTTTAACTTAAAATTCTAAAATAAATTTTTTTCTATTAATTTTTCTATTTATAATTTTAATGTTAGCGATCAATAATCTAATAAATATGTTAGTATTAAACTCTTGTAATAACGACTTAACGTTGTGCAAAGTTTTCTTTCTAAGAATTCTTTTCTAAAATTCTTACAAATTAATGCTTCTCTAAATTATAGTTCTACATATTATATAATCTCGTCTTATATATATCGATATAGCAATATTTTGTTACACGTTCGTATATAATCTTACAATATTAATTTGTTTCAATCTATAAGAGCAATTGTTTAACAAGATAATTAATATAATATACAATATAAGACAATATTTAAACAATAACAACAATATTGCAACGTTTTAACAATCGAAGAATAAAAGCAATACAAAAATTTAATTTATATTAATTACGAATCTCGAGATTATATTACAAGAAAAATCTTTATAAAACAATAATATTGTATTGTTGCTATTGTTTAATAAAGATATTAATTATAAAAAGTCATTTGTTAAAAAGCAAACAAAAAGACGTAAACTTTAATTAAAACAAGATTTTTATATTGCTTAAACAAAGAACAAATATCTTGAAGAATCTTTTTGTTAAAACAAAGTTAAAGTATCTAGTTCGCGTCGCTTTTATAAAAACAACTTTAATAACAAAAATAACAAATCGATGCTTAAGAAGTAATGCTTCGCACAATTTATAAAATTGATTAATTTAAATTTATATTATAAAAAGAACTTTAAAAAATAAAAAAATTAAACTCGAAGTACTAAAAACTTTTTCGAAATTAATAAAGAGTAATTTTTAAAAAAAATTACAAAGATTTGTTAAATTTAATAATTTCTTCGAAATGCGCTTGCGTTGCAATAAAAGAATTACAAAAACAAAAATAAAAACAAAAATAAAAAATAAAACTAAAAGCAATTTACTAAGTATTTAATTAATTTTATCGAGAATTCGAAGAATTGTCGTCTTGTTTTCTCTCAAAAATATAATAATATTAAGCAACAATTGTTGCAAAACATTAACAACTTTATAATATATTTTAAAATATTCGAAGCAAATTTCGACAAATATATTGAACGTTAATAACGTAATTATTTTTTGCATAAATTAAGAAAAGATTTTCGAAAAAAATTTAACAATATAATTTAAATTCTTGAGCTAAAGAGCACATTTATTGCGTTAACGTAATATATAAAGAGTACAATATTTTTAAAATTTAAGATACTAAATAAAATCTTTAAGAGAGAATTATTCTTTAAATCTCGCAATTTCAAAGAAAGTTCTTATAATTAAAGATAAAAAAAAATTATATTAACAAATAAAACTTGCAATATCTTTGTAATTGCAAGTTGTTAAAAAAACATAAGCAAACTTTTTCTTTATAATTCAAAAAAAGTTAGCAATATTATACAAAATAAGCGCATTTATTATAATTGCGAAAAGAAAAAATATATTGCAAGAAATTGTCTTAAATCTTTTAAGAAAACGCAAGTAAATATAATAAAGAATTTTTGATTAAATCTTGCAACAAATACTTAAAATGCGTTCTTATTACAATTTATTATTAAGAAAGTCTTTAATAAGTTAAGAAATTAGATAGATTTGCAACAATTGTAGTTGCAATTGCAAATTAAAAGTACAAAATAAAGACGCTCTTCGCAAAGCTATTGATATTTGTCGACATAAAGTAATATAAACAAAGAAATCTTCTTAATAAAGACGTTTACATTAATTGCATTAATAAACAATTAATAAAGTTATAATATCTTAAAGAGATTTAGTGTCCTATTATTAAAGCAAAAGTATTTACAATTTAAAAAACTTAATTTACAAAATTTTATATTGTAAAAATTAAGATTTGCAATAACAAAGAATGTAAATACGTCTCGAAACAAATCTTCTATATCTTTAACAATATTACATACAATATTATTATCGATTTTCTCTAAATAATAAAGACAAATTTATATATCAATTAATATACGTTAATCTAGCGCTATCAAGTTATTAAGAAGATAATTATGCTAAAATTTTCAAAAGATTTTTTGAAGCTTAAGAAATTTGTTTTTGTATTTGCTCTTATTTGTTGTAATTTTAATATAAATAAGAAGTTTTAATTGCGCAACGTCTTTAAAAAGATACAAAATATTAAGAATTATAATAACATTTTTAATTTAAAGAACGCATTTACTCTTCTTAATTATAAAGAACAAAATTATAATATTAATTTACTACTAGATAAAGAGTTTCTCTATAAATTACTATACTTTTTTTCGAGAAAGAACTAAGTATTTTGCAAAAGTATCTTCTAAAGAATCTGATGCTAGACAAAATTTATAAGTTTATTAATCTTGTTAATATATTAATATTGTTTGTATTAAAAAGCAATAATTGCTTAAGATTATATACCGATTATTGTAATCTTAATATTATAATTATTAAGAACAAATATTCTTTGTTTCTAATCGAAAAGACGCTAGATTGTCTAGTTAATATTATCTACTTTACAAAGCTAGATCTTAAAACCATTTATTATTAAATTTGCATTTGTTAAAACAATAAATAAAAGATTGCTTTTCGAATACAATACAATTATTTCGAATACGCGATAATGTTATTTAAATCAACAAATATATTAGTTATTTTTCAATTTAAAATTAATAAAGTATTGCGAGAATTAATTGGTTATATATGTATAATATATCTTGATAATATCTTGATTTACTTAAAGATACAAAAGAGATACTAGAATTATATTTGTCAAATTTTTGAATGTTTACAATTATATAAGTTTTATATTAAATTGTTAAAATACTTCTTTATAACAATTTTAAGTAATTAAATTTTTAAAATATATTATAAGCAATTACGATATATTAATAAACTTGCGTTGTATAAATTTTATTATAATATAATTTAAGTCAATTACTTTTTGTAAATTTTAAGTGTTTCTAGAATTTGCAAACTTCTATAAATAATTTGTTCAATATTATGCAAAAATTATTCGAACATTAATAAAGTTACTAAAAGACAATAAGCAAAAGAAACAAAATAAATCTTTTCTATTTAACAAAAATATTATAATAGTATTTAAGAAATTTATTATTGTTTTTATGCGAACATCTATATTAATGCACTTTAATTTCAAGAATTACATATATATCGAAACAAATATCTCAAAATTTATTATTATTGTTTTTTTTTTTACTAATATATTTTGTAAGCGAAGTTGAACAAATAACGTAACACTTAATTGCATTTTATTCGAGAAAAATAATTTTTGCAAAAACACAATATAAAATTTATAATTAAGAGTTGCTCGGAATTGTTACAAGATTTAAGCAATAAAAATACTATTTTAAAGAAAGTTATTATTTAATTATTATATTAACAAATTATAACAATTTGCACTACTTTATAAAGATAACAACATTAAATTATTGTTAAATGCGATAAACTCTCTTTCTAGCAAAATATAATTTCGAAATTAAATATTTGTTACGCTAATACTTTCAAAAGAAATATTAGAAAGAAATATGTTATTAAAGAGATTTATAAACGTCTTTAAACAATGTAAGCAATCACTTAATAACAAGAATTGCAACTACAAACAATCTTATATTTAATAAATTTTCACAAGTAATTCAATGAATCAAAGTAACAATAAGTAAAGATTTAAGATAAGTTAAATACGATCTATAAAAAAGTCGCGTTTCTAGTTTCTATATATTAAGAAAATATAAATTGTTCGTCTTGTTCGTTCGTTAAACATAACGAACATAATTGTTCGCAATATTCGTTTATCGAACATGTCGAACATTATGTTCAAAATATTCGCTTTTTAAATACGTCGAATATAATAATAGATGCGTTCGTAACGTATAGAATCTAAATTACTAATACAACTTAAATAAGCTCGTAACACTTTTTTTTTAGAGTTTTCGTCTCGAAAACTTAATGTCTCTTCATTATGTCTTCAAAAAAAATTAATATTAAAAATTCTTCTTTTTGTAAAAAGGATCTTTTTGACGTTTTAAATTTTTTATGTTTAACGATGCGTTTTTATCGCAATTGTGTAATGTCTAATAAAACTTATTGTGTAAACGATAATTTCGAAAAGTGTGTAAAATGTGTGCGATTAAATCATAATTATAATTTGACAATTTTGTTTACTTTGATAAAACGAATTTATAAAAAAAGATTACGCTTAAAGAAAGAAGTGCGCAAAGCGCATACTAAGCTAAGTCGTTTAAAAAAACAACTAAATTTTTTAAAAAATAAAGAGAAAAAAATAATTATAATAAAGTAAAAGAACATCGACAATTTAAAAATAAATAAAGCGCTTTTTGTTAAATTTATTGCAAAGACTTCTAAGTTGTTGTTTAATGTGTCGTTCGAACAATTTTAACTTTCGATTAATTAAAATTAAATTATCGTCTTTTTGTTTAACTTTAATAAAAGTCTTTTAAAAGATTTTAACAACAATTAAAATTTTTCTTTAACTTTTATATATTTTTCGAGATAAAATATATTTTTATTTGATAAAATATTTTGATCTTTTTGTTGTAGAATTTTTTCAACTTTATATTATTTCTTTTTCTATAAATAAAAATAAAATGTGTTTTATAAAAACGTAATTAAATTCGCTAATCTTAACAATAAGATATAAAATACTAAAAATACTTTAACGTTCTTAAACAAGTTGAGTTCGTAATTAATTAATCTCTTTGTCTTCTTAACGAGAAACGATTTGACTTTGATATAATTTAATTTCTTGCTTAATTTTTTTGTCTTAAAATTTTTTGTAAAAAGATATATTATATATTTTTTCTTTAGTTAAGATGTTGTTTTTCGTTTTTTGTTTTAATATTTGATCGACTTTTTTTGCATTTTTAAGATGTTGTCGTATATCTTTTTTAGTGTCGCTACTCTTTCGATAACTAACTAAATTAATAGATGCTTTTGTTCTTTCTTAAAGAGATTAAATTTTCTATTATAGTTGACGAAGAATAAAGTTATCTTAGTGATATTCGAAATCTTTGCATTTAATGTTAATTGTGCTATAGATAAAAGTAATATTTAATTATTATAAATATTGCTAACGTAATGTCTTAAATACTACTTTAGACTCTAATTTGTTCGCTTTATTTAATTATTCGTAATTGAATAATAGATAATAAACATTTTAAGTTTTGTTTCTAACATTAATAGAAATGTCTTTTAATAATTAGACGTAAAGAGCTTGTCTCTATTACCAATTAATTGTTTAAGTATATTATAATATTACATAAGTTGATTCAATACAATGTATTTTAATTGTTCTACTATAAACTTCTCTTTGCATGCGATAATATATAAGTACTTGATAAATTTGTTAACTATTATTAGTATTAAATTATATTTATTTTTAATTGCTAAATTCGTCGATTTGAGCAACTTAATAATAAAGTTTATCGTAACTTTATTTTATAACGATTTAAATAATTTTTAATATTGAATTTCGTTATAGTTCGCATATGTACTATGTTTGTTTTGTTAATAATTAAGATATTGTTTAATGTATATTTCGACAACTTGTTTTATTTAAGAAAACTAATAATGCTAGCGTAAAAACTTAAGAGTTTTGATTACTCTTAAACGTTTTTGCAATAATTTATCATAATGTTTCTTTATATATTTGTCGATTTTGTCGATAAATATTTGAAGTTTTTCTTTTTTTATTAAAAATTCTTTCTTATTGTCTTTAAATATTCGTAAAATAACATTTAGCTTGTATTTGTTTGCTAATAATAATTCGTTTTTGTTGATCTTAAATATGTTATAATTAAACGATTTCTTTCTTTTTATATAATTACTTCTTTTATTAAGTGCATCTACTTTATCATTATTCTTGTCTAATGTATACTATATTTTGAATTTATATTGTTTAAGTTACTTTAATTATCGCATTTGTTTTTTGTTAAACTATTTAATAATAATAAAGTGCAAAAGATTTTTATAATTTGTAAAAATCGTAAATCTTAATAATTCTTCGATATATACTTTTTATAATTTTAGAAATGCTACAATAGCGAGTAGCTTCTTATTGTAAATATTATAATTTTATTTAATTAACAAGAATTTTCTCAAGAGATATGTTATTAAATGTTACATGTTTTTATGCTCTTAATTGAAATATACATTAATAACTAAATCTAATGCGTTAATTTTAATCTTACTTGACAATTGTAAATTGTATATTTTTAGTACTAATTTCTTTAAACATTTTAGCTTAAGATTTTAAAATAATTTTTTTTTCGTTAATTTTTATATTTATAGCGTCTTCTTCTTAGTAAAATTTGTTAATAATATTGCGCTAACGAAGTAGTTTTTGATAATTTTTTTGTAATAATTTATAAAATCTAGAAAGAATTAAACTTTTTTAACGTTAATAAATAATTTTTATTCTTTGATTGCTTGTAGCTTTTTAAGATTTATGCGTACTTTATATCGTTTAATAATAAATTTAAGAAAGTCAACTTCTTTTTAATAAAATTCGCATTTCTCTAATTTAAAATATAGATTTTTTCTATTTAAACATTTTAGTATTTTAAAAATATATTTTATATGTTCTTTTAAAATATTTAAGTAAATTATAATGTCGTTCAAGTATATTATAACAAATTAATTCAAATATTGTCATAATATATTATTAATTATTTTTTAATACATTGTCGAAACGTTTGTAAATTCGAATGATATTATTGTATATTTGTATAATTTATATTGTATGCGAAAAGTTGTCTTCTATTTTTTTCTTGTTTTTATTTTAATTTAATTGTACGTTTTTCGTAAATTCAATTTGATAAAGTATTTTACTTCGAACAATCGATTTTAAAGCTCGCTAATATTAAGTAATAAATATCGATTTTTTATCGTAATATTGTTTAGCTTTCGATAATTAACACATAAACGAAAAGTTTCGTTTTTTTAAATACAAAAAGAATCGAATATTTTGTCTATAATTAAGATTTTTTAATAAATTTTTTTTTTCGTTTTTTGCTAGATATTTGCGAAGTGTTTCTAGCTTTTTTTTAAATAAAACATATATAAGTTCAAATGTAAATTGTTTATTTAATTCAAGTCTAATTTTGTAATTTTACAATTAATGTTTAGATAAAATTTTAATCGTTTTCTTTTCTTAAAACAAATGCTCTTAATTGTTATATATTCGTGATACGTACTTTAGCGATTTTCTTGCTATACTAGATAGTTTAGAGCTCTCAAAAGATTCGCAATTTTCTTTCTTTATTTTAACTTTATAACTTGATTAATCTTTGTTAATATTTATCGAATCGAACTTTATTAAATCGTTTTTTTGCGAGAATGCAAGCTCGCTACTTGCGATCGATTTTCAACTTAATCTTTTATCTATTATCGAACGCTACTAATGCGTAGATTAAATATAAATTGCGTAATTACATTATGCGAATTTAAGTATTTGTGTATTCTAGTTAATTTCTAAATTGTGTTGCTTCAATTAAGACATTTTTAGAACGATATTGTAAATAATTATTTTTACTATATTAAAGATTAGTTTCTCGTGATGTTGTTAAATAGTTATCGATAATAATTTCGTTTCTTTATTTAATTTTTTATTTCTTGCGAATAACGAGTTTTTATCTACAATTATTAGATTGTAAGCGTTAGACTTCTTTTAAATAAAATATTCTTTTCTTTTTACAAGAGCTTTAATTATAAAATTACTTATTATATTAAAATTAATTATTGTTGTAAGTTAATAATCGTTAGTTTTAACTAATGTAATAAAATATTATGCATGCGTTATTAAGTTTAGTTGCTATTATTAAACTAATATATTGCACTTCTTTGATATATTTTTTATTAAGAAATTTGAACTTTTTCTTGCTTTTGTGTTGCAACTTTTACTTTAAACGTCTATTTGCGCTAAGCTTTCTTTTGTTGCTAGATTGCTAACTTTAACTTTCTAAAAAATCACTTAATTTCGTTCTTTTCTTTTAGATAAATTTAATATAAGTTGTTGTAACAAGTTGTTTAATTAAGATTTGCGTATGCTATAAGATTCAATTGTTTCATAATAATTTTAAATATGTTTCTTTTTGTAGTAACATTGCTTTCTAGTTTCTTCTCGCATTTGTTTACAATCTTCAATAAATTAACTAAAATTTTGAAATAATTCGTAATGTCTTTTATGCATTTGTAAAAGTTCTTTCAATTATACTTTTTATTTAAGTCGATAATTAAGTTATAAAATTTAATAATTTTTTAAAGTGCTTAATTAACTTCTTGCATAAATGCGAGTGTTTTGTCTAATAATGTTTTATCTAGAACTTTCTATAATTAATTTAGATTTTTTATTAAATAGTAATCGTTGTTTGATTCAATCTTAAAAGTGTTCGCCTTTGTGTTAATTTGCTCTTTAATGTCGTTTTAGCTATCAAGTATTTCTCTTAATATAACATTGATTTGTCGATGATTTATTAAGTTTTATAATTAATAATCTTTTGCGAAGTGATTCGATTTGTCACATAAATAGTACGTTTTTTAAAATTTGTTATTTTGCTTTTCTCTAGAGTTTTTTTCTTTACGTTGTTAAATAAAATTCAATTTTATAAATACAAACTTACGATAATTTAAATTATTGTACTTCTAATTAGAACGAGATTTTTTCTACTAAAATTTAATCGTTAATTCAAAGAGAATTTCTATTCTTTTATAGAGTTAATTGTATCGCTTTTTTATAGCTCTCTTATACAATTTGTCGTTAAAATCAATAATTACTTCGATAAGATCGAACATATCGTTAATAAATTTGTTATCGCACATAATTTTGGTTTTAAGATTGTTTTTAAAATCTTGTCGAAACATTGTTATAAGTGCGACATTATTTTATTTGATAAAATTAGTATATTTTTAAAATCTTGTTGCGTAATTTGTTGCAAAGATTCGTTAAATTAGATGTTAAATCATTTTTTTCGCAATTTGTTTTTCGTTAAATGTTTCGAAAATTCTTCGAAGCTCTCTCTTAAAGTTATCGAAATTCGTGAACATCGCTTAAGAATTTTCGTTATAATTTTTTAAATATTTGCGTAAGTTTAACTTGAGTCAATGCTAAACTCTTTCTTTAAAAAATATAAATGCAAGAATTGTCTTTTTGTTCGCTAAAACAAAATAAAAAATAAAATAAATATTTACTTGCATAAATTAATTCTTTAGATCAATTTAATCTCTATAATAGACGTTAGACTTATTAATTCTTATTTTATTGTCTTTATTAATAGAGAGTCGACGTAATGCTATTAAGTTAATGTTCGAAATAAAGACGCGTTAATCTAATATAGACATTCTTAAAATATTCAAAGTGTTACGTTAATATTTTTGAAAAAAGTATTAAAGAAAATTATGTTATTAAAAAGATTTATAGACGTTTTTAAACAATGTAAGCAATTATTTAATAACAAGAGTTGCAACTATAAACAATCTTATATTTAATAAATTTTTACAAATGATTCAATGAATTAAAATAAGAATAAGTAAAAACTTAAGATAAGTTAAATACGATTTATAAAAAAGTCGCGTTTCTAGTTTCTATATATTAAGAAAATATAAATTGTTCGTCTTGTTTATTTGTTAAACATAACGAACATAATTGTTTGCGATGTTCGTTTATCGAATATGTTAATATACTTAAGATGTTTGCTTCTTAAGTACGTCGAACATAATAACAAATGCGCTCATAACTAGATTAATCGTTGATAGACTAATCGTGTCGAGTTGGGTCATCAAGTTCGAACCAGGTTCTCGACTCGCCAAGACTTAATTTGGATTAAAAATCTTGGCCCAAGTATTTGAATCGAGTCAAAGAATAGATATGAAGTACTTAGCGTATAATCTGGCTCGACTCGCCAAGACTCGAAAAATTTAGATTATTTTTAAAAAAGTGCATTAATCAACTTAATTAAATTGATTAATTTAATTAATTTGTTTATAATATTATATAGTAATGCATTTAGATAATGCATTTGTACGTTATTTGTGCGTTATTATTTTTAAACTATTTTTAGTAATTCAAATAATGCGAATTTTTTTAAAAATAGAAAATCTTGACATTTTGACGTCATTTTCGATTGCTTAACGAGTTGATTAAGTTGAGTCAAGAAATCGTTGACCTAGATTAATTCCAAGCTAGATTAAGAGATTGATATCGAGTATTCGAGTTAAGCTAGAATGTTAATATCGAAACTCGACTCGACGCAATTAGTCTACTCATAACGTGTAGAATCTAAATTACTAATATAGCTTAAATAAGCTCGTAACAATATTACACAAAAAAGATTAATCTTATAAATAAATTATCTTGACAATTTAATTATAAAAAAGATGTAAATAACGAAATCTACCTATTTATTCTTTAGAATAAGTTGAAAAATATTACGATCGCAACTATTGAAATAATTTCGATATGTTACGAGCCTAGCAGGAACGTACCGATATAAGGAATGCGCTCAGGCGTAGTACGAGATACGATTGCCTGCATGCTCGCTCTGCTCAACGAGCAAGCAAGACGAGCAAGATATGCTCGCTCTGCTCGACGAGCAAGCAAGACGAGCAAGGTATGCTCGCTCTGCTCGACGAACGAGCAGAACGAGCAAAGAAGAATCTTCTTTAATATATAGATCTTCTAAACACGACTTTCTTATGAATCGTGTTTAACTCATCTTAAGTCTTGACTTATTGTTACGACTACTAAAGCTGCAATCCCTTGTTACCAAGTGATTGCTTGCATTGCCTGAAGACGCCTACAGATCTCTTCAAAAGCACAATTCTCTCTAATATCCTGAATCGCCAGATAGCAGCGTAACACTTTAAACACTCAAAAGGATGTCTGTATCAGGTCAACGCGCCCCTACCTCAAGCACTAGCTCATTAGCATCACGCCGATTCTCTGTTGATGAAGACGACAAGATAAGGATTAACAAACCCGACGTCTATTATGAAGATCAAATCGGCCTGAAAGACTGACTTATGCAGGTGGATATCTACTTCATCTTTTATTCTGTTTCAGCAAACAAGAAAACGATTTTCGCATTCACATTTCTCAGGAAAAGAGCTCAGCACTAACTCAAGTCAAACTTACGCAAGTATCTGAAAAATCATGACGAAAATTCTCGTGCGATGTTCACGAACTTCGATAACTTCAAGAGAAAGCTTCGAAGAATCTTTGAAACATTCAACGAGAAACAAATCGCGAAAAGAGTAATTTAACATCTAACTCAACGAATCTCTGCAACAGAGTACGCAGCAAGATTTCAAAAGTATGCCAATCTTATCGAATGAGACGATGCCGCACTTATGACAATGTTTCGACGAGATTTTAAGAACAATCTTAAGGACGAAATTATGCGCGATGGCAGAAGCATCAGCGATATGTTTGATCTCATTGAAGTAGCCATCGATCTCGACGACAAGCTATATAAAAGAGCTATGAAAAAAAGATACGATCAATCTCGAGAAAGAGCAGAAACCTTCTTCGAATCAACGATCGAATATTACTCGAAAGAATTTCGTTCTAGTTAGAAATACAGTAACCTAGACTATCGTGAGCCTGCATCAATGAAACTGAATTCGACCCAATATTGTAAAGAGAAGAACTCTAGAAGAAAGCAAGGTAACAAGTCAAAAACGTGCTATTCATGTGGCAAACCGAGTCACTTCGCAAGAGATTGTCGTTCAAAGAACTTAATGATTTCACGACAGATCAATGCTATGTTAAGAGAGATACTCAATAGTTAGGACGACATCAGAGAGCAAACCGACACAGAGGCGAACACCCCCAAGACTGAATCGAACGACGACTACTATCTGATAGAAGATTCAGATCAGTTACAGAAAGTTCTAGATGAAACATTATCAAACACGGCACCCGCATCTACGCAGGAAGTTAATCAAGCACTCAAGAAGACTATTAAATCTCACAGCTTAGTCATCGACTCAGACAAAGAGTATGGCTAAAAGAACTTTCACGAATGCATAGAAAACATTACGAATCACCTCGAGACTTTAGCTAGTTCATCGAAGAAAAGGCAGATTAGTCAAACCGTGAACAAATGCGAGGAAGCGCTAGAAAGCGACACCACTATAAAAAGAGATATTCTTGACGAAATCGAACAACAACTGAACAGTGTTAGCCTATCTAGACAACAGATAAAGGAAGCAAAGAAACACGAGACACTTAGTTGAACAGTTTGCTACGACGACTCATGCTGAACTCATCTAGAAGAAAAAGAAGAAGCCAATTGATTTTCTAGAAAGTCAAAGTTAGCAATTTAGCAACAGAAGAAAGCTCAACGAAGAAGAGAGCTTGAAGCAGAAGTCGCAGCATCGAAACAGAAAAAAGTCAAAACCTCTTGATAAAGAGCATACCAGGGAAGTGCAATATGTTAGCTCAACAGCAGCAACTAAATTTAACAGCACACGCACGATGTTTTATCACACCAGTTAAGGTCAATGATTGTCGATTCATCGCAATGGTCGATTCTGGTGCGACAGGTAATTTTATGATCAAAGCTCTTGTTAAGAAGAAAAATTATTCTACTCAAAAGAAGCCTAACGCTTACAATCTAATAATTGTAGATGAAAACTCATTACTCGACGAGAATGAAAAAGTGAATAAAGAGACAAAGTCACTATCGATAACTATTTAGCAACATCATGAGAAACTAATCTTTGATATAGTAGGAATGGTCACTCATGATATCGTTTTAAGAATGTCTTGATTGAAGCAGCACAATTTAGAAGTCGACTGAAATACACGAGTACTTAGATTTGAGCGATGTGACCACGCAATTCACATTTAGCCTACGCATCGACAGCGTTCAATGATAGATGAGAGACAGAGTTAAAACTCGATCGCAAGATGCGAACTTGCATTCTTGAAAAAGAACGATCAGCATATTGAGTTTGACTCGACAGACACTAGCAAAGGTCAGCTGAGTTAAAACGTCAAAGTACGTGAAGAAATCTGCGAATCTTTTGAGAACCTTGAAATATCTAATAAAGCGAGGGAATCGCTGAAACACATATCACGAATATATAACAGATGAGAGCACCTGTTTCAGAAAGAGAAAACGGCAAAAGCCCTATCTAAACATCAATCGTGGAATCACGAGATCAAACTTGAATCAAGCAAGGAACTCACGTTTGAATCTATTTACGCTCTATCGAAGAAAGAATTGTCAATACTTCGCAAATATCTGAAAGAAAACGAAAAGAAAGAATTTATTAAAAAATTCCAATCACGAGCAGAATACTCGATCCTCTTTACATTTAAGAAGAACGAAGAACTTCGCTTATGTGTCGATTATTGAAAGCTGAACGACATAACGATCAAGAATCGATATTCATTATCAAATATCAGCGAGCTTCAGAATCGATTATTCGAAGTCAAGTACTTCATTAAACTGGACTTACGAGGAGCGTATAACTAGATTAGAATGAAGACGAGAGAAGAGTAAAAAACAGCTTTTCGTATACGGTATGAACTTTACGAATACATGATAATGCCGTTTGAACTCATCAACGCTCCAACAACATGTCAAGAAATAATCAATGATGCGCTACGACAATATTTGGATATATTTGTCATAGCATATCTGAACGACATCATGATATACTTAATCACGCTAAAGAAACATGTGCAGCATGTTTCTCAGATATTGGAATGTTTGAACGAAAGAGATCTACATCTTAAATCAGAGAAATGTGAATTTCATCAAGAGAAAGTTGACTTTTTAGAATTCGTTGTAGAACGACATGAAATTCGAATAAATCCAAAAAAAATCAAGATAATTAAAGAATGATTAACATCAATCGATGTCAAGAACATTTAGACCTTCATAGAATTTGTTCAGTACAATAGAAAGTTCATCAAGAACTTCTTAAGAAGATCGATATCACTAACAAATCTAACAAGAAAAGACATATCTTAAAAATGAGAATCAAACGAAGAAATAGCATTTTAGAGGTTGAAAGAAGAGTGCTTGAAGAAATCAGTACTTAAGATGTTCGATTCCAAGAAACCAGAACGAATGAAAACAGACGCATCAGATCTAGTCATCGATGCATGCTTCAATTAATTATATGAAGGCATGTGACACTTAGTGGCATACTATTTCAGAAAACTCTCGTCAGCGAAACAAAACTACGACATTCATGACAAGAAACTACTTGCAATAGTAGCAGCCCTTGAAGCATGAAAAGTATATACAGAGGAAGCATCAGAGCTCACGATTCTAACAGATCATAAGAACTTGTTACACTTCATCATGATTAAAGAACTCAACAGAAGACAAGTGCGATGATTCGAGAAGCTAAAACAATACAAGTTCAAGATACTGTATATCTTAAAGAAAGAAAATGGCAAAGCAGACGCACTTAGCAGACGAAGTAATCATATGAAAACGAAGAAATCGTTCAACCACAGTATACTTAAGGTCAACAACGACGAATCACTATTGATCAATAAGCATGAGCTAAACGCAATCTTACGAATTCTGAGAGACGAGTCAGAAGAGTTCCTCATCAAGAAAGAAAAGCTTCAAATATTAATCAACAAAATCGACGAATGTATAAAAGAGCATCATGACGAATCACTGCAAAGACACCTAGAAATGGCCAAAACACTTTAGCTTTTGCGCCAGCATTATTAGTTTCTCAACATGAGGCAAGCTGTCGAGACATATGTTAAACGATATCTTAGCTGTTAGCAAAACAAACATGATACACATGCGAGCTATGACGAAATTCAATATTAGGAATCACCTGAATCGCCATGGAATGAAGTCACGATGAACTTTATTATCAAGTTGCCTAAGTCGACGAACTCAGCAACTAAAGACAAATATGATTCGATACTGATAATGATTAATAAACTTATCAAGTACTCACATATCATCGCATGCAAAGAGAAGTTCACAGCAGAACAACTAAAATACATTGTACTGAATCAATTGATACGATATCACGATATATTCAAAGAACTAACTAGTGACAGAGACAAGCTCTTCACGTCTAACTATTGAAAGACATTGATATTAATGTTAGAAACGAGACTCAGAATGTCCACTGCCTATTACTCGGTCACGAATGGTTAAATAGAGCGAACAAATCAGAGTCTGAAGCAGTATCTGAGACACTATGTCAACAATATTTAGAACAACTAGGTATCACTTTTATCTATGACACAACTGACCCTAAACGCGAAGATTTCAGATATCACAAAGGTGACGCCTTTCTTCGTCAACTTTAGAAAGAAATTAAATCTCTTTGATCAAAAAAGAAAGCATTTGACAGCTCAGTCAGCCATCGAAAGAGTAGCGACACTAAAAAAGGTACACGATAACATCTTATTGATGCAAACACGATCGACCAGATATTAGAACAAGAAACGAAAAATGGCATCTCAGCTAAAGAAGAAAGATAAAATGTATCTTCTAACGAAAAATCTAAAAATCAGGAAGAAAAGCAAGAAGCTCGATCACGTTAAGGTCGAATCATTTTTTATTAAAGTAGTCAGAGAATCGATCAATTACGAACTTGACCTACCCAAGGACGCCAGAGTGTTTTTAGTATTTCATATATCATTGTTGAAATCAGCCGACCTCAGTACGCCTATACAGAAAACATTTCACTATAAATCACAAGAGAAAAATCGATTCGAAGTGAAAGAAATTCTGAAAAAGAAAGGTCAGCAGTATCTTGTCAAGTGAAAAAAATATTCTACGACGAAGAACACGTGAAAACCTGAGAAGAATCTCGACGACTGCGACGATCTCATTTAGAAGTTTCATCAAGATCGAACGAATTAGCGATCAAGAACGACCAGTTCAAAGAATTCGAAAATTGAAACTGCTCGAAAAAAACATCGAAGAAAAGCTTAGAAGTTTTAGGCAGTGAGATCTTCTTCTTGTTTTTCAACGTGTCGATGACACTTCATTTCGAGAGCATCATCTCTTTCTTCTTATTCTTCAGTTGGCGCAATTGATGTTTTAATCGATAGAGCTTAGCTTTCATCTCACGAATCGCATCGCGTACGCGGAGTCGCTTCTTATAAATTCGACGAAGTTTAGCTGGCGAGATCGCCAGGTCACAGAGCTTGCTCGTCTTCACACAACAGATACACTTCTTTGACGTCTCATCAAGAATACAAGTCTTTCTTAGCGAAGAACAGCGCTTACAGAAACGCATCGCAAGTGAAAGAAAATCGACGAAATTAAGTAAATCTTTCTTGCGTTTGAAGAAATTACGATCGTTGATTTTGCGCGAAGGCATCGGGACGAATGCTTCCGAGACGAAAGCTTGAGGGAGAGAAAATAGTGTTACGAGCCTAGCAGAAACGTACCGATATAAGAAATGCGCTCAGGCGTAGTACGAGATACGATTGCCTGCATGCTCGCTCTGCTCAACGAGCGAGCAAGACGAGCAAGGTATGCTCGCTCTGCTTAACGAGCGAGCAAGACGAGCAAGATATGCTCGCTCTGCTCGACGAACAAGCAGAACGAGCAAAGAAGAATCTTCTTTAATATATAGATCTTCTAAACACGACTTTCTTATGAATCGTGTTCAACTCATCTTAAGTTTTGACTTATTGTTACGACTACTAAAGTTGCAATCCCTTGTTACCAAGTGATTGCTTGCATTGCCTGAAGACGTCTACAGACCTCTTCAAAAGCACAATCCTCTCTAATATTCTGAATCGCCAGATAGCAGCGTAACACGATACTAATTCGAAATATTGTTAAAGCGTAATTTTTGTACTTCTAGAACAAAGTTAAGACTTTTATAATTAAGAAGCTTAACAATAAATTTTTTGAAAAACTCTCTTATAATATGTTTACAAATAAGAAGATTACAAACACTAAAATAAAATAAAAATTGTAAAAATTACTTAAAGTATTGTAACACAATAGTTGCATCAATATAATATTTGCTTAATATATAAAGAGAAAAATTACTTAGAAAGTTTCTTCTTCTTATTGTTAATCAAGATTAAGAAGTTTTAAAATAAAAACTTATTAACTCTTAAGATTAAAGAACAATTAGTATTAAATAATACGCGTAATATTTGCGTTAAACAAAGAAAATTAATTGACAAAAGAGTATTATTCTTCTTTTATGCAATTTTTATTTTAAATAAAGTATTTTTTAAAGAGAAGTTTCTTAAATTATATTACAATAATTCGCTAACAAAATACTTCGAAATTAAGAAAACAAGAACTCTAATAAGCAAGAAGTTCTATTAATCTAGAATAATATTAAATATTGATATATATATTAAAGAATATAATATATATTAACGTAACAAAATATCGCGTTATTGCTTATACAATAAGTTAACATTATTAATTTTAGCTTAATTTTAAGCAAAAATCTCTATAAACTTTATTATCGAATTATTTATCAATTGTTGCAATAACAATATTTATAATGCTATCTTAATAGTTGTTAATTAATATTCAAAAATATCGTTATATATACTCGTGAAGTTTGTATAAATTGCGAAAAATTTAGCAAACATATTGTTTAAAAAAATACTACTTGTATATCTCGAAATTCGAGAGATTATTTTCGATTAAGAATTGCTTTTTACTAGTAATTGTTAATTCATTATATGTTATTATATTCGCATTAAACAAAAATTAAATACAATTTTTTATTCTTAAATTAATAATTAAATTGAATAATAAAATTAAATATTAAAATACTATTTGCGATATTATTGCAATTATAAATAAAATAATTAAGACTCGCTTTTAGCTTTAGTTTAGTATACGTATAATAGCGTTTCGCATGCGTTTATCGAATTGTCGTTCTTTAAAACAATGTCTAATATTGTTGCGAATTTCAAGTTTAATTAAGATAACAAAGACTATTTTAATGTTTCGATTGTTTAAGAACGAGTTTAATCTTTGTAAAACAAACAAAATTAATTTATAAATTGTCTTTAGTTTGCACAACAAACACAAATTCGCAATTATAATAAAATAGTTACTTCGAAAAAGTATTAAATAAGCAATAAGATTATATTCTTAACAAAAAATCTTTCGAACATTTGTTTAAAGAAAAAACTATTTTATAAATCTATAAAATTGTTCGAAATTAACAATATTATTAAAAAGCAAATATATTGTTTTTGTCTTTTCGAAAAGTAATAAATTTATTTTGTCTTTTATATTTTATTGTTGAAATTGTATTGTCGAAATACAAATATAGTTGCATCGAAGAATATAATATTTATTAACAAAAATAAAAAATAAAGTCGAGAATATTTTCGACAACAAACAAAAATATTATAAATTATAATATCTTATTTAATAAAAAAAACTTTTATTATATAAAAACAATTGAATTTTAAGAAATTACTTAGTGTATATATAACAAAAGCTCAAAGAGTACAAAACAAAAAAATCTCTTAACAAAAAAATATCAAAGATAAGAAAGTTAAAGTTTCGCATTCGCAAAAGAAATTTCGACAAAAATAAATAATATTAATAAACAATATAAAATCGCGCAATTAAAGCGAAAGAATAACGCAAATAACGCGTAAATTAGATTAATACTTTCTTAATAAATTTATTGAAGCACTAGAAAGCTATAAGAAAGTTGCATAAAATATATTTAAGTCTAGTTATTTTTCTTACTTTTATTTAATTGCTTCTCTTATTTTACTTTATTAATAAAAATCTTTGCATACATGCTATACAATGCGAATAAATTACATTAATTAATTGTCTTGTCTCTCTTCGATAATTTATTACTCTTATTTTTGTTTTTTCTTTGTTATTATCTATAAAAGATGCGAAAATGCAACGTTAATAAAGCGCGTAATTAAATCGATATTCGTTGCCTAAAAAATTTGTTAAATCGACTTAATAAATTGAAGAAACAATATATCTTGAAGCTTCTAAAGTAATTAGACAACTTAACAAAAGTTTAAGCGCTAATAATGCAACAAAAGCTTAACATAATAAGACTTGTAATATAATAGACTTGTTAAACTCTTTATAAATTAGTAATTGTATTTCTTACTTTAAGGATAATTTATTTTAATTATTAATTTTATTAATATGCAATTTGTATTGCATAAAAGTTTAAGTCGTATAAGTTATAAAAATAATTTATAGTAGTCAAGAAAAGTCTTGTCTAGATATTTATGTTGCTCTTCTTTATAGAAGCTCGACTCGAAAATTAGAAACAAGACAAATAATATTATTTTTAATAAATTCTTTGAGTTACGCAAGATTTATAATATTTTTTTGTCAAAAGTAGTATTGTCTTTTGCAATAATTAAGTTAAATTCGAACTCTTTGTTCTTATTTAACTTTTTCAAAGAAAAAATATCGAAATTAACACAATAATATATTATGTTTAGTATTTTTTGCTAGACTTTATAAAGATGTTACAAATTCGCATTAATACAAGTTAATAAATTCTCTTAATTCGAATATAAAGTCGAGTTGTTTTATTTAATTTATGCGTATATAAATTGTAGACAATATTAAATTTGCGAAGCAAGCTTAAATTAATTAATTTCGATATTCTTGTTATCGAGAACACGCGCGCAAAAAGTTAGCAAAATATTAATTTATTTAACAAATTGTTAAGAAATTGCAATACATTAAATTATAAATCGAATATATAATTAAAAAATAAAACGTACAATCTTGCGCTTTTTAGCGCAATAATTATAGCGACAATTCTTTGTTTTGCGATATTAAGAGCGTAAGCAATTATAATAAATTAAGAGCAAATACTTATAATATAATCGAGCTTTTTTTTAAGACAAAAGAAACAATAAAAACAAAAAAGACAAAAGAGCTTGCAAAAATAACAAAGACGCGAACAAAAAGATTTAACAAAGATATATTTATAATAAAATACTATATTGTTAATTTTATACGCAACAAAGTTAAAGCATTTGCATATAATAATATTTATATTAGTTAAGTTGCAATTTACAAAATATTAAATATAATAATATTATTTTAAGTTATCGACAAATGTAAAGAAAAGTCTAGAAATATTTACTTGAATATATTTTATTGCACGTATTATTATTGTTAGTAATACAAGTAACAAAAGAAGCGTTTGCAATTATTTATCGCTTTGTTATAAAAATTAATATACGAAAAAAAAAGTCGAAGATTATAAATAAATATTATTAGCGTATTAACAACGTTAATTAAATTAAATAAAACAAAGAAATTTTAATCGATTTATCAAAATAATAAATAACACTAAAAAAGAAATTTCAAAATTAATAGCATTAAATGTTGTTACATTGTCGTAATATTAAAATAACAATATTACAACAAAAATAAAATCAAATATTTCTACTAAGAACTTAAATATCTTTTCGTTTATTAATATATAATTAATTTATAATAAGATTTTATTAAAGAAAACAAAACGTCTTACAATAATACACAAGAAAAGTTAAGATTGTTGTTTGACTTTTCTTGCATAAAATATTAAACAAAGATAAAAAAAAGAAGTACAAAAAGTCTTTTTATAAAACAATTAGATAATTAAGATAAATACGCAAATTCGACGCGATAAGCAACATTCATTAAGAGAATAAAAAAAGTCTATAAAAAGATTTTTTCGACAATTCAAATTTTCTTCTTTTTATATATAGCAATAAATTAAAGCAAATTATTGTTATATACTTTACGAAAATATACGTTTACAAAAAGTAGAAAAGCAAAGCATTATTGTTGTAATGTTTGAAAAACTATTAATATTGTAAAAAGATAAAGTCGCAATGCAATTGCGACGTCAAATATATATTCTAAAGATTAAAATTCTAAAAAGAAGAACAATTGTAATATTAACAATTAATAATCTAATAAATACATTAGTGTTAAGCTCTTATAGTAGCGACTTAATATTGTGCAAAGTTTTCTTTTTAAGAATTTTCTTTTAAAATTCTTACAAATTAATATCTTTCTAAATTATAATTCTACATATTATGTAATCTCGTCTTATATATATTGATATAGTAATATCTCGTTACACGTTCGTATATAGTCTTACATTTTTTTTTTTTGTAAAATTTGTTAATAATATTGCGTTAACAAAGTAATTTTTAATAAATTTCTTATTATAATTTAGAAAATTTAGAAAGAATTAAAATTTCTTAATATTAATAAGTAATTTCTATTCTTTAATTACTTGTAATTTTTTAAGATTTATATATATTTTATATTGTTTAACAACAAATTTAAGAAAATCAATTTCTTTTTAATAGAACTTGTATTTTTTTAATTTAAAATATAGATTTCTCTTATTTAGATATTTTAGTACTTTGAAAATTTAATTTATATATTCTTTTAAGATATTTAAGTAAATTATAATATTATTTAAATATATTATAACAAATTAATTTAAATATTGTTGTAATATATTATTAATTATTTTCTAATATATTGTTTAAATATTTGTAAATTCGAACAATATTATTGTATATTTATATAATTTATATTGTATATAAAAAATTATCTTTTATTTTTCTTTTACTTTTATTCTAATCTAATTGTATATTTCTTGTAAATTTAATTTAATAAAATATTTTACTTCTAACAATAAATTTCAAAGTTTATTAATATTAAATAGTAAATATTAATTGCGTCAAAAGCATCTACAAGGTGTTCGCGCGTTGCAAACACTCGCGAGAAATAATATATATAGAAAGGTTACAAGAGATGTAGAAAACGATATAGAAGATGTCTTTGATGTAGAAGATATAGGAGTCAATGTTGGAGATCGCTTTGTAGAGGTCGTTTCGATACATACATTTGCGAACATAAATATCTTAGTCGCAAACAATTTTGTAGGCAATGTAGAGTGCGTATCGATATTAATAATAGTGAAAAAGAAGTATGTAAAGATAATAATAGGCGACTTTATAAATATTGTAGAAGATATCTTTGTAGAGATCGTTTCGACAATCTTCTTTGCGTGATGCTCTTAAATATATATATGCAACTTGATATTGCTTGCAAATTTGATAGAGCAACGTTTACACATATACTTTGTAGACGTTATAGAAGGCGTATCGATGCTAACAATAGCGAAAAAGAAACATATGAAGATGATTTTTCTTGCATAATTTAGAACAATTGCTTTGTCAAGACGATCTTGCAATTGTTACATGTTTTGCTTGTAAGCTAGTTGTTGTTTATCTAGCTCTTAATAGAGCTTTTGCTTCTAAATCTTAAACAAATAATCTTTCTCTTTTTGAAGCTTCTTTTGATAGCTACAACGTAAATCTTCAAATTCTTTCTCGTAAGCTAGTTGTAAGCGAGCAATAAAACTTTTGTAATTATCGTAGAATATATAGAAGACAAACATATCGAATTAAGTTACGAACTTCTTAAATAGAAAAATTGAGATAAAGATTTGTTTAAGAATAGACTTAGGTCGATTCAATATTATAGATGTTTAATATATTGATATCTTTGTCGTTGGCAATAACTAAATGCTTCGCGAAAGCTAGATATCTTACAAGAATTAAATGTTAACACAATAACTAAATGCTACTTTTGCAAACAATAAAGCAAATTACTTTGTAAGCAAAATAAACTTTGTTGTCAATACTATTTATTGCAATAGATCTATCAATAGAAGATAGATATTGTTAACTTGTTTGAAGCTATCAATTGTTAGAAATTACTAGATCAAATGCATAATATAATAAGTAAAGTAATTGTCTTACTATCTATCTAATTGTCGAAGATAAATATATGGGCAAATCGATCAACACGACGATATGCTAATGCTAGATCTAATTAGATAGAAGTGTCGAGTAGATCTTTGCGCAGATCTTATGTTATGGCAATTCGTAACAACAATATTATAAATAATTATTCTTATTATATTAAAGATTAGTTTCTCGTAATATTGTTAAATAACTATTAATAGTAATTTTGTTTCTTTGTTTACTCTTTTATTTCTTGAAAGTAACAAATTTTTATTTACAATTACTAGATTATAAATATAAGACTTTTTCTAAATAGAATACTCTTTTCTCTCTATAAGAGCTCTAATTATAAAATTATTCATTGTATTAAAATTAACTATTGCTATAAGTTAATAATTGTTAATCTTAACTAATATAATAAAATATTATGCGTATATTGTTAAGTTTAATTGTTGCTACTAAATTAATATATTGCATTTCTCTAATATACTCTTTATTAAGAAATTTGAACTTTTTCTTATTTTTATATTGTAACTTTTGCTTTAAGCGTCTATTTACGCTAAGCTTTTTTCTATTGCTAAATTGTTAACTTCGACTTCTTCGAAAATTAATTAACTTTTTGCTTATTTTCTAAATAAGTTTAACATATATTGTTATAATATACAATTTAATTAAAATTTATATATATTATAAAATTTAGTTGTTCTATAATAATATTAAGTATATTCTTTTTTGTAATAGTATTGCTTTCTAGTTTCTTCTTGTATTTGTTTATAATCTTCGATAAATCAATTAAAATCTTAAGATAATTTGTAATATCTTCTATATATTTATAAAAATTCTTTTAGCTATACTTTTTATCTAAATTAATAGTTAAACTATAAAATTTAATAGTTTTTTAAAATGTTCGATTAATTTTTTGCGTAAATACAAGTGTCTTGTTTAATAATATTTTATCTAGAACTTTCTATAATTAATCTAAGATCTTTATTAGATAGTAATTGTTGTTCGATTTAATTTTAAAAATATTTGTCTTTATATTGACTTGCTCTCTAATATTGTTCTAACTATCAAGTATCTTTCTTAATATAATGTTAATCTATTGTTGATTTATTAAGTTTTATAATCGACAATCTCTTGCAAAGTAACTCGATTTGTTATATAAATAGTATATTTTCTAGAATTTAATTTTTTGATTTTTTGATTTTTTCTAGAATTCTTCTCTTTATATTGTTAAATAAAATTCAATTTTATAAATGCAAACTTACAATAATTTAAGTTACTATACTTTTAATTAGAACAAAATTCTCTCTAATAACATTCGATTATTAATTTAAAAAAAATTCTTACTCTTTTGTAAAATTAATTGTATTGCTTTTTTATAACTTTTTTATATAGCTTGTTGTTAAAATCAATAACTAGTTCGATAAGATTAAATATATTGCTAATAAATCGATTATTATATATAATTTTGTTCTTGAGATTATTCTTAAAATTTCGTCGAAATATTGTTATAAATACAATATTGTTTTACTTAATAAAATTAGTATACTCTTAAAATCTTGTTACGTAATCTATTGCAAAAATTCGTTAAATTTAATATTAAATTACTTTTTTTGCAATTTGTTTTTTGTCAAATATTTCGAAGATTCTTCGAAGCTCTTTCTTGAAATTGTTGAAATTTGTAAATATTGCACAAGAATTTTTGTTATAATTTTTTAAATATTTGCGTAAGTTTGATTTAAATTAATACTAAGCTCTTTTTCTAGAAAATATTAATACAAAAATTGTCTTCTAATTTGCTAAAATAAAATAAAAGATATAATAAATATTTATTTATATAAGTTAGTTCTTTAAATTAATACAATCTTTATAATAGACGTTCAATTTGTTAATTCTTATTTTGTTGTTTTTATCAAATATTAATTTACGTAATATTGTTGAGTTAATATTTAAGATAGAAGCGCGTTAATCTAATATAAATATTCTTAGAATATTAAAGTATTATGCTAATACTTTCGTAAAAAATATTAAAAAAAATTTATATTATTAAAAAGATTTCTAAACATCTTTAGACAATATAAGCAATTACTTGATAATAAGAGTTGTAACTAGCGTAATCGACAAGTTGAGTTTTAATTCAAACAAGTTAATTTGTTCAATTTTAATTCTAGGATCGAGCAAAAGTTCTAACTTAATCGAGTAAATTGAGCGCATAAGACGCATTAAGCGTTCAATTTAAGTCGCTCGATTACGTAACGTTACGCAACGCGCTAATTATATACAATTAGCGTAAATTCTGCGCTAGTTCAATTAAGTTAGCGTGAATTCTACGTTAGCTCAATTAAGTTAACGTATAGATAAGATAAAATAAGATAAAATAAGATAAGCGAATATTAACGCAACAAAGTTAGCTTAAGTTCTTGACATTAACTCGACGAAACTCAATTCTAAAATTGGATTCGCGTTTTAACTCTAACTTAATTCTACGAGATTCAAGAGAATAGATCAAATTAAGAAAAAAGTGTTCGATTCGATCTAACGATTACACTAGTTGCAACTATAAATAGTCTTATATTTAATAAATCTTTATAGAAGATTTAATAAATTAGAGTAATAATAAGTAAAGACTTAAGATAAGTTAAATACAATTTATAAGAAAATCGCGTTTGTAGATTAATTGCATCGAATTAGATTGTCAAGTTTAAATCGAATACTTAATTCGAATCTTGACAATTTATATTAACTCGATTCGAAAATCTTGATAATTTAATTTTTAAAGTTAAATTAACAATTTGAGTCGATTTCTATACTTAGAATCGAAATTTAATTCGAAAAAATTGATTCAAATTGTTAAGACTATTATTTTTAGTAATTTTATTATTTTTAGTAACAATTAACTGATAATTTAATAGAATTAGTTAATCTATTTAAATCAATTAATAAATATATTAGAAATTTCTCTTTATAAATATATTACTATTGTGCGTTACTTAATAATTAATAAAAAATCTAAATTTAAACTTAATTTATACTATTTTTAGTATTCTTAATATTCTTAACAATATTCTTAATATTCTTAATAATTTGATTCGATTTCTAATATTAGAATCAAAAATCAAGTTAAATCGAATTAAATCAATCTTAAAATAATAGAAATTAACTAGCGAGAGAACTATTTATATGTGATGCTAGCTACGAACCTATTAATATTGCGATATTTAACAAAGTCAAATATTCTTAGCATTGATACGCAAGACGTTCGTAGACGTTTAATGCAATCGTTACGATAAATCGATTCTTCTAATCGCGAAGACAACAACAACATTAATCATTATTATTATCACTACTATCTTAAGTTTTTACGTATAATAAGATACATATAATCAAGAGCATGCAAAATTATCTATAATTATCATTATTTATTTCTTGTACGTATTAATTGTCGTTACGATGTTCGTTACATTACGATTACGAAAGACGTGTTTTAAAATATCACAAGAAAGTCTCGAAACGCTATGCGTATAAATTTAAAAGAGCTAGAAAAAAGTTATGTACGCGTACATCACGCAAACAAGAAATCAAGAATTCTTGTGTCGCGTACAATAAAAATACGACACAATTATAAAGTTAAAGATGTTTGAAACTTACGATGTATTTGCTTTCTTAAAATCTAAATGCGTCACAATTACTTGCTTATTTGTATCTAAGCAACTAATATTATGAGCAAATTGTTGCGAGATTATTTATTTTAATAGACGAAAGCGATAATATGTTTGACTTCAAATATCTTTACGATGTATTTGCGCTTTTGCGATTCAAATACATTAAGAAAAAAACTTTATAATCGTAATTTATTACTACGTGTATTCGCTACGTCGAATGGAAAACATTGCTTGCTTGTGTAAAAATACAAATAAAAATTAACATTAAATTTAAGCATTAAGACTATATAAATACAAGAATATATAAACACTTCATATTAAGAAACAATCTTTACATAATCGCAATTTACAAAGAGAACTTATACGTAAATTCTTGAAGTTCTCGTTCTTAATATGTACGAATTTAAGAATCTAGAATTGTCGAACGACATATAAGATTTCTTTTGTGAATTATGAATCAATACTATTTTTACAATTCTTATAAAAAATTTCCTTGTACGTAAATATTATAATAGATAATTTTTAATATTAAAGCGTTGCGATTTGAATTTAAAAATCTAATTGCGCAAAAATATATAGGACTCGCATAGACCTTCAGGGGTGTTAAATTAAGTATAAATTAAAAAAAAAAAAAAAAATAGAAATCGAATTAAATTTTAGATCGATTTTAAATATTAAAATTGTCAAGTTAAGTCGATTTCTAAAGTTGAAATCGAAATTCGATCCAACAATCAATCTACGCGTTCGAAAATTATATATTTTTCTATTATTTAAGATTTAAGATATTTAAGATGTTAAAAATCTTAATTGTCTTAATTATTTTAATTTTGAATTTAAGATGTCTAAAAATTAAGTTATCTTAATTATCTTAATTTTGTTAATAGATTTTCTCTTTCTAATTACTTTGTAAAGAGCAATGCGCAATAAATAGTATCTATTAGCACGCGACTTATAACTAGTAGATTAACTTAAAATTATCGAAAAAGTATAAATACTATATAAAAATACAAATATAATAATAGAATTCTTTTTTAAGAAAATATGTATTATTTAAATATATTATTTGAATTCTATATCTAAGCTAATTAATATTATAATTAAATATCGACAACAAACTTAATATTAATAAAAGTTTTTCGATCTATACAAAATTATTTGTAAAAATTATTTAGCAACAAATTATCTATTATAATAATTTGAATAATTTAAGAAGAGCTAATAATAACAATTCTATAGAATTGTTTAATATCTTTGTTAAAGAATTTGCATTCTTAAACAATACAAAGAAAAGAAAGATTTCAAATTCTATTATTATTAAGATAAAGAATTTCGATAATGTTGTTGAAAAAAATAATAAACAAAAAACTCGATATAGAATTTAAGATAATACAAAAAAATTAAATTATAACTACTATAAAGCAACAAATAATAATAATAATAGCAAAAAAAATAATAAGAGTAAAAAAGATAGAGACAACAACAATAAAAATAATAAAAATAAAAATAATAAGAATAACAACAAGATAGAAAATAACTCGAATTAGATTCTTCAAAATAATAGTAAAACAATCGAAATTAGTAAAATTTTAAAAATTGATAGCTTTATATATATAGTTTAAAGAGTTTGCTATTATATATTACTATTATAATATATTATCTTTTGGTATTATTATATTGTATTATTAAGTTATAATTAAACAATTTAAATAAAATATAAGACTAAAATTTCAAATCTATTAAATCTAATTTATATTTATACTAATATCTTAACAATTTAAATCGATTTTTCGAATAATATATTTGATTTTTTAAGAATTATATTATTGCTTTAAAATTATTAGTTCTCTATATATTTTTAAATAGAATATACTCAAATATCAAAATCTTTATCGCTCAATAATAGAGCGTTTTAACTTTTAATAATAGTAATACAATATTTATGTTAATATTATCAAGAATATTACTATACTCTTGCTAATTTTATTATAGATATTGTATTATTGTTATTGCAAGTTAAAAGATCAAGAGTTCAAATTCTTCTCAAAATATAATAATTTTTTTTTTTACCATTTTTGACAAAGTTATGCAGAATAAGATTGTCGAACTCTTTAACTAGAAAAATTAAATTAATAATTTAATTCTAGCTATCTAGATAGTTCGAATATATTATTATCATATATTACTAGATAATTCTATATCGAAAAATTATAGAATAGAATATAATTTTCTACTATTTATTTTAGAATTTCTTTATACTAATATTAAGTCTTAACAATTCGAATTAATTTTTCGAATTAATTTTTAATTTTAAGTCTACAATTTGATTCGAATTGTTAATTTTAACTTTAGAAATCGAATTGTTAAAACTTTCGAATCAAATTAATATAAATTGTTAAGATTCGAATCAAATATTTAATTCGAATTCGATAATTCGATTTAACACAATTAGTCTAATCAAAAAACAATCTTACTAGATAATTAATTAATTAAGTATTTACAAACGCATTATTTAATTTTTTGAAACTTGAAAAAATTACTCTATTAAGTATTATATATATTAACTTTATACGATAAGAGATTTTTAAGCTAGATATCTAGTATTTATATATTAAATTGAAAAATATTGAAAATATATCTCCTAAATATTTTAGAATTGTGTTAGAATTGTTTTTGTTTCTATATTAAATATCTATATATCTTAAGTATTTCTTTATATATAATAATAGCAACAAGAGTTTTATATCTAATTTCTATTAATACAATTTTTGAATATAGTTCGAAAATTAATCTTGTTGCTTATTATTTTTAGATTTTGTTGTTGTTATTAATAGCCTGATCGTCGGGCTCGATTTCGCGGGGGAATCGCTAAGTAATCGGGCTCGAGAAGCTTAACTTTAAAAAACTTTAATTTAAAAAAATTCATAACTTTCTTGTATTTTATACGTATTTTATAAAAACTACGTTGTTTTGTAGAGAATTTAGCGTGCTTTTAAACAAAAAAAGAATTACTTGATTTGGACTAGTCTACGTAGCGCAATAAATTAATATAGCTTCGGGTTGAGCGAAGAAGTCTGTCCGAATCCTCGGGTTGAACAAAAAAAAAAGTGTCCGACCCGATCCAACGGTCACACTAGTTATTAAAGTATTAATTATTTTCTAAAATCAAGACTTTTGAGTTTTAAAAAAACTTCTTTTTGAAAAATCGATAACTTGATAAATTCTTGCTTAATTTGATTTTAGAAGAGATAGAATTGAAGCTTATATTAAATGCTTAAATCTATATATAGAACATATAATAATTAGATTTACAGGTGTGATGTTATTGTATTAAACTCAAAGTATATACTAAAATCTGGTGTTTGAACTGCATTGGTGTTTGAGGTGCGGCCCAGTAAGATGTGCTTGCCAGATTTTAGTGGGGCACCCACGGTTAGTCAGGAGCGCGGGTGAAATGTTTAGGCTTCTCGGGCCAGCTTCGGGAGCGGACCGGCCCCGCATAAGCGAAGCTTCGTCCCTGCAGGGGCCTCTATTATCAATAAGTGAATAAAGTACTTCTACCTCTTGCGTGGGCTGCAATGACCCGAACCAGAAGTTCCCGAAGACCGCCGGGACGCATAAAGGTTGGAGAACAAATACTATGAGCACAATTCAGCGGACGTATTAGTGCAGCACAAGTCCCAAGCAGAATATTTATCACTCAGGCATCAGCGCATCAACAAATCTACGAGGCAGAAGAACAGGCATACAAGTCCCACTATGACGAATCCACATCACGCCCGCCTCATGGCAAGCAATGCGAAGCTGCTACAGACTGGGAAATACTCTGACCTGACAATCAAATGCGGTGCCAGGGAGTGGCAGCTTCATCGCTCGATTGTCTGCGGAGGATCGAAATTCTTTGCTGCTGCATGCGATGGACCATTCTTGGTTAGTGAGAAAGTCCCCAGAGTCGCGTGTACATTGGCTGAACCAATTGCAGGAGTCGGAGTCCAGAGAGGTTGACCTGCAAGATGACGATCCAACGGTATTCGAGCATTTACTCTCGTACCTCTACACGCTGGACTACGATGATGGATTCCGACCGGAAGAATATGAGGGCTCGTCTAGCTCGGATGTTAGAGGTAACAACGCAGCAGAGTCTGGAGAGGATAATCCTGCTGTGATCCCTTCCGTGGCGGTAATCAAAGCCGACAGCCAACGCTCTGACCTTAGCGACTCTGGCGAAATCGGGGCTGTTATACCCTTCCCTGAACATTCTGAAGAGGGGAAGAAGTCGAGTCTGATGATCAATGTGCAAGTGTACGCCATTGCAGACAAATTTGACATGCCAGAACTCAAAGTACTCGCGAAGGAGAAATTCTTGAAGTGTGCTCAGGGCTGGCCATTGCCCGACTTTCCTTCCGTGGTCCACGAAGCCTTGAGTTCCACGCCTGAAAGCGATCTCGGCCTCAGAGATATCATAAAGCGAATTTTGGCAGACCATCTGGATGATGTCTATCCATTCGATGACTTGACCTCCACAACTCCTTCCGTTACCGCCACGAAGACCATCCGGGCAACATGGCGCAACGCACTACGTGACGAGGGGGCTTTCCTGTACAGGGTCTTAGGATATGTCGCTGCCAATAAAGCTTACGAACAGGCCCGACTGCAGTTGACGAACGTGGAAATCACAGCGGATCTTCAGATTGCTCAGCACGAGGTCTTGACGCTCAAAAGCACCATAGAGCAGCTGAGGCGAGAACAGGCTTCCTGTGAAATGGATTTGGACGCGGTCAAGGATCGTGGTGCGCGTTTGATTCGGGAGATCGATACCAGGAGCCACTGTCGCCATTGCAGCAAGGATTTCCAAATGAGCTTCGAGGACGCCACGTACGATGATTGGTATCATCTAGGGAGTTTGAGGTGCCAAAAATGCCGCACTAAGCATGCTTTCTGAAAAGCCTCTCCAGGACACGCGGGCAGTATTCAACAGCCCTTGAAGTGAAATCTGGAATGCTACCGCCGAAAGGTATCTGAATGTAAAATTAAAGAGGTCACATCCTTGCAGCAACTGTAAGAATGTGTTTATCATGTGGACCGCAACGATGCAAGGTAAGCACTCCATACCCCAGGTAATAATCGCTGGCGCTTCTGAAGTATCTGACCTGAAAAAGGCTGGAATCGAAGCGAACATCCATCTGCAGGTGGCCATTCTTATAAGCTCTTTACACTGACGGAACGCTTCTCGAAAGACTTGAGCCGGGAAAGCTTGGAATGTGGAAATGGTGCTTGTGGCACGGTGTGCATCTCGTCGAAGGAACGGGATATGGAGCTTTGGTACTGTAGTACTCTGAGTGGAGGGGATCCATATGAGCATCCTTGTCATGGAGATGTCTATGTGGTACTTCGGATGAAGGGGAACCTTACGAGCATTATCGTTATCGAGACGTTCAAAGGGTATGCCCATTTAGCTCGATCTTTTTGCGGCCTCAATGAGGTCGCGCAGTAGCTTTTCAAACCTTGAAATTGAGGTTTTCTAAGAATACATGCAGTGGCAAAGCGCCGTACGATGAAGATTCTCTGATAATCGTCAAAAGGCACGCTGGAAAGATCCCGCTATTAGTCGACACCGTCATTGACGACGATCCTATGGACGAGAATCGCTATACCGCAACTTTTCCTTCTGCCCCCAAACGCGAAACTACCAATGCCACCTCCAGCATCCCACCTTATCTTACACTCCCCCCCTCCCCTCCCCATAACCCCAAACACAACCAACCACCACTTTTCCCCCCTCCTACTCCCTATCTACCGCCGTCCATACCTCCCCCGACTCCTACTCCGACTCCTGCTCCGGCTCGAATAGCTCGAGTAGCTCGGACTCCTCCTCTTCCTCCCGCCCCCTCTTGGTGGACTCTCCCTCCTACCTCTCCCTCCCCCTCCCCTCCTCGGTGGCGTCCTACTCCTCGACCTCGACGAAAACGACCTCGTGCGCGACCTTGGCGATCGCGACCTCGTGCGTGAACGCGGACGATAGTTATTTGCATCTCGATCCCTTGGCGCTGGTCTGCCTGCATATCTCCTCGGCGGGGAGTCGTACCGTCTAGGAGGCGAATCATAACGCCTGGGCGGCGAATCGTAGCGCCTAGGCGGTGGGGAGTCGTAGCCTCGTCGCGGCGGCGGTGGGGGCGAGCGGTATCTCCCTCCTCCGTACGCAGGTGGTGGTGGTGGGCCTCTGTAGGTTCCTGGGGGCGGGCCACGGTCTTGGTATGCTGTTCTGACGGAGCGGGCGGGTGGTGGTGAGCGCGAGAATTTGCGGCGGGGGAGGACGATGGAGACGCTGATGAGGGCGCCGTCGAGCTGGGCTTCGTGCATGTGTGCGATGGCGGCTTCGGCGTCGGGGGAGGCGGTGTAGATTATGTAGGCGGTGCCGCGGTTGGTGTTGACTGCGGGCGGGGGGGTGGTTAGTGAGAGGATTGATGGGGGTAGTTTAGGGGGGGGATTGAGGGGAGGGTACATTGTTTGTTCATCGGAAGCTCGAGATCACGTATGCTGCCGTAGGTGCCGAAGATTTCGCGGAGATGGCCTTCGTGGACGTTCTTGGTTAATCGCTCGACGACGATCTGTGCCTTGTCAGCCCGACTTTCGCGCAGATATTGGGAGATCGATGTACCTTCGAGCTGCGAGGCTTGGGACTCCCTTTGCTCTGACTACGCGAATGGCTCCTGTCCCTAGGCTCTCGCGCCCTGCTTTTGCTTCGTGAAGGAGACCGCGAATGGCTCTTGCTGTACGATCGCCCATCCCTGACGCCATTGCGCTTGCTACCCGCGCGTGCTGATGGGGCCTGGCTAGGTGTGCGTGAGCGCGAGCCGGAGCGAGGGGATATGGAGCGACGGGGCGAGGAGCGATCGCGAGGCAGTGATTGAGGTTCGGGTACTGTTGGGGTATGAGAACGCGTGCGCGAACGGCCGCGCTCAGGTGATGGTGAGGCCATTGGGCGAGGTAGCTTCGTTCAAGGAATACGAGCGATTGTTGAAATTACTGCTGCATGTTTATCGATGCTTGACGCAATCGTAGTCTATCAGAGGTTGCGCTATTGTGTTGTGCTACTTGCAAGATGAAGTCTATGAACGCGGAGTCGGCCCGGGCTCCGAGCGAAGATCAGCCCTGCAAGGCTGAGAGCGAAGCAACTAAAACTGTTATTATACCTGACGATGTCGGTGGGAAGAAGTACTTCAACCAATCCTGGGTGTAACAAGCAATGGTAATGACACCAAACAGTTGGAAAAAGTGCACGCAAGGTTTAGGCTTTAGGACATTGGACCGAAGAAAGGCTCAATGTTAGCGGAATTGATTCAACGCCTACTGGCCCTCCATGCTTCATATTCCTGTAATTGTTCTGCGCTGACACCCTTTTCTGTGACCACAATTGCCTTCATCAGCTGCTCCATGGTGACATTCGGTTTTGCCGGCTTCTTGCCTGACTCTAGCCATGATTTCGTTGCGGCTTTCCCGGCTTTCTGGCATATATTCACTATTTCAGCCCCTGAGAAGCCTTCCATGGCTCTGGCTAGCTGAGGAACATTGATGTCGTCAGTGTGGCTGACCTTCCGTAGCCTGATATCCAGAATCTTCATCCTTGTATCAAGGTCTGGTAGACCAATATAGAAAAGCGTAGAGAATCTGCCAGCACGTATTAAAGCCGGGTCAAGTATCGCAGGGTTGTTCGTGGCGGCAAGCACAACAACTCCCTTCAAGTCTTCGATACCGTCAAGCTCGTTGAGTAATGTTGTGAGAACATGAAGACCTCCATGGCTCGTATCTCTTGACGCCCCGAGTGCGTCGATTTCGTCAAAGAAGATAATACTGGGGCTCGCATTCCGGGCTTTGCGGAATACCTCACGGACTGCACGCTCCGACTCCCCAACATACATGTTGAGTAGCTCTGGACCTTGCACAGCAATGAAGTTGAAGTCGGCTTCGGTAGCCAATGCCTTCGCAACAAGCGTCTTCGAGCAACCAGGAGGTCCGTACAAAAGAAGTCCGGTCTTTTGATCTTGACCAGTGCATTCCATTTCATCAGGATACTGTAATTCCTTAATTCAGACAATGAGCTCTCGCTAATGGTGCACGTACCTTGAGCGGCCATTCTACTGCTTCTTGAAGACTGTTCTTCACCTCTTCTTGTCCTCCGATATCGCTCCACCTGACGTTTGGAGTCTCTAGAAATACTTCTCGCATGGCTGTCGGTCTTATCTCCAGCAGTGCGGCGTTGAGATCGTCTTCTGTGATAGTCATCTCCATTTCACGATAGGCCACGCCGATTTTCCTCATTGTAGCATTCCTCGATCGCAACTCCAAAAACCTATCTTCTGCCTTGTCCATTGCTCGGAAGAAGAGCCTGCGTAGATCTGCACCAACGTAACCATGAGTCCGCTCACCTATGTGGTATAGTTCTGGGGATTCCGCATCTTTTGATAGACCACTGATGATCTTGAGGATCTCGATACGTGCTTTAGAATCTGGCACCGTCGTTTCAACTTCGATTCTGAAGCGCCCCGGAGTTCTAAGATCGTCATTGATGTTGCTGAGACTCCTAGTTGCCGCAATAACGAAAATCCGAGCGTCGTTGGAGCCATCAAGTTCTTCACGCAGGATGGCGGTCAAGTCCACGCCAGGTAAGGAGGCTTGAGGTTGCGATTTTGCACACATATCTTCAAGACGATCTATCACGATCACGCTGGGTTGATGACGCCGAGCCTCTGCGAAGGTCTGCCGCAGATTCTTCTCATTCTCGGCCTGACCTTTGCCAGTCATCTTATGGCGGAACACTCTGCTCCCCCCAACCTTGGTAAGGTGATCCAGTATCAACGTCTTTCCGGTGCCAGAAGGGCCGTGGATGAGGATGCCACCCCGACGAAGAGGGTAATGGGTGGGGAATTTAACCTTACCTAGTAGGGAATCACTGTAGTCGTTCAACCTATGGTTGATTTCCATGATTTGACGATCTAGACCAGCAATGTGATCGTTCAAGATCTCCAAAGATCCATGTTCGGATGATGAAGACAATTCACTTTGACTACCTGTAGTCTCAACGTCCACTTTGACATCTGAATCAGGCGTCAACCGACACATTCCCGCATTGACAGACCCATTTATTGAAGCCACCATGAAGGATCTCTTTTGATGTCTAGCTTCCACCTCCAACACCATGCCAGGACAGAGGTACTCAGCCCGCCTTAAGGCATCTTCTGCTATCCAAGCCCAGTGTGGTCGATCTGTAACAGCAATTGTCTCTTTGATATTTGGGTAGACACTTTCTTCCAGAGTGACAGACCCAACAGTTGTAATCGAATCCTTAAACGCTTGAATTGAGATGTGGTCGCCTAATTTGAACCCACAAATAGCTTGAATGGTAGGTGAGACTTGAACTACGGAGTCTTGGATTTTTGCGTTGTCACGGGCGATGGACAATCCAGACGTACCCTGCAGATCTCGTATCTGGCAGATTTCTCCAGGGCGGAGTCCATGCAGTAGTAGGTTTCCTGGTGAGAGATAGATCCAGAATGCATCTTTGAGATCTGTTCGAGGAGCTTTCGGTGGCGGACGCACAATGTAGCTTCGATTATCTGCCATTACTTCGCGAAGCATATTCGTCCGGATCTCTACGACTGCTAACGCTGTGATTATGTGAAATCTCCGATACTGCTCCCCACTACCCCAGCTGGCAAAGGAAGTCAACGGATAACTCTAAGTACCTAATCGACTCAAGGCGTGGCTGACTAACCTTTTTCATACATGTATCGATCGGTAAGTTTACTGTAATATATTCGCACGCAACGGGCCCAACAGAAGCAAGCCTCACCAACGAGTCAGTCAAACCCATATATATACGTCTCACCTACAGGCGCTCGTTTACAGTTTCATGCGAAGCTGGACGCCGAAAGTGCTTCGCATATCTTCGCCAGCGTCCAAGCTACATCATGCTCCACTCAAGCCTACATTCGATATTAGAAAGCATATCAGCCCAACGCCCAAAGACGCTAGAAACAATGCAGCACACCACAAACACAAAGCCTCAAGGCTGGTCAAGGAGGTCAAGGAGTTCGCGCGGTCTCAACTTCCAATTGCCAAGGACACTACAGCAAAGCAGGAACAGCAACCCCAAGACCTCATCCGGAAGATCATCTTTGGAGCTGATACGGACGACAATATCGCCGCCTACGAGCAACGACACCAGAGGTTCCTCGAAGTTCTAAAAGGCGCAAGGGAGTCTGGAGGAAATGGAAGGATCGAAGAGCGTGGGATCAATACGGTCGGAAGGGCTTCAAGCATCCAGAACAATCGGGACAACTCAGCTACTGAGGAAACAAAAGTACCACACGGGAAGCAGGACGGCAATCCTCAGATTCGCCGCCGAGGATCATTCTTCGCCCAGACAGAATCTTTGAGCGCTTCTCGTCGGTCCTCGAATCTTGTCAGAATTAACAGGCAATCCACTGGAAAGTCAAAAACCATCGAAAAGGTTTTCTTTGATGCGCAGGCTTCTGAAGGCTCAGAGCCTGTGCCTTTTGTTGGACCAAATTCTTGGTCCCGAATATCATTGAGAAAAGTGAAGACTAACGAAGACCGTTCGATCAACAAGTCAGCTATTGTAAAGGAAGATCGAGCCAGTGGTAGCAATGAATCTCAAGGCCTATTCAAGCGTCCATCCTCGGAAACCGCAGATGACACAGACGCCCATCCCGGCGATCACGAGGCTTCAATTTCTGACTTCAGAAAAGATGAAGATGGATCTCAGCTCCCCCTGGCGGTCAACAAGGAAAACAAGGGGCTGTGGAGACATCATCGTCCATCTTCAAGAGCAGTACAGCGTTCAGAATTTGAATCGGTGGCTGTCCAGGATGCTCCAAATATGACCAGCGAGAAAAAGAAGCCTTCGAAAAGGATTCCGAAACCAAAGGTGTCTCTCTTCGAAGAACTCTTCCCCGAAGAAGCTAGGAAGGAGAGTGCCAGTGAGAAAGAACCGAAGCCACAAAATCTGAATATCCCAAAGCTGTCTCTGCCCATACTCGATGAGGATGACTCATTTGGCGACGAGTACACGCGAGGTCGCACAGCAGACAACGACAAAGCCAACGCTGCCTCCAAAGATGCTCTGCGATCCTGGAACCCCTCAATACTGGTTCTTCAAGTCGCCAGCCCGTCCTTGATCGACAGTGACTTCCGCCGGATCGCTCCCAAGGGCCAGCACATCAGCGAGTGGACTGGCCCTGGGGACTACTTCAAAGGTACTCCGAGAATTTCCCCCTCCCACCCCAAAAGCTAATCACCCCCTCCCAGTGATCCCCAGCCGCGATCCCAAAACCCTCAAACAAGAAACCCACTACTTCCTCGTCTTCCCCAACCCAGCCTACGCGCAAACCTACCAGCACCACGTCCAGCATCTGCACCACCTCGCCCGCACCCACACCCCAACCTCCATCGAGTCCCCCATGCCCCCCCCAAAAGGCATGCTCCTCCAAGGCGACGACGTCCACACCCTCCTCCAAGACTACACCCTCTGCCCGCCCTCTCAAAAACCCTCGCTCGTCCATCTCTCCCCGCCGCTCTCCGCCGACCTAAGACGCCTGCTCCGCAACCACGGCTACCCGGAACTCACGCAGCCCGTGGACAAAACCGGCCGGGCGGTCCTCTTCTGGGTCGAAGGCTTCGTGCCGGCGCTGGAGCAGGTGCAGCAGCTACTCACGCGCGATGGGCGGCACAGGGGCATGGCATGGGCGCTCCTGAACGGCAAAGACTCGATCCAGCAATTTGATTCCAGTAGCAGCAGCAGTAAGGACGGCGGTGACGGGGATGACGACCCGGATGCAAATGAGCCAGCGGGTACAGAGAGGGAAGGGCTGGAAGACAGACAGGCGTTCAGGGACTATGCGCGACGCATCAGGATCCGATGGACGATTGCGTTCGAGGATGAGAATGAGGCGAGGAGGTTTGTGCGGAGGTGGCATTTGCGGCCGTTTCCGGAGGCTGACCGGGATCGGATCCGGAGGGGGGCTCACGCGCCGGCGGTGCATGCGGAGTTTTTGTGGTGAATTTGGGGTGTGGTACTAAGGCCTTTGGAGGAGGCGATATGTGGGTTGGGGGAATATCTAGGGTGGAAGAGTGTAAAAATATAGCGTACATAGCAATGATACCCTGTCATTTACAGACCACTATCTGCTTTGCAATGTAGATATTCCTTCTATGGTCTTGAATGCTCAGGAGTGTGCAGTGTACACGATCCATATCAACGTAAACCCACTGCCTGCCTACAATGCTCGAAAACGCAGAATGTGCCCATCTATGATACCGCAAGTGACAAGCCTGGTATAACAACCCCATCAAGCACCTCAATCAGTGCTGTTCGGCTGGCCCCCACACACAGAGCCCGTAATTCCGGACAGGCAATCCCCCTTCCTACGCCCCTACGCCAGAACAGTGCTCCCACCCTCCTGCCACCCCCCACCTCTCACCCCCATCCCTCACCCCCATCAACAGCACTTCCCCCCCAACCCCCCCTGTCCCCCTCCCGTCTCCGCAACATTAACCCCCTGCCCCCCCTGTCCCGAGCCTGCCCCCCCTCCCTCACTCTTACTCGTGTCAACAATACGCTTCTTGATATCGGCCGCGAGGCTGTAAAAGGCCTTCTCGACGTTGATGTTGCTCTTGGCGCTGACCTCCATGAAGGGCACGCCCAGCTCGGCGGCGAGCTGCTGCCCGCGCTCGGTGCTGACGGCGCGCTTCTCCTCCCAGTCGCACTTGTTGCCGATGAGGATCTTGTTCACGCCTTCGGTGGCGTGCTGCTCGACGTTGGAGAACCAGGTGCGGATATCTGGAGGGGGGGGGGGGGGGGGGATTAGCTTTCAAAAGTGATAAAAGGAGCCATAGCGGCTGGTATCCTTCTGAACAATTACCCGGAAGTGCAAAGATCGGCTAACTGAGTAGCACTCCTCGTGCCAATTCGTAACCAGAGGAGGATTTGGGGGGGGGGGGGGGGGGGGATAAAAAAATTG